>Ga0196970_1000621_pt1 | contig 37648 bp, 24 predicted proteins | sample S1v_513CmetaG_FD_148672 | JGI IMG/M metagenome (GOLD analysis project Ga0196970, IMG submission 148672) | Soil microbial communities from Anza Borrego desert, Southern California, United States - S1+v_5-13C | ecosystem: Environmental > Terrestrial > Soil > Desert | place: USA: California... | reverse complement strand
CCGGACAGGAACCACTAAACGGAAAGCCGGATGCGGGAAATCCGCCCGTCCGGTTTGGAGGGAGGGGCGAGGTTAATCCCTCGCTCCTACCCCTATCTCCGCCACGCCGCCGCAACAACGACGCAATTGCCGCATTGACCCCGAGCACTTGATGATTCTGACCAACAATCTTGGCCAATCCCGCCTTATGCTCCGAGAACAGGGTGAAATTCTCCACCAGGTCGAGCAGACGCGACCGATCGCATGTGCCGCGAATCATCACTTCCAGCGACACCCGGCGCGGCTCGTCCTCGCGCTCGATGCGTTTCCATTCGAAGAACCGCTCCCAATCCGCCGTGATCGAACCGACGCGGCTGTCCGTGCCGTTCGAGGCGATGAGCAGCGCGTTGAACCAGAAGAGCTGCGGAATCTCCGCCTTGTAGTGCGTCAGGTTCTCGTCGAACGCCGCGCGCGCGGGCACGCCGGGCTTCTTCAACTCGATGACCACCAGCGGCAGGCCGTTGACGAAGCCCACCAAATCCGGGCGGCAGGTGTAGAGCGCTCCCGTGACGCTGAACTGGCTGACCAGCAGGAAATCATTGTTCGCTGGCTGCTCCCAATCAATCACGCGGACGCGGACAGTCGTCTGTCCTCCCTTGCCTTCTCCGCGCTGAGGATTGCCCGTGCGGCTTGCACCACCCTCTCCGCCTCGACCGGGGAGAGGGCCGGGGTGAGGTGTCGAATCTCCGGTATCTGCGACGCTCACCGGGATTCCCTCTTTCAACAACCGATAAACCTCGCGGTTCGCCTGTTCGAGCAACATCGCGGAACGGTCGCGGGTCAATTCATCCACGGCGGCGGTGATGGCCTCGGGCGGCAGCGCGGGATTCAACTTCTCCAACGCCGCGCGCAACCGCGGAACCAGCACCACCTCGCCCTTAGTCTCGCGACCGAGCAACCCCGCGTCACGAGGCTCACCGGCAACGCCTGCCGTGAGCGGCGGCCCGGCCACCTGCCAACCAAGCTCCGCGAACAACCCGATGGCGGGCTGCTCGACAAGCTGGTCTTCGGTGTAGGCGTGGGGCATGGGAGAAAGGCTAAAGGCTAAAGGCTTAATGCTGAAGGTTTGCTTTCGAACGTTTATCAATGGTCGTCACAATTGCCACCAGTTGGCGGGTTTCGTCGATCAGATCGGCCATCTTCGCGGCAGACACACGACCGCTGTCCACGATCAATTCGAGCCAATACTCGGTTTCTTCGATTTCCTTGAGGCAATCGCCAATCTTGGAAATGAACTCGGCTTTGGACCGCCCGCGAGACGCCTCGCAATAGTTCGCGCCCACCGATGTTCCGGAACGCAGAACTTGCTTGCCCAGCACCTGTGCGACCGTGTCGTTCTTGGCCAGGTCGGAATACATGCGAATGATCCTAAGGGCAAACGCCTTCGTCCTAGGTTTCAAGTCCTGCGGCTTTTCGCTCATAACACTTCAGCCTTCCGCATTTCGCCTTCAGCCTTCCCCTTTTGGAGAAATGCTAAAGGCTAAAGGCTTAACGCTGAAGGTGTGGCTATTCCCTCATGCAATTTCGGCCTTCAGCATTAAGCCTTCAGCCTTTCCCTTCCGCCCACGAGACGCCTCGCAATAGTTCGCGCCCACCGATGTTCCGGAACGCAGAACTTGCTTGCCCAGCACCTGTGCGACCGTGTCGTTCTTCGGCAGCTCGGAATACATGTGGATGATGCGCAGCGCGAACGCCCTGGTTCTCGGTTTCAGATCCTGAGGTTTTTCCCTCGTGCAATTTCAGCCTTCAGCATTAAGCCTTAAGCCTTTCCCCTTCCGGCGGCTGCTCGACAAGCTGGTCTTCGGTGTAGGCGTGGGGCATGGGAGAAATTTTGGGAGTCAGCGTTTTTGCCGGGCCATCTTTTCGCGAACTGTCGTAGTGACTTGTTCCACCTTGTCTGCGAGTCCAAGAAGCTCATGCTCGGTCAATTCAACCGGCGCGCCATGCACCAATGCATTCCTGACCTGCGTCGCCTTGGCTACGAGTTCATCAAACTGGTGTGGAAGGTCTGGATACAATTTTTTTAGGTCCATCCATCCTTTCCGAGCAGGAACGTGGTGTGCCTGGTCCGGCAAGACACCCGCGCCGCGCAAAGTCCCGAGAATCGCTCTTTCAAGGTCAATGAATATCTCAAGGAACAGCGATTTCCCTGTCAGTTGACTGGCATCAATGATTCTGCGCGGAGTCTCGACTGGCTTTGCTTCCTGAAGCAATCCCTTCGGGTCAACGCCGAAGAGGACGGAGAAAACCCAAACAGCGGCATGTTGTGCCTCGACGAGGCAATGCACCTCCGGTGTCATCCCATTTCCAGAATGATAAAGCTCGTTGCGTAGCTGGTGATACCACACAATCTCATCAATCGAGACTTCGATCGGAATCTTCCGCTCTACCAAGAACTCTTCGAGGAACTCCAGCTTCGCGTGAAAATTGGAAAGCCAATGTTGAACTTTCTTCCCCTCGTAAGTCTTGCCGCCCCTCTGTGACGGGTGAAGCTGAAGGTGCGTCGTGATGGACACCTCGACTGCGTTGTCGAAGCTGACAAGAGCCATCCGTTTGTCGAAATCCGTCCCACCTTTGAGGTGTCCATCACCATGCCGAATCAACTCGAATGGACCGGCCGCCCAAGGTTTTAGTTTCTGGTTATTGCTCATTTGTGTAGCTGAGGCATGGATTACGGTGGAATGCGGCCAATGATTGCGGCTTCGATGCCGAGAATCTGGTTGTAGCGAGTCTGGAACATCGCCTTGTCGGTGTTCACGTAAGCGTTCCGTGGGTCATCGTGCTCCGTGATGCTCAATTTCGCGTAGAGGTCACGCAGGGTGGTGGCCTCGGCTGGGAGTAATGGCACGACTTTTGTGAAACTCTGGAAGGCAGTGATTGCTTGGCTCTTCTGTTTGTATTGATGCCGCTGGTGGTTGAAGACGTGTGTGTTCACAACGGCCTCAATCAGCCGCCGCATCTTCCCGGCAAGCTCCTCTTTCTTGGGCTTGCTTGGCTCTCCCGCCGTTGCCAAGACCGTGCTGATGTCGTTCTTCAGTTCATCAATCTTCTCGCTGTAGTCGGCGACGACTGTGCAGTTCTCCAGAACATGCACTGAAAGGTGACCGTCGAGGCCGGCTTGGTTCATCGTCGCTTGGAGTTGGACAAAGAACTCCCAGTTGTGCGTGAGAACGACAATCTGCCTCGCTGGATGCTTCACCGTGAAATCCCTGAGCCTGGCGCAGTAGTTCGCGATGTAGTTGTAGTCAAAGCTGGAGATCGGGTCATCGAACACCAAGACCGATTGCGGACAGGTTTCAAGTTCGGCAAAGAACAACGCCAGCGCATGAAGCCGCTGCTCACCCTCGCTCAACACGCCGTCAATTCCCTTGCCGCCGACCTGTGGCAACACCGTCACGGAAGCGTCCGCGCCTTTCCTCGCGAGCTTCACGCCGAATGCTGCCATGCCCTTTTCCGCGAGTGCCCGGTATTCCGCGTCCAACCGCGCCTCAAAGTCCGTGACCACCAAATCCTCGTGAGCGTCCTTCGCTGTCTCGGTTATCCGTTTCAGCACTTGCGTAAATGCCGGGAGCTTTTCTTTCCAGAACTGCGCGCTGTTCACCATGCGCTGGGTTTCGCGCAACTTCTCCATCGCATCAGCAATGGCCTGGGCATACTCCAACGGTTCAAGCTCAATGCGCAGTTTTGCCAACTGCTTCACCAGTTCCTCCCGTCCCTTTGCAGCGGCGTCAATGGCGGTCTTCTTCGATTCCATCTGCGCCGCCCACGTAACCGCCGAAGTCTTGAGCGACTCCAACGCAGCTTTGGCGTCTGCGGTCGGTTCTTTTGAGATGTCGCAACTCGCCACGATCAACTCCGCTCCGGTCTTGGCCGCCGTGAGAATCTCATCGGCTATGGTTTTGCATTTGTCCCACGCTTTCCGGTCAATCTGTCCGACTGCGGCTGAGAGGTCGCGAGCCTTGATGAGGTCGACCTTGATGGCAGAGATGTCTTTCTCAAGTTCGCCAACGAGCAATCCATGATACTGCTTGAACAACTCAACTTCGGAAGCACCCAGACCGCGTTTGCAAAGCGGACACGCATGGTCCGTTGCCTCGTCCATCTTGCACATTGGAGACGCAGCGCGAAGCAAAGTCAGCAGGCTATCGAGCGTGCTGCCTTCCGGGATGAGTGCCTTCGCAAGCACCTCCTGAGCGGCCTGCTTGTTCGCGAGGGTCTTCGCCTTGTTCGCCGGGTCTAGTCCCCAAAGTGCCGCCGCGGAGGTCAGCAGGGAGTCCAACGCCGTCAGCAAGGTTTCCAGCTCACGGTGCTCCGCGCGAAGAAGCTTCAATCCTTCTTCGGATGTTGCCTTCTCCAACTCGGCGGCGGCAGCTCGTTTCTCGCGCAATAATTCTTGGTCGTTGAACTCCTCGCCAAGTTTGATTTGTGCCGCGAGCGTGGAAACGGTCTTGTCATCAATGAGCGCCAAGGGGCGAGCCTTGAACTTTACGAAGTCGGTCCGAATCGCTTGCAACGCCTGAGTGAGCTTCGCTGCGTTGTCGAGTTGTGACCGTTGCAGTGCCTCGCGGAACTTGGTCGTCAACGCTTTGGCCCACTCGAAAATATGCAGCTTGAACGGTGCGACAATTATCACACGTCCGGGCTCGACCGCGTTGGTCACGTTCTGGAGCGCAATCGCCGTGTCGAAGTATTTAACCGTCGCTCGTCGCGGTCCATACCCCGCGGCAGGTGTCCAAGTCTGCGGGATGGCGTCGCTCTTGAACTTGAAGCGGAATGTCGGTGTGACCGCGCCAGCCACACGGACGTTTTCAAGCGGTCGGCTTGGCACCCCCGGTGTTGCGAGAACTTTCAAGGATTCGCACAGGCTGGATTTGCCGCTGCCGTTCGCGCCAAAGATTAAAGTGACGCGCTTCTTTAAACTAACGTCGAGCGCATCGCCGAGGAGTTTGAAGTTTGTGAATCCTGCGAGTTGCTCAAGGGAGTCTGCTGGAACTGCGGCGACTGCGGCAGCAGCAACGGCTGCGGCGGGCTTGATGCCGATGTAGCTCGCCTTGACCGTATAGAGAGCGAAAAGCGTGTCGATCATCTGTTGGTCGAGTGCTGAAACACCACTCACAGCCGCGAGGTCGCAGACCATTCTGAACCATTGTTCGTTTACCTCCTTGGCGAGGTCGTTCACATAGCCAACTGCATCTGGGTGCTTGGGCATGGTTCAACTGGTTTCGAGTTCCACCTGCCCCGACAGCAGGCGCGGCAGCAGCAGGTCGCGCGTTCGGCGGAGGTTTTCTTCCTTTTGCAGGAGCACGTTCAGAAAGTCCAGCATCGGCAAGACTTTCTCGCGAAACGCGCGGATGATGGACGGCGGCGGCGTCAGCACCCGAAAGCCGAGCAGCTTCTCTACACTCAGGTTGTCCTGAGTCGTGCCGCGCGAGACGTTCTGCATTTGCTGCTTAATCGACTCCAGATACATCTTCACGTAGAACGCATCGGACTTCTCAAGGTCCGGTACGAAGCCGACGACGCTGTCAGGAATGCAGCCCGTCTTGGCCAGAATCGCAGTCTCACCGATGTTGGCCGCTATGGTTATGCAAAGCGTGCCGGGTTGCCAAAGCTTGCTTTGGGCAAGACCTGCCTCGCCGTAAGTCTGGGTGTGGCTTCGGAGGAAGATTCGAGCTTCCTTGATGTCCCCGGTTTGGAAGAACGGGTAAGGTCCACCGTAGAGTGAAGCCTCATTTCGCGGCCGGTGCCGCGATTTGCCTCGCCCGAGAAAACCAAGTTCATTCAGCTCACGCCACTCCCAGCCTTGGGGGATGTCGCCGAGGGGGGAGGCCACGCGCGGGTGCTTTTCGTGGCCAGGGAAGCGGAAGTGGACGAACCACTCGCGGTAGAGGGCGCGGGCCATCACCTCCAAAATCCGGATGCGCCGCTGACTGTTCTCCATCAGCTCGTCGTAGGCCGACAGGATGCCCGCAATCCGCCGTTGCACCGGCAGCGGGGGGAGGGAAAGCGGCTCACGCTCTGAAAATGTTGTCCACTGGAAGCGAGCAACGCCGGTGTGCTGTGTGTGATAGGCGTGCATCGAGCCGGATGCGTAAAGGTGCTGGAGATACCAGAACATGAACTCCGGCTCGCAAAGCTCGGTGTTGAACCGGATGAACCGGCTGAAGCTCGCGCATGTCAGTGGGAATTCTGAGCGGGAAAACAACTGCGGGCGAAGGAGAACAGTTCGGCCAGTAATCTGATTCTTCGTTCCGCCGGCAGCTTCGATGACGACATCCCAAGGCTGAAGCCTTTTCCGTTCGGCAATGTGCTGCGGAATATGTCGGCGCGGCGTTGTCGCCGTGTTTCCAAAGCGCACGTCTTCAAAGTCCGTCCCGCGAATCGCGAGCATCTCAACGGATTCATCGAACGGCTCGCCCTTGCCCCACTCTCCGTCCTTTGAAACCGCGATGAGGTCTTTGAGAACGCAGTCCATCGTCACCCCTCCAGAATCTCCGCCACGTTGCGGGCAATGGTTTGTTCGAGGTCGCGGGCCTGGGCGTTCAAGGTTTCGAGTTTCATTTCTTCCCTCCCTTTTTCCGCTTCGGGAGTTTCTTCACTTCGGCTTCGAGCAGATTCATGATGTCCGCTTGGCCTTGGGCGTCGCACTTGCCGCCCGCCTTTCAACCGGACTATTAAGTAATCCTTAATAGTTGCCCCCTCGGTCAATTCGCCCTCGTCGAGGATGTTCTTGATGTGGAGGTTGATGTTCGGAACGGTAGTCTGGAACAACTCCGCCATCAGCGCCTGCGTCAGCCACACATTCTGATTCTCAAACCGGCATTGGATGCGGGTCTGACCATCGGCCGTTTGGTAGAGAATCAGTTGTGATTGGGATGCGTCGCTCATGCTTCCAGGATTTCCGCGACGTTCTTCGCAATTGTGGTTTCCAACTCGCGGGCTTGGGCGTTCAACGTTTCTAGTTCCTCGTTCAGGGTTTCGAGTTGTTCCTTGAAGTCCCCGTCGCTCACGGCTTCGCCCGGCGCGACGCCCACATATCGCCCTGGATTCAGACTCCATCCCTCAGTCTCAATTTCTTTCAGGGTCGCGGCTTTGCATAAACCCGGGATGTCGCGATACCGGGCGATACCCTCATCCCCGGCCCTTCTCCCACTGGGAGAAGGGTGGCCGCCAGGCCGGGTTGAGGGTTGTGCGGCAAACAGCTCCTCGACCTTGGCCTTGGCCTCAGCTCCACCCAGCGTGTAATCCGGCGGCTCGCCCCGGTAAAGCCGCACAATATTGGCGAGGAACCCAATCTGCGCGGACGTCCAGTCGCGGTGTGCGCGGTCCACCTGCCGGTAAATGTGGCGGGCATCTATAAACAGAACTGTATCCGCTCGGTTCTGTTTTCCCTCACCCTCCGCTCCGCTCCTCCCTCTCCCAGTGGGAGAGGGTGTCGCTTTCGACTTATCCAAAAACCATAACGTGCAAGGGAGCGTCACCGTATAAAACATATTCGGGCCGACGGCGACCATCACGTCCAGCGCGCGGCTTTCGATGAGTTTCTGCCGGATTTCCTGTTCGGAGGCGCGGGCGTCGGAGGCGGAGTTGGCCATGACGAATCCGGCCCTGCCGCCCGAAGTTCGGGCATCCCCATTCTTTAGCGCGGAGTGGAAGAGTTGAATCCAGAGGTAATTAGCGTTGTCGGTGCGCGGCAGGCCGAACGGGAAGCGGCGGCCGGGCCCGACGGAGTCTTTCAACCGTTCCTTGTCCACTGCGTTCACATTGAACGGTGGATTGGCGAGGACGAAATCAAACTGGCCCGTTGCCTTGTGCGGATCGTCGTAATAGCTGTTCACCTGGCCGCCGTGGCGGATGTCGCCTTCGAGGCCATGCACGGCGAGGTTCAGGCGGCAGAGGCGTCCGGTTTCGTCGGTCTTCTCGACGCCGTGGATGGAGAGTTCCGCGCTGGGATTCTTTTTATGTTCCGCCACGAATCGCGCGGAGGAGACGAACATGCCGCCCGAGCCGCACGCGGGATCGAGGATGCGCCCGCGGTAGGGCTCGATGATTTCGGTGAGGAGGCGGACGATGCAGGAGGGAGTGTAGAACTCGCCGCCTTTCTGGCCTTCGGTGCGGGCGAACTCGCCGAGGAAGTATTCGTAGATGCGCCCGAAGGCGTCGTAGTCCACGGTGGCGGGAATCTCGGAGACTTTCTTGAGCAGCTCCTTGAGGAGGGTGCTGGTGAAGAGGTTGTAGGTCTTGGGCAGGACGCCGGCGAGCTGCGGGTTGTGCTTCTCGATGTCCCGCATGGCGTCGTTCACCTTCGCGCCAATGTCCTTTGCTTCGGGCAGATTCAGGAGGAAATCGAACCGGGCGTTGGGCGCGAGGTAGAGGATGCCCTCGGCGTGATAGGCGGCGGGTTCATCCACGCGCGAGCCGCGCCTGGACGAGGCAGAGGCTTTCTCCAGCTTGGCGCGTTGCAGTGCAAAGCGGACTTCCGCGAATCGTAGGAAGATGATGCCGAGGATCGGGCCGGAGTATTCCTGGGCCTTGAGGCCGGAATTGGCGCGAAACTGGTCGGCGGAATCCCAGAGGCGTTTTTCCAAGGTCTCCGTGTGGATGCTTTTCTCAGATGGAGCGACCCAGTGCATAGAACGTTAAGCAGAATACGGGAAAGAGAACTTTGAAATAAAAGTGGTTGTCGCCATGCCAGACTCCGGGCGGGATAGTATTTCAAGCCTGTTGTCGCGCAAACAGAATCTGAGGGCCCGTCATTGCGCGAGTTGACTCAAATTAAAAGACCCCGGAGGGGAAGAACTGGGGGGGGGCCGAAAGGGTCGTTGACTCATGGAAAAAAGACACCGGGGGGTTCTTCCGCGAGCCTGGCGCTCACGATGAGCGGGCAAAGCTGGGCTCAATGTGAAACGCTCCCATTAATGTTTGGTCATCTCGCCTTTTAGCTTGAAATCCGAAGTCCGAGTCCTCGAAGGCCGAAAGAAGTGCGAATTCCAATGGCCGAAACGGCTGAACGTTCCTGGAGTAGAAAAGTGGTCAGGGGCGTTGCATTGAGCGCTCAGTTCCGGGAAATACACGCCCGGAGCTTTGTGTCCGATGCTGATGTTGATGTTGTTCTCCGCAAGCGTCACGCCGAGCACCTCTTGATGACAGGAGGCGGCGCGGGAATGCAGATTGGTCAGAGCAAATTTGTCTGACGTTTATGATGCGCCACCGAGAAATTCCTCACCAGACTTGCCCCATTTGGCACGCTGAAGCGTGAACACCATGCGCTGGGTGTCCACCCTTCATCTGCAATTTGCTCTGTGTCGCGGAGGCAAGTGACGATGGTGGAAGTGGATGGCGCGAATCGAGATGAATTTATTGGCCTTACAGCTCGTTTTTAGGGTGGTTTTTTGGCTTTAACGGACGCGCGGAAGCGGAGCGTTGCGCATGGGACGAGGGACTCGATTTCGTGAAACGGGAGGGATTTTCGAACCGCGGATTCCGACGCGACGGGCTTGGACGTTGAGAGACGGAAACCGGGTGGATGCTGAAAGATGACTGCATCCCGTACAACGCAAAAGCGGGACGAGAAAACGCCTGTAAGGCCGTAGATTGAAACGGAATTGTGCGCATCTCATTCCGCTCCAAATCGTTGTCTCTGCGACACAAGACAGACAGTCGTAGTGAGGCAGACAGCCGTTCTAACGTTCGGTGTCCCGGCTTTAGCCGGCTTACCTGACACCCTAAAGGGTGGACACCGAGCTGTAGGGTGTTCCGGTTCAACCGGGTTTCCCGGACACCCTAAAGGGTGGACACCCAGCGCACGGTGTGCACGCTTTAGCGTGGCATCCCATTCTCACATCTCAGGATCATCCCAACCCTTTCCATATTTCAACACGGGAAACTCTTTCCAAATCCGCGACGCTTCCTCGCGTCCCATCCCGCTCAAATAGTCCGCCGCGCTGGAAAAAGGCCAGTCCTGCCAATGACCGACGTACCCGTGATGCACCGGATTGTGATGAACATAGTTCATCGTTGCCCAGAAATGCGCATCGTTGCGCATGAACCGTTCAACCGCCCCGCACCATACCTGACGTCCTCGTGTTTGCTCCTCGCCATTCCACTGAAACGAAAGGCGGCCATGCATTCGGCCCAGATCCGCCAGCACTTCGAGGATGCCCGGAGTTTCGATCAGCGCATGATAATGATTTGGCAGCACGCACCAGGCGTGAATCTGCGTTTCACGTTGGCGCAACACATCAAGCAGCGTATGGGAGAAGGACGCCATCCGTTCCGCATTGTGACCAATTATTGAGCGGTGTTCGAAACACGCCGCCGTGACATGGTAACGCGTCTTCTCGCTGGCCCGATGCGGCGGGCGATGCCAAGGCAGGCCCTGCCGCTTCCGCCAATCAAGCAATTCAATGCGTTGGTTTGGTGTCAGCTTCCGCCACAGATATTCGGGCTTGCCCATGATCGTTTCAGATGCACGCTAAAGTGTGGTGCCCAGCGGTTCGGTGTCCGGCCCGTTTGGTGTCCAGCCTTCAGGCTGATCCCCAGAACACCCTAAAGGGTGGACACCCAGCGCATGGTGTGCACGCTTTAGCGTGTGTTCCGGTTCTCGCATTTCCGCTGCTCAAATCCGCCCGCGAATCAACTTTCGAAACACCCTGAAGGGTGGACACCGAACTGTAGGGTGTCCCGGCTTCAGCCGGTTACCCGAACACCCTGAAGGGTGGACACCCAGCACTCACGCCAGGCCGTGCGCGATGGCGGAGGACTTGTTGGTCTTGCACGCGGCCTTCACCCGGTCGGGTCCAGTATTCCATCGCTTGTTGCGCCCAGTCGTATTTTGCTCCGCCCGTTCCTTCCAGGCGACCTTCGTTTCCGGCCAACTGGGGAGTAGTGGGTGGAGCAGTGCGGTTTGGCATCCTCTTTTTCGTGTAGTTCGTGTGATTCGTGGTTCTCCTTCTTCTTATTCGGTGAAATCGTGCCCCGCAAAAACCGAAGGCTCACGCGAAGGCCGCCTGCGCGAGTTTCGTATGGTTCGTGTATTTCGTGGTAAATCAACAACCCCTATTTGATTCGAGAAGATTCGCGCAATTCACGTAAACGCGATTCTGCCTCGGGGATCCATGTGAAATTGCGGAGACAGTGGCGGAGAGAGGGGGATTCGAACCCCCGATACCCGTGAAGGTATTCACGCTTTCCAGGCGTGCGCGTTAAACCACTCTGCCATCTCTCCAATTGCCGCGCTAAGATTGATTGGCTTCAACCAAAAAACAAGCCCAAGAATAATGCACCGCGTCGCACGGGCGCGCCCGTGTGGGAGATTGATGCCGTGCTGCGCTCGCGAACGCTGGAGGTGCGTGAACGCCGCGCCCCACCTGCCACGCTGCGGGCGTGTGCACGCACTGTGGCCTGTTCAGTTGCCGAGGATCCGATACCACGCCGCGGCGTTCGTCGGCGTCACAGTCAACTCATTGCCGAAGATCGCTTCTCCAATCGTCGTCCAGTCACCGGCCTCCAGGTTCGTCCGCATTTGCAGTTGGTAAGGCGGGATGCCGCCAGTCCAACGGAGCTGCAGATCGGAACTTTCAGTCACTATTGTGGCCGTGATGTTCGCGGCGGACAGCACGTGAATGTGCATAAGCGCTGTGTCCATCAGGTGTCCGTCCGTGACCCGGACGTTGAACGTATTCGTACCGGCGTCGGAAGAAAGCGGAGTTCCGGACAGATTTCCGTTCGCCGATACCGACAACCATGCCGGGCCGTTTAATTTCGAAAACGAAAGCGTGTCGTTGTCAGCGTCCTGGGCCTGCAGCGCCAATGTTCCATGGAAAGCTTCGCCTGCAGTCACAGCGTCCAAGGCGATTACATCCGATGCGAATTGCGGCGCCGAGTTTGTCATCATCGACGCGATCTCCCCAGGCGCGAGCGCCCGGTTGTAAATGCGGACGTCATCAAGCCGGCCGTTAAAGTAATCGCCCGCGACACCGCTCGTGTTCTTGCGCGCGATGGCGAGAACATCGGCTGTCGTTGAAATAGTGCCCCCCGCCTCGCGCGTGGCCATCACAATGCCATTTGTGTAGAGGAGCATGGTCAGGCCGTCCCATGTGGCCGCAATGTGCACCCACGCATTGATGGGCGGAAGTGGAGCGGTCAATTGATCGACGCCATTCAAATGGAACTTCAGCACTGAGTTCTCAGCCAGCAGCCGATACTGGTTGTCGGCATTTCCCTTCTGTAAAATGCGGCGGTTTCCATTCCAATCGAACGCGTAGACCCAGGCTGACAACGTGATGGCTTTCGTGGGATTGTTGAGACTGCTGGAATGGGGAATCGTCACCGAACGCAGGTTTGCCGAGTTGAAGGTTAATGCGGCGGTTCCGAATTTTCCGGGCGCGAACCACGTGGGTCCGTTTACGAGAATGCCGTTGTTGTTGTTGCCCGACGCATCCGCGGCAAGCGAGCCGCCATTTTCATCGAACTTCCAACGCGCGATCAGATCGCTTGTCGGAACTGCGACGAGCGGCGAGGAGTCAGGGCTTGAACCGAAAGCGTTCGCTGCTGCAATGGTGTAATACGCTGCGATGCCGTTGGTGAGGCCTGTATCCGTGAACGATGAGATCGGCGCGGTCGCGATGACCGCGAACGGTCCGCCAACAGCTGGTCCGCGCTTGATGACGTAGTTGGTTGCGGAAGGTGTGGGCGACCAGGAAAGCCGCACTTGCGAATGACTGACGATGGCCGACAGATCTGCGGGGACGGGAGGCGCCTGTCCTGACGTGAAGAACACACGGCAGGAGGAGAGCTGGTTGTCAGCACCACCGGGATTGAGCAGCGCGAGGTTGGTCACGCTGCTGGTATTCGTCCAGGCCGTTCCCCCGAAGTTGTCGTGTTGATACAGGACCAAGGTGATCCCGGGAGGAATCCGACACGATGACGCCCAGTCGTTCGGCACGCCTTTACCGCCGAGTTGGGACAGGTTGTAGTTGCCCGGCGTCAGTACCTGGCTTTGCGCGCCGCCGTAGTTCACGTGCTCGAACAGCGTCACGCCGTTGGGAGCAGTGCTGCCGTTGAATCCCGTGATGCTCAGGGTGACCTTGTTGGTGTCACGTGCGGTTTGGCGAATGACGATTCCAGTTCCTGGAAGCGTCAACTGCTGATGGTTTTCGAGCACCGCGATCTCATACGTTTCCGCGCCCGTCCCGCCGCTATGTCGATGCACACCGACGCCGTAGGCATACTTGTAATAGTAAGGCGGGTAGTTCGCGGAGATCGGCGGAACAGGGTCGTTGCCGGTTCCCGTCCGGCCGTCCTTGCCCACCTGTGATGCGGTCCAACCGCGGTTGAAACCGAGCGGTTGACGAAACGAAAGGAAATACGGATTTCCAACCGGCGGAACGATCTTCAAAGCCTGCGAGTTTGGCAGCGCATTCGTTGGATCGATTTCCAGCGGGCTGATCTGGTATGTGCCGTCACTCGTAATCTGACGCCAGCCGCCACTGCCTTCGGGCCGATGCGGAAGCCAGCCGCCCCAGATGGCATGTGGCGCGTTGAACGTGTAGGATTCGCCACCCATGCAATCGTCCTTGCCGCCGTACGCATCCTCAAACACGCCATCGTTGTTATGGTCCGTCACGGAGTGATGGAACCCAATCGTGTGTCCCATCTCGTGCGCGTAAGCGAAGAGGTCCGTGCCGTGGAAGTTGATCACGCGGTTGCCGTACGCAAATGCATAACCGCACGTCGTTTGAGACGAACGAAAGGTGTAGACACGCGTCGTGTAATTGTTCGGTTCGTAACCGAGCGCTCGCGCCGCCGTGTCCGCCTGGTTCGCCCAATTATCGGTGTCGCACGGCGTGATGCTGTCGTTGATGCTCACGTTGATCACGCTGCCCGTCCAGCGGATGCTTCCCCAGGTGGCGGCGTTGTAAAACGAATCGACGTTCAACGGCGAATTCGTGAACACCATGCCGTTCACCTCCGCAACCGTGCAATCGATCGGCGCATCGTTGAGGCTCACGAGCATGATCAATGCAGACTTTGTGCCTGACACCGCTGCGGGTGCCAGCGAGATGCTGAAGCAAATCAACAGCGCTGCGAGAAGCGAACGTATCGCTGTCTTGCAACCGTGGCATTGAAATCTCACAGGTGTGGCTCTAAAGGACCGAGGGCTGAGGTGCATCGGGTTAGATCATGATCCAACACGTGCTCGGGCACAGGGCATAACTGCCTGTCGGTGCAGCAAACATGGCGCCGGTCGAGTCTTCGAAAAAACGCATCCGTCGCAGCGCAGACTCGGAGGTCTGCGCTGCGAGTTTCTTGCAGTTCAGTGCGATCGCGATTGCGGCGTCTGCAGCAGCGGTTTTAGGAATCGGCCCGTGTGCGAGGAACGAATCCGCGAGATCGTTTCGGGTGTTCCTTCCGCGACGAGTTCGCCGCCGCCTGTTCCGCCTTCGGGTCCGAGGTCGATCACCCAGTCCGCTTCGGCAATGAGGTCAAGATTATGTTCGATCACGATTACCGAATGACCTGCGTCGACAAGGCGTTGAATCACGTCAACCAATCGCTGGACGTCCGCCATGTGCAATCCAATCGTGGGTTCTTCGAGGATGAACAGATTGCGTTTTTGCGACGCATCGAACAGCTCGGGGTCCTTCAAGCCAGTGAGAAGATGGGTGACGAGCTTGACGCGCTGGGCTTCGCCGCCACTGAGCGTGGGACTTTGCTGGCCGAGCTTGAGATAACCGAGCCCCGTGTCGCACAACGCCTGCAAGGCGCGTTTGATTTTAGGAACACCCGAAAAGAACTCGAGCGCTTCTTCAACCGAAAGCTCAAGCACCTGGGCGATGTTCTTGCCGCCGTATTCGACATCGAGCGTTTCGCGATTGAAGCGGCAGCCTTCGCAAGTTTCACAGCGCACAAACGCAGGTGGAAGAAAGTTCATCTCGACCTTGATCTGGCCCGCTCCCTCGCATTCCGGGCAGCGTCCCTGCGCGCTGTTGAACGAAAAACGGCTGGGCGTGTATCCCCGCAGGCGTGCTTCGGGAAGCTGCGCAAACAACTGGCGCATCTCATCGAAGAAGCCGACATACGTCGCGGGAATGGAGCGCGGAGTCCGGCCAATCGGCGATTGATCGACTTCATAAACCGCCTTCAAGCAATCGTATCCGGAAAGGTTGGGCGGCTTCGGCCCGCGACCCTTCCGGCTCAACGCCTGCGTCACGGCGGGCAGCAGGCATTCGCGAACCAGCGTGCTCTTGCCCGAGCCGCTCACGCCGGTCACAACAACAAAACGTCCAAGCGGAAACTGGATCGTGACGTTCTTCAGGTTGTTCACCGCAGCTTCCTTCAACATTAGCGCGGGAGTGCCTGAAATTTTCTCAGATTTTCGAGCTCGAGCTTCGGTTTCATTTTGCAACTGCGGCAGTTCAATCGGCCGCCGCTTCCCGCGCGTCGGATAGGTCTTATGGTTGCGAAGGCAGCGTCCTGTGATCGAATTCTCGTGTTCCAGGAGTTCGGCAAGCGTCCCTGCTGCGACGACTTGCCCGCCGTGAACTCCCGCGCCGGGGCCCAGGTCAATGATGTAATCGGCGCGCCGCATCGTTTCCTCGTCGTGTTCCACAACTATGACCGAATTCCCACGCGACTGCAGTTTCTGCAGGGTGGCGAGCAGTTGCTCGTTGTCGCGCGCGTGCAGGCCGATTGTGGGTTCATCGAGGACATAGAGGACGCCGCTCAGGTTCGAGCCGAGTTGCGCCGCGAGACGAATGCGCTGCGCTTCGCCGCCCGACAAGGTTGGAACGGAGCGTCCCAGCTGCAGGTACCCGAGTCCGACTTCATTGAGGAACTTCAGCCGCTCGCGAATCTCGGGCAGAATGTCGCGAGCGATTTCCGCCGCGCGGCCCGAGAACTTCACCTTGCGAAAAAGCTGTTCCGCCTGCTCGACGCTCATGCCGCCCAGCGCCTCAACGGTGAGGTCCTGCGCGGAGGCGAGCTTCAGCAGCGATCCCTGCACCCTGAGCCGCACAGCACGTGCGATCGGGTTCAGCCGCGCTCCGTGACATTCCGGGCAAGGTTCCCGCTGGCCTTCCTGCCATTCAAACCAGCTTTCCGCGATCGCATCCTCGCGCGCGCCACGATCGACGTCCTCGGGCATGTAGAACAATTCTCCAAAGCCGCGACATTTCGGGCACCAGCCTTGGGCGGAATTGTAACTGAAGTTTTTGGGATCGAGCGGCTCGAATGAACGTCCGCATTTCGGGCAGGAACGTTCGGTTGAATGCACCGTCACGTGCTTGTGATTGTCGAGCGCGAACAGTGTTCCATGGCCGAGCTTCAACGCTTCGTCGATCTTCTCCTGCATCTCAGCCTCGGCAGCCTTCGAACCTGCCGCACCCTTGCGATTGGAAGCAATCACTCCCACAACAACTTCAACATCGTGCTCCTTGAATCGATCGAGCCGGAACGGCTGGCTCGTGCGATGAATTTTTCCGTCGGCGCGAATTTCGCGATACCCATGCTTCGCGGCCCATTCAGCGACGTCGCTGTGAAATCCTTTGCGATTGCGCACAATCGGCGCGAGCAAGAGGAGATCGCCGCGCTGCTTCATCTCGTCACGCAGCCGCCTCCCCAGTTCATCACGTGTTTGCGCTTCGACGGGCAGCTGGCAATCGGGGCAATGCTGCGTGCCGAGCCTTGCAAACAGCAGGCGAACGAAGTGAAACATCTCAGTAACCGTTGCCACCGTGCTCTTGCCGCCACCGCGCGAGTTGCGTTGTTCGATGCTCACCGTGGGCGGAATGCCTGTGATCAGATCCACGTCGGGCCGCGACATCTGTTCCACGAACTGCCGGGCGTACACGTTCATGGAATCGAGAAACCGCCGCTGGCCTTCAGCGAAGATGAGGTCGAACGCGAGCGTGCTCTTGCCCGATCCACTGACGCCTGTGATGACGACGAACTTGTCGCGCGGCAGGCTGAGGGAAAGGTTTTTCAGGTTATGCTCCCGCGCGCCGTGAATGGCAATGCTGTCGGAGGATGGAAGTTCGGTGTCTTTGTACACAGTAAGAGGGATGGGTGGTGGAGCGGGTTCAAACTTCACGACAAAACTCGTTCGTTCCGTTTGAACGAGTCAAACCGGCCGTGCGGGTTCGCGCGAGGAGGGAGCGATTCAACGTTGAGAACCGAGCGCAAGGCCGCACCCGTATGACTTTCCTCACAAGCGGCGACTTCCTCCGGGGTTCCGCAAACCACAACGCGGCCACCTGCGTCGCCCGCGTCCGGACCAAGATCAATCACCCAATCCGCGCACTTGATCACGTCGATGTTGTGCTCGATCACGAGCACGGAATGCCCTGCGTCCACAAGCCGTTGGAAGACCTTGAGCAGCACACGGACGTCGTCGAAGTGCAGGCCCGTCGTGGGTTCGTCAAAGAGGAAGAGCGCCGTGGATTTCGGCTTGTCCGAGGAAGAGGCTGCCGCGGACGATTCAGTGAGATGCCGCACGAGTTTCAAGCGCTGGCTTTCTCCGCCTGAAAGCGTGTTGATCGGCTGGCCGAGCTTCAGATAACCCAAACCCACTTCCTGGAGCAGTTGCAAACTGCTCGTCGCGCGCCGGGCAGGCTTCGATTCGGGGAAGCCTGCCAGAAATTCCACGACTTCATCCACTGTTGCATCGAGCGTGTCGGCAATCGACCAGCCATCCGCTTTGCGCGTCGAATGTTGACGATCGGCAATGGCAGCCGTGCCGTTGATCTTTACGGTGAGAATGTGCTGCCGATAACGGCGGCCGTTGCAATCCGGACAGCGGATGAAGACATCGCTGAGGAACTGCATCTCGATCTTTTCAAACCCTGCGCCGCGGCAGCGTTCGCATTGGCCCTGGCCTGAGTTGAAGCTGAACGCGCTGGCATTCAGTCCGCGCTGCTTCGCAATTTCCGATTGTGCGAAGACTTCGCGGATGTCATCGAAGGCGCCTGTGTAAACCGCGGGATTGGAACGGGGTGTCTTGCCGAGCGAGGATTGATCCACAAGCACAACAGAGTCGAGATGCTCGACGCCGCTCAACGTTGCAGACTGCGAACTTCCGCTCGCCGGAACATTCTCTGCGTCCGCACTCTCGTCCGAGGTTTCCGCTTCGTCGAGACCTTGCGAGGCCTTGCTGCCGTTCGCGGCGGCAAGGTTTTGCGATCGTAGTTTCGCTTCCAGAACGGGCAGAAGAACTTCACGAATAAGCGTCGTTTTCCCTGAGCCGCTCACGCCCGTGACTGCAACGAAGCGCGACAGTGGAATGTCGGCGGACACATTCTGCAGGTTGTGGCGCGAAGCATTGCGAATCGTCAGCGAACGGGTTCCTTCCGCGGATTTGCCGAATGGAACAGCGGCTTCGTTCAGCGCCAACACTTCACTGGAGCTGTTCTCCGAATTGTAAAAAGAAACGGGGCGTCGTTCGGGAATTTCGATGCCCGTTCTGCCGCCGAGGTATTTGCCCGTCAGGGATTCCCCGGAGTTCAGGATTTCGGCAAAGGTCCCCTGAAAAACCAGATTGCCGCCCGTCGCGCCGTGCCCCGGGCCGATGTCCACAAGTTGATCGGCGGCGCGCATGACGCTGGCTTCGTGTTCCACCACGACAACGGTGTTTCCCGCATCGCGCAATTGTTCAAGGATGCGAATGAGGCGGTCGGTGTCGCGCGGATGCAAGCCGACGCTGGGTTCATCGAGAACGAACAATGTGTTCACGAGCCGCGTGCCAAGGCATGTCGTGAGATTGACGCGTTCCGTTTCGCCGCCTGAAAGCGACCGCGTGGGCCGATCCAAGGTGAGGTAACCGAGCCCGATGTCGTTCAAGAAGCGAAGGCGGGATCGCACTTCCGAAAGCACGAGTGAAATGGGCTCGTTGGCTTTCGCGCCCGTCCGGCCGGCAACAATGCATTCAATCACTGCGAGCGCATCGCGGGTCGACAACTGATAGAAATCGGACAGGGTGAGGCCGCTCGCGGATTTGTCAGCTGAGGGAAGGCGATACAGCAAGGCTTCGGGCTGCAGCCGCGCGCCGCCGCAACTTGGGCAAAGCGTGTACGCACGGTAGCGGGACAACAGCACCCGCACGTGCATTTTGTAAGCCTTCGATTCCAGCCAGCGGAAATATCCCTTCACGCCATACCACGCGCGCGGCCATTCGTGTTCCGGATCCGTGCCGTAGTCGGGTTCGCCATTAATGACGAAGTCCTGCCATTTCTTTGGAAGTTGCTCGAACGGGACGTCCGTGGGGACTTTCAGCTTGCGGCAGGCGCGAAGCAGGTCGGCCTGGCTTTCGGCTCCCGTGCCGGTCAGCCAGGGACGCACGACGCCCTGCGCGATCGTTCGTGTTCGATCTGGAACCGCGAGGTCGTAATCGATGGAGATGACCCGTCCAAAACCCTTGCAGGCGGGGCAGGCACCAATCGGATGATTGAAGCTGAAGAGGGCAGGGGAAGGTTCGCGGAAATCGATATCACACTCGGCGCAATGAAACCGATTCGAGAAGAGCAGGGGACCTGCTGGATTGGTTTGAGCCCCAAGAAAGTGAATGGCCAGTTTGCCTTTGCCAAAATGATACGCCTGTTCGCACGCCTCCGTGAAGCGGGAGCGATTGGCCGGCGCGATTTTCACACGATCCTGCAAAACCGTGATCACACACAACGCAAGCCGATCGGGCGATTCCGGCGGAATTTCGGCCAGCCGCAAAATCTCCCCCTTCAGGAGAACGCGTTGATATCCCTGTTTCGCGATGAGTGCCAGCGATTCCGTGAGCGGCAGCTTGTCGCTCAGCGGTATGTCGAACGTGATGAGCACTTCCGCCGCATCGCGGCCGGCCGAAGCTGAAGCCGTGTCGCGCACCTGGTCCCAGATGCGTTGGGGTGAATCCTTGCACACGCGGCGTCCGCACTGCCGGCAGCGGAGTTCGGCCAGGTGCGACCACACGACCTTCATGTGATCGCAGATCTCGGTCATCGTTCCGACTGTCGAGCGGGTTGTCTTGACGGCGTTTCGCTGTTCGATGGCGATTGCGGGGGGAATGCCCTCGATGCTGTCGACCTGCGGCTTGTCCATGCGGTCGAAGAACTGCCGCGCGTAAGGCGAAAACGTTTCGATATAGCGTCGCTGGCCCTCAGCAAACAGTGTGTCGAATGCGAGGGAACTTTTGCCCGAACCACTCAAGCCTGTGATGACGATCAGTCGATTGAGCGGCAGGTCGAGGTTGAAATTTTTTAGATTGTGATGACGGACGCCTTTGAGACGAATGGCAGACCGCGCGGGTGGTTTGGGCATTGCACGCGCAAAATAGAGTCGCTTCCCGGGCGATGCAAGTGGCGCACCCCGGGGGCGACAAAATTATCCCGCAGATGGAACAGTTGCCCCAGGCGCGGCGTTCACGCGCCTCAACTCGTGGACAAATAATGTGACAGTCGGACCCGCGGTTGTTTTGCTCCAGGACTCCAGGGGTGTTGCGCAGTGCAGCGTTGGTACTGCGGTTCGTGCCAAGCCAAGCCACTCTCGCATCTTTAATGCTGAAGCAGGCTGAAGCCTGCGGTCCAGGCGAGCCGCTGTACGGTCTGCCGTCCGCTATCGCGCTTCGACGTGTCCTTCCTCGGGTGCACTGGGAAGGTCGTTCACGCGGCGTCTCAGAAGACCGCGGTAGGCACCGCCCACAATTCCCCCGAAGAACAGATGAGCAAACGCCACAACAGTCTCGTCGCCCCTCAGTTCCGGAAATGCCGCGCTGACGACAGCGAGATTCGCGGCGTAGAGGCCCAGTCCAACCAGCGCACCTGTCAACACCGCCCACAATTGAGCAATGCGGGAAACCGCCAGCGAGATCAGAAGCCCATACAAAAGCGACAACCCCAGATGCAGGGTCTTCGAAGTCATGATCGGCATCGCGACATCTTCAGGAAGCACCCGACCCATGACCACGGGCGCAAAGAACGTCAGTCCCGACCACGGGCTGGCACGGGGCACGACCATAAGGACAAATCCGGCAATCAAGCTGGCGATCAGGAATGCATTCCATTGAAGGCGTTTCGGCGTGTATCCCGGGTTATCTGTGTTGTCGTTGTTCATATGGGTTCCTGTTTGATGTGAACTCAACCGTGTTTTCCTTTGCCGGCATTGAGAGTGAGCCATTCTGCCACTTCTGCGTCCGAGGCGCCTGAGGCAACGATGTCCTTAAAGTCTTCCAGGCGAATTCCGGCTCTTCGGGCGAATGCCTGGTCAAAGGGGCAGCCAAATTGATAATCGCCCTGCCATCCTACGAGGGAAGCGCGGCACTTATCGAAGACGCGAGCTCCCCCGTCGAGGCCTCCGAGACTTTCACCCGGGGCCCGGGGCTCTTCCTGGCGCAAGTCCTTGGCCCACCGCTTCAGATCATCAATTTTGCTGGTTTTCACGAGATTAGTACGAATTAGCGAATTTCCGAACCGTCGTTTGAAACGCGTGCTTCTTCCAGTAGGCAAGCAACCCCATGGTCCCGGGGTTCCGGATTTGTGCCGATTTGTCATTTCCTGCTTGCAAGGGCACGGCGTTGTGTGGTGGAGTCGTCGCTCGCCCGGGGGGACCTTGGCGAACGGTAAACTGAGCTTACGTTTCACGCTGCGTCTATTTGCGTTCAGACGCTGCTAGTGTATTGTCCGTGAGCTTCAGTCTCCGGTGTTTGCTGTCTTCAAACGCCTCTGGCGGGCGAGCTTAGCGAAATCGAGCCCCGGCTGGTTCTACGTCCTGAATGGACGCGGAATGTATGAACTAAACACTGTCGAGGGCGTCTGAGTATTTATGCTGAACAAGAAATCGGTGAAATCGTCGAGCGGTCAGTCAAAACGGCACTCGCGAGGCAAAGAGCGAGTGGTTGCTCCCAAGCCCGTCGCGAAGCCGGTTCGCCGTCGATTTATCATTTCCAGCAAATCAGCGCAGGCTTTGCCAGGCAAGTCCGCCCAGCCCTTGCGCCCGAAAACCGAGCTTAAAAAGCCCGAAATCAAGAATTCTCACGGTTCGCATGGCCAGAAAAGCGATCATGGCCACGTCAAAGCGTCTTCGCCGTCTAAAATGCCGATTCAACCGCCACTCACGCCACCAGCCAATCCGCCGGTTCCGGGCGTTCCCGGAGCCTCCATTGACCTCACCGAAACCATCAAAACCCTCCTGCACCTCTCGCAGGAGAACGGATACGTCACGTACGATGACATCAACGATGTCCTGCCGGACAACCTGAATCCTGACGATCTCGACGAACTGTATACGAAGCTCCGCACGCTTGAAGTGGAGATCGTGGACCAGGCCGAAGTCGAACGCGCCAAGCCGGCACAGGCTGAGGAGGCCGACGAGGATTCGCGGCTCGAGATCCTGGACGACCCGGTTCGGATGTACATGAACCAGATGGGCAAGGTTCCGTTGCTCACCCGCGAACAGGAAGTCGAGATCTGCAAAAAGATCGAGGACGCCGAGCTCGACATGAAGCGCCTGGTTTACAGCCTGGGTTTCGCCGCGAAAGAGCACATTGCCATTGCAGAGAAGCTTTTGTCCGAGCCGCCGAAAGAACGCTTTGACCGGGTGATCGTGGACAAGCAGGTCGCAAATCGCGACCGCCACCTGAAGAACCTTCGCGTGTTGATCAAGAAGGTCCGGTCGATGGACACGGACGTCGACAACAGATTCCTGGGCTGGCGCAAGGTTGCCCAAAAGAGCCGCCGGGAGGCCATGCTCAAGGACCTGCAGAAGCTGGATAAGAAGCTCCAGGCCATGTTCCCCAAGTTTTATTACAAGCAGAAGGTCATTGAAGAAATGATCGTCGTTGCGGGCAACGTGCACGAGAAGTTCCAGGCGAGCCTGCGCCGTATCCAGGAGCTGGAGGGCATGCCCAAGGCGCAGTTCCGCACGGCCGAGATTGAATCGGAAAAGGCCAAGATCGCCACGCTGGAATTGTTCGTTCGCAAATCGCGCGATGAATTCTACAAGGCATTTGACGACCTGAAACTGTCGGCAGATCGCGCCCAGCAGGCCAAGACGCACATGGCGGAAGCCAACCTGCGCCTGGTGGTTTCGGTTGCGAAGAAATATACGAACCGCGGCCAGTCGTTCCTCGACCTGATCCAGGAAGGCAACATTGGGCTGATGAAGGGCGTCGAAAAGTTTGAGTATCGCCGCGGATACAAGTTCTCGACCTACGCCATCTGGTGGATTCGCCAGGCGATCACCCGATCGATTGCCGACCAGGCGCGCACGATTCGCATCCCAGTGCACATGATTGAAATCATGAACAAGCTCTGGCGCGCGCAGAAGCAGCTCACCCAGGAGCTGGGACGTGAGCCTACGCCGGAAGAGCTGGCGGATGAGATGCACATGCCCGTGAGCCGAATCAATTCGCTGCTCAAAATGGCGCAACAGCCGATCTCCCTCCACGCGCCCGTAGGCGACGAAGGCGACGTGAGCGTCGGCGACTTCATCGAAGACAAGTCGGCCGAAAATCCGTCGGATGTCACCAGCTACAGCCTGCTGAAGGAAAAGCTCGGTGATGTGCTGACAACGCTGACCGAACGCGAACGCAAGATCCTGGAGATGCGCTTTGGGTTGATCGATGGATACGAGCGGACGCTCGAGGAAATCGGCAAGATGTACAATGTCACCCGCGAACGCATCCGCCAGATTGAAGCGAAGGCCCTCCGCAAGCTGCGTCATCCGACGCGTGTGCGCCACCTTCAGGGCTTTTTGGAAGCTGAGGAAGAAGCAGCGGCGTAGGCCAGGATTCCAAACCAATTTCACAAGCGGCTCGAGCAATCGGGCCGCTTTTTTTGTGCGCTGCGCGCTTGGCTCTCCGCGTGTGGCAGGAGCGGGGAGAGGGAGTGAAATCGGCCCTGAATCTGGACCTGTGCTTCCTCTGCGAGCTTCTGTTAAAAACATTTGGGTGCAGTTTAGCCTCCGCAAAGGCGTTTAACAGGAGGCCGCAGAGATGGCAGAGACGAAGAAAAGAGCCCTGCCGTTTATGTGGGTGCCTCCTCCCCCCGGGCCCCCTCCTCCCGCTTCGCTCGGCAGAGGGGGAGTTTAATCAACCAGTTTGATCACCCACTTTAATCAGCCCTCACGGGCGCGGGGATGTGCCTCCCTTGACCCATGCGCTGCGACCATGAATAGTTGCGGCATTCATCAGAGGATTATGAAACTGACCTATTTCGGACATTCCGCGTTCCTGGTTGAAACTGCCAAGCATCGCCTCCTCTTCGATCCGTTCATCACACCCAACGAACTCGCCAAGAATATCAACATCAATGGAATTGAGGCCGATTTCATCTTGATTTCGCATGGCCACGCGGACCATGTCGCTGATGCCGTCGCAATCGGGAAGAGAACCGGCGCAACGCTCATCAGCAATTTCGAAGTCTGCAACTGGTTCGAGGCGCAGGGGATCAAAAAGACGCATGCGATGAACCATGGCGGCGCCTTCCGATTCGATTTCGGCGCGGTCAAATACGTCAACGCCATTCATTCGAGCAGCATGCCGGACGGAAGTTACGGCGGGAATCCAGGTGGGTTCGTGGTCGAGACGCCCGAAGGCAATTTCTATTACTCAGGTGATACCGCGCTGACGATGGACATGAAACTCATCGGCGAATCCACGCAATTGAAGTTCGCGATCCTCTGCATTGGCGACAATTTCACGATGGGTCCCGATGACGCCCTGAAGGCAGCCGACTTCGTGCGTTGTAATCACATTGTTGGCGTGCATTACGACACTTTCCCGCCGATCCGCATCGATCATCGTGAGGCTGTGGCAAAGTTCCAGAAGGTGAGCAAGCGTTTGCATCTGCTTCAACCCGGGGAATCGATGGAGTTCAGCGAAAACTCCGGCAAGCCGCCGGCTGACTGATTTTTCGGAAGGATTAATCCTCGCTGGTCTTGATCGGTTGTGCGGCTGCGCGGCTTCGCTCGGCACCTCGCGCTCGCTTGCGTTCCACGAATTCGCGCTGTCGCGCCGCCTCGTTCAAAAACTTCAGTTCGCGCGTGAGCTTCACAAAGGACTCATAGCGTTCGCGCGGCAGTTCTCCCTTTTCGACAGATTCAAGCACGGCGCAGCGTTTTTCCGATGTATGGCTGCAATCCCGGAAATGGCAGCGCAATGCGATTTCCTCAATGTCCGCAAAGGCTTCCCTGCTGGTCTCGCCCGACATCCACATCTGGAACTCGCGCATTCCAGGCGTGTCGATCACGAGCCCGCCGTTATCGAGCACGATGAGTTCGCGCCAGGTGGTCGTGTGCCTGCCCTTGGCGTCGCTTTCCCGAACCTCAGTGGTCGGCAGGATGTCCTCGCCATAGATGTGATTGATGAGTGTCGACTTTCCCACACCTGACGCCCCGATGAACACGACGGTCTCGCCAGGACGGACGAGTTTTTTGAGGCGGGCCATGGCGCGGCCGGTCTTGGCACTGACGGCGATTGTTGGGGCTTCGCCCACAATGCGTTCCACCGTCGCATTCTTCGCCTCAATATCATCACAAAGATCGGCCTTGTTGAGAACGATCACTGGCCGCACCCCGCCTTCCACGACCATGGCGAGATGCCGCTGAAGGAGGCCCGGGTTGAAAGAGGCGTCGAGGGCCTGGACGATGAAAGCGATGTCCACGTTCGTGACCATCACCTGTTCCTCGGTTTCCCGGCCAGCCACCTTGCGGGACAGCTTGGTCCGACGTGGCAGGACAAAATGGATCTGGGCTCGTTCCGCTTCGCCTTTAACCAGGGAGAATACGACCCAATCGCCCACCTTCGGGAGCAAGGCGCGATTGCGGTGCTCGTGCAGGAACTTGCCAGTGACTTTTCCAATGAACGTGCCTGCATCAGCGAAGATCACAAAGTGATGCTTGTCTTCGACCGCGACGCGGCCAGGGAGCAGGCTTGGCTTTGCGATCGCATCGAAGCTCTGTTGCAGTTCGGCGTTCCACCCGAGCGATTGTATGGTCATCCGTTTCGCCGCCATTGATGCCTAGACGCTAGCTTGAATTGCTCGAGGCGGCAAAGGGCAAAGAGACAGAGGCGTGCGCCCGTCCGGCCGCAGCAATGTGCGAACTGCCCAACACTTTGTGATTTGCCAAAGCCTTCGCATCGCGAACATTCCTGCGCTCCGAGGCGGGCGCATTGTTTTGCGGCGATTGACACGCGAAAGATTTCGGCGGTTAGTGAACGGATGGTCGTGCAATTCAATGATGTTCGGGCCGCGGCGGAACGCATCCGCGGGCACGTGTATGAATCGCCTTGCCCTTCTTCCATTCCGCTTTCCGAAGCAACGGGAATGCAGGTGTTCTGCAAACTCGAATATCTCCAACGCACGGGAAGCTTCAAGGAGCGCGGCGCGCGGAATGCGCTGCTGCTCCTTCCGGTCGAGCAGCGGAAACGCGGTATCGTCGCCGCTTCCGCCGGAAACCACGCGCTCGGCCTTGCTTACCATTCACAGTTGCTGGGAATCCCCGCCACAGTCGTGATGCCGCGATTCGCGCCGCTGACCAAGGTCGTGAATTGCCGCCGATTCGGAGCCCGCGTCCTCCTTCACGGCGCAAACCTTGGCGAAGCTCGCCAGCATGCCGACGAAGTTCAACAACGGGAGGAACTCACCTACATCAATGGCTACGATGATCCTCCAATCATCGCGGGCCAGGGGACCATTGGATTGGAAGTCATCCGGCAGGTTCCCGATCTCGACGCGATTATTGTTCCCGTGGGTGGCGGTGGATTGATTGCGGGCATCGCGCTTGTCGTGAAGCACCTCAAGCCGGACATCAAAGTCATCGGCGTGGAACCTGAGCGCGCTGCAAGTTTTACCGCGGCGCTGAAGGCGGGACAGCCCGTGCCCGTGGAACTTCAGCCCACGCTCGCCGATGGATTAGCCGTCGCCCAGGTGGGCGGCAACGCGTTCGCCGTGGCGCGCGATCGGATTGATCGCATGGTGACCGTTTGCGAACGCGATCTCGCCTTGGCCGTGCTGCGGCTGGCTGAATTGGAAAAAGGCGTGGTGGAAGGCGCGGGCGCGGCGGGACTGGCTGCCTGTCTTGCTGGAAAAGTGCCTGAGCTGAAAGGGAAGAGGGTCGCGCTCCCGCTATGCGGCGGCAATATTGATCTCACAATGCTTGGCCGCGTTCTCGATCGTGGTCTGGCGTCGGATGGCCGCCTTTGCAGGTTTACCGTGACAATCAGCGATCGACCCGGCGGGCTCGCGCGCTTCGCTTCCATTGTCGCCGAAGAAGGTGCGAGCTTTGTGGACATCAACCATGACCGAGCATTTGGCGGACAGGATCTCAGCACGGTCAGCGTTCATTGTATCGTGGAGACTGAAGACGCCTCGCACATCGAACGGCTCCGCGTGCGGCTGAATCGCGAAGGCTTTGAGTCGAACGGATTTCAGGAGCTGCAGCGAACGGCATGAAGTCCGCGCAAAGCCTCAGCTTTCGATCACGTTAATCTCAACAGGCTCGACTTTGACGCCGAGCTGCTCAAGCCAGGTGATCGCAGCTTTCACCTGGTCACGAGCGCCATCCAATTCCAGGCAGACAATTCCAATCTCGTCGCTGACATTCACCTGGCGCAGGTTGGTAACCACCTTGAATTTCTGGCCGAGTTCCCAAATGAGAGGCTTCTTGATCAGCCGAGGCGGATACATCAGCCAGAGCCGCCGCTGCGTCGGCGTCTTGAGGGTCGTCTTTTGCACGCCCGCTTTTTTGGTCTTGGTGGCCATGATCTTGAGTGGACTAACCGCCTGCAATCGCGGGGATGATGCTGATTTCGTCGCCATCCTTCAGGGGCGTGTGCTGGTTCTTGAGGAAGCGGATGTCCTCCTCGTTGACGTACACGTTGACGAAGCGGCGCACCTCGCCTTTTTCATCGATCAGCCGTTCCTGGATTCCAGGATAGCGGGTTTGCAATTCATTGATTGCGTCGCCAATGGTTGCCGCCTCGACCTCAACGAGTTCCTCGTTGTTGGTCAGTTTGCGGAGCGGGGTGGGGATGCGGACTTTCTTTGCCATAAATCTATGCGGTTAACTTCACTTCATTTTCGACAAGCGCTTCAAACTCGCGAAGGCTCGGCTTGATCTCGCGCGGCTTGCCGCAATGACCATCGACCGCGTCGAGCGTCTTGAGGCCATTTCCTGTGATGCAGAGGACGGCGGAATCGTTCGCGGGAATTTTTCCCGCGGCAATCAGCTTCTTCGCGACACCCACTGTAACACCTCCCGCGGTTTCCGCGAAAATGCCTTCGGTCTCGGCCAGCAAGCGAATCGCGTCGCGAATCTCATCGTCCGTGACATCGTCTGCCGCGGCGTCGGTTTCCTTCATGACTTTCAACGCGTAAAAGCCGTCGGCGGGCGTGCCAATGGCCAGCGACTTCGCGATCGTGTTCGGCTTGACCGGTTTGAAGAAATCGAGGCCGTTCTTTTGCGCAGCGGAAATCGGGGAACAACCCGTCGCCTGCGCGCCGTGAACATGGGTTTCAGATTCCTTCGCAAGGCCGAGCTTGATGAGCTCCTGGTAACCCTTGTGAATCTTCGTGAGCAATGAGCCCGAAGCCATGGGGACGACGGTGTGTTGTGGAATCTGCCATCCGAGTTGCTCGACGATTTCGTAGGCCATGCTTTTGGAACCTTCAGCGTAATAAGGTCGCATGTTCACGTTCACAAACGCCCAGCCGAACTTGCCTGCGATCTCGGCACAAAGCCGGTTGACTTCGTCGTAATGGCCTTTGATGCCGATCACGTTGGCGCCATAGATGAGCGAGTTGAGGATCTTTCCCTGCTCCAGGTCGTGTGGAATAAACACGTACGCCTTGAGGCCTGCGGATGCGGCATTGGCAGCGACGGAGTTGGCGAGGTTGCCCGTGGAAGCACAGGCGACCGTGGTGAACCCGAGTTCGCGGGCGCGGCTGAGTGCGACGCTCACAACGCGGTCCTTGAAGGAGAGCGTGGGATAATTGACGGTGTCGTTCTTGATCCAGAGTTCGCGGATGCCGAGGCGTTTGGCGAGGCGATCGGCTTTCACGAGGGGGGTGAATCCCACCTGCAGTCCGACCGTGGGGCTGGATGCAACGGGAAGCAATTCGCGGTAGCGCCACATGCTCTTGGGACGGGACGCGATGCTTTCGCGCGTCAGTGACTTTTTGATGTGATCGTAGTCATACACGACCTCGAGCGGTCCGAAGTCGAATTCGCAAACGTGCGTTGCGGTGAGCGGGTATTCGCGGCCGCACTCGCGGCATTTCAGCGCTCTCATGAAGCTGTCAGTCTTGTCCATAAAATCGTTCTCTGGCGCCTGCCAAACTCGAGGAGGGTAATAAAAAAACCCCTTCTCGCGTGAGAAGAGGTTTCAAAGTGCGCGCGCTCTTCTCATTTTCCTCCGGTTTTTTCGGAGCTGGAATTGGCACCTGGACATTGCAAATCGCGCTGCAACCGGTTGCCGTGGCGTCTTCGGGCCAGTCCCTCGACCACTCTTTATGAGTTCGTTGCTATCAACGAATGCGGATAAATTGATTGGAACCTGCCGCAGTGTCAAACGCATTTTTGTTTTTTGGTCAGCCGAAGGCTGTGATTGGAAATGGGGCGCGAATCTCCGTTAATCAGGCGCGGGTTGCGGGCTGCAGGACACGGATTACACTGATTGGCACGAATTCTATGTAATTTTTCTGATGTCGCCACATCAAGCTGTTGCAGGCGCGTTGGTTGCAACAGATTGAGCCTCGACTGCATCCATGGATCGATTTTTCATCCGTGTTTCGCGCCCACAAGCTGTTGCAATAAATGCCAAAGAAGGGGATGTGCCGATCCAGCTCTCGCTAGTCCTGCAGAAGGACTCGATACATCCGCTGGCCGTTTGTCGAAACCGCCTCCGTCATGAAGCCCGACTGGCCGACGATGCTCTTCCCTGACGCGGTTGCCTCCCACGCGTGCGAGCTTGCTTCGTCCCGCTGCTGCACCAGATACGTGCGGCTCGAGGTGGCGGGCCATCGGACGGAGATCGCTGCGTTCGTGATGGCGATGGTTAGCCTCAATACCGAAAGAGCGTTGGTCGGATTCGTTCCTGCCTTGAATTCATCGAAGTCCGCAGAGCCATCCAGATCGAAGTCATCCGTTCCATCTCGATCCGCTGTGTCGAAAAACATCGTTTCCCATTGGTCATCCATCTTGTCCCCGTCCAGATCGACAATCTCCTGAGCCGACGGAAGGCGAAGCCTGTAGACATTCAGGAATGAACCTGGATGGGAAGTCGACAAATCCCTCGCGGTACTTTGGAAAAACAGGTATTGGCCATCGCCGCTAAACACAGGCATTTGTGAGCTGCCGCCTGCGGCGCGATCCTCCACAACACTCGCGCTCACCAGGAAGGTTGTATCCGTGTGCCGATCAAACAGGACAAGATCCGCTCTTCCATTCGCATCGTTCGGAACGTCGAGCGCCGAAATGGTCCGGTACACGATGAATCGCCCATGGGGGCTTACGATCACACTTCGAGCTCCGGCAGTTCCCACTTCGGGCGCGCCATGACGGCGCGAGACCAGCCGGCTCAATCCCGATGCTTCATCGAACTGATAAACGTCGCCGCGAAATGGGGGAGAGGACAGATAAGCCAGCACGTCGCCCTCTTCGCTAAAGCTTCCGACCCGCCCCGCATTCGTCGCCACAACCGTAAGGGTGTGGGAATTCAAGTGCTCAACGTTGAGCCGGAATCCCACCAGCATGGCAAGCTTGCTGCCGTCAGGACTGATCGATAGTTCACGAACGTTCGAAATATTCGTGTAGACGCGCGCCCCCGCTTGCGTGTCCCAGATATGAACGCGCGCAGCCCCAAACCCGGAAGGATACGCAAAAAATGCAATATGGCGTCCATCCGGGGTCATCGTCCCGAACCCGGTATTCCATGGGTGCTCCAGCAGGGCACGGGTGACTCCCGTGGACAGGTCGCGCACATAAAGGCGTTCCGATCGATATACCGCCGGGTCCGAGCCGCGTGCCAAATTCGTGGCGTAGCTGGCAAAAAGAACAAAACGGCCGTCGCTGCTGATTCTTGGGTCGAAAGAATAATGAGAACCGAAACTGACTCCATTGCTTCCAACGCTCACCAGCGATGTCGTGTTCAACACAAGGTCTCGCAGAAAAATGTCCTGCGCCCGGTTGAAATCCGCTGGAACAAGATTGTCGGCAGCGCTGCTGAATACCACATAACGGCCATCGCCGCTGATCGCCGGTTCCGAAGATGCTCCCAACGCGGCGCCGCCTGTGATCGATACGCTGATCAGACTCGTAGTGCCGGAATCCATGTCACGAACAAACACGTCCTGCACACCGTTCGTATCCCCAGGGACGAGGTCGTCAGCGTTGCTGCAGAAAACAATCCGGGATCCATCGTGGTTCGCCGCGCCCGTCGAGATCCAACTGTGGCCATTCCCACCCATGCTAGGCGCCGGGGTTGACCTTGATGAGATCAACCCAATCGTTTCGCTTTGCAGGTCGGCGATGAAAATATCGGTGCTATCGTTGAAATCCTGTGCTGCCAAATCATCCTTCGTGGAATCGAAAACAAGCACACGGCCTTCTGAATCCATCGACCACGTTTCGACCAGCGCAGGCTGTTGCGTTATGGAATCGCCTTGATCAACCCTGCGGGTCGTGTTGTTCACAAGGTTTCTCACATACAGGCGCGTTCCGGGCTGCAAAGCCTCAGCCGTAAGATTCGTCGAAGTGCTGATAAATGCGACGTGGCTTCCCGACGCGCTCAGGATGGGCTGGCGCACATCTCCCGAGGCTGAATCTTCCCCGCCAAATTCCGGCGTCGCCAATCTTGCGCTCCCCGTTTGCTCATCCCAAATCCACAGCGAACTCGCTCCAACAGCATCCTGCTGCAAATACGCAACAAACTGAGCGTTGCTGCTCACTGGATTCATGTCGATACCAGACATGTGAAAGGAATCCACCAGCGCGTTTGTCGCAATAATGGTTGTCGATCCTGTGATAATGTCGAAGCGCAGAACGAGGCCGGGTCCCGGTTGCGATCGGTGTGGATAGGTTTGGAAGACAACATGCGTTCCATCGCCACTGAATGACGGATTGCCCGAAAGGCCATTGGATCCCCCAAAACATTCTTGATACAGCGCGCGAGCATTCGTGCTGGCCCATAACGTTTGATTTGCAATTCGGTCTCGAATGTAGAGTTCCCCTGCGTGACGCGCGGCAGGGACCAGGTTCGTAGACCCGCTGAAAAATGCCACGTAGCGGCCATCAGGCGAGATCGCCGGCGTGGCGCTTCCGCGGGGAAACATTAAAAACGGCTGGTAGATCTGTCCTGTACTGACCAATGAAAGGGTTCCCGACTGCGTATCGGCCAGAAAAATATCCGGCTCCCGGTTGGTGTCACCCGGCGCGAGATTGTCCGCATCGCTGCAAAACGCAACATAATGCGCGTCGCGCGACATCACAGGATCGCGGGATTCAAAGTTTCCCTGAACCGCGCCGTTGCAGCTGATTAAGTGCGTTGCATTTGCAAGTCGATCGCGCATGAAAACATCGCCGGCCCGGTTGGTGTCACCCGGCACAAGGTTATCGGCCTCGCTTCCGAATACGACGTATCGGCCATCCTCGGAAATACCACAGGGATACGAGCAGCCATTCCCGCCGCCACCCGAAGCGCTCACGCTGATGAGGCTGATCGAATTCTCAACCCGATCTTTCAGGAACACATTGACGTCGGGTTTGAGGTCCGTCAGACGAGTGGCAAGAAGATCAGATGCCGCGCTGGCAAAAAGGACATATCGCCCGTCGTGACTAATAATTGGCGCTGCGGAATCAGAATCGCCCGTTTCGCCCCCTGGGAACGAAGCGTTCCGTTCCGAGATAAGGAGAGGCGCGGCTTTAAGGGGGAATCCGGAAAGAACCGCAACAACGCATACCAGGAGGTTCCGACCCATGACGATCCGACCTCCTCTAAAACCGATCGAGGCAATATTCAAGCAATCGGATTATGGAGAACTCGGCGAGGTGGCGTCAAGAGACGAACTCTCCGTGGGCGCACCACGAATTTGTCTCGTGTCGATAATTTGTCTCGTGTTCGGTTCGGCAATCTACAATTCCGAGCCGTCGTCCTAGGATTGCGCCTCAAGATGCTGAGATTCCAAATTGGGTGACATTGACACGGGTTCAACGCGCCTTCATATGATGGGCATCGCCGCGTTCGCAGGCGTGTTGGAATCTGTAGAATGACTATGAACGAAATCATTTATCCCCGCAGCCCGCGTGAAACGATGTGTGGCTGGATGCATCTGCCGCGCTTCATCGACAAATTGCGCCTGCACTTCGCCGGGAGGCTGCACCCAGATTACCAGCCGAACCTTTGCAAGGGATTCGACGGCTTGTGGCTCGAGCTTGCAGGCGTCGATGCCGAACAGTTCAAGGAAGTTGTGCGGCGCAGCATCACTGACGGAGAGGTCTGCGACTGGGTTTTGAAAAACGTGAAGAAACCCGACTCAGTGAAGGACGAGCATCGCCGCCGCATGATGGATTATCCCACGGCTGACGACGTCACGGGACAGGACCGCTTGAAGCAGCGCAAGGAACAGAGCGGGTTGTCGCATCGCGAGGATATCCGCTGTTTCGTCGATTACATTGACGCCGACGAAAAGCGCGGTTGAGGTTTGGGCAACTCGCCCCATTTCCGGTGTGCAACCCTGCGTTAGGTTGCGCGCACACCTTAATGAAGAAACCCGCTGCGGTCGGAATCGACGTCGGAGGCACCAAGACGCTATGCATTCTCGTCGATGAAAAATGCGGCGTTCTTGAAGAGATCAAATTCAAGACGTCCCCGGATGAAGGCCGTGATCAATTCACTGAAACGTTGCTGAAATCAGTGAAACGGCTGGAGCGCGCGGCCGGAAAGCACAAGCGCGAAATCGCTGCCATCGGCGTCGGTTTCGCGGGACTTGTCGATGAGGAAAAGCTGAAGGTGAAGCAGTCGCCGAATCTCGTTTGCCTTGAGAATTACCCCGTCGGCAAACACCTGAAGGAAGCGATTCCCGGGGCGAAGATCATCATCGGCAACGATGTGCAGTTGGGCGTGTATGGTGAACATCGCCTCGGCGCGGCAGTCGGATGCGCTCATGTGATCGGAGTTTTCTTTGGAACAGGGGTCGGGGGTGCCGCCATTATCGGGGATCGCCTGCATCTGGGGGCAAGCGGCCTGGGCGGCCAGATCGGCTGCCTGCTGGCGCAACCCGTGGGAGGGCGCGAAGCGGCGCTGAGCCATGGGATCATCGATCGCATCGCCAGCAAGGCAGCCATCGCGAGTGAAGCCCTGGCGATGGCTTCCAAAGAGTGGGCGCCTTTTCTTCGCAAGAAGGTCGGCAGCGACATGTCAAAGGTGGGATGGGGGGTGCTGCGGCGCGCGATTGAGCATGGCGACAGTCGCATCGAGGAAATGCTTGGGGCGCGGATGCGCGTGGTTGGCATCGCGCTCTCCAACGTGGTCAATTTTTTGAATCCAGAGATGGTGGTGTTAGGCGGGGGCTTGATTGATGAGATGCCCAAGGTGATTGTGCCTGAGCTGGAAAAAGGATTGCGAGAGTACCTGGTGCCCGAGGTCGGCGCCGCCTTGAAGGTCAAGCCGGCAAAACTGAAGGGCCTGGCCGTGGCATTGGGCGCCGCGCACAAGGCATTAAAGACGGTGGATTTATGAACCCGGCAAAGTTTGCGGCATTGGCAACGGATTACGACGGCACGATTGCGCGTCATGGTGAAGTGGCGCCTTCAACCTTCCGCGCGCTGAGCCGCTGGAAGGATTCGGGCCGCAAACTGTTGCTGTCACAGGCCGTGAATTGCCGGATCTCTTCAACGTTTGTCCGTTCACGGGGATTTTCGACCTGCTGGTCGTGGAGAACGGAGCGCTCCTTTACAACCCCGTGACGCGTGAAAAACGCCTTCTCGCCCCCGAACCGCCCAAGGACTTTGTCGATTACCTCCGCTTGAAGGCTGTCAGCCCGCTCTCAGTTGGAGGCACGATCGTGGCAACGCAGGAGATATTTCACACCGTTGTATTGGAAGCCATCGAGAAGCTCGGGATCAAGTGGAAGGTGGTCCTCAACAAGGGGGCGCTGATGGTACTGCCGCACGATGTGGACAAGACTACCGGGCTGACTGCGGCGCTGAAGGAATTGAACATCTCGGCAGCGGACACCGTGGCCGTTGGCGATGCCGAGAACGATCATGCGTTCCTCGCGTTCTGCGGTTACTCGGCGGCTGTCGCCAATGCGCTGGATTTCCTGAAGAAACAGGTGCACTACGTGACCACGGCCAGCCACGGCGCTGGCGTGGAGGAATTAATCGACAAGCTGCTGGAGTCGTGTGCGCCCGATTGTTCCGAGCATGTCGTGCAACAGGAATTCGCGCAGCCCGGATTCTCTTCTCAACGGTGAATATCCTCGAGCTTAACGCCCGAAGTCTCGCGTCCTTTCCAGGCCAATGCAGTTGCGGCGGCCAGCAGCGGCACACATAACGACAAGGCTGGAACCGCAAGGCCAGGAAAGGCCGAAAGGATGAATGCCACGCCTGCGGGCCCAACCACGCCGCCCACCTTGCTGCTGCCGGCAGTGACACCTCCGCCTGTCGCACGCAAGCGCGTGGGATAGAGCTCGACGCTGTAGGGCGAGAGCATTGCAATCATGCCGCTCAATCCGATCAGCAAAGAAACCGTAAGTGCCGTGAACCAGGCTGTGCTGTCGCCAGGCTTGAATAATGCGAATCCCACAAGGGTCGTCGCCGTTGCGAGGGCAAACAGGATCATCGTTTTGCGGCTGCTCCAGAAACCGTACAGCAGCGCCACGAGCGCACAGCCGGGGACGGCGAACAACGCAGACTTCGCCAGCAGTCGATTCGCAATCTTCCCATCCAGCTTCAGGTAATCCTGCAAGATCGTTGGCAGCCAGGTCAGAAATCCCCAGTTCACGAGGCCCCACGCAACACCATAAAGGCACACGGTGAAGGTCAGGACGGCGTAGGGTTTTCGAAAGAGTTGTGCCGCAGAAGGCCGCGCTGGCGGTGCGGCCGCGGTTCCTGTAACGGGCACCAGATCGATGTCGAATTTCGCAAGGGTTCGCCGGGCTTCCTCCACACGTCCTTCGTGCAGGAGGAATCGTGGCGACTCCGGAATGAAGCGGCTGAGAAGAATCACCAGGAATCCGGTGGGCACGTTGAGGAGCCACAGCATGCGCCAGCTGAAGATCGGTTCCAGCCACGCCGCGGCGCCGCTCGCCGCAAGGTAACCGCCCGCGGTGCCCAGCCCGCCCACGAGCACCGACAACCAGCCGCGATGCCGGGACGGAATGATTTCGGCCAGCAAGGCGAACACGATCGGCAACATGCCTCCCGCCGACATTCCCATGAGCAGGCACATCAACAGATTCCATTTGAACTCGGGCATGCATCCGCAAATCCCTGTTGCAACAAACACGAGCGAAGCCAGCAGGATGGATCCGCGGCGTCCCATGCGGTCGGCAAGCACGCCCCAGATGATCGAGCCCAGCGTTGTGCCGATCATCGCGAAGAACGGGAGCAGCGATGCCTGCCGCGCGGAAATGGCATATTCATGGCGAATGCCGGGAACCACAAAGCCGAGTGTGGCGGGTTTCATGACGTCCACAACCAGCGCAATTCCAAGCACGCTGATGAGTTGCCAATGCTTGCGATTCAGCCGCACGTCATCCATCGCATGCAGCTGGAAATCGCGGCTGGCATCAGGAGCGCCAGTGTGGACAGGAAAGAGGCCGTAGGCGGTGAGGGCGATGCCAATGATGATCAACACCATCCCGAAATGCATCAGGTGCGACATGGGGTTTCCATGCATGATGAAGGCCGAGTCACGCTGCGCAATGTAGTCGGGAAGGTGCAGTGTAAATCCGATGAGGATGTAGAGCGTTCCAAACCAGAACGCCACGGAATGCCTGTCGACGAGACTCTTTAAATTCACAGAACGCGCGCAGAGTAATGAAGGGCGGCCGGAAAGCAAAAAAACACTTTGAAAATCGGCGCGATTATGGTCAAACACTCGAGTCCATTTTGAACTCGTTGGCCTACATCCATTTCGAGGGCGCAGCGCCGAAACATCTGGTTCGGGAGCTTCCGGGGCCATGCTCGCGGCCGCGTTCTGCGGCGCCCTCAAGAGCCCGGGCGGTGCGGAGAAATCCACCCTCCGCGATTCATCCGGAACCGTTCGCCGTATGGCTGCTGCAGCAGGCGGGTCTCGATCCCGCAGCGTACCGGGCGATCGCGGTGCAGCGCCGTGTCGCGGCGTGTTTTCGCCTTCTGCGTGTCGATTCCGGAAAAGCCGCGCGTGAGCTGCTGGAACGGCAGCCTCACCTTGTTCCGCGAACGCTTAACGTGCTCCTCATTGGCGTCACTGAATTCTTTCGTGATCGCGCCGTGTTCGAACATCTGCGCCGCGTTTCGATTCCCGAGCTGCTTGCCGGACGCGGCCGTTTGCGCGTGTACAGCGCGGGGGTGTCGGATGGGCAGGAACTTTGTTCGATGGCAATGCTGCTGGCGGAAGCCGGCGCGCTGGCGGGCAGTTATCTGCTGG
>Ga0196970_1000620_pt1 | contig 37763 bp, 30 predicted proteins | sample S1v_513CmetaG_FD_148672 | JGI IMG/M metagenome (GOLD analysis project Ga0196970, IMG submission 148672) | Soil microbial communities from Anza Borrego desert, Southern California, United States - S1+v_5-13C | ecosystem: Environmental > Terrestrial > Soil > Desert | place: USA: California... | reverse complement strand
CCTCCGAATTGGCCGAAGCGCTCACGAAAAAGGGCTTCAACGTTGACCGCCGCAAGATCGAACTGGCTCAGCCCATCAAGACCCTTGGCGAGTTCAACGTGCCGATCCGACTGCACCGCGACGTCACGGTTAACGTGAAGGCCATCGTTGAGAAGGAAGCGACGGCCGAGGAAGAAGCCGCGGAAGCGACGGAAGCCGCAGAATAGAAAACAAGTCGTAACGACCGATCTTGAAGGCCGATCCCGCGTAGTTGGGTCCCCGGCAGAGTACGCCAAAGGGAGCGGGTTCGGCATCAGCGCAGCCAAGCCACTTCGACACCTGGCGCACCTTTGTCGTTCGCGATAGGGGAAGCATCTTCGTTTGCCGGAGCCCGGTGTGTGCTGCGCACAAAATCGATGGGCCACGCCCTGCTTCAGGTAGCGGCGTGGCACCCTCTCTCCTGATCGCGGCGAATCGCGCGCTCACATCGGATCCGATCGCCACGCTACCATCTCCGCCGCAAAGTACCGAAGACTTGCGGTAGTCCTAACGCAACGATCCAGACAACCAGCTTAGCTATCATTCCTCTTGCGGGATCGTTCGGGTAACAGAAGGTAAGAAAGCGAGATGCTGCCCAACAGCATCCAACCTAAGTTGCTACGCTCTGCCTGACTGGCGACTCGAAAACTACCCAGCGGGTCGTACAGAAAGTACGCGAAAATAGCGGCAGCGGTGAGGGAGCCAAACAAGCTGACAAAGAAACCGTACCGGGCTGCTAAGACAAGAATGAACACGGCGAATGCCAGTGGAACAAACAATCGCCATGGCTGCGGGGCCGAAAAGGCCGCTACTCCGAGCGCTGCCGCAGCACAGAGCAGCAAACCTGCGATCGGCCTGCTGATTTTAAGTACTGCCTGAATCATTACCGCACTCCTTACTTAAAAAGAAACACCAAAAAACACAGACGTGCAGCAAAATTCGAAAAGCTGCTACGGGCATGTCATCCCAGGCAGCCGCCGATCTTTGCTGTCACTTCTTTCGAATTTCGTGGTACGGGCACTTTTTCTGCGGTAAAAGAAACGGTCGGGCTCCCTAACCATGAAGTTGCGCGTGCTAGATGTCGCAGTGTGGGCGCTCAACGCACTAGTTGGCACCTTCGTGCCAGGCAAGGCTTCTGATCGCAAATGCACGGTACCGATACATTATTGCTGGAACTCTTCGCCATTTTTGTCTGGGCGAAGGTATTCGGAGAGATATTCGAGCAACTCTCGCTGCCTGCCGTTCTGGGTGAGATCCTCGCCGGAGTTGTTCTTGGACCATACGCTATCGCGCTAATAGACCCCAGTCAAACCGTCAACTCCATCGCCGGGATTGGCGCCATTTTCCTGCTGTTTACCGTGGGTTTAGAGACTCGCCCCCAGGAACTTATACGTGTAGGACGGCAGTCCTTGCGGGTTGCGATAGCCGGGGTGGTAGTCCCGTTCGTGCTCGGGTTTGGTTATTTGAAGCTACGCGGCGAGATTTCACATGAGGCTGTATTCGTAGCCGCTGCCATGGTTGCGACAAGCGTCGGAATTACCGCCCGGGTCATGGCTGACATGCACGTCCTCGGGTCGCGTGTGGCCAAGATCATTCTCGGTGCGGCCGTATTCGACGACATTCTAGGCATGATCCTGCTGGCCATGGTTGGCGGCATCGTCACCAGCGGTGGAATTCGCTGGGTGCATCTCGGAGTGCTGAGCGCTGAAGCGATCGGCTTCGCCATGTTCATGATCTTCTACGGACCAAAGCTTGTGCGCCGAATGAGGCCCGGAGTGGAGCGCCTGACCATGCACGATGCGCCTTTGATCCTGGCACTTGCCATCTGCCTCGGGCTGTCGGTCGCAGCAACCAAAATTGGCATGGCGGCCATCATTGGCGCCTTCTTCGCCGGCCTGATCTTCGCCGACTACTCGCCGGAGTGGAATCTGCAACCGCGCGCGCACGCCATCAACGAGTTCCTCGCGCCGTTCTTTTTCTTCACAATGGGCGCACACCTGGACCTGCGCGTTTTCACTCCTGACGTGCTGGTTTCGGCAGGGGTCATCTCGCTGCTCGCCATCGTTTCCAAGATTGTGGGCTGCGGACTGCCAGTAATACGCGAGGGCTGGCTGACGGCCTTGCGCGTCGGCGTCGGCATGACACCTCGCGGTGAGGTAGCGCTGATTGTGGCAGCGATCGGTCTTCAGATGAAGATGATCTCGCAATCGGCTTACGCCATCGTCATCTTCATGACAGCCGTCACGACAATGCTCGCCCCACCCGTGCTGCGCGCGCTATTTAAGATGGAAGCGCCGCAACCCCAGCCCATCACGCAGCAGTTGGAAGAAACAGAGGAGGTCCCGCCGGTACCCTGAAGTTCATCCGTTCCTCTTCGCCTTGTATAATCCAGCTTTCCAGCAAACATTTGGGGGGCATTCGATGGCTGATTTGGCGGGACACGTCGCGCTGGTGACGGGCGCGTCACAGGGTATTGGGCGCGCTTGCGCGATCGAACTGGCGAAAGCCGGCGCTGCAGTGGCGCTGTGCGCGAGGAACGAAGAAAAGCTCACGGCGCTGGCTTCTGAGATTACCGGAGCGGGTGGGCAGGCCGGGGTTTTCAAGCTGGATGTAGCTAACGAAGACGAGATAAAGGCTGTCACGAAGGCCGTAGCTCAGCAGTTCGGCAAGATGGACATCCTCGTCAACAACGCCGGAATTACGCGTGATCAACTGGTTATGCGCATGAAGCGCGCCGACTGGGACGCTGTCCTTCAGACGAATCTCACTGCTGCCTACCTCATGGTTCAAGGCTGCATCAGCCCGATGCTCAAGCAACGCTGGGGACGCATCATCAACATCACCAGCATCTTCGGGCAGATCGGACAAATGGGCCAGGCCAACTACGCCGCCAGCAAGGCCGGCCTGATCGGGTTAACGATGGCGCTCGCCCGCGAGTTCGCCTCCCGCAACATCACCGCAAACGCCGTGGCGCCGGGTTACATCGAGACGGCGATGACCGAGGCCCTTGCGCCCGAGCTGAAGCAGCAAGTCACGCAGATGATCCCGTTGGGCCGCGCCGGCAGCGACACCGACGTCGCGCACGCCGTCAAGTTCCTGGCGTCCGATGAAGCGAGCTACATCACCGGGCACGTGCTTAACGTGAACGGCGGAATGCTGATGGGCTAGCCCGCGCGATCGGATGATTTGATGACTTGTTGATCGGATGATTGCAACCCCAACTGCGTCCTTTACGGCGACTTTCTGGAAAAGGTGCAATCATCCGGTTACTCAATCGAACCTCGCCAGTGACTCGAAATCCAAAGTCGGGGTACGGGGGTGCTGATGGCGCAGGCGTGCAGCTTCAATCAGGGCATGGAACAGAGCACGCGAATGATCGCGGACGTTCGGGTCGGAGTCGTCCACCAAGCGCTCAGGATGCCACTGGACGCCCAGGACGAAGTGATCGCGCGAAGTGCTTTCAACAGCTTCCACAACGTTATCTTCTTTCGACCATGCAACCACGCGCAATCCGTCGCCGGGTTGATCCACGGATTGATGATGGCTGGTGTTGACCGTCAACTCAGACACGGGACTAACAGTCAGTCCGACTACCTCGGCCAGTCTTGAACTGGGCTCCACACGAACTTGATGCCGCAAACTCGAATTTCCGGTGTGTAACACTCCCGTGGCCAGATGCTGCTTCAGCGTTCCCGTCCGCCAGACGTTCAGGATCTGCATGCCGAAGCAGATCGCCAGGATCGGCTTACGCATGTTGTAAGCGTCTTGAAGCAGCAGTTCGTCGACGTTGTCGCGTGCGGGATCAGGATCGTGCGTCTCTGGCTGGCGCTGCTGGCCATACTTTTCAGGATGGACGTCGGCGCGGCTGCCGGGAAGCAGAACACCCTCACAGGTCACCACAACCTGCATGATCTCCGGGTTGGTCAGCGAGAGAGGAATCTCAACGGGAACACCCCCGGCGAGTTCTACCGCGTGGGCATAGGAATGCGCGACTTTGCTCGCGTAGTCAACGTTTGTGTGGGCCTGCGGGATGGCGATGCGCATGGGATTTGATGATTGCACGATTTGATGACTGAATGATTTTAAGCCAGGGTACTGTAGCGAGTGTGACAGGTCGTACTTTGCACTTCCCGCTACCATACCCAGCAAATCCCGCAGCGTCGATGCGAGATCATCAAATCAGTCAATCATCCGATTCTTTCAGCCATTGCGTGTTCCCTACGGTCTTTCGCCTTCATGAACTCGAACGCACGTGCGATATACGGCTTTAGGTCCTTGCGCTCAACTACGGCGTCAAGAAATCCCTTTTGCAGCAGGAACTCGCTTCGCTGAAAGCCTTCCGGCAGTTTCGTGCGTATCGTCTGCTCAATCACGCGGGGACCGGCAAAACCAATCAGGGCACCAGGTTCGGCGATATTGAGGTCGCCGAGCATGGCGAATGAGGCGGTCGTACCGCCCGTTGTTGGGTCGGTCAGCAGCGAGATGTAGGGAACCCCGGCTTCATCCAGGCGCGCCAGTGCAGCACTGATTTTCGCCAATTGCATCAGCGAAATCACGCCTTCCATCATGCGCGCGCCGCCTGACGCCGAAATGATGATCAGCGGAATGCGCTCTTCGAGTGCGCGTTCGATCGCTCGCGTGATGCACTCGCCAACGACTGCTCCCATCGATCCACCGATGAAGTTGTATTCCATCGCCGAAATGATTGCCGGCTGGCCATTGATCAGGCCACGAGCGTTGATAATGGCGTCCTTCAGCCCGATCTCGGCTTGCGTCTTCTTGAGGCGGCTCGAGTAGGGCTTCAGGTCGGTGAACTTAAGCGGATCAGTGGATGAAAGGCGGGCGTCTTCTTCGTACACCGTGTACGCTCCGCCGTCGAACAGTTGCGCTAAGCGCGTGCGTGCGCTGATGCGGAAATGTTTGTTGCAGTAAGGGCAGACGTTAAAGTTCGCATCCAGGTCTTTCTTCCAGATGACCTTACGGCAGCCATCGCATTTAACCCAGAGACCTTCGGTCTTGACTTTCTTTTCGCCCGAAGTGTCGAGGTCGGCGGACTCGCGCTTGAACCAGGACATGGAACTCGCTTCTGGCTATTGGCCTTTGGCTTCCAAAACCATTGTGACCGCCGGATCGGCTTACGATGCCAATAGCCAACGGCCAACAGCGCTGTTTAGTATTCGATTCCCCGTTGTGCCATGATGCCCCGCTGATACGCGTGCTTGACTTCGCGCATCTCGGTGACCGTGTCGGCCAGTTCCACAATTGTGGGGTGTGCGTTGCGCCCCGTCAAGATGACATGGACCATTGGGGGCTTCCGGCGCAGTACCTCGACGACTTTTTCGGGATCGAGCATCTTGTAGCTGATTGCGTAATTGATCTCGTCGAGCACTACAAGATCCCACTGTCCGGACAAAATGGCCTGCTCGGCTTCTGCCCAGGCTTCCTCGACCATGCGGATGTCTTCCGGATCGGTTTCAGCCCCGCCGACCTTCACAAAGCCGCGGCCCAACTGTTTCATCACAAACTTGTCGCCAAAAGCCTCCACGGCATCGAGTTCGCCGTAATGCCATGAGCCCTTAAGGAATTGCAACATCAACACACGCATGCCGTTGCCAACAGCACGCAGGGCCGTGCCCATCGCGGCAGTGGTCTTTCCCTTGCCGGGGCCGGTATTCACGATGATCAGACCGCGTCGTACGTCGTTCAAGAGAGTCTCAAGTCCGCTTCTTAAGTTCGAGCAACTGACGATTGTAAATGGTTCGGCTCATCACCGACTCGGTAGGTCTGAATGCCTTACAATGCGTCCTTCTCAGGAAGCTATTAGAAGGAGCAAGAAGATGGCGACACCCGGCATTCAGACCAGCAAAACACTTGAAAACCTCCAGGCTGCGTTCAACGGCGAAAGCAACGCCAATGCGAAGTACACTGCCTTCGCGAAGAAGGCGGACGAAGACGGCTACCACCAGGTAGCGAGCCTGTTCCGCGCCGCCGCGCGAGCCGAGCAGATCCACGCCGAGGCACACGCACGGGTGATTCGCCGCATGGGCGCAGAGCCTGTCGCGAACATCGAAACGCCGCACGTCGGGGCCACGAGCGAGAACCTGAAGGCCGCCATCGCCGGAGAGGAATACGAGCGCGACGTGATGTATCCGGAGTTCATCGCCGAAGCCGAAGCGGCCAAGAACACGGCTGCCGTCCGCACCTTCACCAACGCCCTTGAAGCCGAGAAGGAGCACGCCCGTCTATATACGCTGGCGCTGAACAATCTCGAAAGCTACAAGACGAAAACCGAATACTTCGTATGTGCAATCTGCGGCTACACGGTCGAGAAGAAAGAATTCGAGCGCTGCCCGGTCTGCAACGCGCCAGACGAGAAGTTCGAAGCGGTGAGCTAGGGCAGCCACTTTCTAAGTTTCGACTTGGGGGCGGCAAGGCCGCCCTCACTTTTCGCGAAATCTGGCTAGCCTCCCCCGGAAAAAGTCTCTCTCGTGGCATGTGATGTTGGCGGTGCAGGCATTACCATGCGCGATTCTCAGGAGAAGGGGATCGATGCGACCATGCAAACCAAGAAGACGGGAATGGCAAGCACTGAGAACAGAATCACAACGGTTTTGATCCAATCGAACTCGCGCGGCGCTATAACGATTATCCCGAAGATTGTGCTGACCAGCCCAGCGAAGCAAACCAACGCCATGCTACCTCGTCCGACGATACTGAATGGGCGAACATAGAGTCCCAGGCAGAACCAGACCACCCAAAGCAATACGGCGACTAGTACGCAAAAGATACTCGCCCTTGGTCGGCGTTCGGGAGCATGTTCGAAGCCTGATAAACGCTTAACACCCAGCCACGCCAAGTACCCGAGCACTGCGTATAGCAACAAACTTGGGAAGATGCCCATGAGCGTTAGCACCTATCTAAAATCAGTGCCTGAATTGAGAACCATAGCTGCGCTGCCATACTACGGCCGAAGTAAGCTCCTTGTCATAGACCCCGCACAGCAAACCGAAGTTCCACGTTCAACTATCTTTCGTTGTAACCTAAGACTTTCGAATTCCGATCTGAGACTGCCCTTGTCCTACGAAACCGCCATTTCGCAACTGCTCGCGCTTGGCCACGAACTCCATGGCACGCAGCACAAGTTTGATCTTCAATATGTACGCACGCTGGTTGCGGCGTTAGGGGATCCGCAGTCGCGCTTCAAGAGCGTTCTCATTGCCGGCACGAATGGCAAAGGATCGACAGCCGCGACGCTGGCCTCGATTCTTATTGCGGCGGGGCACCGCACCGGGTTGTTCACGTCGCCGCACCTTGTGCGGGTCAATGAGCGCATCTCCGTAAACGGCAAGCTCATTTCTGATGAGGATTTTGCAGCCGTCTACGAGCGGGTGGAATCGGCTGCGCAGAAACTCGTGGCCGCGGGCGACCTGCCGTGGCATCCGAGCTTTTTCGAGATGCTCACGGCCATGGCCTTCCTGCACTTTGCGGAATCCGGGGTCGAGATTGCAGTGCTCGAAGTGGGCATGGGTGGCCGATTGGACGCGACCAACATCGTTAATCCTGTGATCTCGGTAATCACGGACATTTCGCTCGACCACCAGAAATTCCTGGGCAACACAATCGGCGAGATCGCGAGGGAGAAGGCGGGCATCATTCGCCCGAACGGAGTGGTCGTAACGCTGCCGCAACATCCCGAAGCGAATGCCGTCATCGGCAACACAGTGCTGGAGCTCGGAGCACACGCCACAAGCGCCGTGCCCTACGTGCCGCCGGTATCGCCGGGAGCCGAAAGCACGGGCGCCGCTACCCGCAACCGCTATACCCTCGAACTTATGGGCGAGCAGATTATGGTGGACTCGCCGCTTGTGGGCCGGCATCAACTCCGGAACGTCGCGCTAGCCATTGCAACGGCCGAACAACTGAATGGCGCTGGCATCAGCGTCAAGCCTCGCGACATAGAACGTGGCATCCGCGAAACGCGCTGGCCTGGAAGATTCCAGACTATCCAGGCTACAGACGTCAGCCCTGAAATCCTGCTCGATGTGGCACACAATCCCGCCGGAGCATGGGCTTTGCGCTCTGCTTTGAGCGAACGCTATCCTGACCGCGACATTACGATCGTTTTCGGCATTATGCGCGACAAGGCAGTGTCGGAAGTCGTGCAGATCCTGTTTCCAATGGCGAAGCAGGTGATTCTGACCAGGGCCAATAATCCGCGGTCGGCCGAGCCTTTGGAAATCCGCTCGTTAGCTGAAAGCATCAGTACGAACGTTCACGCGGAACCAAATGTCGCGGCTGCGCTGGAACGCGCGGTGCACGCTGATGTTGCCACGCCGGCAGGTGCGCCGGTGCGAAAGACTCTAGTCGTGATTACCGGCTCGATTTACATTGTGGGAGAGGCAATCGCGCTCCTCGAAAGTCGGCGCGCAGCCACTCCGAACGACACTTGACGCAGAGGGAAACCCCGCCCGGTGAAGAAGAGCAGATCCAAATTCCGCGACACGCTCAGTTGGCTTCGCTCGATATTTATCTTTGATCCGCTCATTTACCTCTACACGATCGTTTTCGGCACCCTGTCGCTGGTTTCATCGCTGTTCGACCGGAGTGGTCGCGTGCAACATTGGTTCGCGCGGGCTTGGTCGTGGATGATCCTGCATACCTCGCTCTGCCCAGTCGAGGTCATAGGCCGCGAGCGTCTGCTGGAGCATCGGTCGAGCGTCCTGGCCGTAAATCACATTTCGGCATTCGATATCCCGACACTCTACATCCACGTGCCATTTCAGTTCCGGATCATGGCGAAGAAGGAGCTGTTCAGCTATCCGTTTCTTGGCTGGCACCTGCGGCGCTCCGGGCAACTCGCGATCGACCAGCAGAACCCCGGCTCGTCCGTCCGCAGCCTGAAACGAGCGATCGAGACTCTCTGCCAGGGCATGCCGTTGGTCATCTTTCCGGAAGGCGGGCGCTCGGCAACCGGCCAAGTCCAGCCGTTCCTGACTGGCGCTTTCTACATCGCGATCAAGGCGAAGGTGGACATCGTCCCCATTGCGCTCGTTGGAACGTACGAAATTCTGCCCATGAACACCTTCCACATACGTCCGAACCGGATCAAGGTCGTCGTAGGAGAACCGATCGCAACGGCAGGTTACGGCCTGCGCGACATGGACGCGCTTGCAATGCGGGTGCAGAAGGCAGTGGAGGACCTGTATTACAAGCACGCCGAGGTGGCGGATCCGAGGTTGGCGAGTAAGGCGGTTGTGAGTAGTAATGAGTAAAGGGTAAACGGGTGATCAGAAACCGTAACCATTAGACGAAGACTTACTCGTTACTGGCTACTCGCTGCTAATTACTGGTTCCTAATTACCTTCCTCCATCCCCCAATTGCCGCAAACCGCAAGCTCATTTATACTCAATGTTTGCCCAAGGCATTTTTCCCTTCGCAGTAATCGTGGGGCCATTTTTGAGTTAGGAGCTTTAGGTTTTCCATGCCCAAGCGTACTTTTCAACCTAACCGGCGTCGCCGCTCGAAGACGCACGGATTCCGCAGTCGCATGAAGACGAAGAGCGGAGCGGCAGTGCTCTCGCGCCGGCGCGCCAAGGGGCGCAAACGGGTATCCGTTTCTGCGGGCTACCGCGACTAGTTATATCGATACGTTTCCACCGGGCCGGGTCCCTGGGGCCTCCGAGGCGCGCGGAAGTCGCGCTCAGTGGGGCGGTGACCCGGCCCTAGACGTGTTTTCGGCAGGAAAGTCAGAAGTGAGCGGCACCGTGCACAACGACGGGTCTGGCGCGCAGATCGCCTCTGCGCCTCCCAGCTATCGCTTTCCACGCACGAACAAGCTGTTGAAGCATGCCCTGTTCGATCAGGTGTACCAGCGCGGCCAGCGACATTTCTCCGGACTGATGACGGTATTCTTCCTGAAACGCGACGGCGCAGAGGTGTCTCGAGCCGGAACAGCTCCTGGTGGTCCCCGCATCGGCCTGACCGTTGGCCGGGTGCTCGGGCCCTCGGTCGAGCGCAACCGCATTCGACGGCGTATGCGCGAAGCCGTTCGGTTGAACCTGCATCGGCTGATGGACCCCGTTGACGTGGTCATCAATCCGAAGAAGGCTGTGTTGACGGCGGAGTTCACTCGAATCGCAGAAGAAGTGCAGAAAGCGTTCGAGGCAATCGGCAGACGTATGGAAGAGGGATGGAAGGACGAGCCACAGCCCCGTCCCCGCACAAGGGAACGAGGAGGCAGCCGCAAGCGCGCACCTCGGAGCAAGAGCGCGTGAGGTTCGCGGTCCAATTCGCGTTACGCTTGTATAAACGTCTTGTCTCGCCGATGTTGCCGCCATCGTGCAAGTACACCCCAACCTGCTCGGAGTACGCCATGGAGGCCGTGGAGCGGCACGGGGTGTTGCGCGGCGGGCTGATGTCTGCCTGGCGGCTTCTGCGGTGCAACCCGTTCGCGAGGGGCGGATATGACCCGGTTCCGGGTACGCACGAAGTTGTTGTAAGGCACTGTAGGCCGTAGTCGCGGATGCGGATGCGTCTGGCCTCATCGTTGGGGCTGAGCGCTGCGGCCGAGTGCAGAAGAGTTCTGATCGCTGACTGCTTAAAAAGCTGAGAGCTAAATTGACTGAGTTCCAGAATCCTAATCAAGACCCCGGCATGGAGCGCCGTCTGCTCCTTGTCTTCGCCATTACTTTCATCATCCTGATCGTCGCCCAGCCGCTGCTCATGAAGTTTGCGGGGAAGAAGGAAACGTCTGCCCCGCAGCAAACGCAGCAGGCGCAACAGCAGGCGCAGCAGCAAACCCAGCAGCCCGTCGCCGCTGGCGCGAGCGCTGCTGTCGCTGCGCAGCCGACGGCAACTCCGGTGCCCGCGCCGGCCGTAAACAGGACCGCCACAACCGAAGAAGAAATCGTTGTGGAGAATGAGCTCTATCGCGTCACCTTCACCAACAAAGGCGGGCAGGTGAAATCGTGGGTGCTGAAGAAGTTCAGCGACGATAAGGGAACTCCGCTTGATCTTGTACATCAGATCGCGGCACAGACTTACGGATACCCGCTTTCGCTCTACACCTATGACGAAGCCGTACGCAATAAGGTGAACTCGGCACTGTACGTGCCCAGCGCAACGGGAAAACTCGGGTCGCCTGCTGAACTGGTTTTCGAGTATGCCGACGGTGACGTATCCGTCCGGAAGAGATTTCGATTCGATCACTCCTATGTAGTGGACGCCGATGTCAGCCTTACGCGTAACGGCCAGCACGTCGCCGCTTTTGTGGCATGGCCTGCCGGCTTCGGGGACCAGACAGTAGCGCAGTCGTACGCCACCTCGCGCATCGATTATCTGCCCACAAATACCGACAAGGTACAGCGGTTGTCGTCCGACCGTAAGGGCGAGAAAGTCGGCCAAGGCCGCACCATCAACGGCCCGTTCTACTGGGCTGGCGTGCTCGACCAATACTTCGCCGCGGTTTTCCTCCCCGATAATCCGCAGCAGGCCGCAATGGTGCAGTACCGGAACGTGATCGAGGTTCCGGCCAACCTGAACAAGCCCGATCCCAAGAATACGATCAAAGCCGAGGTGCTCGGCGCCGCTGTGGGGAATCTCAGCGCTCCAACTTCAACGCGCGTGTTCGTCGGTCCCAAAGTCACGGATGTATTGGAATCTGTTCAGGCGACACCAGTGCCGGGCCAGACCAGCGCGCCGGACGTTGGCGGCATCATCGACTACGGTTTCTTCGGCATCATCGCCAAGCCGCTGTTCGCCTGGCTCAAGTGGACGCAATCACACTGGGTGTCAAACTGGGGATGGGCGATTGTCGTCCTGACCGTCATCATCAACCTGGCTCTGCTGCCCCTTCGCATCGCCAGCATGAAATCCATGCTGAAAATGCAGAGGCTGCAGCCGCAGATGAAGGCCATCCAGGCGAAGTACAAGGGTTATAAGATGAACGACCCGCGCCGCGCCGAGATGAACCAGGAACTCGCTGCCCTGTACAAACAGCACGGCGCGAATCCCGCTGGCGGCTGCCTGCCCATGATCATCCAGATGCCATTCCTGTTCGCCTTCTACACGATGCTTGGCGTCGCGACCGAACTGCGCCATGCGAACTGGTTATGGATTAAGGACCTCTCTGCGCCGGATCCGTATTACATTCTGCCGATCCTGATCGTCGTCTCCACCTACTACATGCAGAAGATGACGCCGAACACCGGCATGGATCCTGCCCAGCAGAAGATCATGAACATCTTCATGCCCGTGTTTCTCGGCTGGATCAGCTACACGCTGGCCGCCGGATTGGGCGTGTACTGGATCGTCGGTACCGTGATCGCCGTTATCCAGCAGATGATCATGAATCGCACGGAACTCGGGCGCGAGATGCGCGCTCAGGTGGAAAAACGCGCCCGCAAGCAGCAGGGAAAGGGCGTTTAAGAAAACGAGCGGTCAGCATTCAGCAGTCAGCGATCGACAGATGTTGTAAGCTGATACTTCTTTTCGAAGGCTGATAGCTGACCGCTAATTGCTGAGTGCTAGTTATGCCCATTGCCGACAAGATTGCCGCAGCAAAGAAGATCGATGCGCTGTTGAAGAGTCTGATTGCAACCGGTGGTTTCCGCCTGCGTTATCGAATCATGGTAGACCCTCCCGTTCGCGACGAACGCGAGTGGGAGCGCCCCGTCATACTCGTGGATCTCTCTGGTCCCGACAGCGACCTCGTCCTGGAACACGGCGGCGAATTGCTGCGCGCATTCGAGAATGTTTCGCAAGAGATGCTGCGCCTTGGCCCGCATGAACACGAGCAGGTTGTGTTCGACTGCATGGGACATCGCGAATCCCGCGTTCAGGAACTGAAGATGGCGGCTGGCGTTGCTGCCGAGCGCGTGCGAAAGTCCGGCGTACCCTACCAGTTTTCGCCCATGACCTCCCGCGAGCGTCGCATCATTCATCTGGCGCTGCGCGACGAACTGGACCTCAAGACGGAAAGCCAGGGCATGGGGTCGCACCGTTATGTGGTCGTGGCACCCAAGAATGCGAAGGCACCCGCATCGCGCAAGGGCGATGGAGCAATCACCTTCAGGCGAAGGTAGGAAGTAGTAAGCCTAAACTTAAGGCGAACAGTGACTGGGGAACGCCCATTAGGCCGGCAGCAAGCTGCTGTTTTCTGCTCACAGTGGCTGGGACTCAGCCCATACTCATTGCTCGTTAGTGCCTTCCCCCGTACACTACCTGCCCGCCGATGATCGTCGCCACTGGCTTACCTGTGAGTTGCCAGCCGTCAAACGGAGTATTGCGTGACTTGGAGCGCGATTGTTCCGCGTGGTAGTTCCACTTGGCAGTGGGGTGGAAGATCGTCACGTCGGCAATGGCTCCCTGTGCGAGCGTGCCGCGAACTCCCGTAGCGCTTTCGCGCGAGCCCTTCCTTTTGTCCGCCGATACAGGCCCAAGGCCGATGACCCGCGCCGGTCCTGTCGAGAGCAGTTCGACGATCCGCAGGAGCGGGACGTTGTGTTTGTTGTGAAGCTCGGTTATCGCCAGCGCGAGCGAAGTCTCCAGCCCAATGATTCCAAATGGCGCACGATCAAACTCCAGGGACTTTTCATGAGCTGCGTGCGGCGCGTGATCGGTTGCGATTGCGTCCACGGTACCGTCGAGAATACCGGCGATCAGCGCGTCACGATCCTCACGGGACCGCAGCGGCGGGTTCATCTTAAGCCGCGTGTCATAAGTCCCGATGCCATCCTTTTCGAGGTCCTCGTCGATCAACGTGAAATGGTGCGGCGTGACCTCGCAGGTCACGTGCAGACCACGCTTCTTCGCCTCGCGCACGGCTTCCAGCGAGCGGCGGGCCGACAGATGCGCGACATGGAGGTGCCCGCCGGTTTTTTCAACGAGACGAATATCGCGCTCAACTACCCGTGCTTCGGCATCGGTCGGCATGCCGCGCAAGCCTAGCCGGAAAGCTAGGGGGCCAGCGTTCATCTGCGCTTTGGCCGTCATACCGGTGTCTTCCGCGTGCTGAATCACCGGGAACCCGACTTCCGCCGCGAGTTTCAGTGCCTTCTGCATGACGCCGTCGTCCAGGATGGGGTGGCCATCATCGGTGACGCCCACAGCTCCCGCGCGCTTGAGTTCGGCGTAGTTAGTAAGCTGATGTCCATTGCTGCCCAGCGTCGCAGCCGCAATCGGATAAACCTGAACCATGGCCTGGCGCGCCGGCGCCTGCATGAACTCAGTCCACTCGGGAGAGTCGTTCACCGGAGTGGTATTGGGCATGGCGCAAACAGCCGTGAATCCACCTGCGGCAGCAGCGGCTGTGCCGGACATGATCGACTCTTTGTAGGTCTGGCCGGGTTCACGCAGGTGTACATGAAGGTCGATGAATCCAGGGGAGACGACCAATCCGCGCGCATCATAAACTTCCGCGCCAACGGCGGTGATTTTCCCGGGCTCGGCGATTTCGGCGACCAATCCATCACGAAGAAGCACGTCTCGTTCAGCGTCGAGGTTCTGCGCGGGATCGATCACTCGGCCGTTGCGGATCAGCAGCGATCCCCCGATTTCAACGGATTGGTTTTCAGAATGGTTAGCCATGTCGTTTCCGCTTCGCCTCCGCCGTGTCGTGCCGTCCCTACGGAACTCTGTCTTGTCTTCCCGATTCGTGACTACGCTTTACCCAGCGCCCTTGCCAGAATGGCCATTCTCGTCGGCACGCCATTGTGTACCTGGTTGAGAATGACAGCGCGTTCGTGGTCGGCGACCTCGCTGGTCAACTCCAAGCCGCGCACGATGGGGCCGGGATGCATGACAATTGCGTCCGGCTTGATCCAGCCCAGGCGTTCGCGTGTCATCTGGAACCGGTCGATGTAGTCCTGAACGCGCAGTTCCATTCCTTCGAGCCGCTCTTTTTGTATCCGCAGCAGCATGACGACGTCGGCATCTCGGATACCGTCTTCAAGGTCGTGCGTTACACGGACGCTTCCGTTCGGTACAAGCTTTGCCGCCACCGACGGGCACAACTCTGGCGGCCCGCAGAATGTGACGTGCGCGCCCATCTTGGTCAGCAAGTGAGCATTGGAGCGAGCGACCCGCGAATGAAAGATGTCCCCGACAATCGTCAACCTGAGGCCGTCAAGCTTCTTCTTGTGCTGCAGGATGGTGCGCGCGTCGAGCAGTCCCTGCGACGGGTGCTCGTGCATGCCGTCTCCGGCGTTGATGACGGGAATGTCGATGTGCTGCGAGAGCGTGTGCGGCGCGCCTGACGATGGATGTCGCATGACGATTGCGTCCGCGTTGAGCGCGCGCAATGTGTATCCGGTATCGAGCAGCGATTCGCCTTTTTCAATGGATGAGGCGGCGGCAGTGATCAGGATCGTGGTGGCGCCGAGCGCTTTGGCCGCCAATTCAAACGAGATTCGTGTGCGGGTTGATGCCTCGTAGAACAGAAGGATCACGCGCTTCCCAGCGAGCAGCGTCTGTGGCTGCAGCGGATCCATCTTGTCGGCCAGATCGAGATAAGAACGGATGTCCTGGGCGGAAAGGCTGGCAATATCGAGCAGGCTACCTGGATTCAACGTACGCCCTCGTGAAAACAAGGTTTCGGAGGTTTCAAAGGTTTCGCAGGTTTCAGAGGATCAAGGCGGAGTTTCGCGAGGCTTCGGCCTTTGCGTCGAAACCTCCGAAACGTCCGAACTTTATTCTTGTTCGACCAGCAGCACCTTTTCCGTGTTGTCGATCTCCTGCAACTTCACCTCTACGATCTCTTTGGCCGTGGTCTGCACGTGCCGGCCGACGAACGCAGCCTCGATCGGCAACTCGCGGCGGCCACGATCAATGAGGGTCAGCAGTTGCACGCGGCGTGGCCGGCCATGCTCAAACAGCGCGTCCATGGCGGCACGAGTGGTGCGGCCCGTGTAAAGGACGTCGTCGATGAGGATAACGTTCATGTCCTCGATCGGAGTGCCGATGTCCTGCTTCTGCACAATAGGCTTGGCGCCGACCGTGGAAAGATCGTCGCGGTAGAGTGTGATGTCCAGCACGCCGACAGGAACTGGCTTGCTTTCGATGCGCTCGATAATGCGCGCAAGGCGCTGCGCCAACGGAATGCCGCGGCGCTTGATGCCGACCAGCGCGAGGTGGTCGGTGCCGTTGTTCTTCTCGATGATCTGGTGCGCCAGGCGCACTAGAGTGCGTTCAATCTCGGAAGCGGACATCAACTGCGCCTTCAGGCGCACGTTGGGCTTAGTCGAGGCCTCGGTCGTCATGGCTGAAATGATACAAGTGCGGGAGGGAACGTGGCTAGTCCTATCCGCCGTCGGGTCGTCTGGCGATCTCGGTCAGGTGTCAGGCATTGGGCAGCATGCAGCGCGCCGCATGCCTTAACCCAATACCTGACAACCCAATACCCATCCGCCATCTTTTCTACTTTGTCAGCTTCAGCGGCTTTGCTCCGATGTCATTCCGCATATGCATTCCGTCGAAGCGAATCTTCGCCGCCGCCTTATAGGCTCGAAGCCGCGCATCGTTCAGGTCGGAGCCGCGCGACGTCACGCCGAGCACTCTTCCGCCCGCCGTGTAGTAAGCATCACCCTGTTTCGACGTGCCAGCGTGAAAGATCTCCACTCCCGGTACTTTGGCCGCCTCTTCCAGTCCGGTGATCCGTTTACCCTGTTCATAGGCTCCGGGATAACCGCCCGAGGCCAGCACTACGCATACGCTGGCATCGTCAGTCCACCTGAAGTCACCATCCGACACGCGTCCCTCAATCGAGGCTTCCATCGCCTCCACAAGGTCGCTCTCGAGCCTCATGAGAATAGGCTGGGTTTCGGGGTCTCCGAAGCGGCAATTGAACTCCAGAACGATCGGTCCCTTTGCCGTCATCATCAGGCCGCAGTAAAGTATGCCCTTGTACGGCATGCCCTCTTCCGCCATGCCCTGAACTGTTGGCCGCGCGATGTGCGTCAGCAGCCAGTCACGCATCTGCGCGTCAACAATCTCTTTCGTGGAATAAGCGCCCATGCCGCCGGTGTTCGGCCCGGTGTCGTTATCGCCCACGCGCTTGTGGTCCTGCGCTCCTACCAGCGGCGCCACGCGCTCGCCGTCGCTCATCACAAGGAACGAAAGCTCTTCGCCCTTCACGAATTCTTCCAGCACCACTCGCGCTCCGGCGGCGCCCACCATCTTGCCGCTAAGCATCTCGTTGGCGACACTTGCGGCTTCGTCTTTGGTTCTGGCGATCACCACGCCCTTGCCTGCGGCCAGTCCATCCGCCTTCACAACGATCGGAGTAGAGAAGTGGCCAAGCGCATCCTTTACCTCCTGGGCGCTCGTGCAGATCGCGTAATGCGCAGTCGGAATGCGGTGCCGCTGCATGAATGCTTTAGCGAAGCTCTTGCTCGACTCCAGTTGCGCAGCCGCTCGCGTCGGCCCGAAAATCTTCATTCCTCGGCGATTGAACTCGTCCACAACGCCCATTGAGAGCGGCACTTCCGGTCCGACTACAGTCAGGTCGGCCTGCGTGCGCAGTGCGGCTTCCACCATCGAGTCGACGCTCTTTACGTCGCACGGAAAGCATTCTCCGACATCACAGATTCCAGCGTTTCCCGGCGCGCAATAAATCTTCTCTACCCGGCGCGACTGCCTCAACTTCCACACCAGCGCGTGCTCGCGACCGCCACTGCCAATTACTAGTACTTTCATGCCGATTCCTCCCCGTTCTGCGATCTGCGACAACACGGGACAGCTAAGAGTAGGAGCCAGAGGGAAACAGTGTCAACAAAGCAGCGCTGTCCCGCCCCGAATTCAAACATCGAGGCCACGTTCGGTGGCCGAGGCGAATCAATCCATACCACCAACCTGCGGAGGATTGCGATGACATTGCCGTTTCTTCTCGGTCGAATCGTGTTCGGCGGGTACTTTCTGTACAACGGGATCAACCACTTCAAAAATCGCAATGCGCTCACGCAGTATGCCGCGTCCAAGAACGTACCTCTCGCGAACATCGCCGTCCCCGTCAGTGGTGCGCTACTGCTCTTCGGTGCAGCCAGCCTCCTGCTCGGCATCAAGCCGAAGTACGGAGCAACAGCCGTGGTTGCATTCCTGGCCGGAGTTTCTCCCATGATGCACGACTTTTGGCGTGTCGAAGATGCCAATCAGCGGCAGTCGGAGATGATCAACTTCACCAAGAACATGGCCCTGCTCGGCGCCGCAGTCGCCCTTATGGGTGTCGAGGAACCTTGGGCGGCCAGTGTTCCCGTCGCTCAACCAACCCCGATCGACCGCGCCCGCACGTTCGTTCGCCAGCACCGGGTAGCAGCCTAGAGATTCGTAGCGCCGCCGGCCCGCCGGCTGTCGTGCGGCCGGCTCGCCCGCACAGAACGCCGCGATGGCGACCTGAAGATAACCCGATGACCCAATGCCCTCACTTCTTCGGCCACTTGATTTAAACTAGTGCGTTACTCTTAAGGCCCCTGTTGCTGCGGTTGTGGGGATCGCAGCGCATGCCCGCGTGCCGTCCGTCGTGGGCGCAATCCATAACGGAAGAGAGTGTGTGATGAGCTCGAACTCTTTTGGCAGCCGTTCCGTTCTGCGCGTCGGAAACCGTGATTACGAAATCTACCGCCTCGACTCGCTCGATAAGCAAGGCATTAAGATAACCCATTTGCCTTATTCTCTTCGCATACTTCTTGAAAACCTGCTCCGTACCGAAGAGGGCCGTTCTGTAACGCCGGAAGACATCCGCACACTCGCCGCGTGGGACGGCAAGAAAGTTCCGACAGAAGAAATCGCATTCACTCCTGCTCGCGTGCTGTTGCAGGACTTCACCGGTGTTCCCGCCGTGGTGGATTTGGCGGCCATGCGCGACGCCATGCGTGCGCTCGGCGGCGATCCGAGCCGCATCAACCCGCTCCAGCCAGCCGAGTTGGTCATCGACCACTCCGTGCAGGTCGACGAGTTTGGAACGCCTTGGGCGTTCAAGATCAATGCCGATCTCGAGTTCCAGCGCAACCAGGAGCGCTACGCTTTTCTGCGCTGGGGACAAGGCGCGTTCAAGAACTTCGAGATTGTCCCGCCCGACACCGGTATCGTTCACCAGGTCAACCTCGAATATCTCGCCCGCGTCGTCTTCGTGCAGCAGAATGCAGCAGGCAACGGCTCCGGAAAATTGACTGCGTATCCCGACACGCTGGTTGGCACCGACTCCCACACGACAATGATCAACGGTCTTGGCGTCCTCGGATGGGGCGTCGGTGGAATCGAGGCCGAGGCCGCCATGTTGGGCCAGCCAGTGTCGATGCTGATTCCTCAAGTCGTAGGTGTGAAGCTCACTGGGCAATTGCGCGAGGGAGCCACGGCAACTGACCTCGTCCTGACCATTACCGAGATGCTGCGCAAGGAAGGCGTTGTCGGTAAGTTCGTCGAATATTACGGCCCGGGCCTTGCGAACCTGCCGCTCGCCGACCGCGCCACGATCGGCAACATGTCGCCCGAATACGGTGCGACCTGCGGCATCTTCCCCATAGACAAGGAAACGCTCGCCTACCTGCGCCTCAGCGGACGCTCCGAAGAGCACATCGCTCTCGTCGAGGCCTACTGCAAAGAGCAAGGCCTTTTCCACACTGAGAACACGCCGGAAGCGACCTACTCCACCAACTTGCACCTCGACCTCGCCAGTGTCGAACCCAGCATCTCCGGCCCCAAGCGCCCCCAGGATCGTGTCCCGCTTTCGCAAGCAGGAATTTCGTTCGAGAAAGCACTCCCAACTCTCCTCAAGCCTGGCCAGACGGCTCAAACAGCTACCGCCGTGGCCCTTGACGAAGCACTGGCATCCGATGCAGGACTAGAAGAAGCAAGCCGTCATCTACGCCATGGCAGCGTGGTCATTTCGGCCATCACAAGTTGCACCAACACTTCAAACCCAAGTGTGATGATTGCCGCAGGGCTGTTGGCGAAAAAAGCCGTCGAGCGCGGCATACAGGTGCCGGCGTACGTGAAAACCTCACTGGCACCCGGCTCGAAAGTCGTAAAGGACTACTACGAAAAGTCCGGATTGCTGCCGTATCTAGAAAAGCTGCGCTTCAACATCGTCGGCTACGGATGCACCACATGCATCGGCAATTCTGGTCCGTTGCCGCCGGAAGTTTCCGACGCCATCAACGAGCGCGACCTCGTTGCCGTTTCGGTCCTCTCCGGCAATCGAAACTTCGAGGGTCGTATCAACTCTGAAGTCCGCGCCAACTACCTTATGTCGCCGCCGCTTGTCGTGGCATTCGCCATCGCTGGCCGCATCGATTTCGATCCTTACTCCGAGCCGCTCACACGCGACCGCGACGGACGCCCCGTCTATCTCGCCGAACTTTGGCCTTCGCAAGACGAAGTGAACGAGGTCATGCGCTCCATTGATGGCAGCATGTTCCGCAACGCCTACAAAGATGTCTATGCGGGTGACGAGAACTGGAAGGCGCTCAAGGTCCCGCAGGGCGACACCTTCGCCTGGGATCCGAATTCCACATACGTCAAGCATCCGCCTTATTTCGAGAACATGCCGACCGAGCCGCCTGCGGTTGAAGACATCACCGGCGCGCGCGTTTTGCTCAAACTCGGCGACAGCGTCACCACCGACCATATCTCGCCCGCCGGTTCGATCAAGAAAGATTCACCCGCTGGCAAATACCTCATCGCCCACGGCGTCGATCACAAGGACTTCAACTCCTACGGCTCGCGTCGCGGCAATCACGAAGTAATGGTGCGCGGCACCTTCGCCAACGTACGCCTTCGCAACAAACTCGTGCCCGGCGTCGAAGGCGGTTTCACCCGTTACCTCCCCGATGGTGAGCAGACGACCGTTTTCGAGGCCTCGGAGAGATACGCCGCCGCGAACGTTCCGCTCCTCATTCTGGCTGGCAAGGAATACGGTTCCGGTTCTTCGCGCGACTGGGCCGCCAAGGGCCCTAAACTGCTTGGCGTGCGTGCCGTCATTGCCGAGAGTTTCGAGCGCATCCACCGCTCGAATCTGGTTGGTATGGGTATTCTCCCGTTGCAGTTCCCCGAAGGTCAGAACGCCGATTCCCTCGGACTGACCGGCGAGGAAGTGTTCGAAATCGCCGGCTTGTCCCAGGCTGTCGAGAACTACGGCTCGACTGGCATCATCCATGTGAAAGCCACGCGTACTGACGGCACCGCCGTCGAGTTCGATGCCCGCCTCCGAATCGACACCCCGCAGGAAGCCCTCTATTACAAGCACGGAGGCATTCTGAACTATGTCGTGCGCCAGTTGCTCCACGGTAAGCAGAAAGCGGACGTGATCGGCAAGGCCATCGAAGTGCAGTAGTCGTAGTCAAGCAAAACGGGGACGGCCATGGCCGTCCCCAACCATCTCGCCTAGCAGCCTAATCAGTCCTGCCTGTCCAGTCACCCGATGCCCCGATCACCCGATGCCCCGATATCACCCTTTGGTAACCGGACCGAGCCCCTTTTCCCTCGCGGCAGTTTCCTCTCATGTATATGCTCTTTGCACCTCACAACCGGAGCAACGCCGTGGTTACAACCACTACCCGCCCGGCAGTTTTCGCCGGCAAGCAGTTCCTCATTCGCCAGAAGGTCTTCGGGTTCACCCTCGCCTCACTGAAGTACTACATCGAAGATGGCACGGGAAACACGGTAGGCTTCTTCGCCCACAAACTGCTCAAGCTGAAAGACGACATCCGCGTCTTTGCCGACGACACCATGACGCGCGAACTGCTCCAGATAAAGGCGCGATCCATACTCGACTTCTCGGTTGCCTTCGATGTCATCGACTCCGGAACCGGTGAGCGCATCGGCGGAATCAAGCGACGCGGGTGGAAGTCTTTAGTGAAAGACGAATGGATTTTGATGGACCCGCTCGATAACGAAATCGGCCGAATCCATGAAGATTCGCCGCTGCTTGCCACCGTGCGGCGACTGCTCACAAACCTCATTCCGCAGAGCTACAACATCACCTTCGGCGGCGACAAAGTCGGTCACGCAAAGCAGAATTGGAACCCCTTTGCGCCCAAGCTGTCTCTCGATTTCAGCACCGACTTCGTAGATCGTCTCGACCGCCGCCTCGGCATCGCTGCCGGCGTACTACTGATCGCAATCGAAGGTCGTCAGCGTTAATCGCAGGTAGGGTATCCACGAGGACGGGGCTGTGCCCCGTCCATCCTTTGCATGTCCGCAAGCACGCCTCCGGTCACTCTCGATACAATACTCAGCACCGCTCTGAAGCGGAAAGGAAGGAAGAACCGTTCAAATGTCCATCAGCGCCTCACTGCTGCCTGAGTTTGATCACGAGATGGCGAATACCCGCAGAACCCTCGAGCGCGTCCCCGAAGCGAAGTTCGGTTGGAAGCCGCACCAGAAGTCGCCCAACATGAGTTGGCTGGCCACTCACCTCACCGTCATACCTTTCTGGGCGACGATGACGATTGAGAAGGATGCGATTGACGTATCGGGATCTGGCCCCTTCAGCAAGGAACTACAAAGCCGCACCGAACTGCTTGACCAGTTCGATCGCCATGTTGCCGCCGCCCGTCAGGCAATAGCCTCGGCGACTGACGAGCAGTTGATGGCTAAATGGACGCTGTCTGCCGGTGGGAAACAAATCTTTTCCATGCCGCGCGTCGCCGTGCTGCGCAGCTTCGTTATGAATCACCTGATCCATCATCGCGCACAGCTCACAGTCTATCTGCGCCTCAACGATGTGCCCGTTCCGGCGCTGTACGGGCCGTCAGCCGATGAGACGACGTTTTGAGCAGAACGACGTAAGGATCAACTCTTGGGAAGGGCCCGGCTTCCTCAGTCGGGCCGGTAAGTTGGTGCAGAAAGCTTACGGCTCTATCCCCCAGGTAAGCGATAAAGGCCTCTGACTATGGCAGCCTCTGCACCCGTATCGCACTGCCTCTGATCCGGTAGAACGGGGTGTATAGATCATGCGCGGCATGCTTCCATGGGTGCCGGAGGCACGCCACGAAACTTAGCCCCGCACGAAGTGCGAGGTGTGCGCAGGGAGACGATCAAGTGCCGTAGGCACGGCCGAACTCACTAATCACAATCACTGCGCCCGCGCCACTTCCTTCTTCCGCTCTATCCACTCGTTCACACGTCGCTCGACCACATCGAGCGGCAATGCGCCCGCTCCCAGGAGCGTGTCGTGGAACGCCCGAATGTCGAACTGAGGACCCAACTCTTTCTCGGCCCTTGCTCGCAATTCGAGTAATCTCAACTGTCCGACCTTGTACCCCAGCGCCTGCGCTGGCCATGCTATGTAACGGTCTGTCTCGCTCTGAACTGTCGGCTCGTCGATCCCTGAGTTGTTGTGGAAATAGTCGACTACCTGCTGGCGCGTCCAACGCTTGTGATGAAGCCCGGTATCGACCACCAGGCGAATCGCTCTCATCAAATCCGCTTGCAAACGTCCATAATCGCTGTAGGGGTCCTTGAAGAAACCGACCTCCTTGCCCAGTCGCTCGGAGTAAAGTGCCCAGCCCTCGATATACGCAGTGTAGTAGCCCTGTTGCCGGAACGGTGGCAGCGCCGGCAACTCCTGTGAGATCGCAAGCTGCAGGTGATGCCCGGGGACGCCCTCGTGGTACGCCGTTGTCTCAACATCTACCGTGGTCCGTTTTTCCAGATCGCTGGTATTCACCATGACCCGCCCCGGTCTGCTGCCGTCCGGTGCTGGCCGCCTGTATTCCGCGCCTGCTGCCTCCTTCTCGCGAAACTTTTCTACGGCATCCACTTCCATCTTCGCCTTCGGCATGTGTCCGAACAACTGCGGCAGCTTCGCCCACATTGCGTCGATATAGTTTCGATACAGTTCCAGCATCTGTTCGCCCGACTTGGGACGCAACTCAGGATTCTGCTTTATCGCTGCATCGAACGACTTCAAGTCTTTGTAGCCAAACTTATTGGCGATCTTCAGCATTTCGGCGTGATTCGCCGCGACCTGCTGCAACCCAATCTGGTGTATCTGTTCTGGACTCAGGTTCGTCGTGGTGCTCTGCTGCACTCGGAACGCGTACCATGCTTCGCCCTGCGGCAGTGCCCACATTCCAACTTCAGTGCGACCCTTCGGCGCGTATTCCTCGTCCACGAACTTCGCAAACTTCGCATACATCGGTTGCACCGAGCCTCGCACTGCCTCGATCACGGCCGCCCGCAATCGCTTCTGGTCCGCTTCGGAGATCCCCGCAGGGAACTTCGTCACCGGCGCCGCAAACGGGCTTTCCTCGGGCTTCATCTCCGCGATTCTGGAGCACTGCGCTGTCACCTGGTTCAGCAGAATCCCTGGCGGCACGCGCCCCGAAGTCAATCCGCGTCGCATCAGGTCGGTGACGTCATCGAATACCTTCGGCAGCCCTTTCAACCGGGTGATGTAGTCCTCATAATCCTTCACGTTCGTGAACGGCAGCATGCTCACGGTCGACGGGATTTGTACCTGCAATCCCGTGAACTGATTCACCGGCATCTCCCATGGCCGGAACTTCGCTTCGTCTAGATCCTCGCGCAGGTTGCGAATCATCAGCGTCTTGTTCAGCGTTTCCTGTTCCGGGAATCCAGTCGTATCGATATTTTCAAAACGCGTCAGGAACTCCTTCTTCGCTGCCAAGTCCTTCTGAACGGCCTCGTACGAAGCATCACTGAGCTTGTCGTTGTAACGCTTGTCGCCCAGGATTGACGCGAACTCCGGGTTCGTTCGCAGCGTGTATTCCCAGTGCTCATGCAGCAGTTCCTTGAGTTGCTGCCGCCGTGCATCGACACTCGACTGGTCGTTAGGTTTCTGTTGGGCCATAACGGTTGCGATGAGCGCTAATACCCAGAAACTGATCAGGACGCCTTTAAACTGCATGTAATTCCTTTCCACCGCTGGATGGGCGCACGAAGCCCTCTCCCATAGCTCAATACGATGCAACGAGCCAAATGGTTCAGTTCTCGAGACCGAGCACTCGACCGAGGGCCAGCCAACTAACAGCTAAGAGCCAATAGCTATCAGCTAATGGCTAATACTATTTTGTAGAGATGAGGTCTGGACCTGATCGGTCGTTCGGGAACTCACGAAATGCGCTGAGCGGATATATCTTGGATCAGTCCTGCGAATCGCAGAAGACTACCTGGTTCCTGCCCGACTGCTTTGCGGAGTAGAGCGCGAGGTCAGCGGCTTTCATCAGTTCGTCGCGGTTGGAACCTTGTCTTGGGAATTCGGCAATCCCCGTACTTATTGTGACCGGACGCGGAACGCCCGGGAACTCCCAGGCCGACACTTTGGCGCGCAGTTTTTCTGCCACCGCGGCGGCTTTCCGACCACTCGTTTCCGGCAGCAGCACTGCAAACTCGTCGCCACCGTACCGGCAAACAACGTCTGACTTTCGCGTTTGATGCAGGAACATCGTCGAGACCTGCTTGAGCACCTCGTCTCCGAGCAGGTGTCCGAATTCGTCGTTAAGTTTCTTGAACCCGTCGATGTCCACCATCAGCACTGAGAGCACAAGATTGTAGCGCCGGGCTCGTTCCACTTCGTCCAGGATTCGCGCCTCGAAGTGGCGGCGGTTGAACACGCCAGTAAGGCCATCGCGATACGCGAGTTGGCGAACCTGGTCGAAATAGTTCGCGTTCTGAATGGCGGCGGCGCAAATGTCCGCTACCGACTCCATCGGCCCCACGTCGGCCTTGCGAAAGTGATGAGGTTCGGCGCTCTCAAGCGTTAGCACTCCGATTGCGTGTCCAAACGAGATCAGTGGGAGCACCAACTCCGAGCGCGTCTCCGTAAACCCGGGGACGTAGTTCGCCGTAGCCGTGACATCATCCACAACTACCGGGGCGTTTGCAGCAAGGGCCTGCGTGCAGACTCCGGGCGTAGATGGCAGGCGATCGCCAACCCCAAGCTTTGGAGTGAGCCGCCCAGCATGTGAGCGAAATACTAGATCGTCACCCTCCCTCAGTAATACGGCAACGTGGTCGGCCGAAAATGATTGCAGGATCAAATCACACGCCTTGCCGAGCAATTCCCGTATGTCTGTAACTGCGGTAGTCTGCCGGGCTATGAGGTTGATGGCCTCCAACTGGGCGGCTCTCCGACGTTCCAGAGCATAAAGCTGCGCGTTTTGAATCGCGATTGACGCCTGGGTCGAGAAAAGCGTCAGCAAATCGAGCATGTCCCTGTCGAAGAAAGCCGTCTCGTCGCTTTGGCAGTCGAGCACGCCTACCACCTGATCCTGAAGCATCAGTGGAATGGCGAGTTCCGAGCGGGTCTCCTGCCGCGAGCAGATGTATCGCGGATCGTTCAGTACATCCGGCGAATAGGTGGGCCGCTTCAGTTTGGCTGCCGTTCCAATCAGGCCTTCGCCCAGGGGAATGCTCATGTTGCTATGTTCTTCATCCCAGCCGGCCTGGCAGCGCATTACGAGGTGATTGGTCTCCGGGTCGAGCAGAAGGATTGCGCCGTTCTGAAGCTGGAAGTAGTCACGCACAATGCGCAGAATCTGCTGCAGGACTTCGTCCAGATCGAACGTCGACAGCACCGCTTGGCTGGCATCGTAAAGGATTGCAATCTTCTGCATGCGATTGTGCGGACAGCTATGCAACGCAATGTAGCACTATTCCGCGATTTTGCGCCGTTTTTTCCGTCGCTTCAGTATCAAGTCAATTAAGCCGTATACGACCAGGCACACCCAAAAATCGATCACCAGACCCCAGTCTATGGCGAACGGCCGGTGCTGGCCGCTGGGTGGCAGTCGAGGTGCAATCAGCAGGAAATACAGCGCGTTACCGATCAGGATCGCAGCGAGAGAGCGCCAGACGTTCGACCAGATATTCAGACGCGGAGGGGCCGGCATCTAGGCTGGGATGGTGCGCAACGCACGCACGATTGCTTCATCCTGCTCCGGAAAAACGGTACGCAGGTCCAGTAGAACCCGTCCGTCCTCCACGCGCGCAATCACGGGCGGGTCGAAGGTCCGGAGGCGCTCGGCGATCAATCCGGCTGAACTTGACTCGCTGCTCACCGCGAGCAGCTTCGTTGCAAGCGTTGCTCCCGGCGCAGAACCGCCTCCAATCAACGACTCGCCTTCTATGACTTCCAGCGTAAGCGATCCCCCGACTTGGGCAATCACGGCTCTGGCGCGGCACTCGATTTGCTCTACAGGAACGCGCATCATGCGTAACGACGGAATCGAGTCGTGGTTCTGCTTTATGTAGGCCAGCAGTGTCGCTTCGAGCGCGGCGTAGGTGAGCTTGTCTACGCGAAGCGCGCGGAAAAGCGGATTGGAGCGAATTCTCGCAACCAACTCGCGCCGACCGCTGATGATGCCAGCCTGGGGGCCGCCAAGGAGTTTGTCACCAGAGTAAGTTACGACATCGACGCCCTCACGAAGGCTTTCAATCGGCCCCGGCTCGCTATTCACACCTACAGCCCGCAGATCGAACAGCGCGCCGCTACCGAGGTCTTCCATCACGGGAATGCCGCGCTCTCGGCCAAGTGCAACCAGTTCAGCTAATGACGGCTGTTCCGTGAAGCCGACAATGGCGAAGTTCGAGCGATGCACTCGCAGCAACAACCGCGTTCGCTCATTGATGGCGCGCTCGTAGTCGGAAATGCGCGTCCGGTTCGTTGTGCCCACCTCGCGCAGCACAGCACCTGACTTCCCCATCACGTCTGGAATGCGGAATGACCCGCCGATCTCGACCAGTTCGCCGCGCGAAACGATAACTTCGCCACCTTCGCCGAGCGTATTGAGCGCAATCAAAACCGCCGCGGCGTTGTTATTAACAACGATGGTGGACGTGGTGTGGGGACGAGGCTGTATTCCGTCCTGTGCTGCAGTTTCAATCAGCTTTTGAAAAAGCCGGTCCACGTGCACATCTCGCTTGCCGCGTTCACCGCTGGCAACGTCGAACTCGAGATTGGAATAGGTCGAAGCAGCCTCTCGCACGTGATCGAGCGCGAAATCCGCGAGCGGAGCGCGCCCTAGGTTCGTATGGAGGATCACGCCCGTGGCGTTGATGACCGGACGCAGCGAATACCCGAGAGCACGACGAAGTTCGCGATCGATAGCCTCGGGCAGACCGTTAAGCGTGAGGTCAACACCCGTCTCGTCCAGTGTGCCGGACGCAATGTCACCACGCAGCCGGTCAAGCACGGCCCTTGCGGCCTGGGTAACAGCTGTGTGCCCATCCCGTTCTATTAGCCGTGCGGTTTGCGGCGTTCGCAGCAGTTCGTCAATCGAAGGCAGCTTACGAAACAAGGCGGAATTGGCCGCGGTGGTCACGGGACGATTATGCCACGGAGGGAGCCCTGCTCCCCCGCTTATCCTCGCTTGCGATGTTTCTTCTGCGCCCGCGACGGTTCGTCTTCAACCACGGCGAAGTTGATCTTTCTCTCGACTGGATCGATACGGTCCACCAGTACCCGTAATTTGTCGCCCAGTCCATACGTCTTCTTCGAGCGGCTGCCGATGATCTGCTTGGTATCGTCGTTGTAGAAGTAGCGATCGTCACGGAGCGTGCTCAGCGGCACCAGGCCTTCGATGAACATATCCGTCAGCTCGACGAAGAAGCCGAATTTGGTGACGCTGATGATGAGGCCCTCAAAGTCCTCGCCCACTCGGTCGGCCATGAACTTCACTTTCTTCCATTCCATCAATTCGCGTTCGGCTTCGTCGGCGCGGCGCTCGCTGTTGCTGCACTCTTCGGCAATCTCGTGCAGCACGTCTTCCGAAATGGGGCCGGGCAGCGGCTCGTAAATCTCGGCGTCAGCGTGCTTGGCGCCTTTCTTCACCCCTCGTCCCATACGTTGGCCGCCGTCATCATGCGACTTGCGGGTGCGCAGCTCTTCGGAGCGCTTGGACCATGGCGAGGGCATTTCCGATGCTGCGGGCTTGCCATGGGCGGTTGGAACGGCACTCGATGATGCAGGACCAGGTCTCTGCCCCAGCCTAACGGCGCGCAATCCACCCCCAACACTCGCCCCTGTCGAGCGCACTGTTTCCAACTCCTCCCGCAGTACCTCTTTCAGAATGCGATGGATGATCAGGTCTGGATACCGCCGGATAGGCGACGTGAAGTGCGTGTACGTCGGTGCGGCCAGCGCGAAGTGCCCTTCGTTATGCTCCGAATACCGAGCTTGCTTCAGTGAACGCAGCATCAGGTAGCTCAGGATGCGCTCCTCGGGCTTGCCTGCAAGTTTCTGCGTCAGCTTCTGGTACATCCGCGGGGTTATGTGCACATCCTCGGGGATCTCGACTCCTCTGCGCTGCTGGCCGCCGCGTCCGCGTCCGCCCTCCCTTCTGCGGGGACGCCGGTCGTCGGTGTAACTGAAACGCTTGACGGGCAGAGCGCCCACGCCCAGCGAATATCCGAAAGTTGCGGCTATGTTCTCGAAGTCACTCACCTTGCGCGGATCGGGTTTCTCATGAATGCGGTAAAGCGAGGCGACGCCTTTCTCCTCCAAATAGCTCGCGACGCACTCGTTGGCCGAGAGCATGAACTCTTCGATCAGGCGATGGGCGAAGTTGCGCTCTGAGCGGGTAATCGAGCGCATGAGACCGAACTCGTCGAATTCGATCTCCGGCTCAGGCATGTCGAAGTCGATGGCCCCGCGCTTAACTCGTTTTCGGTTGAGAATCTTGGCCAAGTCGCGCATTCGTTCGAAGTTCTCGACCAGGTAAGCGTAGCGCTGGCGCAGGCCGACGTCGCCTTCGAGAATTGCATTCACGTCGGTATAGGTCATGCGGGCAGCCGAACGAATAACGCCGGGGTTTAGTTCGTAGCTGATGATCTCACCCTGATGATCGATCTCCATGGTGCACGACATGACTAGCCGATCGACGTTTGGCCGCAGCGAGCAAATGTTTGTCGAAAGCTCAACGGGAAGCATGGGCACCGCTCGGTCCGGGAAGTACACCGAATTGCCGCGGAGGCGGGCCTCATCGTCAAGCGCTGAACTCTGCGTCACATAATGGGCGACATCGGCGATGTGTACCTGGAGTTGATAATTGCCGTTCGCCAGCTGTTCGACGTACACGGCGTCGTCGAAGTCGTGCGCGCTTTCCCCGTCAATAGTGACGATGGGCAGGTCACGGTAGTCGCGGCGATGCTTCAGTTCGCGAGCCGGGATGATGTCGGGGACGTCCTGGGCCTCTTCGAGCACCTCAGCCGGGAAACGGTGGGGCAAGTGGTGCTTTCGAATGATGATTTCGACGTCGACGCCGAAATCGTCCTCGTAACCGAGTATTTCGACTACACGGCCTTTCGGGTTCTGCGTGGGCGAAGGCCAGTCCGTGATCTCCACGTCAACCACAACGCCGTCCAGATCGGTCCATTCACGCAGTCTTTTCTTCGCCTCCTCTCCAAGCACCCGATGGGGCGAATCGGTTTTCCTCCTTCTTGGTTCCTTTGCGTCGTCCGCGTCCTTTGCATTGGGAAATTCTGCCCCCTGCGGAATGATGACGTCTTGCGTGATTCGTTCGTCAATCGGCACGACATAGTCGTAGCGGCGACCGTAATGGAACGTTCCGACCACGGTCGGGTGCGCCCTCCCGACCACGCGGACAATACGCCCCTCCGCTCGGCCCTCGTCGCGGATCGAGCCGAGTTCGACGAGCACGCGGTCGCCATGCATTGCATTTCCGATCGCTTGCGGATTGATGAAGACGTCGCCGTGGAACTGCGTGCCCTGACCGCGATCAGGGATGACGAACCCATAACCATCGCGGTGCATGGAAAGGCGTCCGGTGATCTGGTTTCGGCTGGCAGCGGCCTTGGGGAGCGAGAAGCGCTCGGAGTCAGCCAGCAACTGACCCCGACCCACCATTCCAGCCAGCAGTTCGGAAAGGCGCTGGCGGTCGTCTCCGCGCAACCCAAGTTCGCGCACTAACTGCTTGTACCCGGCCGATTGCTTCGGCTGGCGAGACAAGTGCCGCAAGACTGCTGATTCGGAAATCATAAAGATTCGAATGATCGATGGTTGGATGATTGAAGATCGGGTCGATCATCCAATCGCCAAGTTCGTTGTTACCTGTCCCAGCCTTCTCTGCTCGAATTCCCTAGTACACACTCGGGTTCGATTGCATTGTACTCATAAGGCGATTGCCTGATGTAAGACATGCCAATACGTGGGATTATTTACCCAGCACTGGCGTTGAACGAACGAGCCGGGCGGTATGTGTCCCAGGTACATTCGTAACGGCTCAGATCAGCATCTTCTCTCCTTTCAACGGGACTCGATCACGGCGAATTTCGTGCCGGTGGAGATGAAGTTTGGCCACCTGAATGCCACAGCTTTTTAAGCCAGTGAAATTCTCCGGAGGAAGCATCCGTAATCATGTGGAAGCCTACGAATCAGCCGACACCTAATACCCCTGCAGCGCCAGAGCCGCCGCAGCGCCCCGCAACCACCTACGCGCCGACATCCATGCCCGAGCCATCGCCGGCCATGGCGCCGCGCAATGCCACCATCAACAGCGGCGATCAGGCCACCATCGGCAAATCTCTGGTCATCAAGGGTGAAGTCACCGGTTCTGAATCGCTGTATATCGACGGGCGCGTGGAAGGTTCGATCAACCTTTCCGGAAATCGTGTCACCGTGGGACGAAACGGGGTAGTGGCGGCGAACATCACGGCGCGGGAGATCGTAGTGTTGGGAAAAGTGCGCGGAAACCTGAACGCCACCGACCGTGTGGACATCCGCAATGAAGGCTCGCTGACTGGCGACGTCGTGGCGCAGCGGATTTCGATCGAAGACGGCGCCTACTTCAAGGGTGGCATCGACATTCGCAAGCCAGGCCAGAAGGTTAACGGCGAAGCGAAGGAAGACGCGGCTTCTACCGCGGCGAAAGCATAGCGACGCTCGAGGCAAAGGTTGTCAGTTGTCAGTTCACCGGGGCGACGGCTGGCTGGTGTCTGACAACTGAGAACCTGTTTAGTTCCACCACGGAAGAACAGGCGATATCGACCAATTGCGCCCGGCACGCAAACCGTGCAGGTGTGCCTTTCATCCTGAGCCCGGGCGGTTCGGGCAACAGAGGACTGGAATGCTGGAAAAGATTTTGCAGATGCTGCGGATGGCCTGTCCGCACAAGAACATGTCCCACCCCTTCGCCGCCGCTTCGAGGTCGCAAACGACTGTAAAGAGCGACTGGGAGACCGTGGGTTCCGCAGGCGGCAGCGGCCACTACGTCGTCTGTCTCGATTGCGGCAGAAAATTCAACTACGACTGGGCCAACATGAAAGTCGTCAAATAGAGCAAAGTTGTTGGTGCATTTCATGATCGGATGACGAAGCATCCGACTGTGACCAAGCGCGAACTGTCGGTGAAGGTTGGCAGTTCTCAGTTGTCAGTGACGACGGTTTTGCCGTTGCTCCGAACTGAAGACTGACAACCTTTGCTTTATCTCCGTCGCAGCGCCCTCAGTGCGCCGCCTATCGTCGAGATTCCCATCAGGCTCGTCAGCAACAGGTACGCCATTCCATACGGCACAAGCACGCACGCGCCTACAACCACTGGGTGCTCGCTCGGAATAATCACCTTGATTGCATATCCTGCTGCCGCCGCGACCACCGCCGCTGCCCACAACTTAAAAATCCGCATCACCGAGTAGGGCACGACCCCGACGCGCTTGTGCAGTGATCGGCGCAGAAGCACGAACTCAACCCATCCGGCGATACCTGCCGACAATGTCAATCCGGCTACACCCCAGCGCCGGTCGATCCCGAGCGTTGGTGGCAGCGGCAACGCGAACAGGTACCCCAGGCTGATGGTAAGCGCAATGCGGATGATGGCGAAGTTCAGCGGTGTGCGCGTATCGCGCAACGCATAGAAGGCCGAGGAGTAGAGTCGTCCTGACGTCGATGCCAGCAGGCCCACGCCGGATCCGGCCAGCACGCCCCACGCCCAGTTCACGTCCGTTGCGCCAAACTGCCCTGACCGGTAAATCGTCGCGGCTACAACGTCACCAAGCAGCAGGAAGGCCACCGCCGACGGCACGACGAAGTACGAGATCTGCTCGAGTCCTTGCGACACACGACGCCGCAATGTTGCGGCTATCTCATCCGCGGTGCCCAGCGCGCTGGACATCGCCGGCAGTTCCGCCGCAGAAACGGCCATGCCAAACAGACTCACTGGTAGCGTACTCAGCGTCTGCGCGTATCCAAGTACGGCGACAGCACCGATCGGAAGATAGCTGGCCAGCAACTGGTCCACGTACGCGCTGATCTGCACGACGCCACGGCTCGTGAATACCGGGAAGAAGTTCCTGACCACCGTGCGTACGTTCTCAGAACCAAGTCGCATGTGTGCGCGCAGGGGCCATAGGAACCGCAACACAACCGGAAGTTGTACCAGGAACTGCAATCCGCTGCCCGCGACGGAAGCCCAGGCCACCCACACCACGAGCGTGCCGTCGGGTAGGTGCGCTCCCTTCCAGATGAAGACCGCCACCAGAATGGCATTCCATGCAACCGGCGCCGCGTAGGACAGGAAGAACTTGCGGTGACTGTTCAGGATTCCCAGGCACCAGGCGGAAAACACCAGCAGCCCCGCTCCAGGAAAGAGGATCTGCACCAGGTTGATGGTCAGCAGCCGCTTCTCGCCCCCGAATCCAGGAGCAACCGCGTCGATCAGCCAGGGAGTAAAGAAAATGCCCAGAGCGACGATCGCAGTCGTTGTGACGAACAGCAGGCTGAAGATGGCCTCGGCCAGCTCGGACGCTTCCTCGTGACGTCCTTCGGCGTCGAGCCGCGCATAAACGGGGATGAACGACGCCGAGAGCACACCCTCGCCGAAAAGGTTTTGCAGGAAATTGGGAATGCGAAACGCCGCACGAAATGCGTCGGCAGCGTCAGACGTGCCAAGGTAATGCGCGAAAGCACGCTCGCGTATCAGCCCGGCGATGCGGCTCAGCAGCATGCCTGCTGCAACCATAACGGCTGCCGCCCGCGTACCCGACCGCCTCGGTTGCTGAACGCCCGATTTATCAGTTACTTGGGAATTACTCACGCTGCCCACGATTGTAAACGGCAGAACACCGGGTGACGAGAGTCACAAACGGGCGGCTTGGAACAGTCCGCTATCACGGTTGGCAATCCGAAACCAGCAGCTAACACCCCTGGAATTTAAATCGCGGGGTGCGCCTGGGCTGTAGCCTAAATTCCCTTTTTGGGGATGAACTCCACGCCCAACTGCACAGCAATCGTTGAGCGATCATTTAACCTATCAGTAACTTGCGTGAACTCACCAACCCAGCTTGACCCGCGTAGTACCAACGTAATCTGACAAAAAGTTTGCGTGGCCAACCATTTGAACAACTGTAACCATCTGGAGAATTAAGAACGAAATTCGTGCAAGGAGGTTGATGGCTTTAGCCGAATGTGCCGATTGCGGCACAGATCCTCATACCACCTCCACCATGTTGCATGTCGAACTCTAACCAGTCTCTGTTGCCCGCGTGCCGCGTGGCGGAGGCGTAGCAACAACCAAACATATAAGGCAGCAGGAAGGCGCGTCGAAAGGCGCGCCTTTTCATTTGCGCCCGCTACCGAAGAACTCCTGGAAAGCTTTCAGAATCAACAAGGGAATCTCAAACCGGCGCGCCTTCGGCCAAAGATCATGACCCGCCCCTTCGATTAAGAGCAGTCGACGCTGTTCCGGCAAGATTTTACCGGCTTTCTCCAACTCTTCCGGCGATCCAAAAGGATCGCGAGTTCCGCTGACGAACAATGCTGGGACGTGCAGGTTCGGAAAATGGGCCGTACGCACTTGCGCGGCTCTGCCCGGCGGATGTAGTGGATAGCTCAGGAGCAGCAAGCCCTCGGCACAAGGGTCCGCAGCAGCAAGGTGACTCGCCTGACGCCCCCCGTAAGACGCCCCGCCCAGAAACACACGTCCTGCGACGTGTGAGCGCAGAACGTCGAGAGCGCGTCGGAGTCCCTGCTGGTCGGCACGGCCGCTGCCTGCCGAAGGCGGACCTTTGGGCCGCTTTTGGCGAAATGGCAGATCGCAACGGAGCACGGTGATGCCGCTTGCGCAGAACTGCTCGGCGAGAGCTACCAGCAACGGGCTGCCGCAGTTCCCTCCCGCGCCGTGAGTCAGCACCAGGCCGTCGGTTGTATTTGGTGCAACGTGTAGAAAGCCGCTGACTCGTTCCATCCCCGGTGCTTCATCGACGATTTTCTTCACTTCGATCATGTCCTGCTCTGCTTTCCCTTAGACGACACCTGCGGAAAGAACGCTCCGCTTTGATATGCTTTTTTGCCGAACACGCGTTTGTCGGCAGTGGAACAGGACACCATGATCTACTCGCGCACTCAAGTTTTCTCTACCTACATGGAGTATGCGAAGCTTCAGCCCCGGACAAAGTACACGCTCGCCACCAGTGGTATCGAACCACTGCCGTTCCATGAACTTGGAGCAAACATCGACCACCTGGGCATCAACGGTGGCGGGCCGTACGGCCATCCAGAACTGCTGAACAAGTTGAGTGCGTATTGTGGTGTAGCACCGGAGTGCATTGTCTCCGCGATCGGGACATCGATGGCGAACCATCTCGCCATGGCGGCCTGCTTCGAACCCGGTGACGAGGTGCTGATCGAGCACCCGACGTACGAACCGTTACTGAGCACAGCACAGTTTCTAGGGGCGAACATTGTCCGTTTCCAGCGTCCGGCAGAGGCCGGGTTTGGAGTTGACCTCGAAGATCTCCGGAAGAAGCTAACGGTGAAAACGCGGTTGGTTGTGCTCTGCAATCTGCACAACCCAACGAGCGCCGCGCTGGATGACGCCACGCTGGTGCAGATCGGTGATCTGGCACGTTCAGTTCGTGCACGCGTGCTTGTCGATGAAGTCTATCTTGAGGCCATCTATCCGCGACCGCGCACTTCGTTTCACCTGGGCGACAACTTCGTGGTGACCAGCAGCCTCACGAAAGGCTACGGTCTTGGCGGCCTGCGCTGCGGCTGGATACTGGCGCAGCCGGACTTGGCGCAGCGTATGTGGCGCATCTACGACGTCTTTGCGGGTCAGAACCCGTTTCCGGCCGAATCCCTGAGCATGGCGGCACTGGGTAACCTGGATAGCATCCGCGCGCGAGCGCAGAACATCCTGAACGCAAATCGCTCGGTGATGAACGCGTTCTTGCGCGAGAGAAGCGATCTCGAATGTGATATTCCGGAGGCAGGTACGATGGCCGCCCCACGGCTAAAAAATGGCAGCGTTCAGGAGTTCTGCGAGCTTCTGCTCAACAAGTACGAAATGAGTGTCGTGCCCGGACGTTTCTTCGAGATGCCCGAGTACTTTCGCATCGGCATCGGAGGCGATCCGCAGATGACGCAGACTGCGCTCGAGCGACTGGCAGCGGCGCTGGACGAGTTCGGAAGAACTAAGCATTAGTCGATCAGGGATAAGCGCGGGTTATATGGCACTAAAAAGGAGCCGCCTGGCGACGGCTCCCTGACCCACTTCCAACGAAGTGACTACTGCTTATTCCTGCAACTTCCGGAGCTGCTCGGTAGCTTCTTCAACTGCCTTCTCGGCGTCAGCGCGAACCCGCTCGAAATCCTCGTGCCGCAGGTTCATGGCACGTTCGATGTCTTTGCCATGCAGCTTCATTTCGCGCTCAAACTGTGCCTGGGCCATCTTCAGATCGTTCCGGAGTTTCGGCTCCAGCTTCTGAAGTTCGAGTCGGAAATGCTCGAAGTCCTTGTCGCTAAAGCCCGGCCAGCCGTGCACGGACGCGTCGGAACTGGTGCTCGGCAGCTTCACGGTCAGGTTCTGTTCACGCTTGTCTCGCACGATGCCGAGCGTCAAAGCTCCTTCCTTGTGTTCGCGCATAACGCGACGCCAATCGGAAGCAGAGGTGATGCGATCCTTGCCGGCGCGAACGATCACATCGCCAGCCTTAAGTCCGGCCGACTCGGCTGCGCTGCCCCGGTTTACGGAGCGAACCAGCACGCCCTCTCCGTCCTTCACTCCGAAGAACTCGCCGAGCTGGGGAGTGAGGTCTTCCACCACTACACCGTTGCGAGCCGAAAACTGCAGTACCGTAAACGATGGCACGTCGAAATCCATGCGCGGGATGTCCGGCATCGGCACTCGCGGTATTTCAATCTTGGTACCCGGCGCCCAAGCCCACGCTGTCGCATCGCGCTTGGCGATCGTGACGTTGAACGTCATCGGCGATCCGTTGCGCAGAACGCCGACTTTGACTACCTTTCCCGGTGCCGTGTCGTGCATCAGGCGGCGCAGGTGATCGTAATCGTCCGTTCGTTTGCCATCGAAGCTGACGATGACGTCGCCATCCCTGATGCCGGCCTTGCCTGCGGGTGAGTCCTGATCGACGGCAATAACCTCGATGCCACGGGCTTCCTTCGCCTTGAGAGCATTTGCGCGTTCCGGTGTCAGGTCCTGACCGCCGATTCCAAGATAAGACCTGTTCGTGCTGACGACATGCGCGCGGGCTGCTTTGCGAGCAGCCGCCTTCGCTTTGCTGGCCTCACGAACGGCTTCACGTCTTGCGCGATCAGCCTCGCGCTTTGCCTGTTCCGCTTCCTTCCGCGCTTCCTCGACTTCCTTCTGGATCTCTTTTGCGTCAGGCATTTCTTCCGCCTGTGCCGCAGCAGGAGTCGCTGGCGCCGCCGGTGCCGAAGGAGCGGCGGGTGTGGGTGTTTGCTGCGCGTAGCTGGCACCCGCCATCAGCATGATGGCCAACAAACGCACTAGTTCGTTCCGCATGATAAGTTCCTC
>Ga0196970_1000619_pt1 | contig 37889 bp, 33 predicted proteins | sample S1v_513CmetaG_FD_148672 | JGI IMG/M metagenome (GOLD analysis project Ga0196970, IMG submission 148672) | Soil microbial communities from Anza Borrego desert, Southern California, United States - S1+v_5-13C | ecosystem: Environmental > Terrestrial > Soil > Desert | place: USA: California... | reverse complement strand
TCATGAAGCCCTTCGACAGCGACATCATCCAGACCAAGTTCCAGCAGATCGGGTTGCTGTGAGCGGTGGATGCCGCTAGAAGGTTGAACGCCGCATGTCCGACAGCTTCCGCCCCTTCACCGCCGTCCGGCCCCCGGCGCCGCCGCCCCCTCCCGCCGGAGGGGCCGCCGACCCCTACCGGGTCATGGTGGTGGACGATTCCGCCGTCATCCGCGGGCTGCTGACCCGTGCGCTGGAGGGCGACCAGGAGATCCGCGTCGTCGCCTCGGTCGGCGACGGGCAGATGGCGATCAACTCGCTGCAGCGGAACTCCATCGACGTCATCGTGCTCGACATCGAGATGCCGGTGATGGACGGCATCACGGCGCTGCCCAAGCTGCTGGCGGTGGCGCCGCAGGTGAAGATCATCATGGCGTCCACGCTGACGCTGCGCGGCGCCGACGTCTCCATGCGCTGCCTGCAGGCGGGTGCCGCCGACTACATCCCCAAGCCCACCTCGACCCGCGAGGTCGGCGGGGCCGAGGACTTCAAGCGCGAACTGGTCTCCAAGGTGAAGGCGCTGGGCGCCGCGGCGCGGCGCGCCGGGTCGCGCTCGCGCGGCGAGATCCGCCCGCTGACGCCCGCGGCGCCGGTGCAGAGTGCCGCCGAGCGCGCTGCCGGCGCGCCCGCGCCCGCGCCGTTCCGCCGGCCGGAGCCCGGCCCGATCACGCTGCGCCCGTTCCCGAACCCGCCGGTGCGGCCCGACATCGTCGCCATCGGCAGCTCGACCGGCGGCCCGCAGGCGCTGTTCGAGGTGCTGTCGCACCTCAAGGGCCTGGCGCAGCCGATCATGATCACCCAGCACATGCCGGCCACCTTCACCACCATCCTGGCCGAGCACATCAGCCGCCAGTGCGGCCTCGCCGCGGCGGAGGCCAAGGACGGCGAGGTCATCGCGGGCGGCCGGGTCTACATCGCGCCCGGCGACTTCCACATGCTGGTGGCGCAGCGCGCCGGGCAGAACGTGCTGACGCTGACCAAGGACCCGCCGGAGAACTTCTGCCGGCCGGCGGTGGACCCGATGATGCGCTCCATCGTCAAGGGGTTCGGCGCCCGCAAGGTGCTGGCCTGCATCCTCACCGGCATGGGCCAGGACGGCATGCGCGGCTGCACCGAGGTGGTCAACCAGGGCGGCGTGCTCATCGGCCAGGACGAGGCGACCAGCGTGGTGTGGGGCATGCCGGGCGCGGTGGCGCAGGCCGGGCTGTGCAGCGCCATCCTGCCGCTCAAGGAGATCGGCCCGACACTCCGCAAGCTGGCTTCGGGGGCGCGGCCATGAGGGTCGAAGACTTCGACATGTTCGCCACGCTGCTGAAGCAGCGCTCGGGCCTGGTGCTCACCAAGGACAAGGCGTACCTGCTGGAATCGCGCCTGATGCCGGTGGCGCGCAAGTGGAACATGAAGGGCCTGGACGAGCTGGCCTCGACCGTCCGCACCCGCAAGGACGAAGCGCTGCTGCGCGACATCACGGAGGCGATGACCACCAACGAGTCCTCGTTCTTCCGCGACCAGAAGCCCTTCGACCAGTTCAAGCAGATCGTGCTGCCGCGCCTGCTGGAGACGCGGGCGACCAAGCGTTCCATCCGCATCTGGTCGGCTGCCTGCTCGTCGGGGCAGGAGGCGTATTCGCTGGCGATGCTGCTGAACGAGGATGCGGCGAAGGTCGCCGGCTGGCGCATCGAGATCGTCGGCACCGACATCTCGGCCGAGATGGTCGAGCGCTCGAAATCCGGCATCTACACGCAGTTCGAGGTGCAGCGCGGCCTGCCCATCCAGATGCTGGTGAAGCACTTCAAGCAGCAGGGCGACAAGTGGCAGATCGCCCCGAACCTGCGGCAGATGGTGACCTTCAAGGAGTGGAACCTGCTGGGCGACCTCGGCGGGCTCGGTCAGTTCGACGTGGTGTTCTGCCGCAACGTGCTGATCTACTTCGACCAGCCGACCAAGACCAAGGTGCTGGAGGCCATCGCCCGCCAGATGCCGCCGGACGGCGTGCTGTACCTGGGCGGCGCGGAGACGGTGCTGGGCATCACCGACCGCTTCAAGCCGGTGGACGGCCAGCGCGGGCTGTACACCCTGTCCAACGGGCCGGGCTTCAACAGCGCCGGGGCGAAGGCGGCGGCGTTCTGACGGCGTCGTCCGCCCGGCATCCACGGGAGGCGCCCATGCGCATCGACCGCATCGACCATTTCGTCCTGACGGTGCGCGACCTCGACGCCACCATCGACTTCTACACCCGCGTGCTCGGCATGGAGGCGGTGACCTTCGGGGCGCAGGGCCGCAAGGCGCTCAGCTTCGGCCGGCACAAGATCAACCTGCACGTCGCCGGCAAGGAGTTCGAGCCGAAGGCCAGGGCGCCCGGCCCCGGCGCCGCCGATTTCTGCCTGATCACCGACCAGCCGCTGGCCGAGGTGCAGGCGCACCTCGCCGCGCAGGGCGTCGCCATCGAGGAAGGCCCGGTGCCGCGCACCGGCGCCACCGGGCCGATCATGTCGGTCTACGTCCGCGACCCGGACGGCAACCTGGTGGAAATCAGCAACTACTGACCCCGCGGCGGGAACGGCAAGGGCCATGCTCTACGACTGCTTCATGATCAACGACGAGTTGGACATCCTCGACTGGCGCCTGCGCCTTCAGGATGCCTTCGTCGACCGCTTCGTCGTGGTGGAGGGCACCAGGACCTTCCGCGGCGAGCCGAAGCCGCTGCACTTCGCCGACAACCGCGAGCGTTTCGCCGCCTTCGCAGACAAGATCGTGCATGTCCTGGTGGACGATTTTTCCGAGGTGGACAGCCCCTGGCTCCGCGAGCTTCACCAGCGCCGCGCGATGGCGGCGGCACTGGCGGGGGTGGGGCCGGCGGACTGGGTGATCGTCGGCGATCTGGACGAATTGCTGCGTCCGCAGGCGCTGAACTGGCTGCGCTCCCCGGCGAACCGGGGCTCGCTGGTCGGGTTCCGGCTGCGCCGCTATCACTTCCGCCTGAACTACATGCAGGTCGCCGGGCTGGAGACGCACGAGGTGTGGCCCATCGCCGTGCGCGGCGACCGCATTCCCTCGTTCCACGCCGGCGGAGCGTCGCCGGCCGACTGGGCGCAGGCGGTGCGCAACGCCCGCCTGCCGCTGCACTACCAGCCGGAGCGCTTCCCTGACGCCGCCCTGTGCGACGAGGCGGGCTGGCACTTCAGCTACCTCGGTTCGGCCGAGCGCATCCGCGCCAAGATGAGCGCGATCTCCCACGTCGAGTACGACGGCAGCGCCAACCGCGCGGTGGTCGACGACCTGGACAACACGCTGCGGTCCGGGCGCGACGTGTATCTCAACGAGGAGCAGGTCTGGGGCGCGGTGCCGCTCGACCACTCCTTCCCCGCCTGCGTGCTCGACGACCTCTGCAATCACCCGGAGCGCCGCGCCGAGACGCTGGCCCCGGTGGACGACGCCATCTTCGCGGCGACGCGGGCGCGCTGGTCGGCGGCGGTCGGGCTGCCCGATCCGGGGCCGCGCGGCTTCGCCGACGCCGTGCGCGACGCCGCGCTGGCCCTGTCCCAGCGCATGGCGCCGCGCCTCCACATGGTTTCTCTGGTCTGAAGGGCAGGGTCGGAATGTCCGGGAACGCCGCCATCGTCTCCGTCTACATGGCGAACATCCACTTCAGCGTCGTCGCCATGCAGAAGGCGGTGGTCGAACAGCTGGCACCGCCCGACATGCCCTTCCACCAGCTGCGGGTGGACCGGCCGCACGCCGAGAGCCTGGACGCCTTCCTGAACGAGACGGACTTTGACACCGTCGTGGTCCTCGACATCGACTGCATCCCGCTGCACGGCGACGCGTTGCCGATGCTGCGCGACGAGGCGGCGAAGGGGCAACTCGTCGGAGCGGTGCAGCGCGCCAATCACATCGCCAACGGCGGGCACCTGTACGCCGGTCCCTTCTGCATGGCCTTCACCCGCGACCTGTGGGCGCGGCTGGGCAAGCCGTCCTTTCAGGGGACGGTGCGGGGCGACGTCGGCGAGGAGCTGACCTACCGCTGCGAGGAGGAGGGCGTCGGTGTGCGCATGCTGTGGCCGACCGCGGTGGAGGAGCCGCTGTGGCCGCTGCGGGACGGCGCCGTCTTCGGCTACGGCACGGAGTACGAATCCGCCTTCTGGCATTGCTTCGAGATCCGCGATCCTCGCAACCAGCTCAGGTTCACGAACCGCTGCTTCCGCGCGCTCGAAGGGCGGTGAGGGGACAGCGAAAAGCCCCTCTCCCGTCGGGAGAGGGGCTTCTGCGTACAACCCGTCCGCTCAGCCGGCCGCCTGCTGCTGCGGCATCTTCATCGGGGGATGCGCCATCTCCTCGTGCGGGTCGCGCAGCACGTAGCCGCGGCCCCACACGGTCTCGATGTAGTTGTCGCCCTGGGTGGCGGCGGCCAGCTTCTTGCGCAGCTTGCAGACGAAGACGTCGATGATCTTCAGCTCCGGCTCGTCCATGCCGCCGTAGAGATGATTGAGGAACATCTCCTTGGTCAGCGTGGTGCCCTTGCGCAGGCTCAGCAGTTCCAGGATGCCGTATTCCTTGCCGGTCAGGTGCAGCGGCTGGTTGTCCACCTCCACCGTGCGGGTGTCGAGGTTGACGGTCAGGCGGCCGGTGCGGATGACGCTGTCCGAATGCCCCTTCGAGCGGCGGACGATGGCCTGGATGCGGGCGATCAGCTCGCGCTTGTCGAACGGCTTGGTCAGGTAGTCGTCCGCGCCGAAGCCCAGACCCTTGATCTTGTGATCCAGCTCGGACAGGCCGGACAGGATCAGGATCGGCGTGGTGACCCGCGCGGCGCGCAGCCGCCGCAGCACCTCGTAGCCGTCGATGTCCGGCAGCATCAGATCCAGGATGATGATGTCGTAATCGTACAGCTTGCCGATTTCGAGCCCGTCCTCGCCCAAGTCGGTGGAGTCGACGATGTATCCCTCGGACTGCAGCATCAGCTCGATGCTCTTCTGGACCGAGGTATCGTCTTCGACCAGCAGAACCCTCATTGGCGGTATCCCGACGTTGGTGGTGCCTTACCTACCCGAACCCTTCGAACCTTCCGTGACCGTGCGTCGCGGCCGATGACCTTCGGCCGGTCCTATGGTTGGCGGCACTTGCTTAACAGGTTAGGTCGCTCGTTTACACAGGTTAACAGACGATTCAGCTTAACGCCAGCGCCGGAATGCGCTTCATTTAACGTTAATCTTTCCGGCCGATGATGGCGCCAGTGCCGCGGAAAAGCCAATTCCGCCGCGGATTTCAATGCTTAACGCGGTTCCGGACCAGCCATCGTGCCCGCCGACGTCGCCCGCCTCCTCGATGACATTAATGCGCTGCCGGATTACCGGCGGTTCGGCCGTGTCACCGCCGTGCTCGGCCTGCTGGTGGAGGTCGGCGGCATCGAGAAGGAGCTGTCGGTCGGCGGCCGCTGCATCGTCGAATCCCGCGACGGCCGCCGCGTTCCCTGCGAAGTCGTGGGTTTCCGGCAGGGCCGGGCGCTGATGATGTCTCTGGGCTCGCTCGACGGCGTCGGGCTGGGATGTCGGGCGGTGGTTGCCGATGGTCAACCCGCGGTCTATCCCACCGACGCATGGCTGGGTCGCGTCATCAACGCCCTGGGCGAGCCGGTGGACGGCAAGGGGCCGCTGCCCAAGGGCCCAATCGGCATCCCGATCCGCAACACGCCGCCGTCGGCGCATGCGCGCGCCCGGGTGGGGCAGAAGCTCGACCTCGGCATCCGCGCCATCAACACCTTCCTGACCTGCTGCCGCGGCCAGCGCATGGGCATCTTCGCCGGTTCCGGCGTCGGCAAGTCGTCGGTGATGTCGATGCTCGCCAAGTTCTCGGCCGCCGAGGTGTCGGTGATCGGCCTGATCGGCGAGCGCGGGCGCGAGTTGCAGGAGTTCATCGTCGAGGACCTGGGCGAGGAGGGCCTGGCGCGCAGCGTCGTGGTCTGCGCCACCTCGGACGAGCCGCCGCTGATGCGCCGGCAGGCCGCCTACATGACGCTGGCGGTGTCGGAGTATTTCCGCGACCAGGGCCGCGACGTGCTGTGCATGATGGACAGCGTGACGCGCTTCGCCATGGCGCAGCGCGAGATCGGCCTGTCCGCCGGCGAGCCGCCGACCACCAAGGGCTACCCGCCCACCGTCTTTGCCGAGCTGCCGAAGCTGCTGGAGCGCGCCGGCCCGGGCGTTGCCGGCTCGGGTTCGATCACCGGCCTGTTCACGGTGCTGGTGGAGGGCGACGACCACAACGAACCCATCGCCGACGCGGTGCGCGGCATCCTCGACGGCCACATCGTGCTGGAGCGCCAGATCGGCGAGCGCGGCCGGTATCCGGCCATCAACATCCTGCGCAGCGTGTCGCGCACCATGCCCGGCTGCAACTCGCAGGCGGAGAACGAGCTGGTCGGCCGCGCGCGCCGGCTGCTGTCGTCCTACGACAACATGGCGGAGATGATCCGCCTGGGCGCCTACCGCCGCGGCACCGACCCGCAGGTGGACGAGGCCATCCATTACAACCCGGCGCTGGAAGCTTTCCTGAAGCAGGGGAAGCGTGAGGCCACCGATCTGGCCACCGGTTACGCCCAGCTTGCCGAAATCCTCGGGGTGCCGTGGTCATGAGCAGCCTGAAAACCGTCATCCGCCTGCACAAGTGGCAGCTGGACGAGAAGCGCCGCGCGCTGGCCGAGCTGCAGAACCTGCGCGACCGCCTGGTGGCCGAGATGCAGCGTCTGCAGCAGGAGATGCTGCACGAGCAGGCGGTTGCCCGCGCCGACCCGATGGCCGCCTACGGCTACGCGGCGTTCGCCAAGGCGGCGCTGGAGCGCGGCAAGCGCCTGCAGGACTCCATCGCCCAGGTGGAGCAGCAGATCGCCGTTGCCACCGAGGAGATGGCCGAGGCCTTCCAGGAGCTGAAGCGCTTCGAACTCGCCGAGGAGGAGCGCCTGAAGCGCGAGCGCGAGAAGATCCGCCGCAAGGAGGAGGCCATGCTCGACGAAACCGCCCTGGTCGGCTTCCGCCGCCGGCAGGAGCAGGAGAGCGCGGGGACGTAACGTCCCCTCAGTACCGCTCCATCCGCGCGAACAGGTGCGGGTTGTCCCAGCCCGGCTGGCGGTCCTCGACCACCACGCGGTGGCCGGCGCGTTCGGCGCGCACTTCGGTCCAGCGCGGCACCGCTTCGTTGCCCACGTCGTCCAGCACCGCCAGCGCCAGCGCCTCCAGCCCGTCGGGAAACGCCGCCAGCTCGTCCAGGTACGCGGCGAAGCCGGCCGGATCGATGACCCAGCGGTCGGGGACGTAGCGCAGCTCCAGCCGCGTGCCGGGCTGCAGCTCGCCGGTCAGCGTCACCAGATAGTCGTGGCGGGCGTCGGGGGTGGGCGCGGTGGTCAGGCGCTCGCGGCGGTGCACGGCAGGTCCTCCGCTCAGGCGGTGACGCCGAGGCCGGCGCGCCCGGCGCGGGTCAGCTTCACCCAGTTGCGCGCGCCCGTCTGGAACGCCAGCGCGCCGGAAAAGCCCATGGAGCCGAGGCTGTCGGCGAACACCCCGGTCAGCTCGGATTGCAGGTCGGCCGGCAGCGGCGCGTGGCTGCGCAGGATCAGGTCGAAACGCTGGGAGCGCACCAGACCGTCGAGTTGCAACGGGCCGAAGCGGCTCAGCGTCACCTCGAAGACGAAGCGGTTGCCCTTGCCCTCGCGCTCTTCGCCGTCGCCGCGCTGCTCGTCGGCGTCGGGCGGGCGGACGTACACCTCCATGGCCTGGAGCGTCCGGTTGTCCAGCATCGGCACCACGTAGGGCTTCCACTCCGCTGGCGCCTCGGCCGCGGCGCGGGCGGGGGCGCGGAACTCCTCCTCCATCTGCCGGAGCAGCGCCGTCTGGCCCGAGCGCTCCAGCGCCGATGCCGCCTCGTCGCCCAGCCAGCCGCGGGCGTCGCCGTTGCGCAGGGCCGACAGCAGGAAGGTCAGCGCCGCGCCCAGTTTCCGGCTCGGCTGCGGCAGAATGCTGTTGGTGACCGCGCGCGCCAGCTCCGGGTCGAGCGCGGCGAGCGCCTCGAGCACGTGGCGCAGCGCCGGCCATTCCTTGCCGGGCGGTGCCGGCTCCGTGCCGTGCGGAGCGGCGGCGGACCGCGCGCGCAGCGGGTCGGCCAGCTCGGCCACCACCTGCGTGCCGGGCGGCAGCGGCGGCTGGTTGGTCAGCACCAGCATGCCCTGCGGCGTGGCGAGGATCGGCTGCCCCTGCGGCGTCGCCCCCGCCACCGTGCCTTGCAGCAGCGGTGCGGCCGGTGGCGTGGCGGGCAGCGGGGGAGGAGGAGCGCCCGGCGGCGCGACCGTCACGACCCTCAGCGCCACCGTCGTGCCCTGCACCAGAACCGGCGCCCGGCCGGGCGATGCGGCCGGCGGTGGCGTCTCCGGCGGAGAGGCGGGCGCGGCTGGGCGCGGAGCGGCCGTTTCAGCCGGGGCTTCGGGGACGGGCTGCGGCGACGGGGCCGGGGGAACCGGCAGCGCGGCGGCCGGCGGAGGCCCCGACGCTGGCGGCGATCCCGAAGCCGGCGCCGGCCGCGGCGGTTCGGGTGACGGGGCCGCCGGTTGCGGCAGTGCCACCGGTGTCCGGGATGGCTGGGGCGTTCCCGCCTGGGGAGGGGGCGGTTGCGGCGCGGCCGTCGGCGCGGCCTGCGGCGTGGGGGCGGCCTGCGGCGTCGCGGGTGGCGTTGCCGTTTGCGGCGCTGCCATCTGAGGCGGTCCGGCCTGAGGCGTACTCGGCTGCGTGCTTCCCTGCGGTGCGGTGCTCTGCGGTGCGGTGCTCAGCGGCGACGGCCCAGCGCGCGGCGGTTCCGGTTGCGGAGCCCGCTGCTGCGGCTTGCCGTGCTGCGGCGTGCCCTGTTCCCGCTCCGGCGCCTGTGGGCCGGGCTGTGGCGCGGGCTTGGCGGGGGCCGGCGTGTCGGGCGGAGCTTCGGGTGTGCCGCTCGGTTGCGGCGAGGCGGCGCCCCGGTGCGCGGCGTCGCCGCCCAGCCGCACCGGCGCCTCGCTCGGCGGGCCGGATGGCAGCGTTGCGGCGCCCGGCTGGGGCGGCGGCGAGGCCGTGGGAGGCGGCGCGGCACCACCGGCAGGGGCGCTGCCGGTGGGGGTGGGCGGCGCGGCGTTCCCAGGAGAAGGCGGCGGCGCCGGTGCAGCGGGCGTTCCGGGCGGTGTCGGAGGGGCTCCCGCCGCTGGGGCGGCCGGCTTGGCCGCGGCGAGGACCAGCGCCGGCAGCAGCACGCCGGGCAGCAGCGGCACCGCCGCACCGGGCAGGAGGGGCGCCGGCGCGGGGACGGAGACCAGCACGGCCGGCTGCTGGGCGGCGGAGGGCGACGGCTGCGGCGTCGTGGTGGCGCCGGGCTGGGCGGCGGTCGGTGCGGCTCCCGCGGGTCCGTTGGCGAAGACCTGGACGCGGCCGGGCGGCTGGCCGGCGGGCACCTGGAGGGTGACCGCCTTGTCGGACGACAGCTGCGCGGCGAGGTCGATCATCACGTCGCCGAGCGACGTGCGGATGCGCGTCAGCCCCTCGGGCGTGGTGCCGGCGACGGTGCCGGGCAGGGCGACCGGGCGGGCGAGGTCCTGGAGCTTCTCCGGCAGAACGACCGGCGTCCCCTCGGCGACCAGCACCGGCGCGGCGCCCGCCGGCGTGGTCGCCGCCGGGGCTGCGGTCACCGGCGGCGGGATGGGGCCGGCGCTGCCCATCGGGGCTCCTTACGCCTTGTCCACGCTTTCCTTGCTCTTCACCAGACGCTGGGCGAGCTGGAGCACGTCGTTGGCGGCGTCGCTGCCGGGCGAGCGGGTGAGGATCGGGATCTGGTTGCGAATGGCGTCGCGCACCTTCAGGTCGCGGCGGATGATGCCGGCCAGGGGCGGCTTGAACTTCAGGAAGTTCTGGCAGGCCTTGAGGATGGTGCCGTAGGTGCGGTCGCCCTCCTTCAGCGTCTGCGCCAGGTTCACCACCACGCGCAGGTCGGCGTTGCGGTTGGTGACGTGCGTCAGCTTGATGAAGGCGTAGGCGTCGGTGATCGAGGTCGGCTCGTCGTTGGTCACCACCAGCGTGGTGCCCGCCGGGCCGCACAGCGTGCGCACGGTGCGGTCGACGCCGGCACCCATGTCCATGATGACGTAGTCGTAGTCGCGCGCCAGATCGAACAGGTCGTTGCGCAAGCTGGACAGCGCCTGGCTGGGCAGCGTCGCCAGCGTGCCGGAGCCGGAGCGGCCGGCGATGATGTCGAAGCCGCCGTCGGGGAAGCGCTCGGCCGCGCGCTGCAGCGTCACCGTGCCCTCGATCACCTGGCCGAGGTCGCGCTTCGGCTGGAAGCCCAGCTGGATGTCGACGTTGGCGAGGCCGAGATCGCCGTCGAACAGCAGCGCGTTCTTGCCCATGCGCGCCAGCGCGTGCGCCAGCGTGATGGAGAACCACGTCTTGCCGACGCCGCCCTTGCCGGAGGCCACGGCGATGACGTTCCTGCCCCGCAGGGGCCGCACGTTGGAGCCGGGGGCGACGGACGCGGCGGCCGGGAATACCTTTTCGGTCATGGTGCGGTCCTCGACGAGCTCACGGCGTGAGCGGCTTTGGTTTCTCTCGTTTTCGCCCGGGCCTTGGCCGGCACGGGCTTGGCGGCCGGCTTTTCCGGCTGCGGCATCATCAGGCGGGCGAGCGCCACCGGGTTCAGCGGCGTCAGCCCCTCGGCCACCTTCGGGGCCACGGTGCCGTCGCAGAAGACGAGGCGGGCGCGGTGCGCGGCGGTCAGCGTGCTGCCGAAGCGCCGCGCCACGTCGAGCCGCGTCACCAGCAGGCGCTTGACGCCCAGCGCCTTGAAGGCCAGCCCGGTCTCGGCCGCCTCCACGGTATCCATCCCGGCGGGCAGCACCAGCACCGGCTCCACGTCGCCGGCGGCCAGCAGGGCGCGCAGGTCGCCCATCTCCTCGGCGTCGAACGGGTTGCGCCCGGCGGTGTCGATCACCGTCAGGTCGTTGCCGCGGCTGACCTCCAGCGCGCCGCCCAGCGCCTCCGGGTCCTCGACGCGGTGCAGCTTGATCTTGAGCAGCCGGGTGAAGGCGGCGAGCTGGTCGACGCCGCCGGCGCGCACGGTGTCGGTGGTGATGACGCTGACCGAGCGGTTCTTCAGCACGGCGCGCGCCGCCAGCTTGGCGACGGTCAGCGTCTTGCCGGAGCCCGGCGGCCCGACCAGCGCCAGCGGCCGCATCGCCGCGCGGCTGCTGCCGCCGTTGGCCAGAGGGTGGAAGGTGAAGACGGCGTCGAGCGCTGCGCCCAGCGCCAGCGTCGGGTCCTCGGTGTCCAGCCCGGCGGCGGCGTCGATCAGTTGCTCGGCCAGCGAGGCCGGCACGCCGTGGCGGTGCAGGGCGTCGGCCACCGCCTCGCCGACGTCGATCTCCGGTTCCGGGGCCGGGCGGTGGGCGACCGCGGCGTTGATGCGCTCCGGCTCGGACGGGTGGGCATCCTCCTCCACCGCGGCGGTGACGCGCACGCCGCCGCCTTCCTCCTCGCGGGTCGCCACGATGATGGCGTCGTCGCCGAGCTGCTGGCGGACCAGCCGCATCGCCTCGGCCATCGTCTTGGCGTGGAAGGATTTCAGCCGCATGGCCGATCCTCCTTCCTGCTAGGGGCAATCAAGCGTGTCATCAGATCTGCCCCAGCGTCTTGATCTTGGCCTTCGGGTGGATCTCGTTCTGCGACATGACCACCGTCGACGGCCGGAAGCGCTCGACGATCGAGCGCACGTACGGCCGGATCAGGGGGCTGGTCAGCAGCACAGGCGTCTCACCCATCATCGCGTGTCGTTCGAACGTCTGGCGCACCGCGGTGATGAACTGCTGCAACCGGCTGGGCGCCATGGTCAACTGCCGGTCGTCGCCGTCGCCCATCAGGGATTCGGCGAACGCCTGTTCCCATTCGGGCGACATGGTGATGAGGGGTATGAAGCCCATCTCGTTGGTGCAGGCGTCGCAGATCTGCCGCGCCAGACGCGAGCGGACGTGCTCGGTGATCTGGGTGATGCTGCGCGTCTGCCCCGCCGCCTCGGAGATGCCTTCGAGGATGGCCGCAAGATCCCGGATCGAGATGCGTTCTGCAAGAAGGTTTTGCAGCACGCGCTGCAACCCGCCGACGGTGATCTGCGCTGGGATGACGTCCGCGACGAGTTTCTGGTGCGCCTTGTCCAGTTCGTCGAGCAGCTTCTGCGTCTCGGAGAAGGACAGCAACTCCGGCATGTTGTCCTTCAGCACCTCGGTCAGGTGCGTGGTCACCACGGTGGACGGGTCCACCACGGTGTAGCCCTTGAACAGCGCCTCCTCGCGGTAGCCGGTCTCGACCCAGATCGCCGGCAGGCCGAAGGTGGGCTCGGTGGTCTGTTCGCCGGGCAGGCTCATCGCCTCGCCGCGCGGGTCCATGACCAGCAGCATGTTTGGCCGCACGTCGCCGCGGCCGGCCTCGATCTCCTTGACGCGGATCACGTAGGTGTTGGGCGGCAGCTGCAGGTTGTCCTGGATGCGCACCGCCGGCATGACGAAGCCCGCCTCGGACGCGATCTGCCGGCGCAGGCCCTTGATCTGGTCGGTCAGCCGGTGGCTGCCGGCCTGCGGCGCGTTGATCAGCGACAGCAGGCCATAGCCCAGCTCCAGCCGGATCAGATCGATGGCCAGCGCCGTCGAGATCGGCTCCTCCGCCACCGGGGCGGCCTCGCCGGCGGCCTGGATCTCGGCCTGCTCCTGCTCCTGCTCCTGGCGGGCGCGGAAGCGCGGCAGGAACCACGCGGCGGCGCCGGTGGCGATCGCCACGGGCAGGAAGACGTAGGACGGCATGCCCGGCAGCGCCGCCATGATCAGCAGCAGGCCGGCCGAGATGCCCAGCGCCATCGGATAGCCGGTCAGCTGCCCGACCACCGCCTTGTCGGTGGAACCGCCGGTACCGGCCTTCGACACCAGGAAGCCGGCGGAGATCGAGATCACCAGCGCCGGGATCTGCGAGACCAGGCCGTCGCCGATGGTCAGCTTGGTGAAGGTGTCCAGCGCCTCCAGCACCGGCATGTTGTGGCGCATGACCGCGATCGAGACGCCGCCGACGATGTTGATGAACATGATCAGCAGGCCGGCGACCGCGTCGCCCTTCACGAACTTCGACGCACCGTCCATGGAGCCGAAGAAGGCGCTTTCGTCCTCCAGCTCCTTGCGGCGCTTGCGCGCGGTCTGCTCGTCGATCATGCCGGCGCCGAGGTCGGCGTCGATGGCCATCTGCTTGCCGGGCATGGCGTCGAGGGTGAAGCGCGCCGCCACCTCGGCGATGCGGCCCGAACCGGCGACGATGACCTTGAAGTTCACGATGGTCAGGATCGCGTAGACGATCACGCCGATGATGAAGTCGCCGCCCATCACGAAGCTGGCGAACGCCTCGATGACGTGCCCGGCCGCCGAGGTGCCCTCGTGGCCGTGGCTGAGGATGAGGCGCGTCGACGCCATGTTCAGCGACAGCCGCAGCAGCGTGGTGATCAGCAGGATGGTCGGGTAGGACGACAGCTCCAGCGGCTTCTGGATGAACAGCACCACCATCAGGATCAGCACCGACACCGTCACCGACAGCGCCAGCATGAAGTCGAGCAGCAGGGTCGGCATCGGCATGATGAGCGCGACGATGATCATCATGATGCCGATGGCCATGGCGACGTCGCCACGCTTCAGCGACGCCTTGATCACCCCGAACATATCGCCGAGCGCGGACAGGTTGCCGCCGCCGGCCATGCCGCCGGCGGAGGCCCGTTCGGGATTGTGTTCGGTGAGCGCCATGGTGGTGTGCTTACCCTTGGGTTAGGTCGGTGTGGCCTTGCTCCGTATAGCCCCTCTCCCTTGAGGGGAGAGGGGCTAGATTGCTCATCCGAACGCCGCGCCGCGGTCCTCGGCGCCCGGCGGCGGCACGGGAACGCCCTCCTCGTTGTACTGCTTCAGCTTGTTGCGCAGCGTGCGGATCGAGATGCCCAGGATGTTCGCCGCGTGGGTCCGGTTGCCCAGGCAGTGCGACAGCGTCTCGATGATCAGGTCGCGCTCCACGTCGGCCACCGTGCGCCCGACCAGCGCGCTCAGGCCGGCCGACGCCGGGGCCTGCGGCACGGCGCCCGGCGGCGGGGCGTAGGAGGCGGTCGGCATGCCGGTCGGCAGGCGGGGGCGCGGCGGTTCGGCCGGCTGCGCCGCGGGCACCGTGCCGCCGGGGCCGGCGAACGGGTTGGCGACGGGGGAGTCGGCGGGGATCGAGGACTGCGCCGTACCGTCCGGCGCCAGCGCCGCGCCGGTCAGCATGATCGCGTCGGTGCCGATGGTGTCGCCGCGCGACAGCAGCACCGCGCGGTGCATGGTGTTCTCCAGCTCGCGCACGTTGCCGCGCCAGTGGTGCGACATCAGCAGGCCCATCGCGTCGGGCGACAGCGGCTTCTCGGGAAGGCCGTTGGCCTCCGAGTACTTTTTGATGAAGTGCTCGGCCACCAGCGGGATGTCGAGCGGGCGCTCGCGCAGGGAGGGCAGGCGGACGTTGAAGACGTTCAGGCGGAAGAACAGGTCCTCGCGGAAGTTGCCGGCCTTGACCTCGGCCTCCAGGTTGCGGTTCGACGTGGCGATCAGGCGCACGTTGATCTTCACCGGCTGGGAGGAGCCGACGCGGTCGATCTCCTTCTCCTGGATGGCGCGCAGCAGCTTGGCCTGCAGGCGCGGGTGCATCTCCGACAGCTCGTCCAGCAGCAGGGTGCCGCCGTTGGCCTCCTCGAACTTGCCGATGCGGCGCGCCACGGCGCCGGTGAAGGCGCCCTTCTCGTGGCCGAACAGCTCGGATTCCAGCAGGTTCTCGGGAATGGCGGCGCAGTTGACGGCGACGAAGTTCTCCTTCGCCCGCCGGCTCTTGCGATGGATGTAGCGGGCCATCAGCTCCTTGCCGGTGCCGCTCTCGCCGGTGATCAGCACCGAGGCGTCCGACGGCGCGATCTGGTCGGCCAGCCGCAGCGTCGCCTGCATCACCGGGTCCTGGCAGACGATGGAGTGGCTCTCCTCCGCCACCGCCTCCAGCACCGCGCCGATCAGCTCGGCGTTGGGGGGCAGCGGGATGTACTCCTTGGCGCCGGCGCGGATGGCGCGCACGGCGGCGGCCGCATCGGTGCCGATGCCGCAGGCGACGACCGGGATGTTGATCCGCTCCGCCTTCAGGCTGTCGATGAAGGCGGCGACGTCCAGCTTCACGTCGATCATCGCGATGTCGGCGCCGCAGGCGGCCCGCAAGGCGTTGAGCGCGCCCTCGATGCTGTCGGTGTGGGACACCTTGGCGCCGCGCTGCATGGCGATCTTGCCGGCGGCGGTGATGTACCCTTCCAGGGTTCCAACGATCAGAAGACGCATCTTACGCTCCCCTCGGGGATTCTTTGTCGAAGTACTGAAGGCGCCGCCCGGGGGGCAGCAGGGTGTTCAGCAGCATCTCCAGCCGGCGCGGGTTTTCCTGCCGGGCGATGGAGACGGCGCCGATGGTGTAGAGGGTCTTGACCAGGGCTTCGTCCTCGGCGTTGCGTTCGAGCTTGGCGGCCAGCGGCGCCAGCACCACGTTGCCGAGCACGGCGCCATAGAAGGTGGTGAGCAGCGCCAGCGCCATGGCCGGGCCGATGGTGGACGGGTCGCTGAGGCCGCCCAGCATCTGCACGAGGCCGACCAGCGTGCCGATCAGCCCCATGGCCGGCGCCACTTCGGACGCACGGCGCAGCACGGCGGCGCTCTTGGCGCGGGCCGCGGCGAAGGCTTCCACCTCCGCGGTCAGCATGCGCTCGACGTCGTCGGCCGGCGGGCCTTCGGTGATCAGCGAGACGCAGCGGTGCAGGAACGGCTCGCCCTTCAGCTCGGGCAGCATGCTCTTCAGCATCTCCGGCCCGGCGCGCCGCGCGGCTTCCGCCAGCAGCATGACCTGCCGGGCCACGGCGCGCGGGTCGTAGCTGGTCTGCACCAGGATCCGCCCGGCGTTGCCCCAGGCGGCGGCCACGTCGCCCAGCGAATAGGACGCGGTGGTCACCGCCAGCGTGCCGCCCAGCACGATCAGCAGCGACGGCGGGTCGAGGAAGGCGCGCAAGGACCCGCCCGCCGCCATCGCCACCAGGATGACGCCCGCGGCGGCGCCCAGGCCGACCAGCGTGGCGGCATCGAGCCGGCCGCGCGGCCGGGCGCGGGCGGGCGAGGCGGCGGCGCGCTCGACCGTCGCCGCGGTGCGCTGGGCACGCAGCTCGGGGCCGCGAAGGTCTTGCGAGGTCTCGCGGGTGGCGGTCATCCGCGGTCCGATTTGATGATTTCGGTCATGGTGATGCCCAGCCGGTCCTCGACCACGACGACCTCGCCGCGGGCGACCAGCCGGTTGTTGACGTAGATGTCGATGGCCTCGCCGACCTTGCGGTCCAGCTCCACCACCGCGCCGCGACCGAGCTTGAGCAACTGGCTCACCTGCATGGTCGATTTGCCGAGCACCGCCGAGATCTGCACGGGAATGTCGTACACCGCCTCGAGGTCCTTCGCCGGCCCCAGGCCGCCGTCGTACTCCGACATGTCGGAGCGGCCGGATTGGTCCAGCTCGTCGAGGGAGAAGGTGTCCTTGGCCATCGAGACTCTCCGGAACTCAGCTCAATCAATGAAGCGCGCCGGCGTCGAGCAGACGCTGCGCGGACTGTTCGATCTCGGCCAGAAGCGTGGTGGTGTCGCGTTCCGCACCGCCCTCCGCCCACTCGATCCGGCAGTCGCCGGGGCCGAGGTTGGCGTCGGCGACCACCATCAGCCTGGTGTCGAAGCCGCTGCGGGTGATCGTTTCCTCCAGGTGCGGGCGCACCAGTTCGAGGGCGTCGGGGGCAACGCGGATGACCAGCCGCGGCTCGTCCAGCAGGTCGGTCAGGCAGGCGCGCACCAGCCCCTCGATCTCCGCCAGCCCGTGCTGGCGCGCCATCTCCGGCATCAGCTTGCGCACGATGGCCAGCGCGATGTGCACCGGCTGGTCGCTGCGCGCCTTCTTCTCCGCCTCGAACCGGGTCAGCAGCGCCTCGACGCCCTGCGCGATGCGGTCGAGCGCGTGGGCGGCGAGCGCGGCATCGCTGCCCTCGATCTCGGCGCGCGCGGCGGCGGCGCCTTCCTCCAGGCCGGCGGCGCGCCCCTCGTCGTAGCCCTTTAGCTCGCCGGCCTTGTGCCCGGCGACCATGCCGTCACGGAATCCGGCCTCGCGGGCGGCGTTCAGGTCCTCCTCGCCGTACACGGCGGGCGGCGGCTCGGGCTCGATCACCTCCTCGACGTGGGCGTAGCCCTGGCCGTGCCCGTGGCCGTGCCCGTGGTGGCTATCGACGTCGAAGGACTCGTCGAACTGGAACTTGCGGACGGAGGTCATCGTGCGGCTCCCGTCGGCCTGGATTCCGCGTAAACCGTCATCCCCGCGAAGGCGGGGATCCAGTGTGAGCCGCGGCAGCGGCGACGCGAGTCATGAGGCTCGAGGACGCGAGCGCTGGATCCCCGCTTTCGCGGGGATGACGGGAAGGAGAAGGGGAGCGGAGGGGAAAGGACGTCCAACTCAGCTCTCCTGGTAGAGCCAGTTGCGCAGGATCGACACCGCTTCTTCCGGGTGCTTCTCGACGATCTCGCCGACCTTGCGCAGCGAGGACGCGCGGACGCGGCCCTCGACCCGGTTGATGTCGATCATCTGCTCCAACTCCTCGTCGGCCTGTGCGGCCTCCAGCGCCAGGTCCTGCGCCAGCGCCCCGGTCGGACCGGCGAGCGCCGCCGGCATGCCGGTCTGGTCGGTGAGCAGCTTGTCCATCTCGTCCTCCTCCTGCGCGTCGGCCTTCTCGAAGGCGCGCGTGATGAGGGGGCGGATGACCAGCAGGATGATGAGGACGGCGACGATGCCCAGCACCACCATCTCGGCGACGCGGAAGATGTCGTCCTTCGTCATGCCCAGGAACAGCGCGTCCGGCTTGGCGAACTCGTCCTCGGGCGTGGTGAAGCGCATGTTGACCAGCTCGACCGTGTCGCCGCGCACCGGGTCGAGGCCGACGGCGTTGCGCACCAGCGCCTTCAGGCTCTCCATCTCCTGTTCGGGGCGCGGCTGGTAGGTCGGCCGGCCGCCGTCCGCGGCCGGGGTGTAGAGGCCGTCCACCAGGACCGCCACCGACAGGCGGCGGACCTGCCCGCTCTCGCGGACGTGGTTCTTGGTGGTGCGGCTGATCTCGTAGTTGACGGTCTCCTCGTTGCGGCTCGACTTGTTCGAGGAGATGGAGCTGTTGTCGCGGCTGCCGGTCTGCGCGGTCGGCAGGTTCTGGTCGACGGTGACGGGCTGGAGCGGGTCGCGGTCCTGGCTCTGGCTGTTCTCGTTCACCGTCTGGGTGGAGCGCACCACCTGGCTTTCGGGATCGAAGATCTCCGAGCTGGTGGTGATGCGGTCGAAGTCAAGGTCGGCCGACACCTCGGCGCGCACCTTGCCGTAACCGACGGTGCGGCCCAGCAGGTCCTCGATGGTCGCGGCGAGGCGGCGCTCGTAGGCGAGCTTCTTCTCCTCGGCGTTGGCCATCATGACGTCTTCGCTGTTCGCCCCGCCGCCGCGGGCGAGCAGCTTGCCCTTGTCGTCGATGATGGAGACCTGGGTGGGCTCCAGGTTCGGCACGGAGGCGGCGATCAGGTGCTGGATCGCCGAGATGTTCTCGCGCGACAGCTGGGCGCCGGGCCGCAGCTTCAGGAAGACGCTGGCGGTCGCCGGATTCTGCGAGCGGGCGAACAGCTCGCGCTTCGGCAGCACGAGGTGGACGCGCGCCTGCTGCACCCCGGCCAGCGTGCCGACCGTGCGCGCCATCTCGCCTTCCAGCGCGCGCAGGTGGTTGATGTTCTGGATGAAGCTGGTGGCGCCGAAGCCCTCGCCCTTGTCGAACAGCTCGTAGCCGACCGAGCCGCCGGACGGCAGGCCGGCCTGCGCCATCTTCATGCGCACCACGCCGACCTGGTCGGCCGGGACGCGGATCTTGGTGCCGGTCTTATCGACGCTGTAGGGGATCTTGCCCTCTTCCAGCTTCTTGGCGATGGCGGCGGCGTCGGTGGCGGGCAGCTCGGAGTACAGCAGCTCCATGTCCGGGGCGGACAGGCGCGTGGTCAGGTAGATGAAGAAGCCGATCAGCAGCAGACCCACGGCGCCGATCGCCGCAAGGCGGGTGGGCCCCAGGTTGCGCAAGGTCTGCAGCAGGTTGTTCACGCGGTTGTCCCCGAGCAGCGGCCGGCGTCCGCACCGGCGGGGCCTTGCTGCCGCCGGACCAGGGGTGGCCGGGAACTGCAAAAACCACGCCGATGGATTTACACGGTGGGCAGTTTGCGAAGGTTTTGATGAATTAAGGGTTAATTCGTCGGCAGAATTTGCCGGGCGCTAGGCAAAATGTGCCTACCTCGATCGGGAAAGCGCAGCGGGGCGCGCCGTTCGCACCGCTTCTTCGCGCTTGGCGTACGCGCATCGGAACGCCATGTATCATCGGGCGAGTTCGCCGGTGCGTGCGTTGACGTGCCCGGGAAACGGGCATAGCTAAGAAATCGCCGCGGCACACGCAACCCGTACGGGTTGCCCGGTGTTGAAGCCTCAAGAGTTTGTACGATGCACACGGGGGACAGCTGTGAAAAAGCGCGGCCGTGAGAAGAAGGAAGGCCTCAACGAGGTCGACGTGTTCGTCGGCCAGCGCCTGCGCGAGCTGCGCATGCTGGCCGGACTGTCGCAGAGCGACGTGGCTTCGGCGCTGGGGCTGACCTTCCAGCAGCTGCAGAAGTACGAGCGCGGCTTCAACCGCGTCTCGGCGAGCCGGCTGTTCAAGCTGGCGCAGTACTTCCGCGTCCCCGTCTCGGTATTCTTCGAAGGGCTGGAGGAGCAGCGTTCGCACGCCGAGGCGGCGGGCGGCGAGGCGGAGTCCGAAGGCACGCTGCGCTCGCGCGAGGCGCTGATGCTGGCGCGCTATTTCCAGAACATCCGCGACCCGCAGGTGCGCGCCGCGATCCGCGAGCTGGCCGAACGCTGCGCCACCGCCAGCGAGACCGAAACCCATCCCGACGAGATGCCCGCCGCCGCCACCCGCCAGGGCCGGCGCGGGCGTGGCGAGCACGCGGCGGGGCGGGCTTAGGCCTCTCCCCGCAGCTCCCGATACCGCGTCAGGAACGCCGCCATCGCTTCCTCCGGCCCCAACGGCACGATGGGGTCGGGGGCCGGCGGCGGCAGGTCCTTCCAGTTGACCCGGTGCGGCGCGCAGAGGTCGCGCAGTTCGGTCGCCAGCGCGCGCTGGTCGGCCACCTTGACCGGCTTCGGCTCCGGATAGCGGAAGCCGAAGCGCTGGGCCAGCCCCACCTTGATCGGCGCGATGGCCTGCCGGATCGCCTCGCGGCCGATGCGCGCCTTCCACGGCGTCGGCCAGTCGCCGGTGAAGGCTTCCTCGCTGTCGTGCATCAGCGCGTCGTAGGCGTATTCCGGCGGGCACAGGTAACTCGCCAGCAGGCAGTGCTGGGCGACGCTGAAGAAGGTGATCGTGTTGCCGACGAAGCGGCACTGGAAGGCCAGCGGGCGCGCCACGTCCTCGATCTCGAAGCGGCTGAAGTCCGGCTTCTCCAGGTCGACGACCCGGCCGGAATAGGTGATCAGCACGGCCGTCGGCTCGGGCACGTCGAGCAGGTCGTACTGGTCGGGATCGGTTACGGTGCGCGAGGCGGGGCGGCGGCGTGTCATCGCCCATGATTATCAGAGCGGGGCGCTCGGGCACAACCGGCGCCCGGTCAGGCCAGGGCAATCGCTTGAAAGCCCCTCTCCCCTGGAGGGAGAGGGGTTGGGGTGAGGGGGAAGCGGCCGGCAGGCCGCAGAAGGGACCTTTCTCCCGCCCTCCGGGCGGTAACGGCCCCTCATCCCAATCCTTCTCCCTCAAGGGGAGAAGGGCATTTCAGGACGCCAATCCTTCAGGCGATTGCCCTGCCGGTCAGGCCGCGCCCTGCACCGCGTCGGGATCCTCGATCAGCCGGTTGGTGTCCGCGATCGCCTGTTCGAGCAGCGGCAGCAGCGCGGCGACGGTCTCGGCGTCGGCGTGCTGCTCGTTGATGGCGCGGGCGATGGCGGCCAGCCGCGGCGCGCCGAAGTTGGCGGCCAGCCCGGCCAGCGTGTGCGCCGCCTGCCGCAGGTCGCGCGGGCGGTCGCCCTGGAAAGCGGCGTGGATCGCCGACAGCTCGCGCAGCGCGGCCTCCGGCATCAGGCGCAGCATGCCCTCCAGGCTTTCCGCGCCGAGCGCCAGCCGCAGCTCCGACAGCTTGACCCGGTCGATCAGCGGGATGCCGTGGAAGCCCTCGGCGGCGGCCGGGGGGGCTGCGGCGGGGACCGGGCGCGGGGTGCGCGGCCGGCCGGCGACCTCCAGCATCAGCGCGCCCAGCGCCTCCCAGTCGATCGGCTTGGTCTGGTAGGCGTCGAGGCCGCAGGCCATGTGGCGGTCGCGGTGCTCGGGCAGGGCGTCGGCGGAGATGCCGATGATCGGCATCTGCGCCACCGGCCCGGCGCTGCGCCGGATCGCCCGCGCGGTGGAGCCGCCGTCCAGCACCGGCATCTCCATGTCCAGCAGCAGCAGGTCGTAGCTCCGCCCCTGCAGCGCCGCCAGGACCGCGCGCCCGTCGCCCACCGCGTCCACCCGGTGCCCCATGCGGGTCAGCATGGTGGAGATCAGCATGCGGTTGATGTCGTTGTCCTCGGCCAGCAGTATGTGCAGCGAGGCCGCCGGCTGCGGCGCGGGCGCCTTCGGCTCCGGCACCGGCTGCGGGATGGACTGCGCCGGGCGGACGCGGATGGAGAAGGCGAAGGTCGATCCGTCGCCCGGCTCCGACGTCACGGCGATCGCGCCGCCCATCGCCTGCACGAGGTGCTTGCAGATCGCCAGCCCCAGCCCGGTGCCGCCGTACTTGCGGGTGGTCGAGGCGTCGGCCTGCACGAACGCTTCGAACAGGCGGCCCTGCTGCTCCGGCGTCATGCCGATGCCGGTGTCCGTCACCTCGAAGCGCAGCACGATGTCCTCGCCGGGGACGCGGTGCGCCGCCCACAGGCAAATCTCGACGCCGCCGCGCTCGGTGAACTTGATGGCGTTGGACACCAGGTTGAACAGCACCTGGCGCAGCCGCGTCGGGTCGCCGCGGACGAAGGCCGGCGTCTCGTCGGCGATGGAGGACGCGAGGGTGAGCCCTTTGGCCGCAGCGCGCACCTGGAACAGCTGCACCACGTCCTCGACCAGCCGGCCGAGCGCGAAGTCGATCTCCTCCAGCTCCAGCTGCCCGGCCTCGATCTTCGAGAAGTCGAGGATGTCGTTGAGCAACTCCAGCAGCGTGTCGGCCGAGGAGCGCAGCGTGTTGACGAAGCCCTTCTGCTGCTCGTTCAGATCCGTGCCCAGCAGCAGGTCGCCCATGCCCAGCACCGCCGTCATCGGCGTGCGCAACTCGTGGCTCATCATCGCCAGGAACCGCGACTTGGCGCGGCTGGCGTTCTCGGCGGCGATGCGGGCGGCCTCGGCCTCCTCGCGGGCGCGGTCGAGGTCCTCGGCCAGCGCGAAGGTCTCGGCGGCGAGGCGGGTGAGCTGGTCCTGGGCGTCGCGCAGGTCCTGTTCGGAGCGGCGCTGGCGCGTGATGTCGATGGACGAGCCGACCAGCCAGCGCACCGTGCCCGCGGCGTCGCGCACCGGGCGGAGCGACAGCGCGTTCCAGAACGGCGTGCCGTCCTTGCGGTAGTTCAGGATCTCCAGCGCCGCCGGCGTCCCCTCGTCCAACGCGCGGCGCAGCGTGTCGGCGGTGCGCGGGTCGGTGTCCGGGCCGCGCAGCAGGCCGAGGCTGCGGCCCGCCAGCTCCGCCGCGGCGTAGCCGGTCATCTCCTCGAACGCCGGGTTGCAGTAGATCAGCGGCGTCCCGGTCTGGCGCGCGTCGAGCACGGCGATGCCGGCGCCGGTGGCTTCCAGCACCTCGGCGAGCATCGTCGGCGTCAGCACGTCCACGTGCGGCAGGGAAGGAGAAAGGGGCTGGTCCACGCGTGGCCCGTCGTTCGTCGAAGAACTCGACCATAAGCGTTCGCGCCCGCGATTGCCACGGGGTTCCGCGCGCCGTACCATGCACGCGCAGAATGGGTGGGAACCGGGTAAGACACGCCATGATGGCCGATCCGCAGAGCGCCGCACCGCAGTCCGTCCGAGACCTCGGCATCCTTCTTGTCGAGGACGACCCCGCGACCCGCACCGCGGTGTCGCGGATGCTGTACGACCTTGCCGTCCGCAGCGTGTGGGAAGCGCGCGACGGCGTCCACGCGTTGGAACTGCTGAAGCAGCACGGCGAGCGGATCGACCTGGTGATCTGCGACCTGGAGATGCCGCGCATGGGCGGGCTGGACCTGCTGCACGCGCTGCGCACCTCCGGCGGCTCGGCGCTGATCGACCTGCCGGTGATCGTGCTGACCGCGCACCGCGAGGCGGAGACGGTGAAGCGCGCCATCGCCTACAGCATTTCCGGCTATCTGGTGAAGCCGGTCAACAAGTCGGACCTGACCAAGCGGCTGACCTTCGCGGTGCAGAAGGGGCGGTAAGGGACGGTTGGCAGCGACCCTGCGGCTGCGCATATTGATGGTCCCGCCCGTTCCACGGAGCACCTTGGTGCGCGACCCTGCCTCCCTTGCCATCGTCGAGCGGCGCGACGCCATCGCGCGGGCCGTCGTCGAGGCGCAGTTCCGGCGCTGGCCGGACCTCTACGCCCGCTACGGCGAGGCGGGGCGGGAGAAATGCGTCGAGGACCTGCGCTACCACGTGCTCTACCTGGCCGAGGCGGTGGGGGCCGACAGCCCGGCGCTGTTCCGTTCCTACGCCGGCTGGGTGAAGGTGCTGTTCGCCGGGCTGCGCATCCCGGTGGAGGAGCTGGGCGACAGCCTCGCCATCCTGCGCGACGTGGTCGCCGAGCAGGTCGGCGGCGTGGCGGCGGAGCGCGCGGCGCGCTGCGTGGCGGCGGCGCTCGAGGCGCTGCCCGACGTCTCCACCGACCTGCCGAGCTTCATCGACCCGGCTGCGCCGCACGCCGGGCTGGCGCGCGCCTATCTCGACGCGCTGATCGCCGGCGACCGCCGCACCGCCACGGACATGGTCATGCGTCGGGTCGAGGAGGGGCTGGGCGTGCGCGACGCCTACCTGCACGTCTTCCAGCCGGTTCTGCGCGAGGTCGGGCGGCTGTGGCAGACCGGGCGGATCAGCGTGGCGCACGAGCACTTCGCCACCGCCGCCACGCAGGGCGTCATGTCCATGCTCTACCCGCGTATCTTCGCCGGGCAGCGCGCCGGCCGCTCGCTGGTGGCGACCTGCGTCAGCGGCGAACTGCACGAGATCGGCGTGCGCATGGTGGCGGACTTCTTCGAGATGGCGGGGTGGGACACCTACTACCTCGGCGCCAACGCCCCGGCGCGCAGCGTCGTCAAGGCGGTGGAGGAACGGCGCGCGCAGGTGCTGGCGGTGTCGGCCACCATCACCGCGCACGTCGGCGCCGTCGCCGAGCTGATCGACGCGGTCCGCCGCGACCTGGGCGACCGGCCGCTGCGCGTCATCGTCGGCGGCTATCCTTTCAACATCGAGCCCGGGCTGTGGAAGGCGGTTGGCGCCGACGCCTCGGCCTCCGACGCCGGGCAGGCGGTGGAGGTCGCGAACCGCCTGCTCATGGAGGCGGCATGAGCACCCGCGGCGCAGACGGCGCCGTTCTGGTCTGCGACCGCGACGGCCGGGTGGAGCTGGTGCACCTGGCGGGTGCCGGCCTGCCGGGGCTGCGGCCGGCGACGGGGGCGCCGTTCCCGCTGCTGTTCGGGCTGGAGCCGGTCGGCCGCGCGCTCGACCTGTTCACCGCGCTGCGCCGCGACGGCGCGGTGCACGACTGGCCGCTGCACGCGGCGCTGCCGGACGGCGCCACGCGCGTCGTCTTCCTGACCGGCCGCGCCGCCGACGGCGCCCTGCTGCTGGCCGCCGCGGCGCAGCCGGGGACCGCCGGGGCGGTGTGCTCGGCGGTGTCGCAGGCACGGCCCGAGCTGGCGGTGCTGCTGCGCCCGCTGTGCGGCGCGCCGTCCCTGCCGGGCAGCGACGCGCTGTTCGACGAGATGACCATCCTCAACAGCCAGCTCGCCAACGCCCAGCGCGCGCTGGCCAAGGCGAACGCCGAGCTGGAGGCCAGCAACGCCCAGAAGGGCCGGCTGCTCGGCATGCTGGCGCACGACCTGCGCACGCCCCTGCAGGTGATCGGCGGCTTCGCCCAGTTGCTGACGAACCGTCTGGCCGGCAGCGCCGAGCCGCGCGACCTGGAGGCGCTGGAGCGCATCCGCGAATCCAGCCTGTTCATGCGCCACCTGATCGAGGACGTGCTGTCGATGTCGGCGCTGCAGGCCGGGCGGCTGGTGCTGAGCCCGCGGCCGACCGACCTTGCCGCGCTGGTCCGCCGCAACGTGGCGATGAACCTGATCCTGGCGCAGGGCAAGGGCCTGACCATCGACTGCGAGGCCGCCGACGGCCTGCCGCCGCTCCCCCTCGACCCGCCGCGGATCGAGCAGGTGATGAACAACCTGCTGTCCAACGCGGTGAAGTACTCCGACGCCGGCACGCGAATCCGGGTGACGGTGGAGCGGTTGGGCGACCACGTGCGCGTCGCCGTCACCGACCACGGCCGCGGCATCGCGCCCGAACAGGTGTCGAAGCTGTTCCAGCCCTTCTCGCACGCCAACACGCTGACCGATGCCGGCGACACATCCGTGGGCCTCGGCCTGTTCATCGTGCGCAGCATCGTCGAGGCGCACGGCGGATCGGTCGGCGTGGAGAGCGCCCCCGGCCGCGGCTCGACGTTCCACATCGAGTTGCCGGTGCCGACGCTGGTCAACCCGCCGGGGATCCGGTAGAACAGGGGACCTGTCCCTTGTGCACCGCACTGGCAAGGGGTGCGCCGCACCCGCAACCGCTGGGAGCGCAGTGAGCGAAGACCCGCCCATATCCGACTCCGCCCCCGCTTCTTCCGAGGGGGAGCGCCGCGCCCGCGCGTCCGAGCTGCTGGAGGAGTTTCTCGCCCACGAGCACGGCGAGCGCATCGCGCTGGGCGATCTGGTGCGCATCCTCGGCGACCGGGCGTTCGGCGCGCTGGTCCTGCTGCTGGCGATTCCCAACGTGCTGCCGGTGCCCGGCCTGTCCACGGTGACCGGGCTGCCCATCGCCCTGGTCGCGGCGCAGATGGTGTTCGGCCGCACGCAGCCCTGGCTGCCGCGCCGCCTCGCGGCCGCGAGCATGGAGCGCGAGGGCTTCCTGCGCGTGCTCCGGCGCGCGCACCCGCGCATGCAATGGATCGAGGACCGGCTGCTGCGCGAGCGGCTGCCGGCGTTGACGTCGCCGGTGGCCGAGCGTTTCATTGGTGCGGCCATGGTCGTGCTGGCCGGGGTGCTGGCCCTGCCCATCGTCTTCGGCAACCAGCCGCCGGCCTTCGCGCTGGCGCTGCTGGCGCTTGGCCTGATCGAGAAGGACGGCGCCTTCATCGTCGCCGGGCTGGTGGCGGGGGTGGCGGCCATTGCCGTCGTCGCCGCCGTGGTGTTCGGATTCGCACAAGGCCTGCTGATGCTCGTCGGCTTGGCCACGGCTTGAGAACAAAGGGGGGAAGCGGCACCGGCCATGGTTTGGGAACTTCTGGTCATCGTCCTGCTGATCGTGGTCAACGGCTTCTTCGCCATGTCCGAGCTGGCCGTGGTGTCGGCCCGGCGCGCGCGGCTGCAGCAGCTCGCCGAGAACGGGCGCCGGGCGAGGGGGGCGAAGGCGGCGCTGGAGCTGGCCGAGAACCCCAGCCACTTCCTGTCCACCGTGCAGATCGGCATCACGCTGATCGGCATCGTCGCCGGCGCCTATGGCGGCGCCACGCTGGCCGAGCGGTTCGGCGGACGGCTGGACCAGATCCCCTGGATCGCGCCGTACGGCCAGCAGGTCGCCTTCGCGCTGGTGGTCGCCGGCATCACCTACCTGTCGCTGATCGTCGGCGAACTGGCGCCGAAGCGCCTCGCGCTGGTGAACGCCGAGGGCATCGCCGTGGCGGTCGCCCGGCCGATGCAGGGCCTGTCCCGGGTCGCGCTGCCGCTGGCGTGGCTGCTCGGCGCCTCGACCGAGGCGCTGCTGAAGCTGTTGCGCCTGCCGACCACGCGCGAGCAGACGGTGACCGAGGAGGAGATCAAGTCCCTCATCGCCGAGGGCACGCAGTCCGGCGTGTTCGAGCCGGCCGAGCGGCAGATGATCGAGGGCGTGCTGCGCCTCGCCGACCGCACGGTGCGCGCCATCATGACGCCGCGCCCGGACGTGCTGTGGCTCGACCCCGAGGACAAGCCCGAGGCCATCGCCACGGAGATCCGCGACAGCGGCTATTCCCGATTCCCGGTCTGCCGCGGCGACGTGGACGAGGTGCTGGGCATCGTATCGGCCAAGGCGTTGCTCGACCAGGCCTTGCGCGGCCGGGCGATGGATCTGCGCGCCGCGCTGGTGCAGCCGATGATCGTGCACGACGGCACGCCGGTGCTGCGCCTGTTGGAGCTGTTCAAGCAGTCCACCGTGCACATGGCGGTGGTGGTGGACGAGTACGGCAGCGTCGAGGGCATCGTCACCCTCACCGACATCCTGGAGAGCATCGCCGGCGAGCTGCCCGAGGCCGGCCAGGGCGCCTACGCCGGGATGATCCGCCGCGAGGACGGCTCCTGGCTGGTGGACGGCATGCTGCCGGTGGACGAGGTGGAGGCGCGCGTCGGCGTGCCCGACCTGAAGGGGGAGGGCGGCTACCACACGCTCGCCGGCTTCGTGCTGGAACGTCTGGGCCACGTGCCCATCGCGGCCGAGCACTTCGTGTGGCGCGGCTACCGTTTCGAGGTGGTGGACATGGACGGCCGGCGCATCGACAAGGTGATGATCCAGCGCGTGGACCTGCCGCCCGAGGAGCCGTAACGCCTCAGAACTCGCTGACCCCCGTCCGCGAGATCCGCACCTCGCGGTGCACCGACACGCTGAGCAGGAAGCCGACGCAGATCAGCAGCGTCATCATCGCCGTGCCGCCGTAGGACATCAGCGGCAGCGGGATGCCGACCACCGGGATCAGGCCCATCACCATGGCGATGTTGACGAACATGTACAGGAAGAACTGCGTCGTCAGCCCGACGCCGACCAGCCGGCCGAACTGGTTGCGGCAGGACAGCGCGATCGCCACGCCGTAGACCAGCAGCAGGGCGTACAGCAGCAGCACCGTCAGCGCGCCGACCATGCCGAACTCCTCGGCCAGCACGACGAAGATGAAGTCGGTGTGCTTCTCCGGCAGGAACATCAGCTGGCTCTGCGAGCCCATCATGAAGCCCTTGCCGAACAGCCCGCCGGAGCCCAGCGCGATCTTCGACTGGATGATGTTGTAGCCCTTGCCGAGCGGGTCCAGCTCCGGGTCGAGGAACGTGTAGACGCGGTTGCGCTGGTAGTCGTGCAGGAACTCCCAGCCGATCGGGATGGCGGCCAGCCCGCCGCCGATGGCCACCGCGAACTTCCACAGCCGCACGCCCGCCGTGAAGAACACCGCGCCGGAGCCCAGGATCAGCAGCAGCGAGGTGCCCAGGTTCGGCTGCAGCAGCACCAGGCCCACCGGGGTGAACACCAGCAGGATCGGCGGGATCAGCATCAGCGGCCGGCCGATCTGCTCCAGCGTCAGGCCGTGGAAGTAGCGGGCCAGCGCCAGGGTGAGCGCCGGCTTCATCAGCTCCGACGGCTGCAGCACGAAGAAGCCCAGGTTGATCCAGCGCTGCGCGCCCATGCCGATGTGGCCCATGATCTCCACGGCGACCAGCAGCATGAACACGAAGAAGTAGATGACGTAGGCCAGCCGCATCCAGATGCGGATATCGACCAGCGCGATGCCGATCATCAGCACCAAGCCGGGCAGGGCGCGCACCAGCTGCGCCTTCGCCCACGGGTCCCACTGGCCGCCGGCGGCCGAGTACAGCAGCGCGATGCCGACGCCGGAGATGGTGCAGACCAGGAGCACGAGGCCCCAGTTGATCATGCGGATCTTGGCGCCGAGCGTCAGCGTCGGGCGTTGCGGCGACAGCCCGCCGGAATGGTTCTGAAGGAGTGCGGCCATGGCGCGCGGATACTGCACCAGGACCGCCCCCGCGGTAAAGCCGCCCGCGCCCGCGCCCCAGGAAGGCCACCGATGCGGGGCATTCTCGACGTCACGGGAATTACTAAAAGAACTTGTCAAACCCGAAGATTGACCACCCCGACAGCGGACGGCTATAATTACCTACAACATAACTAGAGAAAATGATGATTCTGGGCGAAAGGGTTCCCGGCGGCGCGGATCCGGAGCTGTCGCCGCCCGTCAGCGACGCGGTCAAGCACACCACCTGCTACATGTGCGCCTGCCGGTGCGGCATTCGCGTGCACCTGAAGGATGGGCGCGTCCGCTACATCGAGGGCAACCCCGACCATCCCGTGAACAAGGGCGTGATCTGCGGCAAGGGCGCGGCCGGGATCATGAACCACACTTCGCCGGCCCGCCTCCGCAAGCCGCTGAAGCGCGTCGGCCCGCGCGGCTCCGCCGACTTCGTGGAGATCGAGTGGGACGAGGCGCTGGGCCTCGCCGCGCAATGGCTGGGCGACATCCGGCGCACCGACCCGAAGAGACTCGCCTTCTTCACCGGGCGCGACCAGAGCCAGTCGCTGACCGGCTGGTGGGCGGCGCAGTTCGGCACGCCCAACTTCGCGGCGCACGGCGGCTTCTGCTCGGTCAACATGGCGGCGGCCGGGCTCTACACGGTGGGCGGGTCGTTCTGGGAGTTCGGCGAGCCGGACTGGGAGCGCACCAAGTACCTGCTGATGTTCGGCGTCGCCGAGGACCACGACAGCAACCCGATCAAGACCGGCCTGGGCAAGCTGAAGGCGCGCGGCGCCAAGGTGGTGTCGGTCAACCCGATCCGCACCGGCTATTCCGCGGTGGCGGACGAGTGGATCGGCATCCGGCCGGGCACCGACGGCCTGCTGGTGATGGCGTTGATCCACGAGCTGCTGCACGCCGACCGCATCGACCTGGAATACCTCGTCCGCTACACCAACGCGCCGTGGCTGGTGATCCGCGATCCCGGCGCGCCCGACGACGGGTTGTTCGCCCGCGACGCCTACGGCAACCCGCTGTGCCACGACCTGGGCAAGGGCGTTCTGGTGGACGCCACGCTGCCGGACGTGGCGCCCGCCCTGGTGGGCGGCGTCACCTTGCCCGACGGCCGCACCGCCGTGCCGGCGTTCCAGCTTCTCGCCGAACGCTACATGGACCCGGCCTACGGCCCCGACGCGGTGGCGGAGCGCTGCGGCGTGCCGGCGGCGACCATCCGCCGCCTCGCCGCCGAGCTGGCGCACGCCGCCTTCGACGAGGCCATCGCGCTGGACATCCCCTGGACCGACTGGGCCGGGCGGCGGCACGCGGCGACCACCGGGCGGCCGGTGGCGATGCACGCCATGCGCGGGATCTCGGCGCATTCCAACGGCTTCCACACCTGCCGGGCCATCCACCTGCTGCAACTGTTGCTGGGCGCGGTGGACTGCCCCGGCGCCTTCCGCATCCGCCCGCCGTTCCCCAAGCCGATTCCGCCCGGCCTCAAGCCCGCCGGTCGCCATTCCGCTCCGGGGAAGCCGCTCGGCGGCATGCCGCTGGGCTTCCCGGCCGGGCCGGAGGATCTGCTGCTGGAGGACGACGGCACGCCCATCCGCATCGACAAGGCGTACAGCTGGGAAGCGCCGCTCGCCGCGCACGGCGCCATGCACATGGTGATCGCCAACGCCTGGAAGGGCGACCCGTACCCCATCGACACGCTGTTCCTCTACATGGCGAACATGAGCTGGAACTCGTCGATGAACACGGCCGGCACCATGGCGATGCTGACCGACACCGACGAGACCGGCGCGTACCGGATCCCGCGCATCATCTACTCCGACGCCTTCTTTTCGGAGATGGTGGCGTACAGCGACCTCGTGCTGCCGGACACCACCTACCTGGAGCGCTGGGACTGCATCTCGCTGCTCGACCGGCCGATCTGCTCCGCCGAGGGGCCGGCCGACGCCATCCGCCAGCCGGTGGTCGAGCCCGACCGCGACGTCCGCGCCTTCCAGAGCGTCCTGCTGGATCTCGGCGCCCGGCTCGGCCTGCCCGGCATGGTGACCGAGGACGGGGCGCCCAAGTACAAGGACTACGCCGACTACATCGTCAACCACGAGCGCTCGCCGGGCATCGGGCCGCTGGCGGGTTGGCGCGGGCCGAAGGCCGACTGCGTCGGCCGCGGCGCGCCGAATCCGGACCAGCTCCAGGCCTACATCGCCAACGGCGGCTTCTGGAGCCACGAGCTGGAGTCCGGCCAGCAGTTCTACAAGTACGCCAACCGCGACTACCTGGATTTCGCCGTGCACATGGGCTTCATCGCCGAGCCGAAGCCCATGGTCATGCAGATCTGGTCGGAGCCGCTGCAGAAGTTCCGCCTCGCCGCCGAGGGCCACGGGCCGGTGCAGCCGCCCGACGCCCTGCGCGAGCGGGTGCGGGCCGCGTTCGACCCGCTGCCGGTCTGGTATCCGCCCTTCGAGGGCGCGCGGGTGGACGAGGCCGCGTTCCCGTTGCACGCGCTGACCCAGCGGCCGATGATCATGTACCACTCCTGGCACTCGCAGAACGCGTGGCTGCGGCAGATCCTCGGCAAGAACCACCTCTACGTGAACACCGCCACCGGGCGGCGGCTGGGGCTGGAGGACGGCGACTGGGTGCGCGTCACCAGCCACCACGGCGCCATCACCGTGCGCGTCAAGCTGATGGACGGCGTCAATCCCGACACGGTGTGGACCTGGAACGCCGTCGGCAAGCGCTCGGGCGCCTGGAATCTCGCCCCCGACGCGCCGGAGGCGGCGCAGGGCTTCCTGCTCAACCACCTGATCTCCGAGCGGCTGCCCGGCGAGGAGCTGTCCAACTCCGACCCGGTCACCGGACAGGCGGCGTGGTTCGACCTGCGGGTGCGCATCGAGAAGGTGGCGGACGCGTCGGTGGCCGAACCGCAGTTCGCCACCATTCCCCGCGCCGCCGGTTTGCCGGCGGCGCCGACCGTGCGGGATCGCCTATGACCAGCCTGCCGGAGACCCGCGGGCCGAAGCGGCTGGCGCTCGCCATCGACCTCGACACCTGCGTCGGCTGCCACGCCTGCGTCACCAGCTGCAAGGAATGGAACGCCGGCGGCGACCCGGCGCCCTTGGGCGACGTCAACGCCTACCAGGCCGGCCAGCGCGGCGCCTGGGCCAACCGCGTCTTCGGCTATGAGGCGGGGGAGGGCGCGGCCGGGCGCACCGTGCACTTCCCGAAAAACTGCTTCCACTGCGAGACGCCGCAGTGCGTCACCGTCTGCCCGACCGGCGCGTCGTTCAAGCGCGCCGAGGACGGCATCGTGCTGGTCGATTACGACAAGTGCATCGGCTGCAAGCTGTGCGCCTGGGCCTGCCCCTACGGCGTGCGCGAGCTGGACGAGGTCGACGGCACCATGAAGAAGTGCACGCTGTGCATCGACCGCATCTACAACACCAATCTCCGCGAGGAGGAGCGCCAGCCCGCCTGCGTCCTGGCCTGCCCGACAAAGGCCCGGCATTTCGGGGACTTCAACGACCCGGACTCCTCCGTCTCGACGCTCAGCCGCGAGCGCGGTGGTTTCCGCGTGATGGAAGACCTCGGCCAGAACCCCACCGGCACCTACCTGCCGCCGCGGCCCGGGAAGCGGGCGGAGGCGGCGGAGCTGCCGAAGGTCGATCACGGCGGCGGGCGGTTCCTGCGCTGGGTCGACAAGATGCTGATGCGGTGATGCCGATGACGTTGCGGCGCTGGGACCCCCTCCTAACCTCCCCCCACTGCGCGGGGGGAGGAACAACCCCCTCCCCCGCTCTCAGCGGATCCAGAGGATCCGCTTGCCGCGTCAGGCGGATCAAAGATCCGCCGAGAGCGAAGGGGGCGAGGGATGGGGTGGGGGCCGGACGCGCGCACCCTGCCGGCACGCACTGACTTCGCCGACGAGGCCCCATGCACCCCGCCTACTCCGTCATCTTCTTCACCACCGCCTCCGGTGCCGGCTACGGCCTGCTGGCGCTGCTCGGCATTCTGAATCCGATGGGCCTGCTGCCTCCCGGCCCATGGTTCACGCTGACAGCCCTCGCGCTCGCGCTGGCGCTCATCACCGGCGGCCTCCTGTCCTCCACCCTCCACCTGACGCATCCGGAGCGGGCGTGGCGGGCGGTGAGCCAGTGGCGCTCGTCATGGCTGTCGCGGGAGGGTGTGCTGGCACTCGCCGCCTATGTGCCGGCGGGCCTGTTCGGGCTGGCGGTGCTGCTGGAGGCCCCGCGCGCGCTGGTGGCCGTGCCGGGCATCGCCAGCGCGCTTCTCGCGCTCGTCACCGTCTACGCCACGTCGATGATCTACGCCAGCCTGCGCGCCATCCGGCAGTGGCACAATCGTTGGGTGCCGGCCGTGTATCTGGCGCTGGCGCTGATGACCGGCGCGCTGCTGCTGGCGGCCCTGCAGGGCCTGTGGGGTGGTGGCTGGCGTGGGCTCGGCGGGCTCGCCGCGGTGCTGATGGCGGCCGGCTGGCTGGTCAAGGCGGCGTACTGGCGCGCCATCGACGCGCAGGCGCCGGGCCACGGCGTGGGCAGTGCCACCGGTCTCGACCGGCTCGGCCCCGTCCACCTGCTGGAGAAGCCGCACACCGAAGAGAACTTCCTGATGCGCGAGCTGGGCTATCAGGTCGCCCGCACCCACGCGGCCAAGCTGCGCCGCATTGCCCACGCCGCGCTGTTCGCGCTGCCGCTGCTGCTCAGCCTCGCGGCGCTGGCGCTGCCGGTCCTGGCGGTGCTGGCGGTGCCGAGCGCCGCCGTCGGCGTGCTGGTCGAGCGCTGGCTGTTCTTCGCCGAGGCGCGGCACACGGCCATGCTCTATTACGGCGCCGCCGCGTAGCCCTTGGTGAACAGGCTCACCGCCGCTTCGAGGAAACGCTCCAGCTCGGCTTCCGAGATGTTGCTCTCGATGCACAGGATGAAGCGCGTGTGGATGTGCGCCTTCAGCAGGCCGAAGAACTGCTCGGTCGCGAGGTTGACGTCGGGGATGCTCAGCGCGCCGCGGCGGTCCGCCTCGCGCAGGTAGGCCGCCAGTTGTGCGTGCGACACCGCAGGGCCGGATTCATAGAAGGCGCGCGCCAGTTCGGGGAAGCGGTGCGCTTCGGCCACCACCACACGGTAGGCCGCCAGCGCCTTGCCGGACAGCACCAGCCGCATGAAGCGCCGGCCGACCAGCCGCAGCGCGTCGGCCACCTCCATCCGGCTCACCTCCTCGCAGGTGAGGGCGCCCATCTGGTCGCGGCACTCGCACGCGACCATGGCGGCGAACAGCTCGTCCTTGCTGCGGAAGTGCGCGTACAGCGTTGCCTTGGAGACGTTGGCGGTCTTCGCCACGTTGTCCATGCTGACGGCGCCGTAGCCGTTCTCCAGGAACAGCTTGCCCGCCGCCTCCAGGATCTGCGCCGGCTTGGAGCCTGCCTCGGGGCTCGGCGCCACCACACCCGCCATTCCGTCCTCCCGCGTCTTCGAAAACCTTACGGACATTGCTAGTACTAAACCGTTCAGTTCACTCTTGACAACACATATGCACCGCGCCATCTTGCCACAAGACAAAACTGAACGGTTCAGTTCGGTCCTGCAAGGGGCCGGCGAGGCCGCACCGAAGGGTTAGATAACCATGGCGAAGGGCGTTCGGAAGCTCATTCTGTCGGGAGCCGCTGTGATCGCGCTGTCTGGCGCCGGGTATGGCGGCTGGCACTGGTGGACGGAAGGGCGCTTCGTCGAATCGACCGACAACGCCTACGTGCAGTCGGACATCAGCGTGGTCAGCCCGAAGGTGGCCGGCTACGTCCGCGACGTGCGGGTGGCGGAGAACCAGCAGGTGGCCGCCGGCGACGTGCTGGTGGTGCTGGACGACCGCGACTACCGCGCCAAGGCCGCCGAGGCCGAGGCCAACGTGGCCGCACAGAAGGCGGCGCTGGGCAGCAACGAGCAGAAGCTGGTCTGGCAGCGCACACAGATCGCCCGCGCCGAGGCCGAGTTGGCCTCCGCCGACGCCGAGCGCCAGCGAGCCGCTCTCGCCTTTAACCGCACCCGCTCGCTGGCGTCGGACAACTGGACCTCGCGCCAGGCGCTCGATACCGCCGAGGCGGATCTGCGCAAGGCCGACGCCGCCGTGCTGAAGGCGCGCGCCGCGCTGGCCGCCGAGCGCGACCAGATCGCCGTGCTGCAGGCCGCGGGCGGCGAGATCAAGGCGCACCTGGAGCAGGCCGCCGCCGCGCTGGACGCGGCGCGCAACGACCTCGACAACACGGTGGTGCGCGCCGGCGTGGACGGCGTCGTCGGCAACCGCGGCGTCCAGGTCGGCCAGTACGCCCGGCCGGGCGTGCAGATGCTGTCGCTGGTGCCGCTGCCCGACGTCTACGTGGTGGCGAACTTCAAGGAGACGCAGCTCGCCGACATGCGGCCGGGGCAGAAGGTGCAGGTGACGGTGGACGCCTTTCCGGCGAAACCGCTGACCGGCACGGTGGAGAGCTTCGCGCCGGCGTCCGGCTCCAAGTTCAGCCTGCTGCCGCCGGAGAACGCGACGGGCAACTTCACCAAGGTGGTGCAGCGCGTGCCGGTGCGCATCGCGCTGCCCAAGGACACCGATCTGTCCGGCCTGCTGCGGCCGGGCCTGTCGGTGGTCGCCGAGGTGGATACCCGCGGCCACGACGACCGCCCGCACCTGGCCGGCTCGGTGTTCGGCACCGCCACGCCGTCGAGGGCGGTGGCGGAGAAGTAATAGGCTTTCCTGGTCTGCCCGGCCGCTTCCTGTTCCGTCATCCCCGCCTTCGCGGGGATGACGGTCAAGAGACGTGCGGGAGTCGGGACAGCATTGGAAAGCCCGAGGTCCCATGACCGCCACCACCATCCCCCAATCCGCCCGCGGCCCCGCCCCCCACGATGGGCTGCACGGCGGCGAGAGCCCCGCGTCCCGGCCGAGCCCCCCGCTCCCCAGCGGCCGGGACGCGGTGGTTTCTCATCCCCAGCGCGCGCTCACCGGGCGCGACAAGCTGGGGTTCCTGGCGATGGTCGTCGGCATGTTCATGGCGATCCTCGACATCCAGATCGTCTCCTCCTCCCTCAGCGAGATCCAGGCTGGCCTGTCGGCCAGCGCGGATGAGATCAGCTGGGTGCAGACCTCCTACCTGATCGCGGAGGTCGTGATGATCCCGCTGTCGGGCATGCTGTCGCGCATCCTGTCCACCCGCGTGCTGTTCACGCTGTCCGCGGCCGGATTTACGCTGACCTCGGTGGCGTGCGCCTTCACCTCGGGCATCGAAACCATGGTGCTGTGGCGGGCGCTGCAGGGTTTCATCGGCGGCGCCATGATCCCCACCGTGTTCGCCGCCAGCTTCGCGCTGTTCCCGGCGGAGAAGCGGGCCGGCGTGTCGGTGGTGATCGGGCTGGTCGCCACCATGGCGCCGACGCTGGGCCCGACGCTCGGCGGCTACCTGACGCAGACCTTCTCCTGGCACTGGCTTTTCCTCATCAACGTCGTCCCCGGCGTGCTGGTGACGATGCTGGTCTGGAACCTGGTCGACATCGACAAGGGCGACCGCTCGCTGCTCAAGGGCTTCGACCTGCCGGGCCTCGGGCTGATGGCGCTGTTCCTGGGCAGCGTCGAGTACGTGGTCGAGGAAGGCCCGCGCAACGACTGGTTCGACGACGAGGCCATCGCCGTCCTGGCCGTGGTCGCGCTGGCGACCGGCGTCGGCTTTTTCTGGCGGGTGCTGACCTACCGGAACCCCATCGTCGAGCTGCGCGCCTTCCGCGACCGCAACTTCGCCATCGGTTCGCTGTACAGCTTCATCATTGGCATCGGGCTGTATGGCGCCGTCTACATCACGCCGCTGTTCCTGGCGCGGGTGCGCGGGCTGAACAGCCTGCAGATCGGCATGATCATGTTCGTCACCGGCGTGTTCCAGTTCATGTCGGCGCCGATTGCCGGCATCCTGTCGAAGACGATGGACCTGCGCGCCATGCTGGCGATGGGGCTGACGCTGTTCGGCACCGGCGTCTGGCTGAACGCCGGCCTGACCGCCGACGCCTCGTTCTGGGAACTGTTCCTGCCGCAAGCGGTGCGCGGCATGTCGCTGATGCTGTGCTTCATCCCGATCAACACGCTGGCGCTCGGCACCCTGCCGCCGGAGCAGCTGAAGAACGCGTCCGGCCTCTACAACCTGATGCGCAACCTGGGCGGCGCCATTGGCTTGGCAGCGATCAACACGGTGATGATCGACCGCTCCGCGCTGCACCTGAACCGCCTGGGCGACAACCTGAACCCGGCGCGCCCGCTGGTGCAGGACACCCTGGACGGCCTCGCCGCCCGCTTCGACGGGCTGGTGGCGGACCCGAGCGCCGCGGCGGCGAGGATGCTGGCGAACATGGTGCAGCGCGAGGCCATGGTGCTGACCTTCAACGATCTGTTCCTGGTGATGGCCGGCGTGTTCCTGGGCGCGCTGCTGTTCATGCCGCTGGTGCGCAAGCCAGCGCAGGCGGTGGCGGCGGATCACTGACGGGTACGACCACACGCCACGGTGACCTTACCCCGCAGCCGTGCTATAGGGCCGGGCGTCATCCCGTCGGTTATCTGTCCAGGCAGTCATGAAGCGTCA
>Ga0196970_1000618_pt1 | contig 37970 bp, 49 predicted proteins | sample S1v_513CmetaG_FD_148672 | JGI IMG/M metagenome (GOLD analysis project Ga0196970, IMG submission 148672) | Soil microbial communities from Anza Borrego desert, Southern California, United States - S1+v_5-13C | ecosystem: Environmental > Terrestrial > Soil > Desert | place: USA: California... | reverse complement strand
CCAGCAGCGGACGCATGGCCGGATTCGCCAGCAGCGGACGCATGGCCGTATTTGCCAGCAGCGGACGCATGGCCGGAGTAGCCAGCAGCGGACGCATGGCCGGAGTAGCCAGCAGCGGACGCATGGCCGGATTCGCCAGCAGCGGACGCATGGCCGGAGTAGCCAGCAGCGGACGCATGGCCGGAGTAGCCAGCAGCGGACGCATGGCCGTATTCGCCAGCAGCGGACGCATGGCCGGAGTAGCCAGCAGCGGACGCATGGCCGTATTCGCCAGCAGCGGACGCATGCTGTTTTGTTTCCGTTGTGCTCACGCTTACTCCATCTTCTTTGCTGTAGGTAGCGTTGCTGTCAACAGTGACCATGGCGCGCAGCTCTGCTGCATGCTTCAGCCAGAACTGCTTCATCACTGCATCGTAAGCAGTCCGGAAATTGCCGGTTAAAAGAACATTCCCCTTGGGGAACTTTACCTTCCCGTTGAGTTGACGGACATCTTGCGCATCTACTTCAACTACCAGCCACTTTGCGCCAACATCTTTGTACTTCAGATCGTAGTCACCCTGTGCCCACAGCCAACCGTGAAGACCGTTACCGCACTCAGCGTTGTCGCGCCAGTCGGGGCAGGAGACAGGCCCGGATTCCGGCCATGCGAAATCGTTTTTTGATGTCATGTCGGGCTTGCAGGATCGCAGGACAAGAACTTTTCCCTCGGGGAGTTGATAATTTTGCATAACTTTAGATTGCTTTAAAGAATATTTATGTTTATCAGAGGCCTCCTGTCGTGGAGGCTTTTTTCATGTGTTGAAGAAGGTCCAGCGCTACCCTATCACACATATCATCAGCCACCCACTGGTCAAAGGACATCCAGTATTTCTGCCCGTCTACCTCGACGGCAACATGTCCCTCGTTATGGAAGTCCGCGATATACCCTAGGTCCATCAGCAGATCACACCACTGTTTGCGAGATATTGTGATGTCCTCCTGCGGATCCCCGTCACGGTCCCAGGCAATGAACAGGGACATATCTTCATCGATGGTATAGTCTATTACTTCGATCATTATTTTGCCTTTACTGTACGAGAATCGATGTATTTATCCAGAGCTATCTGCGACACTCGCCATACGCCTGCGACCTTCACAGCTGTAATGCTCCGTTCCCTGATCAGTTTTGCCACGGTGTTCGCGTGCACATTCAGCAACTCGGCTATTTGGTTGATCGTGTAGTATTTTGTTATGTGCGTGTTATCCTGCATATGATATGTTGTATATTGTGTAGAAAAATTAATTATGAGCAGACTTCAAGGCATGCAAGAGCATGAAGACAAGCAAAGACAGATTGAGCTAGAGAAAACATTAATAAGCGTGAACAGGAAGAACGACAGATACTTCTGGGTTCCTTACTTTCTCTCCGGTCTTTCTGTCCTTGTCGCAGTTGCGGCACTTATTGTCTCCTTGATTAGGCGTTGCCCCTAAGTAAATGCCGACAGACAAAGCCACAAGAGCTGCTATTATTATCGCGTAACCAACTTTTGCCCCCAGGTCTAATTTTTTAGAGAGTGACTGCAAAAGCTTTATCCGTTCTGTTTGCAGCTTGGCTAATTCTACATCAAGCGCTTTATTAGCCTTCGCATAGTCAATTATTGGTCTGTGCTTATTCTGCATATATCTTTTGTTAATACGTGGGTGCTAGTGTATCTTTGTTGTGTGTGATACAAATATATGTAAGATTTTCTTACAAATGTACTGCCACAAAACATTTTGATGTTATAAAATAATACACAACTTTTGTTAGATGGATTTCAAAAATGAACTGCGAGAGTTAGTGGAAATTGTGAAATTGAATAGCAAAAAAGCTGGCGGTAAACTAACCAACGAAGAAATTGCGAAGCGATTGGGTTACAGTCGACCTTACTTCTCTACATTGATAGGGACAGCAGGAAAGGTCGAAAAAGATCACATTGATAATTTTAAATCCAGATTTAGAGATGAATTGGAGGGCAAGTTTATTAAACCCTCTTTGCCCGGCGATGTACTGAACCGAGAGAGGGCGTTAATTAAAGTCTTGTTTCACCGTGTAGTGAAGTTGGAGGCGCAACGTTTGGGGATGCCTGAAGACAAGGTGATTGCTGAAATGGAGCGAGATACCAACATAGCGTTAGCCGATCTGGAACAGTTGTAGTAGGAGTTTTTGTGTTCTTCTTCATAGCCATAGGTTTTGATAATTGAACGATACAAAAATCAGCGCGCCATGCGCTTCCAATTTGCGTAATGAACTTTATATCCACTGTTAATAAATAAAAAGCTGTACGCAGATACAGTGCATTCCTAACCTAAAAATCATACCCGTGAAAAATTTATCATTCGTTTTGTTACTGGCTCCAATTGTCTGTGCAGGGCAAACCATCAAAGAGCGAAAAATAGATAAATTCAATGGAGTAGAGACGATCTTAACGTCCAAAGAGGCTGTAGTGTCTTATGTAGGCGTATCTCAAGTTTCCGCCCAAGGCGCTATTTTTAATGACCCCAAAAATAAGGTTTACCAATTCTGCTTGTATTTAAACTTTCCATCAGGGGGTCGTGTCGGTAGTTTGAAGCAAAATGAAAGTACAGTAACGCTACTTTTTGAAAATGGTGAACCGTTCGAGTTACGATACTCTGGTCCTTATAAATTATATTCAGGCGGAGAAGTCTTAGCCTTCTACTCAATTTTAAATTCGGAACAGGTAAAGGCCTTATCCGAAAATAAGGTAACGGATTTAAGGATACCATCTTATGATTATAAGATAAAAGAGAAGCAACAAGCTGTTATCTCTAGTATTGCAAGTCTAATGCTTGCTAATGAGCCTAGATATACGGATTCTGAAAATGTAACTACTCAAAAAGAGAATAGCACGGCTAATAAAAAATCTTCTCTTGCGGACGAGCTCAAAAAATTGAAAGATATGCTGGATACCGGTGCGCTCACACAAGAAGAATACGATGCTGCAAAAAAGAAACTGTTAGGACAATAAATCTCTCCATATGAACGGAGTTGATAATATATCAGTGCTAAAGGCCATTGCGTCTTATGGGCATCCAGTTACTTTCGGTAATGTTATGTTGGCGTTTCCTAAAATTGATACCGAGCTGGGAAAAATACATCTACGAGAACGCCTTAAAACACTCGAAAACCTAGGATACATAAGAGATATGGGAGATGCCCAACCTATCACTTGGAAAGTGACAGAACAAGGCCGCACATATCTCGCCAGTCTGCAGACCGAGGAACAGCGGCTTGAAGAAGAAAAGGAGCTCACCATGCGGAAGCTACGCGCGGACGTAGTAGTGTCGGAGTGGATGAAGAAAACGTATTGGTGGACGTTCGTTGGGGCGATCCTAGGCACCGCAACAGGGGTCACCGCGTTAACGCTAGAATTAGTGCAGCGATTCCGGTAACTGCTTGAAGGATAACCAGTATTTGCAGAATAATGAAGTGCCTGGGCGTCAATTCACGAAAAAACTTTGGAAGTCTCATACAGCACAATTTATACCGAAACTACGAAACTTTCAGTACTTCCTGAAATTTTATTCCCATACGACGCTTACAGCATCATTGATAAAATCGTCGTCCAGCCTGTCCAGGTAGTCTTCAGTTATCTTAGCGTCCGAGTGGCCCAGGGAATCGCTGATAACGGACACCAATACCCCGCGTTTCTTTGCGATATAGGCAAATGCGTGCCGTGCCCTGTGGAAGTGTAGCGGGTCGGGGATGCCAGCCATGTCGCCTATTATCTTTAGGAACTCATTAACGATGGCGTTGGCCGAGCCCTTCATGTTCCGCAGATGTACTTTATCCCGAACTTCCTTTTTCAGGAACGGCAGGATGTAGGGTGTACCTGCGCCCTTATATTTGTCCAGCAGCATTCGCAGTTGTGGTGTTATCTTCAATGAGCGGGGCTTGCTGCCTTTATTGTTCTCGTATTCAATATACTCCCCCTTCACATCTTCCCACTTCAGCAGGCATACTTTTTCAAAACGCATGCCCTGGCAGTAGAAAGATATCAGGAAAGCATTACGCGCATGATCGATGGTGGTACCGGATGTCAGGGGTAAAACCTCAATTGCTTGTACCTGCTCCCGCGTTAATTTCTTCGGGGGAACCTTGTCAAACTTCAGCTTTACGTCGTTGAACGGGTTTGGGGCCGACGCCTTTTTATCCTTAATTGCCTGGTTATATAGGTACCGCAGGTTCTTTATCTTCCGCATTACTGTGTTATTCTTGTTCGCCTCTTTCACCTTGCCGTTTGCTTCTACTCTTTCTGTTTGGCACCATATCCTGAACTCCCTGATAAAGTCCGCGTCAATCTCGTGGGCGTATATATCCCTTCCTTTGACCTGGGCCAGCTCAAACGCCAACCGGTAACATTTGAGACGCATGTCCTCCTGCAAAGCTTTTCCGTACTGATCTCCCCTGTGCCGGATATAGTCGCAAAAATTACCATTGTTATGCCCGGATTTGTAGCCATGGACGTAGCCAACGCCGGGCACAATCGCCTCCAGCACCTCGCGCCGCTTATCCTCAATCCGGGCATTGATAATCACGGCATCAGGGTGTTTGCGGATCCATTTATCCTGTTCGTCCTTAAATTGCTCCGGCCGCACATGATAGCCGGTCCCTACGTACTGCGGTTTGATCTCGTACACATAAATAACTACTGCATGGGTACCATCCTTACGCTGGTACTGCTCCATCAACTTTACTTTAACAATTGCCATCTGTGAAAAAGTTTGTGATACAGTTGTGAAAATAGGCAATGATAACGTAATGGAAATGCGTAGTGTGATGTGCGGTTGTGAAAGTGGCTATAGCCTTGCTACAAAAGAAAAAGCCGCCATGATGGCGGCTTTTCAGCTCTATAATCTGTGGAGCTGAGGGCTCCACTATTATAGCAATAAATACTTGATAACCAATAATTTAACTGCATAACAAAAATTTTGTTAAGGATTTGTAATATTTTATTTATCCCGTAGCTAACACATATACGAGGGAAACGATGAGTTTTTTAGCATCTCTTCAAGTTTCTCACGTAGGGCATCCAGATCATCGGATGTAAGCCAAGCTGGTAGCTTGTTGAAGGTCGGTTGCCACACGCCATCCACTTTCTTGAAAGTCAAATATCGATCACCGTTAAAGGCTACGCCCCAGCCGAAACTTGGGCCTTTAAAGTAAAAAGTAACCGGGAGCGGCACGTAAACAACTGCAGTATACTCTGTGTCCATGCGCTCAAAATACTAACTTTTTTAGTAATTATCCTAAAAAGAGTTTACCCGGCGCAACCAGCCAGCGAGGAACTTCTTCTGTGAAGGGGCTTTTGCCAAATTACGCACGAAAGCAATGCGCCGGGCCTTCAGCCGGTCGAAAAGTTCCGTCCCTGCCATATTGATAGCCGCCAGCGTCTTCGGCCCTATAACTGCATCATCGTGCAAACCTAGTTCCCGCTGTGCGTGCAGGAGCGCCCAAGTACCAGAGTTCACATACCAGTCGAACAGGAAAGCGGCCACCCGCTGGTCGGTGATAGCATCGCCTTTTATCTTCCGCCAGTACTGCTGTTCGTAAAATGGAGCGACGTGGGGCTCCGCATTAGGCACGATCGCATTCCAACGCAGGGGTTTTGCCGCGTCCACTGCAGCCCACCCAGGCCAGCCGGGGTGATTCTTTCGAGTGATGCCGGCATATGTTTCACCGCCCCTGTCGCCAGGAACATCTGCGTACCCTCCTTCGTGATGGCGCACCAAAGCCATTGCTAAGTTGAAGTCTGCCATTACCTAAACAATTTTGTGATGAATGAAAGCTTACCACCGGCAAACAGCAATACCAGCCCGATGCTAAGCAGGGCAATGGCAACACCGTAAAACCACTTCAGTTGCATGGCTTGCCGGTCAAGCTTCACGGCTTGCTGTATTGTAACAATCTCCAGGCTATCAGCACGGGCCTCTGCCAACCCTCGACCTACCAGTGCGGCCTTGTAAGCTGCGTTATTACGGATCAGGCTGTCCACGTTGATCTCCTTATCCGGGCAACGCGCCGTAACAGTCAGTACGCCGGCGGATGACTTCACGGCCCCGCTATCGAAGTCCGGGCAAGGGGTCTGCTGCGTAATCGTGATCATGCCGCCCGGTACGGTCAACGGGAATGCAAGGATTGTACTGTCGCCGTAGCGCCCTTGGAGGCTGCGGAGCAGATCGCGCTCTTGCTGTGCTCGCTCAGCGGCGAGGCGTTCAGTGGACTTGCAGCCGAACAGTAGCAATATGAATAATACATATCTCATTTTACATAGTTGTTTATCCGCGCTTCCAACAGCGCTGTACGTACCTTCAGATCAGCCAGATCAGCCTCAATCTTTGCTTTCCATATCTTATTATCCGCCGCCTCTCTCTCCTGATTGCGTTCTATCCGAGCTGTGGAATCGGCCACGTTGTCCAGTTTACCGTCACGCTTGCCAACGATCCACACCACCGTAACAGTCTGGATAACCAGCACGGCGACCTGTATCAGGTTCATTCTTATGTTCCTTATATCCATTCTGCTACAGCTTGTATTTCGATTCAGTCAGATCTTCCGGGTTCTTCGTTGGCAATGCAGCCGTAGTGCCGGTACCAAGGAAGTACGTAAGCACTGCCCATAATACGGACGATAACTTACCTGGCAGCACGTATATTTCCAGCCACTCGCCAGCAAGTGCAACACCTATAAGGATTGCAACGTAGAGGGAGTAGTTTTTTATCTTCTTGAAAAAGTCCGGGCTTTCAGTGCTCAGCCTGCGCAACAGTTCTTTTAGTAGTGTCAGTTTTTCCATAGTTGGTGTTTTAATCTTGAATTACATACCAGTTAGTCCCGTCGCTCTGCACAACCCACTTTGCATTATTAGGGAGTGATGTCGTCGCAGATCCGTCACGGTTCACGCTACTGATTGTCACGTTGCCTCCGGTGTTATAATTAATTAGCGTGTATACGCGCCCAACACACGTACTGGCTGCGGGCAACGTTATGACATGCGTAGAGTTTGTCACCCTCACTGTAGAATGTGTAGCATCCAATGTTAAGTTGCCGGATGGGGCTATAATAGGCTTGTGAAGGACGCGGCTGGCTCTGATGCCGTTGGCAGCGCTCAGAGTAAGCTCTCCAAGATCAGCCACAATATTAATGTCTGAAGTAGATCCACTTCCATCACCGAAGTACCCCATCCTTGTTGTGCCGTCTGATTGCGTGAAGTATAGCATAGCAGTGTTAGCCGCGCCGATTCCAGTCCCTATAACTCTCGATGTGTTGCCCAATGCAGCAACCCCTGTAACGTGCAAGGGGTAGGCTGGATCATTGCCAATACCGATTCGACCTGTGCCGGTGAGGCGGATCGTTTCCAATCCTGTTGAACTGGAAAAAAAACGAACTTCCCCTCTAATATTAGTATTAGCCCCGAGAGATGCTGGGGAGGGGAAACCAATGTTTACCTGTCCATTTGTGTTGGCGCGGAAAATAGGTGATCCACTTCCGTTGACTATTGAAAGGACTTCTCTGTTAGGGTCAGCGGCCATGCCGCCAAGCTTCATGGTGCTGTTACGCCGGAAGAATGATATACTGTCGGCACCATCCCCAAATAGTACGCGGTCTGTTCTATAGTCAAATCGACCAGTTATTGGATTCATAGCCGCAACCGTGTTACTGTATCGAGATGCGCCTGGCAGTACGCTCTGATCAACGTTCAAATCGAATTGAAAAAGTGCTGCGAATTCTTCGCCCCATCTATCAGATGCTGAATAGCCAGTAAATCCCAGTTCTGTAACTATGCCGAGATAGTTGCCAGAACCCACCCGGCATAGGTTTGGATACCCATATAACGTGGGCGTTGAGGGCGCAGGACGCCCTATCACTATCTTTTTACTCCATCCTGTGGGGTTGGATAATACGTCAGACGGATGATTCAAATATACAAACATACTATCCTCCTTCACCGTATAAGGAGCATTCACTGTGTGATTTCGAGAGGTGGAGATAGCGATCAAAAGCTGTCTGGCTGTGTCATAGAGTATAGCTGGAGGTTCGTTATTCACATAGCGTAGACCGCTGTTCATGTTGGTGCGCCCAGAGTATGACCAGGTAACGCCATTATCTATAGACACGTGCTGGAAGTAGCTACTATCGGGGCTACTGTCGTCACGGGATAAGGCGATCAGGTTATTACCGCCTGCGGATGCCAGCACGGTTTCACTCGGTATTCGCGTGTCCGTAAAATTAAATATATCTGTTGTCTCAGTCCACGAATCTCCGTCTATTGACCTGATTAACCTGGAACGCCCCAACACATAAAAGTTGCTATAATACGCTCCATCGCCACCCATTACGATATTACCGAAGGGCGCCGGATTAGTGAGCAAGCTGGATATTGTGGAGTAAGCCGACCATGTAATACCGCCGTCATCGGAGTAGATCCGTCCTTGATCTATGTTGTTGCCGCTAACTGTAGTGCCGTTGTACCTTCTGAATATTACCACAATTCGCCCCGATATGGTCTTTCCCGCACTGATGTTACGATCATCATATTGACTGTCGTATATAACTTCCGGAACTGTCCATGAAAGACCATTGTCATAACTCAATCTTTTCACGATCTGACCTTTCCCGCCAGCATGAGTAAATGCGCTGTCCAACCGGAATATATTAATAACTGTATCCCCATTTAACGAGATTAGTATCCCCTCTGCTGCGTGATACTTGTTATAGCTCTGTTGATATCCATCGAAGTATATACTGTCTGTATAACGGCTACTCACCACTTGAACCCAGCCGGTATCGGTCTTGTACCACAATTGCCTGCTTTTATAGCCTAGTAGCGCCGAATCCGCCGCAGGACCTATAGTGTCCCGAGGTATCTGTATCGCACTATCCGCTCGAAGCCCGTAATACCTCATGAAATAAGGCTGCAAAGGTCGCCATTGCGCTGAAGCCGCAAAACAAAAAATAGTAAAAATCAAAGTCCAGGTATAACGCATCGGTCTAAAGGTTTTGGATCACGGACGGTTAAGGTCATATCAATACCAGCCACCAGGTCTGTGAAACGGTCTGTAAAAAATCTCATGGGAACATCCTTGTTTGCCATGAAGTCGAAATCAGGGTTATCAATCATGAATGCACACAGGTCTTGCGCTACTTGCAGCATGTCACTTTGCACCTCCAGTTCATTTGACTTATCCTGGTATATCAGGTCCATCAGGATAATGCGAAAGGGGTATACCTGTTCGTTGGCCCGGTAATTGGTGGTATCGAAGTATACCCACATCAGCGGGTACTTCTGGTCAGTGCTCGCTGAGATCTCTGCAAGGTCACCTTGTCCGAAGTCATTGAGCTGCTTATGATCGCTTGCGAACTTTCTTAGCAGGTTTACCAGTTGGTTTAACGTCACGGCCTGTCTTTTTTAAGTATGTCAGTAGTTTTTTCTCGTTCTTCTTATATGCCATTGTTATAATGGTTTACGGTAATCGGTAACTGTTTCCCTGATACTTTTCCTCCATCGTCCGTCCGTCGTCACAGTGCCCTTGTCCTAAATAAATGCCGCAGTCGTACTGCGTACGGTCAGGGTGGATAGTATCAGAAGTGCTACCAGGGTTTATATACTCCGGATAATCCTCGGAATGAGCACAGAGGTAATCAATCACACGCTGAGCGTAGAATTTTGCGTAGTCGCGGCAGTAGTTCATAACGGACTGTGCATCTTGGAAGGAAGCAACTTGCATCGTCTCTCCGGTTCGCGTTACTACTCCTTTATTTACCATCTTGTACACCAGCGGCATGGGCATTTCTCCCAACGTGTACCAGACAAGGGCGTCCGTCAGGTAGTCGTCTAACAAAACTTTGTATGGGCCAGCGGGAACTGTACCGCTGTCTACCAGCTGCTGCAACTTGTTGTACAGCCCAGTGCCGAGCATGGGCAGGATGTACCGATCTTGCACGGCTTTCACCGTCGGTAGCAACTGCTTCGGATCCACGTTATCCGAAAGAAAGCTGCTGTCCTTCAGCTTTTGCTCTGATATGAAAAGTATGTTCTTGCTCATCGCCTTTTCTTTACAACCACGTTACTCATCCAGGAATGACGGCAGTATGGCCTGTGCTCGTTCGTCCCGGGTATCGTATACCACCCGCCGCGCCGCGTCCACACCGAATACCCCAACCTATTCGATATCTGTTCGATCTCTTTACGGCTATACAGTCGGTCCAGCTCCAGCATCTTAGCACAGAACGGCCTGTTTTTATCGTCTTTCGGCCCCTCGTAAGAGTAAAGCACTTCTATGCTTCGTGTTTCCGGCTGCTGTTCGCTGATGATCTTTGCTGCGTCTTTAACCGGCTTTCTTTCGATCACCGTTTCGTCCTGCCAAGTGACCTCCTTTGGTTTTATCAGCTCCATGTCCTCCAGCGCAGTAATCGCCGTTCTTACATCGCTTACCTTTACCACCAGCGCTTTAGCAATAACTTCAGGAGTCGCGCGCGGGTCTTTTATGAGCAAGTCGAGCACTTTCGCCTGGAGCTTTGACAGGTCATCCGCCTCTGCCGCAAAATGTAATTGCTCATCCTCGTCGGATGTAAACATTACTTTCTTTGACCTCACTACCTTGACGCTGCTACGCGAAACTCCATAAGAGGCAAATACCTCTACGTCGCGGGCGTCCTCTTGCGCGCTGAACTGTGAAGTAGAGGACACGGAAGGTTGAGCAGGTGGCACCAACGGAGCCAAACCGACCTTCTCACGTATTTCATCTTTTGTCATGATCTCGGACAGTACAGCTTCGCTAAATTCGAACGCGATAGGCTCCGTCCGCTGGATGGTTAATGGCGTGTCAACACCTTTATACCGGGCCAGCATGTTAAAAACCTTCTCCAGCCATTGTTGCCGCCCGTTTACGTAGGTATTCTGGAAAAGCTCTGATGCTTCGCGGATTTCTGTACGCCCCCCGAGCTGCCCTTCTGTCTTTATACCGAATAACATAGGGCTGGTGATACGATGCCCCGTGAAAATCTCCTGCTGTGTAGTCTTGTTCAGCTGGTCAAATAGCTTGTCAGATTCAGAAATGGACAGGTCTACAACCGATGTCGCCTTTGAACTATCGGCGTTGAAGGCCAGCATGTACTTCCGCCCTCGGACACCACCGAATTTTTTATCAAAAAGCTTCTCAATCTTCTCTTGCTCCTCCGGTGTTGGCTTACCGTTATTGAAATTGATCAGCTTATTGGCGAAAAAGCCCCCCTTCACATTGTTTAGGTGGTAATTACCTATCTCAATATCTACCTCAATCCACGTAATGCTGCCGCGATAGGTCGGGAGGGTGTATATGTCGATGCCCGGATGGTATTTTTTTACGTAAAGGATCTGCGTGCCCTTACGCGCGGAGGGGTTGAACGCCGCAAACTCCTTCGGCTCTACCCGATTGTTCATTTTATAAGTACCATCGGGGTTGTATATCACCCAGTCATCCGCTACGAAAAAGCGGGAGTTGTCGACATTACTACGAACTGACGAATAATCTACGTGATATACGCTTGCAATGCCGCCTATCCGGTTCCATACGACTTGTAGGTACGCACCGTTGAATATCTCAAGATCCAGTGCCACTTTATCGGTCACCTCATTAAGGCTTTCCCCTTTGGCGTTGGCTTGTTTGATGAAAGTCTGCGCCAGGGAGTTTGTTTCATCCTCAGCAACCCACCCCTTGCCGCACACGTAGTCCACTTTCCCGTTGATGATAGCGCTATGCTTCGCGGAATTGTTGTAGAGATAAAGGAGGTATTGCGGATAGTCGTTCTTTTCACCGTAATAGATGTAGGGTTTGCCCTTCTTCTCAACAAAGACCGGCTGCGCTGCGTCCTCAAACTGCAACATCACAATACCGTTGCCCAACTCCTTACTCTCCATACGTCTTATAATTGATTGGTGTGTCCTGATATTGCACTGGCGACGTTTTCACCCCCTCCAGTTTCATTTTACCTGCCTCCAGCAGATTGTTTTCCTGGTCGCGCACTTCGTATGAATAAAAACCGTTATCCAAATCGTCGAAATCCTGGAGATTCAGCACAAACTCGTTGTATCGCTCCGGGGAGGGGCTAACATCTTGCGCGTCCACATACACCACTGTGTCCTTCGTCAGGTCATGAGTGAATGTGATTGTGAATCGTGTGGGCGTCAGTACCGCTTTTTCAGTTGCTGTCACGATCACGTTTGCCGTTTCGCCTCGCTGGATTAAGATCATACACACCTATAAGGAACGAAGTCCGATTTTTTGTGAAAATTTTTCTATAAAAAAGGCCCAGTGTGAACCGGGCCTTTGCGCTGTTGGATATGATAGTTATGCCGCTGGGGAAAGCAGGGTTTCTATGATACCGGATTGAACTTCGAACGCCATTGTGCGCTCCATCGCCGTGAACGTGCGGCTAAACCCGTTACGGTCGCCAGTGGCCGTACCGCTGCCGTCCTCGCCTGCGGTTGCATCCAGAGCGTTTTCGCGTCCGAGCAGCCAGTATTTATCGTTACGGTCAAGTACAATGGCGATAAGACGGTTCATGGCAAGCAAGGACAGCTCGTTACGAGTGTTTGCTTGCATCTTGTTCACGACTACGGTAAGTTCCTGTTGGTAGAACAAGGATCCGTTCTGCACGTTGCTGTTGAGGGTTTGCGTCCAGAAAGAAGTTTCCTTCGGCACCTGGTACCTACGGAATTGCTTGCCGGTCGCAACAGTAACCGCCGTTACCACGCCTGACGCTTCAGTGATTGCTTCCACATTTTCAAATTCAATGAAAAGCACTTCCTTCAAGCCGCCGATGCTATCCCGGCAATCGATGATCATGTTCTGCGTAAGGTTGCAGGGCATGGTGTTGGATTTAAAAAGTTATAGAAAGGGCCGGCAGTTGACCGGCCCGATATGTTATTCTGCGCCCAGGGAGAACTCCACGATTTCGTCGGGGAAAGCTACCTGCACGCCAAGTTTCCACTCTGCGGAGAAGCGAACCTCGTCAGCTTCTTTCGCGAAGAAGATTTCCCATTTTTCTTCCTCGTTCAGCATGTCAGTGCCGAGGAAGATGTTGGACATCCGCAATGCGAACAGGCGTTTGGTACCAGTGAGCCCCTGCACAGCGACCAGCTTGTAGTTGGTGCCGGGGATGGTCAGCTCTCCGGACTGGTCGTCCTCCTGTGAATAGTGGTACAGGTTTTTGTACTTCAGCGCCAGGATGTATGCTTTGAAAAAGTCCCATCCGCAGAAGATCACGACGTCATCTTTGTCGATGATATTGTTGGGGATGGCGGCATACATGCCATCAGCGATTGCCAGGGCAACGTCCCCTGCGATCACGGTACCAGAACCGTAAGGCGCGCCACTCATATAGGTGGCGCTGTTGGCGTGCACCACGGAGCCGGATGCCTGGTCGATGATCTTGATCAGGCCGTCGAACTTGTTCAGGTTGCCGTTCCCGCTGTTGGTATCCCCCTGCCAGATGGCAACCTCCAGTTGAGCCGCAATACGCGCAGCTTTTTTGTCAGTGTACTCTTCCTCGAAGGGGATTTTTTCGTACTTACTACCGATCGCCAGCGCTTTTTGCGTGTATTTGCTTTCCAGCGTTTTAGGGCAAAGCGCCTCCTGCACTTTGATCTTACCCACGGTCAGTACGCGCTGCGTGATAGCAGTAGTGCCCGAAGCGTTCCAGCCGCAGGTACCGCCTGTCTGGAATACGGCGTCGGTGTCGATCCGGTTAATCGTCTCCGCAGACTTCACGCCGGTGAGCACGTTGCCCTGTGCCTGGATCAGCTTCTGCGTTTTCGCATTGAAAACACTGGAAGTAACGAGCAGGGCTTCGTTCTCCTTCGTATAGTTAGCTAAGGCTGATACGTCGAATGCCATAGTTTGAAAATTTTAATGGTTGGTTGTTGGTTTATTTCTGCGCCTTCTCGGCTTCCAGTTTCTTTTTGTAGGCTTCAAGCCCAGCGCTGAAGCGCTGCAAGCCTGTTGCTTTTTTGTCTTTTTGTTCGCTGAACAGTGTTTGTTTTGGAGGGTTTGCAGGATCCGCCGTATCCTCTTCCGCGATAGCTTCCAGCGCTGCCTGGAACTGCGTAAGCAACTCCCCGGTCTGTTTCTTGAAAGCTGCGCTTGATTTCTCCAGTGCGTCAAGCCGGGTTTTTAGGCTGGCGTTTTCTTCCTGAAGCGCGGTGATTTGTGCGGCGTAGTCGGGGGCTTGTTCTTCCATTTCCTGCTCAGCGGGATCAGCGGCTGGCGCTGCTTCCTTCACTTCGGCTATCTTGCCCGGTTCAACGACTACGACGATGCGGCCGTCTTCCAGCTCATGTTCGCCTGCAGGCGCCGGCAATTTTTTGCCGTCAGGATCGATGACAAACAGCTCGCCGCCCGTTTCAAGGGCGGTGTATTCTATAGCGGTGCCGTCAGAGAGCTTTGCGCCTTCAAACTCCTGGGAATTGAAAACAGCGCTCATCAGGCCTTTCAGTTTCATTACTGCTTCTTTGGTAGTCATAATTCTACTTTTCTACCAGTACACGGAAGCAGTTGCGGTTTTGTATAGATTTTTTAAAAGAAAAACCCCGCAAGACTTGCAGGGCGGGGCTTTGTGGGCTAATCTTCGATCTGGTCCAGTATCTCCTTAACCTGTTCGAGTAATGCCCGTTCGGGGTCAACTTTCGCTACACGGGTATATTCAAACAGTCCTTCCACGGAGAACCCTTTATATTCGCCAGATTTTATTTTTGTCCAGGTATCCGGGCTGTTGATCTTAGCGGTCAGGAACCAAGTGCCATCCGGTAGGTCCTCAAACCCCTTCATGGGGGCCTTACCTTTCTCGCGATCCACCAGCCAGCTTTCAAAGAAAACACTGTCCACTACCAGAGCGTCCGGGGAATGGTTGGTGTTAATATTGGCCTGGTATCCTTTTTTAAAAAAGCGGTAGGCGATCTTACCGATGGCTGCAGCATCGAACACGACGTAGTACTGCCCGTTCTCATCGCTGCGGAAAATGGGCATGTCGGGTACCATAGCGGGGCCGCTCACGATTCGCTGATCTTCATCCTGTATTGCGAACAGTTGCTGGTTCCTGAACGCAAGGAAGTTTCGCTCGATGGCCGGTGTTTCCACCAGCGAAACGAAGTTCACTTCCGCATTATCTTTCTCGTCGTCGCTGATCGTCAGCGTGTATACTGGTAATTCCATTGAATTAGAATTTTGCATTGTTTTCAATAACTTCCACGCGGTTCTGCGTGTTAGTGATATCGCTCTCCACTACCTGCACCCGTTGCGGCTGCTGCAGGTTACTGTTGACCTGGTCCAGTTGCTGCACCATTGTGCCGGTATCGCCCTGCACACGCGGGATGACAGGAGCTGCAGGAACGGATGCAGAAACGTTTCCTCCACCAGAATCGGGCGCGCCCGGTATTTTTGTGGCCTGTATCTTTTTAACCTGCGCAAACCCGTTGATGAGCACGCCCGCAGCAGCAGCAGCGCCTGCGGCGATCCCCCAGGGACCGGGAAAAGTAGCTACCATACCTTTAAATGCGGCAACGCCCATCTGTATTGTATCGATTGTCGTGCTGGCAATAGCAACCCCTTTACCCAATGCGGACTGCGTGCCTAGCGCTTTGGACGCAACCCGCATTGCTACCTGGGTGGCTTCCAGCGCATCTACCTTTTGTTCCTCGGCAGATTTCACAATGAACGCCAGGGCGATAGCAGCCCCCTCTTGAAGACCTGAAAGCTCATCATTGCTCTGTGTTAGCTTGCCCATGACTTCATTCGTCAAGGCCATGGCGTCCTGCTTCTGCTTCTCGGCTTCAGCTATCTTGATTGCTCCTTCAGTCGCACCCTGCGTTACCTGCTGGTTGAACGCCGCGTTAGCGGTAGCAAGGTTTTGCAAGCCCGTATCATTGGATACTTTAATGTTTTCCTGCAACGTCTTGTTTAGCGCGACCTGTCTTGCGACAGCTTCGTCCTTTTGCTGGTTCTCTATAGCGGCGATATCCAACCCATATTTCCGGGCCAACTCTAGCTGTGCCTGGAGCTGTTGGGCTTTCAGATTGTATACATCCTGCCCGCGGCTTACTGCAAGTTGGTATTCTCTGTTTTGCTGCGCCTGAAGATCCTGCAATGCTTTCTGCGCGTTTTGCTTCCGTTGGTCATCGGCTTTTTTTGCGACCTCTTCTGCGGCTTTTTCGCGCTCAACTGCCGCCCGTGCATCGAATGCGCGCAGCTCGGCCTCGGCGTCAAACCGGGCCTGCGTGCCTACTTTCTCGGCCTGTATCCTTTCTTCAAGTATTTTTCGTTCCAACGCCCGCGCTTCGGCGAGACGTTTTTCACCTCCTGCCTGCAGCACTTTCAGCTCTCGCTCCTGGAACTGGATGCGGGCATTCAGTAATTCCCTAGCCGCGTCTTCCGCCTGGCTCTTTACTTCTTCATTAAACCCTTCGGCATACGCCGCACCAATCCGCGCGCCGGCGTTACGGGCAGCATCCGCCGCCGCGGAAAAATCCCCAGTAAAAATGTTAGACACGACGTCCCACACGACCCTAAAGCCTTCTGTGATCGCATTGAACGCACCGAAGGCAATGGCTTTTATTTTGTTGAACACTGCACCGAAGCTCTCGAAGCCGGGAATGATTTTTTTAAGCCACTTTTCAATCGCCTCGAAATTCGTTATCAGCGTGCCTATAGCGACAACCAGCAGGCCGATGCCGGTTGCAGCGAGCGCGCCTTTCAGCGTGGTGAAAGCAGATACGACCTGCGTTTTTATGACGCCTCCGAGCCTTTGGAAGTCTTTCCAGCTATCGGTGATAGCGGACAATCCTTGCGTGAGCGCCAGCGCTCCTTGCAACTTTACCAACTGTTTCTGCAGATCTTCACTTTCGCTACCGAACACCGCCATGGCGCCCTGTGCTGCAGTAAAGCCCGCCGCTACAGAGTTGACCACGTTGCCGAATACCTGGAACTTCGCACCGGGATCAAAAAGCTTAACGCGTTCATTGAGATCGGACATCTCGTCCTTTATCATCGCAACCTTCTTCGCGGCCTCCTGTGCTTGCTTTGAGGTTTCTCCGAATTGGCGGGATACGGCAAGAGCTTCCCCCTGGGCCTCCTTCAAGTCCTTCTTCAAAGTGCTCAGCGTCTTTTCGCCGCTAAGCTGGACGCTTACGTCTATCTCTGCTTTTTCCGCTGCCATTAGAATGCGTATGTTATACTGATGCGGAACCCTTCAGGAAGGGCCGCGCCAAAAGTTATCGTGCCAGTCCCGGCATCATAATCGTATTCATCGAGGCCCGGCGCGTCTACTCCTACTTCTTCAACCCGGATCAGCGGAGTGATCTCCACCATGACGCCGATCACATCACAGTCTATAAGGTCGTTGTTCTGGTAGGTCAAACCATCTGCGGCGAGACCACCGGTCCCGTAATCAGATGTAAACCGGATCAGTGCTACACCCGCATCCGGCGCGCCGTAGTTGTCCTGCAGGATCCATGCACCGGATACTTTGCTGTAGATGTCCTTCGCGGACTTGTCAAAGGCTACATCTCCGTCAACGCCTATATCATTGCCGGGAACGCCGGAGGTGAAGTATATCCGCGCACCGGCGTTAGCCCCACCGAGTACTAAAGCCCGGAGTGCCCCCAGGTCCGCCTGTAACAGTTCGCCTGTCACTTCATCCTGGCAGACCATCATCAGGTCATTGATGGTAAGCGCTGCCGCCGGGTCCAGTTGTATTATCTTCTTGTCTGCCATCAGGAGGTTGGTATTCTTGCGGGTGATTCATCGCTGTGCAGCAGGTATCCTTCGTCGCTCCATTTGATGAAGCCGGGGCGCTCGATCTCTACCTTCACAGCAGTTTTGAAAAGTTCCGCGCGGGTCAGCTCGGTGCCCAGCGGTTTATAATTCTCGATCTTGTTCAGCTTGAAGTAGGTGTTATCCACCTTTACCAGCCGTTTAAAATCCAACTGGTTAATGTCGGCAGGAGACAGGTTGAACCAGGCGCGGACCAGCTTGCTGTCTTTGTTGGTAATCTCCAGCGTAAATCCCTGCCACCAGTAGCGGTACAGGCCAACATCCGGGTAAGGGTTGACGAAATAGAACGTCTCGTTTGGTGGGCCAAAGCATAGATCGCGGGACCGGGCTACGGGATCATCCCACATACCGGCATAAGGATATTTTACGTAATCCTTCAACGCGTTCCCGTTGAAGTCCGTTAATGTCCACTTAGCGTACGGCGCATTATGGTCATCATATTGTTTGCTTTCCTTCAGCCCTCCATACATCAAAATGCGGATATTGAAGGCGTCGCGCTCCTTTGCGCCCCCTTCCTCTGTAGCCTTATAGTAGTGGGCGAGTACCCGTGTACTGCCAGGGTTCTGTACCGGCGGCGAAGGACTGAATATCACCTCGATCTTTTGCGTGTCTTTCTCAAAGTCGTTATCGGCGGTATATTTCTTCTGACCGTATACCTCATTGTACACTTTAAAGTACCGTTGGTCGTTATAGAAGTCCGTGTCCTTTTTGTAGGTAAACAGGTATTCACGCGCTGCAAGCTCGCCCATAGGTATGATCTCCATTTCCTGGTCCTGGACCAACTTGTAAGTCCAGTCCACAGCGTCGCCGGCAAAAGTGTTATAGAACCACGCCTGCGGCACGATGAACAGGTTGTTAGGGTTATCCTCATCGGTGAACAGGTAAAGATTATGCATCAGCAGAATGGACTTAAAGAAGTCCTTTTGTGCAATATCTTGGGCCAGCGTATCGAATATGCGGACCTGTGAACCTACGTCAATGGGGTATTGGCTAGTGTCTGCTGGTGACGGCGCATACCATCTATCCGCACCATGCCAATATACACGTCCCTTCACCGGCATATTAATCCCGATAGTTATGCGAGTGCCGGCAGCAAAACGTTGTTTAGGAATCTCAATTATTTTATCGTGATAAATGTCTGGAGCAACGCTCTCCACTAATACCCACTGTTCAAAGGGTGTATCTGCATTGGTTTTTACGATTATATCTGCGGCCCTCCCTTTTCGATTGTTGTAGGTGAAGTTTAGCTTGAATTGAAAAGACACATCAATACTATTGGTAATAGTGATGTCATGGTTAGTACCGACATGCCAACCATACTTGTCTTTTCCATCCACCACAGTAGTAAAAGGGAACGTGACAAATCGCCAGTTGTTAAAAGACCGCCTATTTTCTTCATCTGCGGTAATTGTCCGAAGTTCCAGATAATCTACATCCTGCGCAGGGGAGCCGATATCATACTTTGTGGTTGTCGGGATGATAAGCGATTTGAAATAACTGGAACTAAAAAAAGGACAGTTGTAGGTAAAGCCGGCGGCAGCGAATATCCGGTCGATATACTCCTTTACGTAAATAGCTGGTGCAAAGTTCTGGATAGGGTAATTAACCCCATCAATACTGAAGCCATAATCTATCAGGGGATAGGTAAAACGATAGCTTTGCGGATTACCCCATATGTGTTCTAAACTTAATTTATTTTTTGTAGGGTCCGGATTAGGTGCATACTCGTCAACAGTTAAAACGTGATCCATATCACTGAAATCGATATCACTCAGCTTCTTATCGCCCATCGCGAAAAGGATGTCAGCCAACCTGCCGAGCACGCAGGTCTCATACCGCACTTCCTTTTTCTCAATCCGGACCTTCAACACCTGGATCACCCCCCGGAACACCTCTATACCATCCACTAGCACGACAGTCTTCGCAGTCTTGTTTGGGTTGAAGTTATAACCTATGTTGGGCTGGTTGGGCGTCCAGTCATTTTCAACATTAATGTCAAATATCTGCGCGAACAGGGCGTTGTTACGCGGCGTGCCCGGCAGCTCAATGGTCTTGCTGAAGTCCGTGCGACGTTTATCCGGCTCCCGGATATCCTGGATGCTGTATGTAAAGTCCGTGGAGATGTCCTCCAGGAGGTCCAGCGCATACCCTTCTACTATGACAGTTGATTGAATCATCAACCATACACGGAACGAAATGCGATTTTGTTTGTAAAAAGTTGGAACTTTTTTAAAATTAAACCGTCTGCCGGTAAGTTGGCTGTGTCAACTCCACGTCTATCTCCACGGTAAAAAGCTTGTCCAGTGCAGTTTTCTTCAGGGCGTAGTCCGTCATCTTGATATCAATGGGGACGAGCACCAACCCGGTGCCGCCGTACTCCGCCACGTCTTTTTCCATGTACACCAACGGGGATGGCACTAACTGGCGTAAATGCTCCGCCTCCATATCCGTCAGGTAGTCGGACGCCAGCCGCAGCTTTTCTGTGTACTTCGCATAGTATGCCCGGTTGGTGGCCTCGAAGCGCTTATTTGTGGCGTCATAGGCTGTCTGCTTATTAAGCGGCTGGCGCTGGTAAATCTTCTTTTCGGACGTCTGTGTATACCGCTCTGGTAACAGGAAGTTGAACGCGTCAAAGCCTCCCATCTCGTTGAGGAAGTACAGCCGCACGCCAGGGAACCGCTCGCAGCGACTGAACAGGTCGAAGCGCATAGCCGTGCCCCCCGCTGGTGTGATGGTGTAATACGCCGCGTTGCTGTATACGCTGCTGCCGAATGCCAGCCGGTCGTACAGATAATCAAACCCGCAGTGAACATGCAGCAGTCGGTTATTGGTAGCTGACAACGACGTCAGCGTGTTGGTAATAGTGGTGCTGTAGAGACTGGCCCCGGCGTTATCAAAGATGTTCACCGCAAAGTTGGTTATCGCCGCCGCATCGGACTGAAGGATAGACAGCATCACGCTGTCACGCTTGCGCACCGTCTGCCGGGAAAGCGGGGTCAGGAACTTTTCGTTCAGCCACGCGCTGGACTGGTAAAAGGCAAAATGGTAGTGGTTCATGGATCCGTTGAACACATATCCGCTGAAGCTCGTAAGGTTGGCATACACCACTCCGCCGTACTGCTCCCCGAACTGGACGGAGTATCCGGCAATTGCACCGCCGCTGTTCACTATAATGGCCGGGCTCACCACACTATTCAGTTTGCAGTAGTCAGGCCCTACCAGCTCATGTAGCATACGGCTGACATCAATGCTGATAGGCGTGCTGCCCTGGACGTTGGCCTGGTACTTCAGTGAGGCCAGCAGGTTGCCGGTTCCATCGTACACATCAGCCACAAACTTGAAATCCGGCTGGCTGTAATTGTCAGAGGATACGGAAAAGTACACCGGGTTGAACGCCGGGGTAAATTTATCGGGAGTACTATTGAGAGTGATTGCCATCAGTATAGTTTTGCTGTATCAATACTTAACACGATATCACCTACCATGGCTTCCGCCAACTCCTGCGTCATACCTTGCAGGATTTCATCCACAGACACCTGTTTGAAATTGGAAGCCTCGATACCATGCTGCTTTATAGACTTGCCTAGGGCAATGACGAGCTGGCGGCTACGGTCTTTATTCCGCAGGTAGTTACGGGTATTCTTACCCAACAAGCCCTTTGGCGCGGTGATCTCGGAAAGCAGGTTCTTTTCCCGTACCCACATCAGCAGCGCGTTCTGCATGTTCTTTGACGGAAAAGCCGTTCTGAACTTGTAGGGGCTGGTGGTGTTCTTGCTGTTTGGGCCAATCCCCTGCACGCCCTTATCCCTGAAATCCGCGTAGTCTACCATGTACACTACGCCCTGGTAACCTACGCCGTTTTTAGAATACTCGAACCGGATGGATTCGGACAACGCACCGCTGGCCGTGATCTCCTGGCCTTTTCCATTCGGACTGTTGATATTCTTTTGCAGGGCTTCGACAAGCCGTCCCATCCATTTTACAAATACCTGTTCTACCTGGTCCAGTTCCAGCACGTCATTGCCCTGGCCGATCTTGTCGAGCCATCCGCTACTTAGTAACTGTTGCTGCCGCTGCGCTTCCGTCGCCATTCGTCGTGTATTCTTTTTTCCTCTTTGGACTTATCCTTCAGGTAGGCAAGGTCATTGAGGAAGTTGATAGTGGATAATTCGTATACCTGCTCCAGTCTGATGCCCTCCATCGTTGCTACCTGCGTAGCATTCAGGAGCCACCCCCAACGTACGCCGAAAGTTGATCCCACAGCTCTCTCTCCGCCGGGGTCATCTTCACCTTCTTCCTTTCCAAATAGCCCGGCATACTCTTTAAAAAGTCTGTCCAGGCGCGATAAAAAAAAAGTGCGATTGCCTGCGCCTCCAAGATATTCGCCTCCAGCATAGCCTCGGCCACTTCGTCAAAAGGCACATCCCCGTATCTTAACGTCTTGCGTCCTAGCATACCCCGCTTCGCCGGAAGGCAGATCGCCGCCAGCATATGGTTCAGGTTCAATACATGTTCCTCCGGCGTCTTCGCGATGGACATTGCATCAATGAACTGCCCTGCACATAGATCCCGGAAATCGTACACTGGCCGGAACACTTTGCCGCCTACACGCAGGTATCGCTTCGGCTCAACCTGCGGGATATCTCCTGTATGCAGGAAAGCCGTACGCTTTACCTCCTGCAGTAGGTCCTGCACACGCATCGCCTCATAGTACGCTACCGGCCTTTCGTCCAGACAGGAAAGCAAATGTACCTGCCGGTCCAGTTCACTGTCAAAGTTCTGCCCCTGGATGATGTCATAGAGCTGCTGGAACTTACCCACTGTAATCGTTTCCCACATCAGGTTTTCTTCTTTTTGGTTTTGGCAGGAACCTTTTGGGGTTTAGCCGCCTGTACCTCCGCAGCCGCTTTGCTTACTTCAGTGGCCGGTGCCTGGACAAGGTACTCATCCAGCAAATCCTCCAGGGGAATGATCCGGACTTCACCGGCATTCAGAAACCGGATATCAGGATCGGTGATGTTGCCTTTACTGGCAATAAACTCTTTTGCGTTCATCGTTACTGGTTTTGTTGTTCGTACTCCCAGTTGCTGGTATCTGCGTGTGTCACAACCCGGCGGTTGCGGTACCCGGTAAGGCCTTCTCTCTTTTCAGAAAGCAGGTAGTTACCAAAGCTCACCAGCTGCTTGTCTGTATAGAGCCCGAACATTTTTGCAATGATCTTTTTCATCGTTATCGTTTTTATCGTAAATCGTATTTCCCCACATGTTGCGCTGCAGCGAATGCCCGCCATGCCAGCGCCAGCGCACAGACAGTATCATCGTGAAAGCCGGCAGGGGCCGAATACTTCACGCCGGAGGCACTGTAAAAGAACTCGAAACTCTCCAGCTCGTCTTTTATCACACCGTCCGGGTAATGTATCTTCCCGTTCTGGATCGCCCAGGCAAGGCCCTCCATGAGCTGCTGTTTGCTGTGCGGGGTGAACTTCACGGCCTCGGCGTACTGGAGATGCCGCTGTATCTCTTCTACGATTGGATCACCTACGCCGGTGCTGTCAATGCACATCGCTATGTCTGGCAACGCCTTTAACGCGGCTGTAGTCTGCGTCCAGTCCTTACGGAAGCGCTCGAAGTAGCACACATCCCCGTTTATATCCAGCCCGATAATCACCGTCCAGTCAACGGATTTTGCCAGGTCAATACCGAAGCAGACAGGTGGCAGGTTGCTGATCACCTTAACCCCGGCCGCGATATGGTCAGCCCCGAATGGATTGCTACCGTCGTCCGCAGCTTCAGCGAGGTAAAGTTCCCGGAACACATGCTCCGGCAGCTCTGACTTCGCCGCCTCGATCTCTTCGTAGCTTAGCAGCCCTTCCGCCGCCGCGTCGTACGCTGTAATCTTATAGTGGCTGAAACCTGGATCACCAGCCTTTGCCTTTAACGCCAGCTTGTACCCCCAGTTCTTTTTTCCCTTCACGTTGCCGATGAACTTACATCTACCCTTCGTGAACGTCAGCGTAGAACGGAGAGCGTGCCACGCTGGTTCCTTTGCCCTGGTGAATTCGTCAAACACTGCGGCATACACGTCATCGCCATATAGGTTGTCCGGCTTCTCAGCGGACTTGAACTGTATATGCGCACCTGTGGGAAGGGTCAACCGCAGTTTTGTCTCGTTCGCGCGGAAGAATCCCCGGTTGGTCACCTGCTGCTTCATGCGGTTGTAGGCAATCTCTGCCTGTGCATACACCGGGGCCACCCACCAGACGGACTGGTTGAACTTTAATTTCAAACTTTCTTCAAAGAGCCAAATGATATGGGAAGCTGTCTTCCCGACCTTCGTGGATGCCTCCGTCACGGTGTAACGCGCCGGATCGTCCAGTATGTTGCGTTGATAGTTGTATACGAATGGACGCTTATACGCTATCCTCTTCTGTGCCTTCGTTATCATTTTTCGGCCCTCCCAAATCCATCGTCACTACGTATGTGCCGTCAATGCTGGCGTCAATGATCGTCTTGTCATTGATACCGTAGTTCGCCTTCATATCGAAAATCAACCCGGTAGTGCTACCTTCCTGGTTCACCAGCGCTTCCTTCTTCCGTGCGAACACTTCCTCGTCGATAGCCCGCACTACGTCGCGGTAAGCCCGGTGCTTTGCGTACTCACTCCATGCCTGGCGAGAAAGCCCCAGGAAAGTGAGAAATGATTCCAGTGTATACACACGGGGGCGCTTCAGACGGATGATCTTGCCGGCGCTCGCCTCTTCCACTACGCGGTTGTCCGCCTCATATTTGTAGGTCTCCCATACGTCGGCAACCTGCTCCGGTGTGAACTTATGTTTCTTTGCCATGTCTGTACTGTTTCATACTGGTTAAATGGAAGGCGTCGCAGTCGTGACAGAAGTAATACCGTTTCTCCTTCCGTTTCTTTGATCCTTTGGCCCGGCGCAAATATCTGATGGTTGCGATGGCGCTGATCGCCTGCTGCTTTGAAAGTGACACCTTACTACACATACTCCTTTGCGTTTATGTTGTAATCCTCCGGCGCAATGAAATATTCCTGATCGCTCACCGTAGCCATGAACTCGGGCCACGACTTTGCCACGGCTGCGGCTTTATCATAGCCGTACAGATCGTTTGCGTGGTCGTCCAGGTGCACAGCTTTCATACCGGGCAGGTAGTAGTTCGTAAACCCGGCTTTGGCACAACGGATGTTGTAATCGTTGTCCACTGGACCGTACTTACCGAAATCTTCCCGGAACGCTCCGACCTTCTCGTACACCTGTCTGCTGATCATGAATTGCCCGATCACGTCACCGGGATGCAGCCATAAGCCACCAGCCTTACGAGAGGGGTAGCCGTGATCACCGCAGGGTATGGATACCATGCCACTGTCCGGGATCGCTTTCAGGTACTCAACCTTTTTCGCTACCCATCCGGGCTGCTCCAGGATGTCGTTCGCCATGAACTGGTAAGCGTCATAGCCTGGATGCTGGCGCAGCAGGTAGTTGAAGCCGGCCGCGATGCCGATGTTATCATTTCGGAAATGCCACATACCAGCGCGAAGAGTATCCCCATTCCGTAACGAGCTGATAATTTCTAACACACGTGGATCTTTACTGCCCTGGTCGAGTATGAACAGATCCACCGAACACCCTGCATTCTGCAGATTGTTCGGCAGCACCTGGACCAATGTATCGTACCGCTCGTAGGAGAGCATCAGGATGGCGACTTTCATAACTACGAAATCTGTTTTTGCGGTTTAGCGGGAAATATTTCAGTGGGCGCTTTCTTATTTGGCCCGATACTCCGCGCGGGATTGCCGACGTAAGTATGCCCCGGAGACGTAGTAACCTTCAGCGGAAGTACGGCGCCCATACCGATCATGCACCAGGCGTGCACCCGATGCTGTTGATGGATCACGGCGTTCAGTCCTACGTTTACATACTCTCCCAATGCCGCATGTCCGCCTATCTTGGCACCGCATGCAACCGTTACGCCGCGCTGGATAACAGCATCATGACCAACATGGGAGTGCTTCATCAACATAACGTTGTCGAATATCCTTGTTGGGAAATCTATACCGGCATCGATGGTGACGTGCCCCGTGATCCGGTTACCGTTGCCAATAACGACACCCGCATCGGTGCCCCACTTCCCGCGATGTTCGCCCGGCATGCCGATCACGCAATACGGGCCGATGTAGTTGCCCGAACCCATAATAACCTTCGGGCCTATTACCGCCGTCGGATGGATGTCATTCCCCGGAAACCTGCTGTTGTTGTCCATGTCTGCGTTGTTTGCGATTAGGTTTTTTTGTTTCAGGGTTAGTGACCAACGCGGATGGTTCTGTCCGCAGCGTCTTGTCGTACTGCGTATACAGTATGCGCACCATGTCGGCTACGCAGCTGGAGCACCAGGGGCTGAACCAATACACACCGATGGCTTCGTTGTGCACACGCTGCAGGTCGTCGAACACCGGCTTATCCACATTGCGCATGAACTGGACTTCGCGCAAGCTCTCCCAGTGCTCCTTATGTTTTTCCAGTATAGCTTTGTGTTCTTCTGTGAAACTCATTTACTCATGTGTTTGATGATTAAAACAGCCAAAATCGAACTGATTGCACCTATACACGGAACGACCAGCGGATTTTTGTGAAAAAAAATGGAAAAAAATCCAGCGAGCCAGAAAGAAAGGCACGGAGAGCAGTCCAGTGGCTTGATCCGATGGCGGTACGCCTGATCGCCCCACAACACTTTTTTAATCCACAGTGGCACATTGGCCACTTCCACGAACAGGATCGCAAGGCATGCAGCCCCAGCGATGATCATCAAGTCATTCATACTTTTTCAGTTTTTTACGAAGAATCTTTTTATAGTCCCGGACCGTAACGGCCACGGACGCAGAAGGGATGCCGGTCTTTGCGGACACTTCCCGGATAGTGCCCATCTCGGCATAGAGGGTGAATAACCCCTGGTCGTACCAGTAGGTATCCTTCATCACCTCCTGTACCTTTTCCACCAGGCCGGGATCCGGCGCGGAAGACTGGCACGCCTGCAGAATATCGTCTTTGTGCTCGGTTACCATCCGTTCATCCAGCCGGTATTTGCGGAAGAACGCACCATTGCGCCGGTTGAACTGGCCCTGTGCCATCCGGACAAAGTAGCACTTGAGGCAGGTTTCATTCAGCCGGCGCAGCTTGTCGTCCGGCATTTCCAGCACAAATAATACCAGCTCCTGGTATAGGTCATCGGCATAGTCACCGGCGATATGCCGGCAGATGTCCCGGTACTCGGGATCATTCACGAACTGGTTGATTATCTGCTCTCTTTCCATACTTCACGGTTTTCATTACACTCTCGAAAGCTTCCATCCGCAAAAAGTTCAGGATGCGGATGTCGTAGTTTTGTTTCACGTACTCATGCAGGTAGCCGCCGTTGTTCTCAACGAAGGACGGGTTATCGTGGCAGAACCTGATCCACTTGTACCATTCGCCCGGACTGTCCACGCGCATGAGATACGGACACTCGTCATCGTAATACGGCCCGGTATTGGATACGATGATCGGCATCGCCTTGCAGCCGGCTTCTATCACCTTCAAGTTGGACTTATGGGAATTGAAGCTGTTAGCGACCAGCGGGGCCAGCGCCACATCGCCGTCATTGTACAGGTCCATGTAGCTGTCAAGTGCCTGGTACTTCAGCGTACGGGCATGCTTCAACCTACCTTGGGCACTCATGACGCCGGCCATATCTCGGTATATCTTCACGCCGTCTGCAACGCCCGCCAGTATAACCTCACCGGCAAAGTTGTGCCGGGCCAGCTTGTCCATAGCGCCAGCCAGCAGGCGCACGTCCCAAAAGTGTGAGCCGCCACCGCAGTACATGAACCGCATACGCTGCCCCGGCGCACGCTCTGGGGTAAACTGGAGATCTCCGAACGGTAGGCCGTTGGGGACAACATACACGTTCGTGTTATACGGCTCGATCTTATCTTTCAACCGGTCGCTGGTACAGATCACTGCGTCTGCAATGGTCAGGTTCCGCAGGATATGTTTTTCGAGCTGCTGCGCTTGCCATACCCTTTCCAGGTAATGCCCCGGATAGAGTTGCCAGTAATCGTCCAGATCGACCACGATTTTGAAGCCGTATCGTTTTCGGGCCTCCAGTATCGTTTCGAGGCTCCGACCGAAAGGAAGGCGGTTGTAAAGCAGGATTTCGCATTGTTCCAGCGATGCCTCGAAGCTGTCTGCAACAACGCCCTGTATCAACCCCGCTTTGTGCAGGTAAGTTACCGGCAGCTTCACCCGGTGATAGTCACAACCACTGTGCGGGTTTATGAGGGAAATTACTTTCATTGATTACTTTTTGTTAGTGGTTACCTTTTGTTAGTGTCACCATTACGCAGCGTGCTGCGCGTCTCTCCATTTCACAATTCTTGCTTTGACAGCACGCATCATGGCATCCTGCCCGATAGCTTTGTTCAAAGCGCTATTTATAATATCCTGATCTATAGTATCTTGCGCTACAAGATGATGGACAATTACGGCTTTTGTCTGACCTTGCCGGTCCAGTCGCGCGTTGGCTTGCTGGTACAACTCGAGACTCCAGATAGGGCCAAACCAGACGATGATATTGCCGCCAGCTTGCAAATTCAGGCCGTGACCAGCGCTTGCAGGGTGCACAAGCAGTAATTTCACGGATCCTTCATTCCATTTGCGGATGTCGGCCGGCCCTTTCAGCTCCTGCGGCTTGTATGCCTTCAGTCGCTTCTCGATGCGCTCCTTATCGTGCTTGAACCAGTAGAACACCATCACCGGTTGACCATCTGCAGCTTCAAGGATTTCTTCAAGAGCTTCCAGCTTCTCGTCGTGCACCTCGTGATAGGTACCATCTTCCCGGTACACAGCCCCATTGGCAAATTGCTGCAGCTTTGTACACAGCGCCGCCGCGTTCACAGCGGATATTTCTTCACCCTCCAGTGCAAGGACCTGCTGGCGCTCGAACTCGTCATACATCGATCGCACTTTCGTATGCAGTTTCACGTCCACTGTGCGGTTAACCCGTTCCGGTAAAGACAAGTAATCCTTCGACTTCATGCTGATGCAGATATCGCCGATCCGCTCGTATACCAGCTTTTCGTAATAGTCCGCACCTACCATCTCGTCTTTCTCCTGCTTCAGGTTGTAGTTGTACACCACATGCCCGTTACGCTTACCGGGGATGAAAAAGTTCTCCCGGTAGTTGGTAATCGTCTTGCCGAGACGTTTACCCATGTCCAGCAGGTAGAGCTGCGGCCAGAGGTCCAGCAGGCCATTGGGCCGCGGCGTACCTGTCAACGCTACCACGCGTTTGATCATCGGCCGCACCATCTTCAGCGCCTTGAACCTCGCCGCCTTCGGAGATTTGAAGCTGCTGCTCTCGTCGATCACCAACATGTCAAAGGGCCATGCGCCGCCCAGGTGTGCCACCAGCCACGCTACGTTTTCCCGGTTGATCACGTAGATGTCGGCCTTTGCACGCAGCGCCATAATACGCTGTGCCTCTGTGCCCAGCACGCGGGAAATCTTCAGGTGCTTCAGGTGATCCCACTTTTCCGCTTCCGACGTCCAGGTATCTTCTGCAACACGTTTCGGGGCCACCACCAGCACTTTGCACACCTCGAACATGTCAAAGATCAGCCGGTTGATGGCGGACAGCGTGGACACTGTCTTGCCGAGACCCATCTCCATGAAAAGCCCGGCTTCCGGGTGGTCGATGATGTGATCCTCTGCAAACTGCTGGTATGGCCAGGGTGTGTACTTCATGCTGCGATCCTGTTTACAAATTCGTTAACTCCCGCTGTCGTATCAATCACCTCAACGTTGAAGCCCAGTTTACGTAGCATCGTATGCACTATGACCTGACGCGGCTTTGGCTTTTTGCCCGGTGCTTTCAGCTCTACGAACCATACTCGGCCTCCGGGCATCAGCACAAGACGGTCAGGCAATCCTGTGAAAGAGGGGCTGAAGAACTTCAGCGCGACACCGCCTGCGGCCTTCACCTTTTCCCGTAATGTTCGCTCTATCGTTTTTTCGTTCATTGTCGTTTGTTTTTGTCGGTTGCCACGGTTGCCTTAGTTGCCTGAATTTCTTACGCATTACGCGGGGGCGGGTTTAGAGAGTTACGTGTATGTATATTTCTCTCTAATTCTTCTTTTCACTTAGTTATAGTATTTTGATGCAACTGTGGCAACTTTCCTACAAAACCTATAAACGTAGTGAGTTTAAAAGGTTGCATGACCTATTTAGTCCGTGGCAACTTTGATGCAACGGTGGCAACCTCTTCCGCAGTCTGTTGCAACCGCACATACCCCAATTGAACGCCGTATAATCTCGTTTTGATCTTTGTTTTATATGGCGCCCACCCCTCGATCTTCCGCAGCATATCGTGTATGTCCTTCGTGTTAAAGCGGTTCATCTCCTTCTGTTGACCGCCCAGTACTTCGCACCATATCTCTGCCACACAAACCCGCGTACGCAATCTTGTACCCGGCGCTGCCAGCTCATCACCATTCAGGAACCCGCGACGCTGGTAAACGTCCATGTCCTCCCAGTTATCCGGCAGCAGGGTATCCAGGTACTTTTGTATGAGCCCCATGCGCTCGTCTACCTCCGCGTGCTCTGTCTGCACGGCAAAGGCTTCTGCCTCCAGTTCTTTTGACAGGAACAAGGGCTCACCCTGCCGGTAAAGCTCTACGGCTTCGGCCCATACCTGGCCCACCTCGTCGTCCGTCAGGTCTTTGAACGTATCCTTTGTGGGCGTATGCTCCATCGTGTCTACGGGCCAGAAACGGCGGTTCCCCGTGGGATCCCGCAGGAAGTCCCGATTATTGGTCGTGCCGAAGAACACGCACTGCCGCGGGAAGTTGTCAGTACGCCGGCCATAAGCCACGCGGTAACGGTCTTCCTGCTTACTGATAAAGTGCTTGATCGTCTCCATCTCCGCCTTCTTCAGGCCCGCCAGTTCCCCGATCTCCACCAGCCACACGCCTTGTATCTGCTCGAAGCTTTCCTTGCCCTGCACAGTGCCGAAGCTGTCACTATACCACTGCCGCCCGAGCTTTTTAATAATGGTGCTCTTACCGATACCCTGCTTGCCGACCAGCGTCAACACATAGTCGAACTTCGCGCCGGGTCGGAATATGCGGGTAACTGCGGCGACCAGCGCCTTGCGCGTAACGGCCCGTGTGTACGGCGTGTCCGCCGCGCCCAGGTAATCCACCAGCAGCGTATCAACGCGCTCTACGCCGTCCCACTCCAGTGCCTCCAGGTAATCCTTCACCGGGTGAAACGCGTTCTTGTTAACCGTCAGGTCCATAGCATCTTTTACTTTTTGTACGCCGGTGATCTTGTAGGTATCCTCCAGGTAGTGACGAATGCCGGCGTCGTCTGTGTCCGTCAGGTAACTGGTGATAGGTGTTACTTTGCGCCAGGGAAGATCCCGCAAGGCGATCTCCCGCTTTTCAAAGAGGTTCATGGCGATGCGGCCTTTCAGGTTCGGGTCATTGGCAAGCACCAGCATGATGTTGTTGGTGGTACAATGGTAATTACCTTTCTTATCTACGTCCATCTGCGCCAGCCACTCATCACTAATCGGCTCGTCCGGTAGCTCGGTGTCCTCGAAGTCCCTCCAGGCATCCTGCACGCGCTCTGCGCCCAGGAGCTTGCGGACCTTTACGTCCTTCACGGCGAACTCCACCATGGCGGTGTACGATGGCAGCTTGTTACCTGGTGTGCCTTCCCTGGCGTCCTCGTCCTTCAGGCCATACTTGTGCAGCCGCACCAGGTCAAAGGAGTTGCACAGCTTACCACTCACCGGGTCGGTCCCGTGATGGCTGTAAGCATACTTGTCCTCGTAGACAACGAGCCCGGCGGATGTACTGCCTTCCTTATACGTATACCGGTCCTCCATGGCACACTCGTCGTACACGTCGGTAAGGAAGGTGCTGATCGCCTCGGCGATGGTGTAAGTGCGGCAGAACGCGCCAACCACGCCCGGCTTCTCCAGTGGGTCGCCTTGCTTCTTGATAGCGCGCTGCACAATGTCATGCGCGCGGGATGACACGGGCCATTCGCTGCTGTCGCGCCAGTCGTGGTAAGTCGCCAGTACCTCATCAGCACAGAGCCATGGGCCATCCTGGTAGTCAAAGAAGTACTCTCCGTCCTTCGAAGTAGAGGGCCAGTACATCAGGCGCGAGGGCTGGAACGTGGTATCATCGAAGTTGTCAATGCCCAGGTGACCAGCCACGCGACGGCTGATAGCAACGTACTCATCTGGCATCACGTGCCGGTCCAGCGGCATTACCAACCGCAGGCGCGGGCTGTCAGGGCTGTGCTTATGTGTAGAGTACACACAGGCAGCATTGGCGTACGTGAGTAAGAAATCCTCCCACATACCCGGCTGCGCGTGGTCGATGTCCAGTGTTAGCAATTGCCGATGCACCACGCTGCCGGCCTTACGCCTGCCGCCTGCCAGGTACCCACCGACAAAACCGCCGTGGTCCTTTAACTCATCCTGCCGCTGCCTTTTCGCAGCCATGTACTCCTTGTACGTCTCGCTGGTTCGGTGTGTCGTGGAGACCTTTGCTACCAGCTCCGACCAAAGTATATCCTTATTCTTCCAGGATGTTTCCCTGCGGCTGCGGCCGGTGGCTATCTCCAGTTGTCCGTCGTGTGTTATGTTGAGCAGTTGCTGCATTTAATAAAGCATTTCAAAAAGTTCTATCGCCTCAAATATCTTTAGCGTAACCTGTGGCACGATTGCGTTTCCAAATCCTCTTAAGGATTCGGACCGCCATTTTGAAAAGGCAATTCCGTCCATCTTTTCGGAAAGCCCATCATTTCCGCTACATACCGGGTATTCAGAGGGCCATCCACGTACATCGACAACATCAATCCTTTTTATAAAATGAAGTCTCGTAACTGTCCGCTGTGAGCGGCAAGCCTTTCGCCCAGGGAATAGCCTGCCCCATTATGCTGTTTACTTCCTCCAGTGAACCTTTACCTGTTGGCATCTCCATCACCACCTCATCATGCACATGCATAACGATCTTATATCCGGCGGCGTCCAGCCGCAACATAGCGTCGGCCAGGCAGTCGCGCGCAATGGCCTGCACGATGTTTTCCACCAGCTTGCCGCCGTAGGTATCCTGCACGGTCCATATCTTGTCCATTCCCCAGTACTTCAGCGCGGGTGAACCGAACCGGTTGGTAGCGATATGCGGTCTGTAGTACGCCAGCTTGCGACCAGACGGCAACGTGATCCAAAGGATGTCGTGTTGCACATGAAAGCGGATGCCGTGGCTGATCGTCACCGGTGCGCCGGTCTCAACGGCTTCCAGCGCAGCGTTATCCACCGTGTCCCAATATCCCACGATTGCCTTGTTTGCGTTGCGCCACATCTTCACCAGTCGCGGCAGCTCTTCTTCGGCCAGACCCATCTTCAGCGCACCCATTGCGATCAGTGCGTTGGGGCCTCCCTGGTAGCCGAGCGCCAGCTCTGACACTTTTCCCTTCTGTCGTAAGTCGCTGCCTTTGGTCACTGCCTCGATGGGCACTTTGAACATCTGCGCGGCGGAAGCTTCGTAGATTTTCCCGTGCGTCCTGAACACCTCCAGCCGCCAGCGCTCACCGGCCAACCACGCAATTACCCGCGCTTCAATAGCGGAGAAGTCCGCCACCAGCAACCGGTGTCCAGGCTTTGCAATGAAGGCCGTCCGGATAAGCTGCGACAGCACATTAGGTACATTACCGAAAAGTATCTCTACCATCTCAAGGTCGCCTTCACGTACAAGCTGCCGGGCAAGGTCCAGGTCCTTCATCTCGTTACGAGGCAAGTTTTGCACTTGCACTAGTCGGCCGGCCCAACGTCCTGTACGGTTCGCACCGTAATACTGGAGCAACCCGCGTGCACGGTTATCGTTGCCAATACATACGGCCATAGCCTCGTACTTCTTTACAGAGGTCTTCGCCATCTCCTGGCGGATGTTCAGCAGTCTGGTAACGGTCTCGTCCTCTGTCTGCTCCAGCAACACAGGGATGGCGTCTTTGGTAAGTGATGTCACAGCGCCGCCGGTCTCCGTGGATAGCCATGTCTTTAACTGCGCGAGGCTGTTCGGGTTGTCCAGACCAGTGAGATCGATCGCTTCTGCTGTCAGCCGTTCGCGGATCTCATTATCCATCCGGATAGCGTTGTCGATCAGCACCGGGTCCAGCAGGACGCCGGTATCATTGATGCGTTGGTCCAGTGCATACATGCGGCGTTCGGTGTTGGGGATGGTGAAGAACGCGATACGTTCACGGATGGCAAGCTCCACCTCAACGTCACGGCGGTTATACTCAATGAATTGCTTCCACTTCTCCGGATCATCGAAGGGCTCGTTCCGCGTGCTGCCACCGTTAGCCTTTGTCGGCTTACACGGCATAGAGAAATAGCGGATGAGCGCTTTACCGTCCTTCTTGCCTTCCTCCAGCTTTAGCACTTTAGCCACCATGTCCAGGGAGAGAGGCAGCCCGAGCATTGATGCCTTCACCATCGTACATTCCCATTGCTTCACAGGCAGATCGATAAGGAAGTATTCAGCGATACACGTACGTTCGAACGCGGCATTGAACGCCGTTTTTAATACTTGCGGATCCGTCAGCGCGGCCAGCACGTGCTCCGGCACTTGTTCGCCGCTGGCGAGGTCCATGACGGTAATGGGGCCACCGTTGAAGCTGTAGGCGAACAGCAGGATTTCAAAGTCCGGAGCCTGCACGTATTTGTACATGCCAGCGGACTTGATGTCCACGGAGCTGAATGTCTCGATATCAATTGCCAGTGTGTGCATTACCGTGTTACTTTTGATGCCTCCTTGCGCAGGATGTCCAGGTTACTGTTGATGTACTGCTTTACGCCGTCGTGGTCGCAGCCCTTGTTGAACAGCCACAGGAGATAAACGGCCGGCACGTTCGCCATGGCGGTACCACGGTACTTTCCAAAGGGCATCGGCGTATGATCGGTGAAAGTGGTTTGCATGAGAGTGCGGATTAAAAGACGCGTTACGGCGCGCCGGGTGAATTAAAACAGGTCGTCGTCCTCCAGTGTGAGATCGTCGGAGAAGTCGTTATCAGCAGAGCTGCGGCCTCCGAGCGGTTCACCGTCTTTGATCTTCTGCAGGTTGTTCAACCCGCAGGCGATACCCTTGTTACCTTTGGTGTCAAAGGCATAGAAGGTAATGGAGGCGCGGCCATAGCAACCACTGTACAGTTCGTCCTCGTTTGTGATGGGGAGCCATTTACCGTCTTTGTCCTTCATTGGGCCAACGATGCCGGGTTTGGTCTTGCAGTTTGCGTTCAGGAAGTAGCTGTTGGCGTATGCCTCGTCGTCGGGGCGTTCTTCGTCGCCATCGCGCAGGGGCAGTTTGAACTTTGCCGGCAGCTTACCGGCATTCTTTGACTTAACGACGGCTTTCACGGATTCGATGGCCGCGTTGATCTTGTCCAATGTTTCCTTGTCATCTTTCGGGATGATCAGGGACGCGCTGTATTTTGCTTCCCCTCCCTCGTCGATGGCTACCGGGTGCCATGCATGCAGGTAGCTGAAGCGGACCAGGCCGGTAATCACCTTGCCGGGTGCGGTTGTTGCAGTTGTGCTCATAGTATTTGTTTAAAAGGTTTAAGAAAAATCTTCGATTGCGCTGGCAACGCTGTTCAGCTCCGGACGTTTATCACTCTCCGGTACCAGTGCAGGCTTACCGGGTGGTTTGATGATGAGATCAGAAAGTGTCGCGTCAAACACTTTTTTGGTGATGGCCTTCTCCATAGCAGTGATCGTCAGCAGTTCCTTCGGCTTGTAGATCGTCTCTTCTTTAAAGCCTTCTTTGATCAGCTTGTCCGCTACAGCGCTCTGATCGGCGTACCGCCGGTTACTGCGGCCTTCAACCAGTTTCCAGCCGGGCCATTTTTTACCGTTAAGCGCCTCGTTGAATGCATGTTCCTGCACCCCGGAAAGCCACTGACTGAATTGCTCGGCGCGGTTAAGAATGTCGGTTATGTCCTCGTCTGACAGCAGCGCGTTGTCCTTGAACTCGTACTGGGCGATCTCCAGGTTCTTGTCAGCGTTGGCCTTACATACGGCTTTCGCTTTGCAAAACCGGCAATGGGTGCCGTGGGCATATTCACCTTTACCTTCAAAGGCCATGGCCGCGCGGGGCTTCAGTTCCACTTCTGCCCACTGCCGTAACTCATTGACGGATATCTCCCAAACGGATATCGTGTCGAGGCGCGGCTGGTATATGGTCATGCGCACGGTCTGGATATCATACAGGAAGTCAAACTCCCGCAATGCTCCTAAAGCATACAGCATCATCTGCCGATTTTCCACCGCGGAGACAGGAACGCCCTTGCCGTACTTCAGATCGATCATGTCCATGACACCGTCGGCAATGATCACTACATCGCCCGTACCATAGCCTTCCGGTACATAGTCCGTCATGTCCAGCTTTTGTTCCAGGAAGATTTGCGCGTCTTTCGTATGCGCCTTCGCGGCATTGTACTGCTCCAGGATATAGACCGCATATTGCTCGCAGTACTCCAGCATGGCAGCATCGTACAGCGCATTTTCCTGGATGCCTTTAAGCTCCTTTTCAAAGACCGCCTTAGAAACAATCTTCTGTTTGCGAAAGATCAACAGCTCCCCGAGGGCGTGGGCAAGCGTACCTTCCTGGGCAGCTTGCCCCGCCTTGTCCGGGAACTTCTCTTCCAACCTGGCCGACGGCGTACATGCCAGCCAACGGGAAGCCGAAGAAGGTGCAAGAAGGGCATGCGTTCTCATAGCGCATCCATTTCAGCGTAGAACGCACCGTACTGGTCAGTAGCGAGGGCTGTGATGCGGTCAACGCCATATTTGGCGAGTAATCCTTTCACGCCGTCGCGCTTACCTGCTTGGGATTTCGCCTGTGACACAGCGCGAAGTTGCTCCAGCGTCACTTTTTCTTCGCCGGCAGGGGCTTCAGGAGCAGCGGGCAGCTCCTTAGCAGCCGGAGTTTCTTTCACCTGCACCTTTTTAGGTGCAGGTGTTTGTGGTGTTGACTGCACGCCCGCAACAAAGGCCTGGAAGATCGCAAGGATCGGTTCGCTGGCCGTGATAGTTAATGTGATATTCATCTTCGTTTATGCTTTTTTAAGTGAACAATAGATTGTCAGTATTGCGATGATGATAGAGACTGCCGCGCCCGAATACTCGCACAGTGCTCCCTTTCTTCGTATTCTGTCACGTCGGGCGCAACTGTAATGATCGCGTGACGGCTGTCTATACGCGACAACATTGCTTCCAGCACTGTAAGAAATTTGTTGTTCACACCGTTGTAGTGCCTTCGTGCGAGTGTCACGCCTTTTACCTGTATGGTAATTGTTCCGCCCATCGTTAAATGCCAAGCGTGTTATCAGAAAAAGGCCAATTATCATCGTCGCCGTCAGCAGGTGTGCAAGGAGTATCATCGTCGAGTATTTTTAAAGACTTACCAATTGCCGCAGCAAGAAGCAACACAACCGGTGTGCAGAGTGCGGCCCAACCTAACCAGGTCATTGTTTGCCGTATTTAGTTCTGTAATAAAATGCGACTGTTGAGCATGTCCAGAATGCGGCAATGATGATCGCGGTAATGAGGTTCGATGTTGTATATAAATATTCCACTGTGATAGCTTTAAAAGTGATTGAGAAAAGTACCGGGAGCGGGAACGCCCCCGGTGGCTATTATATGTATTCCACCTATGAAACCTTGGTTTCTTCCAGTTCGTTTTTGTCGTTAAGCTTGTACCATTTACCTGCTTCGATACCATTCTCGCCAGCGTAACCGATCACGTGACGTCTTCTTGAACCGTCCCAATAAGTGAGGATCAAAGCGCCATTTTCACCGCAACGGGCTGTGCCTTCCAGCCCGAGAACTACAGCATGGCCGTATTTGCCAGCAGCGGACGCATGGCCGGAGTAGCCAGCAGCGGACGCATGGCCGGAGTAGCCAGCAGCGGATGCATGGCCGTATTCGCCAGCAGCGGACGCATGGCCGTATTAGCCAGCAGCGGACGCATGGCCGGAGTAGCCAGCAGCGGAC
>Ga0196970_1000617_pt1 | contig 38056 bp, 32 predicted proteins | sample S1v_513CmetaG_FD_148672 | JGI IMG/M metagenome (GOLD analysis project Ga0196970, IMG submission 148672) | Soil microbial communities from Anza Borrego desert, Southern California, United States - S1+v_5-13C | ecosystem: Environmental > Terrestrial > Soil > Desert | place: USA: California... | reverse complement strand
ATTTTTAACGTAGAACCAGGAAGCGGACCATACACTGAGCAGGTAGTTATTAATCCTGTCCCTGGAGCTTCTGCGGTCAATACAATCACCTTCAATGGAAGGGGGGACACGCTTCAATTTAGCGCAAGCACAAGTAACAGGTTTGTGATACAGCTAAATGGTGCTGATCACATTATCATTGATAGTCTCAATATCCTCACGCTGAATGCTACTTACGGATGGGGTGTTCATCTCATTGGCCAGGCTGACAGTAATATTATACGGAATAGTAACATAGACGTCACAGGTACCACAAGTACTACTGCTGATAATAGTGGCGGCATTGTTGTTTCAAATTCTAGTTCAGATCCAACAATTGCTGGAAACAATGCAAATCATCTACAAGTTATTAACAATACTATTAGTGGAGGGTATCGTGGAATAATTATCAACGCAAGTGCAGGAGCGGTTGACGGATCAGCACACCTAATTGAGAATAACACAATTCGTGATTTCTATGCCGACGGTGTTGTACTGAGCAACACTGATACTGCCAGAGTAATAGGGAATGACATTCACAGAATGAATCGTGTGGCCGTAACGACCTTTGCGGGTATAGAACTCTCAGATGACACGCGGAGAACATTGGTGATGAACAACAAGATTCACGATACACATACGGCTGCAACAACACAGTCAGGAACTTCTTATGGTTTATTTGCAAATGCAAACGATGTCCCTGCAGGCGTGGAGAACTATTACATCAATAACGTCGTCTATAATTTTAATAGCGGTACGGGTACTCAGTATGGCATTTATGAGAATAGTTCTGACGGCGCACGGTTTTATCACAACACCATTTCTTTGGATCATCAGTCTTCCACAAGTGGAACCACACGGGGAATATTTGTCAATTCCACTGCGGCCGCACCAGCAACAAATATTAGCTTCATCAATAACATGATTTCAGTCACACGAGAGGGTTCAGGAACTAAGTATGCAATTTACCTTGATCCGGGAGTAGGTGTTACGTCGAACTATAACAACCTATTTATAGCTTCTCCAAGCGGTACTGTTAACCTAGGTTTTTTTGCAACTGATTTCCAGAGTTTGAGCGATTGGCAGACAGCTAATGGGAATATCTGGGATCAGCAATCAAAAGGTAACAATCCGCTGTTTGTCGACCCCTCGACAGCCGATTTCACACCAAACAATGGTTTGATAGACAACTCTGGTACTGCTGTTGGTGTGATTACTGACATTACCGGCGCCACACGAGGAACTCCGCCGGATATTGGGGCTTATGAATTTAATGTGCCAATGTGTTCTGGCCTTCCGAACGCTGGTACTGCAACCGTGAATACCGACACGTTCACAACAGCAGCTTGTGTTGGCGGCAGCCTTTTTCTGCAGCTCCAGGATTACAGTATTGGCTCAGGTATTACTATCCAGTGGGAGTATTCTTATGATCAGAATAGCTGGTCGTGGGTCCCAGGTGCATCCACTACATCAACCTTTACCACGACGTTTGCAGGACCTGGTCCAATGTACTATCGTGCGGTGGTAACCTGTCTGGGTGCTCCCGCGTACTCTAACGTCGTAACGGTCAACCAAAACCCTATGTATTACTGTTATTGTTCACCAAATACCGGTGTGACCCTTCACGGCACAAATTCGAATATCAATGTGAATGTTACAATACCGGGTACCAGTCTTAATAATTCAACAAGCGCAGTGGGGCCAGATGGATACTACTTCGCAGACCCGAATGTCGGCACTAACACTGCGACACTTGCCCAGGGAGCGTCTTATACTTTGAATGTTACCCAGTCGAGTACTACCAGCACTTACAAGAGTGAAGCTTGGATTGATTGGGATATGAACGGAACTTTTGATGCTACGGAGTATTATCTTTTGACTAAGACAGGCAACCTTTCTTCTGTTACATTTACCCCTCCAAGTTCACCTTCCCCTACTGGAATTACTGGTATGCGGGTCCGCTCATTTATTTCTTCTACAACCAGCTACGGAGCTGCGGGTGCTTGCGACAATATTTCGGTCGGAAGAGAAACCGAAGATTATGTAATTACTATTGTTGCTCCTCCAACTTGTGCGCAGCCATCAAATTTAGTCATAGGCCCTGTTGCGGCGACTACGGCAGCGATTTTGTGGGATCCCTCAACTCCACCAGCAGGAGGCGGCTATGATTACTACTACAGTGCATCTAGCACCAACCCTACTAGCACCAGCACGCCCGACGGAACAGTTCTGCCAGGAGTTACTAATGTGAATCTCAGTGGTTTAACACCAGAGACTACTTATTATGTTTGGGTAAGGGGTAATTGCGGACCAGGTGACTACAGCCTCTGGACTGGACCGGCAACTTTCACTACTGCTTGCGCAGCAGTAGTCGCTCCATTTGCTGAGACATTCGACAATGCTGCCACTCCTCAGTGCTGGACGAATACAGGTTCAGAGGAGTGGGAATTTGGAACAAGTGCAACATATGGTGCGTCAGCAGACCACACCGGAAATAACGGTTACTTCGCCTGGGTAGATGACTCATCACCGCACAATGTAGGAACGACGTTGACAAGCCCCTTTATTGACATCTCAGGCTTGACCAATCCCCAGCTACGATTTTATATTTGGAGTAACAACACGGCTAATAACAACAATGATACTCTGATTATTGAAGCCTTCAACGGGACAGCATGGATGCCCATTGATTCCATCAGCCAGAATTTAGGCGCTCAGTGGCAGGAACTAACGTATTATCTGTCGTCTCTGGGATCATCAATTGTTCAATTGAGGTTTATTGTGAATGAGAATGCTGCCACAAGTTCAAATATTAATCATGATATAAGTATTGATGATATCCATGTAGAAAGCGGTCCAAGTTGTCCAATACCAAGTGGTTTGACAGCAGCTAACACATCAACAACGAGTACAGACCTTAACTGGACTGAGAATGGTACGGCTACGCAGTGGTCCATTGAATATGGCCCTCAAGGATTTACTCCCGGTAGCGGAACTTATGTTACGGCTACTGCAACTCCGAACGTTACATTGTCTGGCTTGAATTTAGGTTCTTTGTATCAGGTATATGTCAGAGCGATTTGTAGTCCGACAGACAGTAGTTCCTTATCCCTGCCATTGACCTTCGCTACCATACCGCCAAATGATACCTGTTTGAATGCAATAGACATTAGTGATGGATTAGTGCATAATGGTACTACTGCTGGTGCTACTCAAACCATGGCACCTTGTGATGCTAGCAGCAATGGAGCAAATGATGTGTGGTATTCTTTCACAACAGGAAGTGCAGGTAGTGTGACAGTAACTGTAAATACCACTTCTACAGGCACCGACATCGTCTTGTCTGTTTTCGATGGAACATGTGGTACGCTAAATATTTTGACGCCTACTGCTTCCAGCAATACTACTCCCGTAGCCTGTGTAGACGGCCCAGCTGCCGGTAATGAGTATGGCATCTATAATGTTGCTGCAGGAACTACATATTACGTCCGTATCTATGGATTTGAGGAAGAGCAAGGTACGTTTCCTATACAAGTTACCGGATCACCTCTTGCAATAAAATTGAAGGGAATTGAGGCGGTAAATGTCGGTAAGAGAAACCGGATTGATTGGAACACCGCTTCAGAAGATTTTGGTGACAAGTTCGAGCTGGAAAGAAGCGCAGATGGCAGAAACTTCACCTACCTGGCAACGGTTAACGCCAAGGGACAGCCATCTACCTACAGCTACTGGGATGAAAAGCCATTCAGCGGTGTAAATCACTACCGCCTGAAGATGAAGAATGCTGCTGGTCAGAGCTCTTACTCTGCGGTAGTTACAGCTACTGTAAAGGGCAACGGCCTGTTCAGTGTCGAAGCATTCCCGAACCCGGTTAGCGATAAGCTGACGGTGAAGGTGAATGGCACAACTGCTGCAAATGCAGAAGTAACCATCCTCGATGTTACTGGTAAGCTTATCAGCACTGTTAAGGTGTTGAACAATGAAGCTACTGTCGATATGAGTGGACTTGCTCAGGGTGCTTACATCGTGAAGTACACTGATGCAAACAACACACAAACAATCAAGGTGAACAAGCAATAAGTTGTTCACTACATCAAAAGCAAAGGGCTGACACGCACGTGTCAGCCCTTTTGTAATATATCTTGTCAGCTCCTTATAGTTCTACATCGATAACTCAGGAATCGCCGAAGAACTAACCTCCGGTAGCTCCACCGTATCAAACCAATAGGTGATGAACGAGCTTATCTTTCGAGATGTTTGTTCGTTAGAGTATGGCTTCAGCACATACGAGCTCACCCCCAGTCTGTAGCTCTCGTTCACATCTTTAGGAAAGGCAGTGCCACTGATCATCACCACCGGTATCGTCCTGTAAGTATCATCAGCTTTGAGCTCCCTCAGCACATCCATCCCGCTGCCTATCGGTACGTTCTTGTCTAGCAATATCAGGTCAGGGTAGGGGAGTTGTTCACTTGCACACTTGTCCAGGTATTCAATCACTTCATGTCCATGGGTTACAAACTCCAGGTGAATATCATACCCTTGCTCCCGGAAGAAGGATTCGGTGATATAGCGGTCCTCTTTGTCGTCCTCCAGCATCAGGATACACCGCTTGCTTGTACTCGGTTTCATCTATCTGTCCTTGTTTGCTTCCTACAAATATACCGCATTGTCAAGTTTGATGTTGCTACCGGCCCTCCTTCGGGTTTGTCATTTGAGTATCAAATGTTACTTACTCAATAGGAAGAGGATATGCATTTTTATAGTTTTATGCCACTATAACTTATGAAGCCACTCTATACTTTCCTCACCGTCGTAGCGCTTGCCTGGGCATCTCAGGCACAGGCGCAGTTCCAGAATATCATGGTAGGCAACATGAACGCTCCGCAGGAGCCTTCTATTATGATAAACCCAAAGAATGTAGCCCAGATGTTGCTGGTGCTAACATGAATAATGTGTATGTCTCCACCGATACCGGCAACACCTGGCAACATCAGATCCTGTCTTCCACTTATGGGGTCTGGGGCGATCCTGTTATTGTTGTAGACACCGCTGAAGACTTCTACTTCCTTCATCTTTCTGCACCCTCGAATAGTTACCTCGCTCCCGACTGGCTGGATAGAATTGTCTGCCAGCGACTGGATACCATCACCGGCATGTGGAACAATGGTTCTTTCACTGGCCTCAATGGCACTGCAGATCAGGATAAAGAATGGGCAGTGGTAGATCGTAAAACGAATACCATCTACATGACCTGGACACAGTTCGATTTGTATGGCAGCACCAATCCTTCCGACAGCTCGGTAATTCTCTTTTCTAAGACTACTGATAAAGCCAACACATGGAGCACTCCGGTCCGCATCAATCAGGTTGCCGGTATCTGTCTCGATGATGATGCCACAGTCGAGGGTGCTGTTCCTGCTGTCGGCCCCAATGGCGAGGTCTACGTCTGCTGGACGGGTCCGGCAGGTATCCGGTTCGATCGGTCATTGGATGGCGGGCAAACATGGCTGGAGAACGATATCCACGTTGCTGATATGCCCGGTGGCTGGGACTTCAACGTACCTGGTATCTATAGGTGTAACGGACTTCCCTTCATGAGCTGCGACCTCAGCGGTGGCCCAAACCACGGCACTATATACATCAGCTGGAGCGATCAGAGGAACGGCGTCAACAACACCGATGTATGGCTTGCTAAGTCTACTGATGGCGGCAACACCTGGTCTGCACCCATCATGGTGAACAACGATAACACCATCACTGCTCACCAGTTCTTCAATTCTATGACCATCGATCAGTCAAGTGGCTACCTCTACTTCGTCTTTTACGATCGGAGGAACTATACCAACAATCAAACGGATGTGTACATGGCATACTCCACCGACGGTGGCACAACCATACACAACCGCAAGATCAGTGCCTCTCCCTTCACGCCTTTATCTACGGTTTTCTTTGGCGACTACACCTACATCTCAGCCCACAACGGCGTCATCCGCCCTATCTGGGGAAGAATGAATGGCGGTGCGCTCAGCATCTGGACAGCAAAGGTTGATACCACCACGCTCTTCCAGTTCCCCGCAGCCATTGAGGATGTAAAGGTGGAGCTCGGCGAAAGTTACCCGAACCCGTTCTACGAAACTACATTCCTGTCGTTTAAGATGAAGGAGCAAGCAAATGTGCAGTTGGATGTAATGGATCTCTACGGCCGTAAGATAACCACCATCCTTAATAATGAACTCCTGAGTCACGGTAAGCACACCTACCAGTTCAAAGCTACCGACTTCGACCTATCACCGGGTATCTATTTCTTTCACTTACGGGTAGGCAACCAGGTAAAGACTCGAAAGATCGTACTGGCAAACTAATTCCTAGAGCTGATAGAAGCGGCTGTATCAAAATTGCTACAGTCTGTTTTTGTTTTCCGCATCAGCGAAAGATATGACTCCCATTATCACTCCACTCGTCATCGTGGCGACGAATAGAGCCCCCTCAGCCCAATCTGGTGTACCACGATCTCCTATTTCGGCCCCCGCGGAAACTAGGCCACGCGCTCTATTTATTGGAATTTGGAATTTGTTCTTTGGAATTTGTTCTTTGGAATTTGTTCTTTGGAATTTGACATTTGGAAATTAACACTAGCCCCCTCCACTCGTCATCGTGGCGACGAATAGAGCCCCCTCAGCCCAATCTGGTGTGCCACGATCTCCTATTTCCGCCCCCGCGGAAACTACGCCACGCTCTATTTATTGGAATTTGGAATTTGTTCTTTGGAATTTGTTCTTTGGAATTAACACTAGCCCCCTCCACTCGTCATCGTGGCGACGAATAGAGCCCCCTCAGCCCAATCTGGTGTGCCACGATCTACTATTTCCGCCTCAGCGGAAACTACGCCACGCGCTCTATTTATTGGAATTTGGAATTTGTTCTTTGGAATTTGACATTTGGAAATTAACACTAGCCCCCTCTACTCGTCATCGTGGCGACGAATAGAGCCCCCTCAGCCCAATCTGGTGTGCCACGATCTACTATTTCCGCCTCAGCGGAAACTATTACTCGCTATAAGACAAAATATCCTAGAGACAGTCGTCTATTAGTTTATCACCGGGAATGATCGCTGCTTTCCCTGCTCTCCTTATCCTCCTTTCCTACGCTGGTCTTCGAATACTTCGGATTAGAGGTATCACCCGCCGTACTTATAGACTCATCATTGTTGCTTTCATTATCCGGTAGTTTCCTGTTTCCCCTGTTCTCCGACATCGAGCCTGTGCGGCTTTCATCTTCATGCGATTTATTACTGTTGCGGTTCTTATTCTGAGGTGCCATAGTAGTGGATTTAGTACCATATAGGCAAAAAGACAATGCCACTAGAGAAAGAAAATCCCAAATTCCAGGGCTCCAAATTCCAAAAGTTTGTTTCCGCAAAAGCTTGAGATTTCAGCTAGCTATTGATGATCGTTGGACTTGTCACTTGGGATTTGTTATTTGGGATTTGTTACCTGGGATTTGTTACGGGGATTTGTTATTTGGGATTTGGGATTTGGAATTTGTTACTTGGGATTTTGTTATTTGGGATTTGGAATTTGTTATTTGGGATTTGGGATTTGGAATTTGTCCTTTTGGGATTTGTCCTTTTGGAATTTCGAACTACCTGTTCCACAAACTCGCACTCCCCGCATCCACCCCAAAGTCATCTGTCACCCCATCTTTCGATACCTTATACCTGAAGTCAATCTTCTGGTCTTGTGGGGTATTAACGCCTCCAGTCAGCACCCCTTCACCCGAAATATCAAAGCCACCAATGTTCTGAGGGAGAATACGAATCGTATCCCTGTATACAAAGGCTATAACACTGTTAGATGAGGTGTTGCGGAAGTTCAGAATTCTTATTTCGTTTGCAGTACTTCCCGTGACAAGCGACACCGTATACTGCGCCGGATTACTGGCTGTCCCATCTTCAGTCACTATCCAGAGTCCGAAGAACTTATTCCTGCTGCTTGTTTCACAGTATTGCCCCTCAAAGCCCAGCGCACAATTGCAGGTGCCATCCACGCAAGTGCCACCATTCATGCAGGTAATTGTCGCGCACGGCTCGTAGATCTCACATCTTGGTCCAGAATACCCAGTAGGGCACACACACCCACCATTGTCACATAGGCCACCGTTTTGGCAATTCACTTTCTTACAGGCATCCTTCTCACATGAGTATAGCGTTAGCGTAAACACGGATAGGGTAACTATAATAGTTGCTAAAAAGGTTCTGATCATGTTGAGGCTTTATAGGTATGAATTTAACTATAATTCATGGAAGGGCATGGAAGGATTAATGTACCGTTCCTTTTCCATCTTCGCCAGTGCCGACTCCAGGTCCTCCGGGTTGTTGGCCTTTACTATTATCACAGGCCTCCTCATGCTGTCAAAGAAGCTCACATACCACGATCTTGCAGTGGTCACCGGCACCAGTTGTTGCAGTTCAGGAAAAAGGCTTGCCAGTTGCCGCTGCGTCACATCAAAGTTGCGGTCTACTATCAGTAGCTGTGTGCCCGTCGCAGTTCTCATCGAAGATTTACTGTATTCATGCAATATGGGCGACGATAGGTTCGAATTACTCACCTGGAAGTACTTAGATATGGTCGCCATTAGCGAGTTCCGCTCTGCCTCTGTCTCCCCGTCTATATAGATGGTCACTCTATTCAGGAGAATACCATAGTCATTCACCGAGTTAGGGAAGCGCTGTTCAAACAGGCTAATAGCTCTCGCAACGAAGTTACTGTCTATCGCCTTCCCAGCTTCCAGGTACTCACTCACCAGCGGGTACAAGGCATGCCCGAAGCCATCTATGTATATGTTGTTATACCACGGTGTGGTGTCCTCAGTGCCCTTCAGCTGCTTGTAGCCCCAGCCGTTGCCAAGGGCAGTAGCCATTCCTTCGTCAAAGAAGTTGTTCGCAAGTGCCGCATAAGGCGATTTGCTGGTAGCAAAGTAGCCCTCCAGTTGGTGCTGCACATGGTCTGGCTGCTCATCATACAGCACGTGGCACATCTCATGCAGTATCACGCTCATGCGACCAATGTTATCCGATTCTCCCGTCAGTATTCCCACACACAGGTTATTAGCATGTGGGGTAGCAGTAGTATTGCCGCTTATCCCGGGTATCAGGTACAGCGCCACTGTAAACGGCTGGTTAGGCGACCAGCCCGACTGGTAAAACCTCGCCAGCTTCACGAACATCTTATCCGCCTTCTTACCATGTTGCTGCAACGCCTGTAGTTGTTGGTGGGCCTGCTCCAGGTACTTGTTCCATATCAGCGGGTCATAATACGTCTCCGCCTGCCGTAGTAGCGCTAGTAATTGCTGCTGACTGGTATTAGGCAGTATCCCAGCTATCCTCAGGTTAAAGTCGTCCAGGTCAGTAGCGTTCACCGCCGCAGCAGCTATCAGGTCATAGGTCGACCTTGTGCGGTGCCGGTTCACAGGATATTCGTCTCTGGTAAAGCTATAGTCCAGCCTCAGATTCCTGAAGCGCTCCGTCATTTTCTTAAATGCACTGTCAGCCTCAGGTACGTTCACATTTATATATTCTTTTAAGGTAGATGATGTTCCGTTAGCATCTATGGTCGTCTGCAAAAAGTTCAGCAAACAATAGGGCTTGCTTATCCTGAACTTCATCAGATCAGCCGCCTGCAGTGAGGCAACACTGCACATCAGGACAAGAATGGTAAGAATTAACTTCATAAGCTGCATTGATGAAATAATAGTCTAATTTATCTCATCCGATCCAATGATTCACTACCTGATTCATAAAGCTAATATAAACAACGCCCCCACACACTGGTATATTGCCCCCGCACCTTTTCGTGCAGTGTTCAGGCCATCACCATGCTATCAGCCACGGGTTAGCAGGCGCTGATGAATCTATCTGGAAGCCCTCTAAAGTGCCTCGTATATGGGTCTAAGTTGGAGTATGGTTGGAGTATCCTTGGAGTATAGTTGGAGTATAGTTGGAGTTAGAGGGGCTCTTGAAGGGAGAAATGGCGGGAAAACAGCCCCTGTGCATGGTCTTTTTCCTTAATAAGGTGCTCAGCTCGCACCTGGGAAATGAAGTACATCATAGCGCTCATAGCGATGCTTCAAGATACGAAATTTCAGCCTCATTTCCAAGCTCCGTGGCGGGAATTTGTTGCCTTTAAGGTTCTGCAACTCCTACAAGGCAATTGTAACATCTTATCTAAAAGTTTTATTTTTGAGCCCTCCTAAAACCGAAGGGTGCGCCTCATAGTTTATAGCACTCAGGTAAATACAAGTTAACACTCATGAGAATACTTATCCCCTTCGTTGTGGTAGCCATCCTCCACGGATCCGGCACCGCCACGGTTGCTCATGCTAAGGGCAATAGCCTGTCCGACACCCTCGCCAGAGATACGGTTATAATAGTAGATGCCCTCCCTGTGGAAGGGTTCAACTTTCCCTACGTCCTCTACCTGCCCAAGGGAATGAAGATGTCAGGAGAGACCACCCTCATGGTAGAGACCAACAATGGCGGCCTTAACGACACCCTCGAACACCATAAGAAAACCGCCATCCACACAGCCAGCAAGAGCGGAGTAGCCAATTATGTCGCTCGCAGGCTAAAGATTCCCCTGCTGGTCCCGGTCTTCCCCCGCTCAGCTACCCATTGGACAGTCTACACCCACGCCCTCGATCGCGATGCCTTCCTCTCCACCGACTCCGCCATCCGCCGCCTCGACCTCCAGTTGATCGCAATGGTGGAAAGCGCCAGAAAGCTGTTGCGCAATAGCGATGTCAGGCTAGATGAGCAGTTCTTCATTACCGGCTTCTCAGCTTCGGGCACATTCGCCAACCGGTTCTCCCTGCTGCATCCGGGGCTGCTCAAAGCCACAGCCTCTGGCGGCATCAACGCCATAGCCATACTCCCCGTGAGCCACATCGAAGGCACACCTTTTAAGTTCCCTCTCGGAATAGCCGATGTCGGGCAGGTGACAGGCAGAAAGGTGCAGATGGATGCCTTCAAAAAGCTCCCGAAGATGCTCTATATGGGCGCGCTGGATGATAATGATGCTGCCGCCTTCGATGATGCTTATGATGAAGAGGAACGCCAGCAGATATATAAATTCATGGGCAGGAAGTCAATGCCTGATCGTTGGGCGTTTATGCGAGACATATACAAGCAGCACGGCATAGAGGCAACCTTCATCACCTACCCCCATATCGGCCATGGTACCGACCTCAGGATCAATAATGAGCTTGTAGCCTATTTCAGGAAGTACCTCCAGGATAAGTAATGTCATTAAAGAAAATGGTCCATATCCAAAGAATTGGCACGTTTTCTTCGTCTTATAGTTAGGCGGATTATGATTTATTATTCTACTGATCTGCCTATACAAATTTGCGGGATTATGAAGACGCTAACCATAGCACTGCTACTTGCCCTCACCGCGGTAGTCGGATGCAAAAAGGAGGAAATACTTACAGGATCATCCAACTGTCTGGACAACGAGATCGCCAAAGCCGACAGGAATGCTTTGTGCGATGATCCCAGTGTAGAAGAGTACCAATTCCAAGGTAAGACTGTTTACGTCTTCCACCCCGGCACCTGCGGCGCCGATATGGCCTCTCCCGTATTAGATGCTCAATGCAATTCCCTTGGCTCCCTCGGTGGCTTCGCAGGCAACACAAAGATCAATGGAGAAGATTTCTCGAGTGCCACCTTCGTAAGAACGGTATGGAAGAAGTAGCCCCCTAAGAGGTAAATAAGGAGACCTGGGCCTCACAACCAGCGGCGGACAATAAACAACCAGCAACGATGCTTATATTGTGCCCATATGGCGGAAATAGTTACTTCCAAACAGGGCAATCGGCTCACGTTATATATCATTATTGGTCTTGTCGCTGGTATCGTACTGGGCTTCGTACTTAATGGCTCCTATGTCAATACAGAGAACCTCAGACTGGTACAGGTAGATGATAGCCTGCAAGCCCTTAAGACCCGGATTGCCGCGGTATCAGATACTGCATCTACTACTTATCACAGCCTCATTGCGGAAAAGGCGCAACTGTCGCAGTCAAAGAATACCATCCTTGAAGCCAGAGACTCCAAGCTGGATCCGTTCTCCATTCTTGCTGATATTTTTCTTCGGCTCATAAAGATGATCGTTGCTCCTCTCGTGTTTACCACTCTGGTAGTAGGTGTGGCTAAATTGGGCGATATAAAAGCAGTAGGCAGAATAGGTGGGAAGACCTTGCTGTGGTTCTTTGGTGCCTCTTTTATGAGCCTTCTCCTCGGCATGGCACTGGTTAATTTCTTCGAGCCGGGTTTAGCTATGAATCTTCCCTTGCCTGAGTCTGCCGATCTGAATCTCCAGAAGAGTGACATGTCCATCAAGCGCTTTCTTTACCACGTCTTCCCTTCCAGCTTTATCGATTCCATGGCAAAGAACGAGATACTGCAAATAGTGGTGTTCTCGCTGTTCTTCGGTGTAGCTACTGCCGCAATAGGGGAGAAGGGTGAAATAGTCATCCGCGCCTTCGATGCCATAGCGCATGTAATTCTAAAGGTGACAGGCTATGTCATGAACTTCGCGCCAGTGGCAGTCTTTGGCGCCATGACGGCCATCATCGCAAAGCAGGGACTAGGTATCCTGAAAACGTACTCCATCTTCATAGGCGAGTTCTACTTTGGTCTGCTGGTATTATGGATCATCCTGCTACTCGCAGGCTCTGTGTTTATCCGGGGCAGAGTGATAACGTTGTTGAAGAGAATAAAGGAGCCCATCATTCTTGCGTTCAGTACCAGCAGCAGTGAAGCTGCCTTCCCAAAGACAATGCTCGAGCTGGAGCGTTTCGGCTGCAAGGATAAGATCGTCAGCTTCGTACTGCCTCTTGGTTATTCCTTCAATCTTGATGGCTCCATGATGTACATGACCTTCGCCTCCATCTTCATCGCGCAGTCTTATGGTATCCATTTAGACTACGGCACGCAGATGAGTATGCTCCTCGTTCTGATGCTCACTAGTAAGGGTATCGCAGGTGTACCCCGCGCTTCCCTGGTTGTTATCGCCGGCACGCTTGCAAATTTTAACATTCCTGAAGCAGGCCTCGCCCTACTCCTCGGTATAGACCCGCTCCTCGACATGGGACGCAGTGCTACCAATGTTGTAGGCAATAGTGTGGCTACCGCCGTAGTAAGCAAATGGGAGGATTCTCTCGAAAGTTGATGAGGTTTTGTAATTCAATGCTTTGGCGCTGTCTTTGCATTTAATTCTCTATTTTCGCGCTTTCCATTTTTATGCACGAAATAATAGAGTTTCTGAAGAACCTCATGGACGCCAACTGGATCATGGCCCATGGAGGATTGTATCTTGTTGCCCTTATCGTATTTGCTGAAACCGGGCTTTTCGTCGGCTTCTTTTTGCCTGGCGATTCATTGCTGTTTGTCTCCGGACTCATCGTTGCTAACACCACCATCGCATCACCCATCATGGCAGGTCCTGTTGATCTTGTATTCTGGATGGTTATCATTGCCATATGTGGTATTCTCGGTAATATGGTGGGGTATTGGTTTGGTAAGAAGTCCGGACCTATTCTCTTTGAGCGACGGGACACATGGCTGTTTAAACGTAAGCACCTCATTCAGGCAAAGGAGTTCTATGAGAACAAAGGCGGTGGTGCCATAGTACTCGCAAGGTTCCTTCCCGTAGTCCGCACTTTCGCGCCAATAGTAGCAGGAATCGTACATATGAACTATAAGAAGTTCTTCTTCTATAATGTCCTTGGCAGCTTTGCCTGGGTAGTGAGCATGATGGTGCTGGGCTATCTGTTAGGCAATAATGAGTGGGTAAAGAACAACCTGGAGAAGATCATCCTGCTGATAGTTCTGGTTACCACCGCACCAGTAGTTTATAAGATGTTCTTTGGCAAGAAGAAAGATCCAACTCTGGAGGTGGGTAAGGATATTATCGAGGAGAGCCTAAAGGGAGACTCTAAGTAGTACAATTCCTCCAGTATTCATATGTAAAGAGCGAGGCTGTATCGAAATGATGCAGCCTCGTTTTATTTCGGTACCTGATTGTCACGATCTCAGATTTCCACCCCCGCGGAAACTACTACGCCTAGTAATAATCGCGCTCCATCTTTGGAATTTGTCTTTTGGAATTTTCCCGAATGCCAGATAACGTGTGCCACGATCTCAGATTTCCCCACCAACGGAAACCACTACTCTTAGCAATACTCGCGCTCCATCTTTGGAATTTGGAATTTGTCTTTTGGAATTTCCCTACGGCCGGATCAGGTGTGCCACAACTTTTTCATGGAGCGTAGCGGAATAATCTCAGACTTCCACCCCCGCGGAAACCACTACTCTTAGCAATACTCGCGCTCCATCTTTGGAATTTGGAATTTGTCTTTTGGAATTTCCTTAAATGCCAGATCACGTGTGCCACGACCTCTGATTTCCACCCCGGCGGAAATTACTACTTGTAGTAATACTCGCACTCCATCTTTGGAATTTGGAATTTGTCCTTTGGGATTTGCCTTGAATAATACAGTATGTGTGCTGCCCGTTCTTCCCAGCCTAATCCCAGATGCCGTTCTGCACTGTGAATATGAGGGGTTCGCCATCAGTCACCATTATGGTGTGCTCGTGTTGTGCAACAAACCCACCCTTGTTACCTACTAAGGTCCAGCCATCCGGCTGTGAGTTGGCTATAGTAGACCTGGTGGAGATGAAAGTTTCCACCGCCACCACAGAGTTCTTCTTAAACCGGTCTCTGTTAAACCTGTTGCAGTAGTTGGCTATCTCGTGTGGTGCCTCGTGCAGGCTGCGACCAATGCCATGTCCTGTCAGGTTTTTTATCACTGTATAGCCCTGCTTCTTAGCTTCCGTTTCTATCAGTCTGCCCAACTCAGATATTCTCATGCCGCTCTTAATGTTACTGATAGCCTTCCGCAATATATCTTTCGATGTTGCTACAAGTTTGCCGTGGCCGTGCACGTCCTCACCTAGTACAAACGACCCGCCATTGTCCGCCCAGTAACCATTCAGTTCTGCAGATACATCAACATTCACAAGATCCCCTTCTCTAAGGATTTTCATCTCCGAAGGTATCCCGTGAGCCGCTTCCTCATTGACGCTTATACAGGTATATCCGGGAAAGCCATATGTCAGCCGTGGTGCAGAGCGTGCACCCATTTGAGCTAATAGCTGGCCTCCGTACTCGTCAAGCTCCTTTGTCGAAATACCAGGCCTTGCGAATTCCCGCATCTTTCTCAGCGTGATGGCCACAGCATCACTTGCCTTCTGAATTCCAATCCTTTGCTCTTCGCTGGTTATAGACATAGCATCGAAATTATTGGCTGCAAATCTAAACCTAATAAAACGGATATGCCCTATCGTTCCGGAACAGGTGACGTAAGTGCCGGGAAGGGTTTAGTTAGTTGTCCCGGTCTGCTTTCATTTTGCTGAGGATCTTTCTATCAATATAAAAAGTGCCGAAAGGAACGATACAAGCTATCAGAACCTTCCATGTGGTAGTGTTGAACTTCCAGCGATGTTCGACACCCACACTAATTGTGTTGAATACGAATAGTAGAAACAACCCACCGTGTACAGGGCCCAGGATCTTTGAGCCGGAAGGATTATCGAAGTAGTACTTCATGGGTACTGCTACAAAGATGAGCGTGAGGAGAGAAACCCCCTCAAGGAAACCGATGACGCGCAGGCGTCCTACGCTTGTTTTTAATAGATGTATCATGTTATCTAAGAAATGGACGGTTAGATAATGGGGAGAATGGCCAGGGAATAAAAACGAAAATAATGACAAGCGCGGTCGCAAACCAGAGGAACATAGTCTTGTGCTTTTCTGAATCAAGGCTCTTACTTTTTGACAACGCCGATCCTATAGTAATGATCAAAACAGCGCTTAACATACCTAAGGAATGGAGCACGGAATAGAATACGGCATCGAAGAAAGAATGCTCGCCTGAAGGTGTTTGCCAATAGTACTTTACTAAAGGGCTTTGTGTGTACAACACTATGCCAAGCATCAATTGCAGATGCGCGAAGGTTGCAGTCCAATGGCGAATGTTGTTGTCCAGACGTGAGAATACGCTGCCCGATCTAAACCCCTTATAACCCCGGAAAACAGCATAGCCAAGACTTATAACTACGAGCCACCTGGTCACTGAATGTAGAAAGATGAGGGTGGAATACATGAACCTTTTGCTTGTGAAGCCAAAGGTAGATAAAAAACATACTAGTCGGTATGTTTTATTAAGTGTTAGTTTCTGAGGCTCTCCAGGTATGCCTTCAGTCCTCGTAAGTAGGTTTGATAGATAGTCTTGCTTTGGGTGAGTTTCCCAAGATTCCGAACGCCCCAATATCCTGAAATAATAAAAATTACAGCCTCTTTTTCATTTACATCTTTGCGTACTATGCCACTCTTTTTACCGTTGGCTAGGGTGACTATCAAGCCATTCTTCCATTGCTCGGTCACCTCGTTAAGAGCATTGCTAAAGTCAGAGTTACCAGGTGCCATTTCCTGCGACAGATTAGATACCGGGCAGCCAAATTCCTGCTTCATGAAGCTGTCCTTCATCAGCAGATGATGCATTAGGTTATATATCAGGCGAAGCGGGTCTTGCTCCTTCTGCAGCGGCTCCATAAACCGTTCGGAGAGCTTAGGCTTTAATACCTCGTGGATAATCGCCAGGCCCATTTCGTCCTTATTCTGAAAGTGATAATAAAACGCCCCTTTAGTAACTCTCGTCGTAGCCAGTATGTCATCAATGCTGGTGTTCTGGTAGCCCCTCTCATAAATCAGTTCAAAGGCCCTTTCTAATATGTTTCTTCGTGTACCTTCTGCTTTCTTCATAAGCAACAACAATGCAGGCTGCAAAGGAATACATTTTATACTAAAGCAGTCTATTAAACCATCGCGATAAGTATGTTGCCGCCTATTGATCCGCTTTGCTCCAGATTGCTTTTCCTTCAAGCACCACCGTGCCTGAGGTTCCTTGGCTGGCCACTTTTATCATAGCTCGGGCGAGTACTTCGGTTGGCATGGGTTTCTGAGATCTAAAAAGCCCCCTTTTGTTTAGAAACCTTAACACAGGCACCGCAGCATTCTCCATAGATCTATCGCTACCCTTTCTCACCAATAGCGGTGGCCGAAATAGTAGCAGGAAGGACGAGCTAGTGATACTCGACCTAAGCAACTATGTGACCTGGTCGTTTCCTGAGTTTGTTCCTTTTTGCGCGGAGCTATACTACTTCTCTAATCTTAAGCGCTTCAGCGACTCTGCTGCTGCCTGAGTAACCAGCAATAAGTACTTCTGCCCTTTTATCCTGAGCTACTAACAACAGATGTAGCCCGGTGAGGTTTTATTTTAACGCGCTTCAGTCTTGCAAATTGCAAGAGCCGGAGGCGGGCAGTGATGTATTTGATGCAATAGGACGGTTACTCTTCTACACAAGCGATTGTTTCACATTTAAAATAGAAGGTGCTATGCAACTAACTAAATTCCCTTACGAGGGCGCGAAGATTGACATTCAAACTGCTGGAATTAAGATGAACAACTACATGAAGAAAAAAGTTGACAGCACGATCAAGAACCTTATGAATGTATTTCCTGAGATAAACTCGATGGATATATACTTTAAGGAGTCGGAAGAGAATGTAGTGGGGCCAAGGACTGTGACTGTGCGCGTGGGCATACTCGGTCCGGACGTGGTGGCGAGTGACTCAGAATTCAGGTGGAAGGCTGCTCTGAAGAACGTGGAGAAGAAACTTATACGCCAACTGGAGAAGAAGCGTGCGGTACTGGTGAGGATGAAGGAGCTATAAAAAGCTAAGAGATGGGACATGCTGAAGAATTAACCCTACCAACCTGAGTGAAGGTGTACTGTAAAGGCAAGGTGAAATGATATCCGCCGTTTTGAAACATTAGCTGGTCAGGCCTACTTAAGGCCGACCAGAGGCCGACTAGAGGCCGACTAGAGGCCGACCATAGGCGGTCTAAGGGCGGGATATCCCAGGTACCTTTATGTTTTATGTAATATATAGTAGTAAGAGGCCGCATTTTTCAGTGCGGCTTCTTTGATGTATGTAACCGTTGTGATTGATGGCTTTTCCTAACCGAGGATGGTGGCGGGACCGTCCGGCGGAGCATGTAGTATTTTCTTGATCAGAACCATTTGTCCGAGGTGGTAATGCGTGTGCTCGATGATTCCGTGGATGTTTCTGTAATAGTTTCCGTGTTTTTCTTCTGCTATATTTTCCCACAGCTTTTCTTCGGGGAGTTGCTCCACGAGGGTTGCAAACTGTTCGGCTTCTGTGAGGGCTTTGTTTACCATATTGTCCCAATCGGCCTGAGAGGTAATGGGCGGATGATCGAAGCTGTACTTGTCGTGCGAATCGAGGGGTTTACCCTGGAGAACCTGGAGTACTGCGTTCACATAATAATTGGTGTGAAAGAGTAAGACTGCGATGGTATTGAAGGTATGGACCTTCGTGGTGGCCTGCTGCCAGGTGATACCATCAAGTGTATCCTTAAGATTTACCCATGTCCAGTTACCACCAAAATGAACTTCTCTGAAGTGCTTTGCAATCTGCTTAGTAAGCGTCATAATGAAATATTAGGCGACTAAATTAAATAAATACAGAATATTAAGGCTGCCTGGTGTGAGAGGAATAAGTTAGTGGATGGACTGGAATGTTAGTTGATCAAGCGGAAATGTGAATAAAATTCTTTGCTGATGGCACAACTATTTGATATTTTTGTAGTCTATCACTTGTTATTAATAGTAACATTATCACTATGGACCTTTCTACCAGCAAACAGGCAATAACAAAGCAGCTTCAGAAGGAAGTGCTGGAGATGCAGGGCTATAAAAGAGCTGTTGGGGAGCATCTTTTGGATACCGGGTTGGGTGAGATAGGGATGTCTTTTCCCGATGGTAGATTCCCTACCGCGGCCGTCCATGAATTCATCAGTTATGCTACAGAGGAGGCTGCTGCCACAGTAGGGTTTATGAGTGGTATACTGGGGAGGCTGATGCAGAACGGTGGCGCTTGCTTGTGGGTGACGCCAAAGAATACGGTATTTCCTCCCGCTCTTGTACAATATGGCATAGAGCCTCACCGGATCATCTTTGCGGAGATTAGCAAACCTAAGGATCTGTTATGGACTGTAGAGGAGGGGCTGAAATGTGAGGCTTTGTGTGCGGTGGTAGGGGACTTGTCAGAGCTTGGCTTTACTGAATCGAGACGACTGCAACTGGCGGTGGAGCAAAGTAAAATACCAGGGTTCATTCATAGACAGAAACCCAGAAGCGAAAACACGGTTGCCTGCTACACCCGTTGGAAAATAAAGCCTCTTCCCAGTAATGCTATACAGGATCTTCCTGGTATTGGATATCCCAGATGGGAGGTGCAGCTACTGAAAGTAAGGAATGGAAAACCGGGTAAATGGATAGTGGAATGGAAAGGTGGTGATCTGTCATTTGTGCAAACGCCAACTATTGCTTTGCCGTTAGTCTCCAAACTGATGGCAGGATAGGGTAGGTAGCTAAGGGGCTTTACCTGCTGATAAATATGTGAGGATGAAAAGGCGATATGTATCAATATGGTTTCGTCATTTAGTAGCGGACTGGCTTACCAGAAAACGTCCGGAACTTGCTGGTGCCCCTTTTGTAACAGCAACGCCGGAGCGGGGGCGAATGGTGGTAAAGGCGGTGAGCATGGCGGCTCATGCAAAGGGCATTCAGACTGGGATGGTAGTGGCAGACTGCAGGGCTATACTTCCTGAACTGAAAGTAATTGATGATATTCCGGGTAAGCCTGAACAGCTATTGACATCATTGGCGGAATGGTGTCTGCGATTTACCCCTGTGGCGGCGGTGGATATGCCAGACGGAGTGATGCTGGATGTAAGTGGTTGCGCGCACCTGTGGGGAGGAGAACCTGCCTACCTTAAGGAAGTTCATGGACGGCTTTCGCAACTGGGCTATGATGTGCGTATAGCTATTGCTGATACGATAGGTACTGCATGGGCAGTGGCAAGATATGGAAGAATAGGTCCGATAATAGCTCCGGGTGGTAATGCAGACGCTTTATTCAATCTTCCTCCGGCTGCCCTGAGACTGGAGCCAGGTATTGTGGAGCGCCTGGAGAAACTTGGACTATACAGGATCAGGGATTTCATTAAGATGCCCCGATCCGCATTACGCAGGCGGTTTGGGCCTACACTACTTACCCGTATTGACCAGGCCTGGGGCAAGGAGACCGAAGCGATAGAACCTGTGCAACCGGTGCAGCAATACCAGGAAAGGCTGCCCTGCATGGAACCAATAAGAACAGCCACGGGCATCAGCATAGCATTAAAGCAACTGCTGGAAAAGCTGTGTAACAGACTGGGCACTGAAGAAAAAGGACTGAGGACCTGTGTGTTTACCTGCTACAGGATTGACGGAAACCTGCAGCAGATTGGGATAGGGACTAACAGGCCAACGAGAAATGCGGGTCATCTGTTTAAGCTGTTTGAAGAAAAGATCCAACGACTGGAGCCGAGACTGGGGTTTGAGCAATTTGATCTTTCAGCGCCTATAGTAGAGAGCCTTACCACCACACAGGAAGCCCTTTGGAGGGTAGCGGCCAATAAGAACGAAGCTGCAGTTGCAGAATTGCTGGACAGGATAACTTGTAAGATAGGCAACGGAACCTACAAGCGCTACCTTCCTGACGAACATTACTGGCCGGAACGCTCGGTAAAGGTGGCGACTGAGTTTAATGAAAAGGCACAAACAACATGGCAGATTAACTTACCCCGGCCTACCTGCCTTCTGGAAAAGCCGGAACGAATAGACGTAAGTGTTCCCCTGCCTGACTATCCGCCTATGCTGTTCCGGCACAGGGGCAGTCTGCACAAGGTGGCAAGAGCAGACGGGCCAGAGAGGATAGAGCAGGAGTGGTGGATAGAGGAAGGAACATACCGCGACTACTACTGTCTGGAAGATGAACAGGGAGCAAGGTACTGGGTGTTCAGGTCAGGTGACTATGCGGAAACAGAGCCGGAATGGTATATACATGGCCATTTTTCGTGAAGGAGGAAACAGAGATGGAATACACAGAACTACAGATAACTACGAACTTTAGCTTTCTGAGAGGAGCATCGCACCCCGAAGAAATGGTGGAACAGGCTGCTGCGCTGGGGTATAAGAAAATAGCCATTACAGACCACAACTCGCTGGCGGGTGTGGTACGGGCATACTCAGCAACAAAAGGCAAAGACATACAGATAATACCCGGATGCAGACTGAACCTGCTGGATGGCAGTCCACTACTCATGTACCCCACCAACAGGGATGCATATGCACAGATGTCAGCGCTGCTCTCGAAAGGAAATCTGCGAGCAGAAAAAGGAGAATGTCACCTCTATAAAGCCGACGTATTCAACCATAGGATTGGGAGTAAGTTTATAGCTATTCCCCCACCTATGCTGGATGGGACATATGAACTGAGTCCGCAGTTTGTGATGGACCTGAAGATGTACCGCGATGCCTTCGGTAAAGACCTTTACCTGGGTGCCAATAGAACCTACCAGGCAAATGATAATAAACGGCTTCACCAGATTGGCCGGTTATCGGAGACGTTTGGTGTACCAATGGTAGCTACTAATGATGTACACTATCATGTATCTGAAAGGAGGGAGCTACAGGATGTGCTAACATGTATAAGAGAAAAGTGCACCATCTATAATGCAGGGTTCAGGCTGCACCAGAACGCTGAGAGGTGCATAAAGCCAAACAAAGAAATGCTGAGGCTGTTCAGGGAATACCCTGATGCTGTTCTGCGGACAAAAGAAATAGCAGAGTCTTGCGACTTCTCGCTGGATTCCCTGAAGTACGAATACCCTGAAGAGATCACCAGTGAAGGCCGTTCACCGCAGGAAGAACTGACTTATCTGACATGGGAGGGCGCAAGAGCCATCTATGGTGACGAGCTACCTGAAAAGGTTGTAAACTCCATAAATCATGAGCTGAAGTTTGTGGAGGAAATGAATTACGCGGCCTACTTTCTCACGGTATATGATATTGTAAGATATGCAAGGGGCAAAGGGATATTATGCCAGGGCAGAGGTTCTGCCGCAAACAGCACCGTCTGTTTCTGTCTGGGTATAACATCAGTGGACCCCACGAAGTTTGACCTGCTATTTGAACGCTTTATTTCCTCCGCCAGAAACGAGCCGCCGGATATAGATGTAGATTTTGAGCATGAACGGAGGGAGGAGGTGATCCAATACATCTATAATAAGTATGGCAGGGATAGGGCAGCCATAGTAGCCACTGTAACACAGCAACACCAGAAGGGGGCCATAAGAGATGTGGCAAAGGCAATGGGCATGTCTTTAGATGCTATAAACAGATTGTCTAATTCCATCTGGGAGTTTACCGACGAGTGGTTTGAAGGAAAGCGTATAACTGACAACGGATTTAACCCTGAGGACCCCCACCTGGTGAAAGTGCTGAAGCTGACGAAAGAGTTTATGGGATTTCCCCGTCAACTGGGGCAGCACACCGGAGGCTTTGTTATTACAAGAGGGAAACTGGCCGACCTCTGCCCAATACTAAATGCACGAATGGAGGACAGGACCTGCATTGAATGGAACAAAGACGATATAGATGCCCTTGGGTTTTTAAAGATTGATGTGCTTGCGCTAGGCATGCTTACATGTATCCGTAAAGCATTTGATCTTTTACGCACGCATTACAACATTAGCCACACCTTAGCATCTGTACCACAGGACGACCCGAAGGTATATGAAATGATCAGCGATGCGGATACAATAGGTGTGTTTCAGATAGAAAGCAGAGCGCAGCAAAGCATGTTACCACGCTTGAAACCACAATGCTTCTACGATCTGGTAATAGAAGTGGCAATAGTTCGGCCGGGGCCCATTCAGGGGGATATGGTGCACCCGTATTTACGAAGACGAAACGGAGAAGACCCTGTGGAGTATCCTTCACAGGAATTGGAGGATATCCTTGGAAGAACATTGGGGGTGCCGTTGTTTCAGGAGCAGGCAATGAAGATAGCCATTGTGGCTGCGGGGTTTACACCAGCGGAAGCAGATGAACTACGCCGCAGCATGGCCACTTTTAAAGTAAAGGGGCTGGTGAGCAAGTTTGAGAAGAAACTGGTGGATGGGATGATGGCGAGAGGCTACTCGGAAGAATTTGCCAGAAGAGTATTCAGGCAACTGGAGGGCTTTGGCAGCTACGGATTTCCGGAGAGCCATGCCGCTAGTTTTGCCCTGCTGGTATATGTATCATCATGGATCAAATGTTACTACCCTGATGTATTTGCTACCGCACTGCTGAACAGTATGCCTATGGGTTTCTATCAGCCAGCACAAATAGTACTTGATGCTAAGAAACATGGGGTGGAGGTGAGGGCAGTAGACGTCAACTATTCCTGCTGGAATAACAGCATTGAAGAAGGCACTGCCAGTTATAAACCAATAAGACTTGGCTTCCGGCAGATCAAGGGAATACGGGAAGAGGACATGAGTGTTCTTATTGCAGGTAGGGTTGTTTTATACCCGGATATCCCTGCCCTTATGGATGCGGGAGTTTCTCTGGCTGTATTAGAAAGACTGGCTGATGCTGATGCCTTTAGATCTATGGGGTTGGATCGAAGGCAGGCACTATGGGAGGTGTCTGCCCTTGCAGACAAGCCCATAGGCATGTATACAGGTCAGGCTGCGGAAACAGTAAATGAGCAGGACATAGAACTTCCATTAATGACTTTGTCCGAACATGTGGTTCATGACTATGGGTCTACTTCCTTGTCATTGAAGGCACATCCTGTCAGCTTTGTGAGGAATAAACTATACGAAAGGCAAGTTCTGGCAACAGTGGAACTGGCACAGTGGCCTGATGGCATTATGGTAAGAGTGGCGGGACTGGTATTAGTGAGGCAAAGGCCAGGCACTGCTGGTGGAGTGTGCTTTATTACTATAGAAGATGAGACTGGACATGCCAACCTTGTGGTGTTTCAGAACCTATTTGAGAGATATAGAAAAGAAATACTGCAGGCGAGGTTACTGATGGTAGAGGGAAAACTTCAGCGGCAGGATAAAGTTGTACATGTGATAGTAAAAAGCTGTTATGACTACTCCGACTTACTTTACCAGCTTACGACTGTTGAGCCTTCAGACCCATTGCCGGAATTGGATGAACGGCAGGATGAACAAAAAGGTGGCCCGTTCCCGGCCAAAAACAAGAGATCGCAGGTAAGGAAGGTGGTACAGGGAGAAATATTCCCATCAGGAAGAAACTTTAAATAACAGTCCTTAGTGGCCAGCTATCAGTCTTTCCCTTTGAGTGGCTTAGGCGCAGGTGCTTCGCCATCTTTGAAAGTCTGAACGGGAATAAGATCCTCAATATAATACCAGCGGCCGGAATCCCAACGGAAGCCATCATACTGACCACTGGGTACGTAGGTATATTTCCGATTGGGGTCGTTTACCTGGGAAATCAGCTTATCGAAGTAAATAAGCTTAAGGTCATCATCCCAGTTCATACTGGCCTGGACATCTTTCTTATATTCAATGATAAAACGATGTAGCCTGTGACCTGTGAAGTGCCCATTACTGCTTACATTGAAAATGGGGGCACCAAACACTGCCCCATTCTCCGTAAAAGTAAGAGGATCTAGTACCTTCTTGTTGCTTACAGGGCTGCTTGCATTTAATCCAAACAACGTGTAAACCTTCTGGCCTTTGATCTCGTTGGTGATTATTCGATAATATAAAGCGCCATACCACTTACTATCAGTGAGAAGGCTATCCTCGGCACCTTTTGTTAGCTCCTTGGTATAGTCAATCAGGGGAAAAAGCTTTAACTGCTCCGAAGGAAGCTGAATTGCTCCATAATATCTTAACTGGTTTGGAGAACTAGACACTTGCCAGTTGAATATTCTGAATTCCTTGTCATCAGATGCAATCAGATTGATCTTTGTCTTCAGCTTCTCGAAAGGGTAAGAATAAGAATTTGGGACCTTAAGTGTGCGAACCAGTTGCTTTACGAACTTCTCACAATAAATTGGTCGCTCATCAGGTATAAATGCAGTATACATGGAATCAGCGAGCTTGACCAGGGTATCTTCCATCGGCTGGATCTGCCGAAGTGCATCATTTGATAAGTTGCCCTGAGCACTAACAGTTATTGACACTGAACTTAAGATACAGCCTAAGATAGCTGCTAAACCTCTCTTCAACATTTGTAGGGGAAAATATTTATAATCAAACCTACTTAATTTCTCTGATACAGCATGCAATAAAGCGTTAAACTATGTTTTTAAGCCAAAACCGTTTATTTTCGAGCCTTCAACCTAATCTTGCTTTATGCAAATCGCACAGCAGATCATCTTCATTATTTGCGCTGGGATAGCCACCTGGATATTTGCAAAAAAAGCCGCTGAAATCAGAAGAAACATCTTTCTTGGCAGAGACGAAGACCTAAATGATCAACCCGGTAAGAGATGGAAGAATGTGCTGCTGCTGGCTTTGGGGCAGAAAAAGATGTTTAAAAGGCCTATACCAGCAATTCTACACTTTTTCGTCTACGCTGGTTTTATACTGATAAACATAGAAGTTGCTGAGATACTTTTAGATGGAATATTTGGTCAGCACCGGATGTTTGCACCATTGCTTGGTGACTTCTATGTATGGGTTATTGGTTTCTTTGAGGTACTTGCGGTACTGGTTCTAATCTCAGTTATTGTATTCCTTATACGGCGCAATATACTTAAGGTACGACGGCTGAACATGAAAGAGCTGAACGGCTGGCCAAGGAAAGACGCAAATACGATCTTATATATTGAAGTGGTATTAATGAGTATGTTACTCACTATGAATATTGCCGACCAGGAGCTAATGGAGCGTAGCGGAGGTCATGTCTATTCGTTTGTAGTCACCGGGATGTTTGCCGGAATATTTGACGGTGTTTCTACCCCGACCTTGTCTGCTATAGAACGATTCTGCTGGTGGGGTCACATACTAGGCATATTTGCCTTCCTGAACTACCTGCCGTATTCAAAGCACTTTCATATTATACTAGCCTTTCCTAACGCATATTATACACGCCTTGACCCGCAGGGTAAAATGGAGAATATGCCAGCAATACAGAACGAAGTGCTGTATATGATGCAACCGGAGCTGGCGCCAACCGGGCAGGAGCCAGCTCAACAAAGATTTGGGGCAAAAGATGTGATGGATCTTTCATGGAAGAATTTGCTCGATGCGTATTCCTGTACAGAATGCGGGCGGTGTACGGCTGTGTGTCCGGCAAACATTACAGGCAAAAAGCTTAGTCCACGGAAAATAATGATGGACACCAGGGACAGGCTAGAAGAAGTGGGCAGGAACATCAATACCAACAAAACCTTTCAGGATGATGGGAAGTCTCTCGTGCATGACTATATATCAGTGGAAGAACTAAGGGCCTGTACTACCTGTCAGGCATGTGTTGAGGCATGTCCGGTGGGCATAGAACCTCTGGCTATCATCAATGACCTGAGGAGATATCTAATCATGGAAGAAAGTAACGCACCGCAGGAATGGAATCTGATGAGTGGCAACATTGAAAACAATATGGCTCCGTGGAAGTTCAGTCCGGACGATAGAGATAAGTGGGCTCAGGAAGCTTAGAGGGCAGGGAGCAGAGAGCAGGGGGCAGAGGGCAGGGAGCAAATGGCAGAAGGCAGCGAGCAGGGAGCAGAGAGGGCAGGGAGCAGAAGGCAGAGAGCAGAGAGAGAGGACCAATTTGTGAATGGTTATACAAAGAATAGAGAACACCAGAAATGTCTTTTGAGAAGTTGATCGTTTATCAAAAATCCTATGAGTTGGCGATGGAGGTTTACCAACTTTCCAAACAATTTCCCAGGGAAGAGAAGTATTCTCTGACTGACCAGATCAGAAGGTCATCATGGAGTGTATGCGCAAATATTGCTGAGGGTTACAGGAAAAAGGTGTACCCAAAGAGCTTCCTTGCCAAGATGGTAGATGCAGATGGCGAGTGTTCTGAAACGGTGGTTCACCTTGCCTTTGCCAACGATTGCAAGTATATTACAGAAGAACTATATATTGAGCTGAAGAGTAAGTACGATGAGATAGGAAAGATATTAGGCACCATAATCAGGAAGCCAGAACGGATAATAAACTATTAGAATGGGACATTTGTTTAAGCATAGGTCTGTCGGCAACTGAGGTTCAGTCCTCTGCCTTCTGGCCTCTAGAATTCTAACTTGATGAACATACAGGTGATGGAAGAGTTTTTGGGTTCTGCCCTCTGCCTTCTGCCCTCTAAAATTCTAACTTGATGAACATAAGATCAATGGCAGAATATGCTGCGAACAGTGAAACTCCTGAAGTCCTATTCTGGGTGGGATGTGCAGGCAGTTTTGACCAAAGGGCACAAAGGATAACTAAGGCCTTTACTCAGATCCTTGACAAGGTCGGAGTGAAATTTGCTATACTAGGAAAGGAAGAAGCATGTACAGGAGATCCGGCGAGGAGGTCTGGCAATGAATTCTTATTTCAGATGATGGCTTACAATAATATTCAGGTGCTGAATGGCTATGGAATTAAGAATATTGTTACAGCCTGTCCCCATTGCTTCAATATCCTGAAGAATGAGTATCCTGCTCTGGGTGGGAACTATGATGTGGTGCATCATACCAGTTTCCTGCAAAAACTTATTAATGAAGGTCGGGTAGTGCTAAAAGAAGGAGGAGCGTTCAAGGGAAAGAAGATCACCTATCACGATAGTTGCTACCTGGGCAGAGGCAACGGCATATATGAAGCTCCAAGGGAAGTATTGGAAGCGTTGGACGTAGAACTAGTAGAAATGAAACGCTGCCGGAGCAATGGCATGTGCTGCGGAGCAGGTGGTGCACAGATGTTTAAGGAAGAAGAACCTGGAAATACCAGGGTGAACTTTGACAGAGCAGAGGAAGCGATTGGTACTGGTGCAGGGATAATAGCGTCTAACTGTCCGTTCTGTACAACTATGCTTACAGACGGAGTGAAGAACCAGGAAAAAGAGGATGACGTGAAAGTGATGGACATTGCCGAGATGGTAGCTTTGTCTATGGCAGATTAGACGACAGGAAAGCACACATTTTATGAAGCTTATTGAAGATCACCAGGGTAGTAAGTGGGATGATGAACTAGTCAACGATCTTTCATTCATTAGGAAACACAGAAAATACCCGCTGCGCAGGATGACTCTGATGCCCCTGGTCAGCAGTGTGGTTTTACTGGCTGTTACCCTCTGGATATTCTGGGATGTTTTATATTCCGGAGCTGCCCGGCCAGATAGATTCCGCTATGTAATTGTTTTTCTCGTTGCGGTGCCGATCCTTGCTTCCATTGGCAGGTATTTCAAGCTAATTCGTTTCCGTGCAATCCATACGCCTTTCCCGATCGGGGGTAATATGAAGCTGCTTGAGCAGTTTCTGGAGGAACAAAAGCTGATAACCTTTCGTCACCCAACCATTCCGGAAGTGTACCAGATTATTAGTAAGAACATTAGTGCCATTGGGGATGACAGAGAAGTACTAATTTTCCTTGCGGATGACAAACGAATATTGATCAATAGCCATTACACGAGCTCAAGAAAGTGGTTTAGGTTCATGAGTCCTCCCACCCATGAGCATGAGATGATCAAAATGTTTATGAAATGGTTATCCTCAAGACTTAACTCAAGCTCCACCAGTCCAGTTCAGCAAGGATTCTCTTAACTTTGTACAATATGTGGACTAAAGAAGTATCGGAACTAATTCCTTCTCATTTTCCTGATGAATCTAAGGTGTGGATATTTCAAAGCAGCCGTCCCTTCATTGAGAAAGAGCAGGAAGAAATAAATGAGCAATTAAGTCATTTCTATGAGCAGTGGATGGCCCATGGAGAAGTGGTTAGAGGATGGGCAAAACTCCTGTTTAACCAGTTTGTAGTGGTCTTAGCTGATGAATCTGACACCCAGGTGAGCGGTTGCAGTACAGATGGTATGATGCGGGTTATTAAGAGCCTGGAGCGACAATATGAGGTAAACTTCTTTGACCGGATGACTATTACCTTTTTGGTTGAGGGTAAGGCACAGATGCTGCCATTCGGCCAGGTTCAGTACGCAATTGACAAGGGATATATAACTAAGGAAACGCTGACTTTCAACAATGTTGCAGTAAATAAGTCCGAGCTACTGCAATCATGGCTTGTTCCCCTGCGGGAGAGCTGGCTGGCAACGAGAGTAAGCCTTAGCTAGACCTAAATATATTGCCCAAATAAAAGAGTCACCCGACCAGGCGACTCTTTTACTATCTGCAGGACTGAGAGATCTAGTCGACCTGCTTACTGAAATACTTTCCCAGTGACTTCCCCGCCTTTTCATAGGCTTCTGCGAGCCTTTCACCAGTGTCGAAATCGTATCCGCCACCAGTGCGACCCGGAACATTGTCAATAGTCATGCGAGCTATTACATTGGAAGGATTGGCTGTTTCAACAACGAGCGCCTCGCCATCAATAGAGGCATCCCGACGGGAAACCCCAATGTTATAGCCGGTCTCCACGTGAGTTGTTTTGAAGATTAAGGTGTACTTCTCTTCTGGCAGTGATCCTATCTGCATATCTGACTCCTTCTCGAACATGTCTTTGAAATGGACATGAAAACGCTTTTCACGATCGGCGACCCACGATTCAGCCCATTTATCTCCCTTTCCCGATTCTTTCTTGTTATACTCTTCCTTCTTCTTTGCAACAAACTCGTCCTCAGGGATGTTCTTTGTCGTACAAGTCATACCGCTGTAGTCGTACTTCACATTCATTTTCTTCACCCCTTTGAGTGTACTCAGGTTACCCTCCTTTAGCTTGATTTTCTGTGCAATTGCCGTAGAAGCTGCCAGCGTAAATGCAGCGACAGTTAGCGCAAAACGTATGATGTTCATATTTGATGAATTTGTAGCAAAATAAATACATAGTCATTTAAGAAAAAATACGTGGCAGTACGGAATTTCATGAATGCTGACAGCTCGCGGATAAGCCTTTGTTCAGAACAAACTCTTGCTATTTAGTATATTTGCCGCCGTCCCAATGAGGCATCAAGACGAATCTGTTTTGATATTCCCTTCTATTCTAATATTTAGGCTCATGGGATAGCTTCGAAAAACAACCTGACGATTAAATGAGCGTAGAAAACGAACATTCTGAACTGAGTACAGTACATATTAACGACATGTATAAGAGCTGGTTTCTTGATTATGCCAGTTATGTAATACTAGAACGGGCAGTTCCTGCGATCGAGGATGGACTGAAACCTGTTCAGCGGCGGATAATGCATGCGATGAAGGAGATGGATGACGGCCGCTACAACAAGGTCGCCAATATAATAGGTCAGACCATGCAATACCATCCCCATGGCGACGCCTCCATCAGCGATGCTATTATTAATCTGGGTCAGAAGGACCTGCTGATAGATACACAAGGAAACTGGGGAGACGTTAGGACTGGCGACAGTGCTGCTGCAGCAAGATATATCGAAGCGAGACTTTCAAAGTTTGCTCTGGAAGTAACATTCAATGCGAAAACCACGGCCTGGCAACTTAGCTACGATGGAAGGAAAAATGAGCCGGTTACATTGCCTGTGAAATTCCCTTTGCTTCTCGCTCAGGGAGCAGAAGGTATTGCTGTAGGATTATCGACAAAAATCCTCCCACATAACTTTTGCGAAATACTGGAAGCGGCAATAAAACACCTGAAAGGGAGAAAGTTTGAGCTATTTCCAGATTTCCCGACAGGTGCTATGATCGACGTCAGTAACTACAATGATGGCGCCCGGGGAGGCAAAGTGAGGGTAAGAGCCCGAATAGAAGAAGTCGACAAAAAGTCGATTGCTATTAAGGATGTACCATATGGTATCACTACTACGCAGTTAGTGGACAGCATTCTCAAGGCAAACGACAACGGAAAGATTAAGATAAAGAGTGTAATAGATAATACAGCAAAAGACGTAGAACTGATAGTTCAGTTAGCGCCAGGCATATCTACGGACCAAACTATAGATGCTTTATATGCGTTTACGGATTGCGAGGTATCCATTTCGCCTAATGCTTGTGTAATCATTGAGGATAAACCACACTTTGTTGGCGCAAGCGACCTCCTGAAGTATTCGGTAAACCACACCAAGGCACTGCTTTTAAAGGAGCTTGAGATAAAGCTTGGCGAATTAGAGGATGACTGGCACTATTCGTCACTTGAAAAGATCTTCATTGAGAAGCGGATATATCGGGACATCGAGGAAGAAACAACCTGGGAAGGCGTACTGGGGGCAATTGAAAAAGGGTTAAAGCCATACATTAAAAAGCTCCGTCGTGTTGTTACCATGGATGACATTGCGAGGTTGACAGAGATTCGGATCAAACGTATCTCGAAATTTGACTCCTTCAAGGCTGATGAACACATTAAGGGAGTCGAGTCAGAGATTGCTGAAGTTCAACGTAACATAGAAAACCTTACAGAGTATGCTGTGAAGTACTACGAAGGTTTACTTAAGAAATTTGGAAAGGGCAGGGAACGCAAGACTGAGATCAGACCATTTGAAACAATCCAGGTATCAAATGTAGCTATAGCTAACACCAAACTCTACGTGAACTACAAGGAGGGATTCATCGGCACCGGTCTAAAGAGAGACGACCTGGCCTTCGAATGCTCCGATCTGGACAACATAATTGTTTTCAGGAAGGATGGAAAAATGATCGTGACAAAGGTTGCGGATAAGACGTTCATTGGTAAAGACATCATCTACCTGGCCATTTTTCAGAAGAACGATGAGCGAATGACCTATAATCTCATTTATCTGGACGGGAAAAGCGGTATTGCCTTCAGCAAACGGTTTAATGTGACCTCAATTACCAGAGATAAGGAATATGATCTTACGAAAGGTAACCCCAACAGTAAAGTATTGTACTTTTCAGCAAATGCTAATGGAGAAGCGGAAGTTGTAACCATTACACTGTCACCGGGTAGCAAGGCGCGCAATAAGGTCTTTGACTTTTACTTTGAGGAAATTGAAATAAAAGGTAGAGGTGCCCAGGGTAACCAGTTAACAAAATATCCTGTAAAAAGTGTCAAGTTTAAAGAGAAAGGCAGGTCAACTTTGTCAGCTCAGAAGATATGGTATGATGATACAATAGGCCGATTGAACAAAGAGGGGAATGGAGTGTTACTCGGCAGGTTTGAAGAAGGTGAAAGGATATTGACTTTCTACAAAGATGGCACTTATGAGCTAACTGATTTTGAACTCACCAATCGGTACGATACCGACTCTGTTCTCCTTATTGAAAAATTCCATCCTGAAAAGGTGGTTTGTGCTGTATACTATGATGCTAAAACCGCTCAGTTTTACGCAAAACGATTCCATATTGAAGCGCAGTCATTAAAGAGCAAATATTTGTTTATAAAGGAAGGTGAAGGTAATTATCTGGAATTGGTGACCACCACCCAGGAACCGGTCTTGGTATTGCGATCAGGTAAAAAGAAGACTGACATGATTGAAGAGGAGCTAGCGATACACGAAAGGGTGGATGTAACTGGATGGAAAACCATCGGAACCAAATTGGGTGGAACAGAGCTTAAAGAGATAAGTTTGCTGAATGTTGATGGCCCGCACGCAGAAGACAATGAGGCTCCTACCCTGTTCTAGGCGGATATTTTTAATAAGAAAAATCAGTACCTTGCAAAACTTACTTTGTTGAAAGGCAACCTCAGGTAAATGAAAAAAATCGAGCTGGAAATTGTAGCATTATCACATAGTATCACACAGACCCATTCGTACGCGGTTGTTTTAGGTGAAGTTAATGGCTTGAGGCGCTTGCCTATAGTAATTGGAGGATTTGAGGCACAGGCAATCGCCGTCGCCCTTGAAAGGATGCAGCCAAGCCGCCCCCTCACACACGATCTTTTTGCCAACTTTATGTCAACTTTCGGCATTGACCTTTCGGAGGTGGTTATATACAAACTTGAGGAAGGTATCTTTTTTGCCAAACTAATATGCCAGGGACCTGATGGTGAGAATGTGGAGATTGATAGCCGGACAAGTGATGCGCTAGCCCTGGCTGTAAGGGCAAGCTGCCGGATTTTCACCTATGAAAATATACTCGAGGCTGCTGGACTATATTTGGACCAACCGGAAGGTGCGCAGGCAGAAACCAGTGAAACCACTGGTGCGACATCTCCTGTTGCACGTACTGTAACCACTGATAAAGACCTCAAAAATCTGTCTCTTGAAGAGCTTAACACGCTGCTGCAGCAGGTTCTGGAACAAGAGGATTATGTTAGGGCGATTTCCATCCGTGATGAGATAAACAACAGAAAGAAGGGCAAGTAACCATACTCACTTATATAATCTACAAATACAATTTACCGTGATGAGAAAGATAATGCTGTTGTTCGTATGCGGGCTGGTTTTGATCCAGGAGAAGGCTTTAGCCCAAAGAGAATGCGGAGCACAAGCAGTGAAGGAGATATTAATTGCAAGGGATCCCTCATATGCACTGAAGTTTGCGCACCGAAAGGAGCATGCTGTCCAGCAAACTATGCTCTATGAGGAGCAAATGAAGAAAGTGAAGGCAAAAACAACGGCAGTAGTGAAAATTCCGATTGTCTTTCATATCGTTCTCAATGCTAATCAGATCAACAATCTTGGAGGAGCGGCCGGCATTCGTGCGCGTGTGTTGTCGCAGGTAGAAGCGATAAACAACGATTTTAATAAGAGGAATAGCGATACTAGCTCTGTACCCTCAGCATTTAAACCCCTGATTGGCAATGCAGAAATCGAGTTCGGCCTTCCTCATAGGAAACCAGACGGATCTTCCACTGAGGGCTTTGAGATAATTACAACCACAGAAAGTGGGTATCCATTGACCAGCCTTGCAAGTGGCGCGAAATATGCTTCTACAGGTGGCGCCGATACTTGGGACCCAACCAGGTATTTAAATGTTTGGATAGTTAACATCACTCCGGGAGGCACCCTCGGCTTTACATTACCTCCCTTTTCGTCTTCTCCGGGACCCGAAGATGGTATTGTATTAACTTATGGTGCTTTCGGGGTACGATCTGGTGCTAATCAGTATTACCTGAATGGAATTGATAAAGGTCGAACCCTCACACATGAAATAGGACACTATTTTAACCTTGACCACGTGTGGGGTGATGACGGTGGATTTTGCCCCACAAATGGAGGAAGTGATGACGGCGTAAACGACACCCCACCACAGGCGGACCATACCTATAATTCCAGCCATCCTGGTGGCGTGGTACCGTACCCTCTGCTCGATAATTGTACATCATCTGGCAGTGGGATAATGTGGATGAATTTTATGGATTATGTAAATGACGCATGGATGTACATGTTTACTCACGGACAGGTAAGCCGGATGAGAGCAACACTTGCTTCCACAGGTATCTCTCACTCCCTGACCCAGCATCCTGAGTTGTTCGACTGGCCGACAGATGTTGCCAGCCTGGAGAGCGCGCGCGGCATAAATATATACCCGAACCCGACAACTGGGACCTTTAATATCAGTTTTGCTGATGCGTCTGGCCTTAGGGAGATAGCTGTACTAAATTTAATGGGACAAACTGTCTATAATATCAAGCCTGCAAATAACGCTATTACTAATTACACTATGGATTTAACAGGCTTAAGTAAGGGAGTTTATATGGTTCAATGTACCTTTGACAACGGGACAATAACCAGGAAACTAGCATTTCAATGATCGGCAATAGCTTCAACTTAGAAAAGGTATTACAAAACGCAAAGCTGGATAGCAGACTTCTACAAATAGCAGATAAAGTTCAACATCAACAGCGCCTTTCCAACGAGGAGGGCGTTTTGCTTTTTGAAAAGGGGGAGCTTGGGTTTGTGGGCGCATTGGCTAACTACGTAAGGGAACAGCTACATGGCAACAAAGTTTACTTCAACAGAAACTTTCATATTGAGCCAACCAATGTATGCGTCTTCACCTGTAACTTTTGTTCCTACTCCAGGCAGTACAAACACCGGGATGAGGGATGGGAATTAACCCAGGAGCAAATGCTGGATATTGTAAGGAAGTATGATGGGCAGCCTGTAACTGAGGTGCATATAGTGGGGGGTGTACACCCGAAGATGAACCTGGAGTTTTTCTGTGAGCTGATCAGGAAGATTAGGGCACATAGACCAGAATTGCACATCAAAGGCTTCACTGCAGTGGAGCTTGATTATATGTTCAGGAAGGCGAAGGTAACCGTGGAGGAGGGAATGCAACTACTGAAGGATGCAGGACTCCAATCTATGCCAGGTGGCGGTGCTGAGATCTTTCATCCTGAAGTACGGAAGGTGATTTGCGCAGATAAAGTGGATGCAGAAGGCTGGTTGCACATCCATGAAACGGCCCACAACCTGGGCATGCACACAAATGCTACAATGCTTTACGGGCACATCGAAAACTACCATCACAGGATTGACCACATGTCCAGATTGCGGCAGCTACAGGACAAGACTGGTGGCTTTAATTGCTTCATTCCCCTGAAATTCAGAAATGGAGACAATGATATGAGTCATATTCCGGAGGTGTCGATGATAGAGGATATGCGACTCTATGCAATCAGCAGATTGTTTATGGATAACTTCCGAAATCTCAAGGCGTATTGGCCCATGCTTGGCAGACAGTCAGCGCAACTTACGCTCTCGTTTGGTGTAAATGATCTGGACGGAACAATAGACGATACTACAAAGATCTACTCAATGGCCGGGTCTGAAGAGCAGACACCATCGCTCAGTACGGAACAACTATGTGATCTGATAGCAGCAGTGGGAAGAGTGCCTGTTGAAAGAGATACAGTGTATAATGAGATAAAGACCTATGAAGAAGCTGTAGTCTAATTGGTAAGGTTATTAAGGGTATTTAATTATCAGCCTGGTCTTTTGATCAGGCTTTTTTAGATAATATCGGACTGTTATGATCTACCTTTAATGTTTGAGCACTTAATACGGACTGAAGTTTGTCCATGATCTCCTGCATCAGGCATATTCCTTTGTCCTTTGCGTACCAGAGATGCAATTCCTTTTCAATGTCTTCATGAGACTTAGTGCCAGGCGATAATTTCCATTCCAGCATTAGCTGCTGTGCGGGAACAGGTCGGGGACCCCATGTAAATAGTTCATCTCCGGTTGCTGACATAGCTATCAGCTTCGGTATTGCGCGGCCACCATTGGTTAAATAGTGGGACATAGCTTCTTTGTTTTCATCACCAAGTAGGAGGCGCATCGAGATCCTACCCTCCGAGGATTCTGTAATTTTCTGAAGCAGCGGGATTACCTGCGCGCCATCACCACACCAAGCCTCTGTAAACACCCACCACACCTGAGGCTCAGAAGCCCTGGCGACATCAACAAGCTTTTCGTCCACAAGGAATGTTTTGTTCCATCGCAGCATACGATGAAGATTTAGCCTTGTAAAGGCTATTTGATCCTCCGTGGGTTCATCGCCGGTTGTATCACCTGCAGCTACCAACTGCTCAATAAGATGAAGATATTGAGCGTAGCTGTAATAAGATTCGACAGAGGTGAAGTTATTATTCATCAGTTTAACGGTGGTTGTGATGCAAGTTTAGCCAGCAGAGAGAGGCAGAACAATGATATTGGTCATAGAAGGTTAGTAACTATTTATCTGCACCATCGACAAGTAAACTGCAAAAAAAATGTGACACAGGGTTGTGCCACATTCCAGTGATCCCGTTTGGATTCGAACCAAAGACCTACAGCTTAGAAGGCTGTTGCTCTATCCAGCTGAGCTACGAGACCATTTATTTTAATGTATTATTTACCTATTCTCCAGCTGAGCTATGAGACCAGCTTTTGAGGGTGCAAATCTAAAGAATATTGTTGGATATTGAAACTACTTAGCCTTATACTTCCATCTTCGTAGCCATCACAAACGATTCCTACCTTAGCACCTGACTTATTAAGCATCTAAGGCATGGAATTCGGCATTAGCACATTCGGAGAAATAGTACCTGATAAGGTAGCAGGCGCGGCAGTCAATGCATCTCGAAGGATCGGAGAACTCCTAGAGGAAGCAAGACTAGCCGACGAGATTGGCCTTGACGTCTTCGCCCTGGGTGAGCATCACAGGGAAGACTATGTGGTTTCCGCCCCCGAAGTCATTCTATCAGCTGCTGCGGCTATTACTAAAAACATCAGGCTCTCCAGTGCTGTCACAGTCCTCAGCAGTGCCGATCCGGTTCGTGTTTTCCAGAACTTCGCTACGCTTGATCTGGTGTGTGAAGGCAGAGCAGAGATCATGGCAGGCCGTGGTTCTTTCATCGAGTCCTTCCCGCTTTTCGGCTACCCGCTCGAGCACTACGACGAGTTGTTCATCGAAAAGCTGGACTTACTGCTTGCTATCAATAAGCAGGAAAAGGTCACCTGGAATGGTACTCATCGCGCAGGTATTAAGAACCTTGGCGTTTATCCCAGGCCTTATCAATCGGCCTTGCCTGTTTGGATCGCAGTAGGCGGCACTCCAGCTTCGGTAGTCCGTGCCGGTAGTCTCAATCTGCCTCTCACTATAGCTATCCTGGGTGGGGAACCCGCACGCTTTGCTACGCTCACAGATCTCTACCGCAGCTCCGCTGAAAAGGCAGGTCACAATGTAGCACAGTTGCAGATCGCCATCAATGAGCATATGTATATTGCCGACACTTCAGACCAGGCTGCTGACGAGTTCTGGCCTGTCTACCAGAAGATGATGAACAGGATCGGACGCGAGCGAGGATGGTCACCACTCACCCGTGCGTACTATGAATCACTCCGCTCCCCACATGGGCCACTCCTGGTAGGGTCTGTAGAAGAGGTCATCGATAAACTGGTCTACCAGTATGGCATCTTCCGCAATACACGGTTCCTGGCGCAAACGATCATGGGCGATAT
>Ga0196970_1000616_pt1 | contig 38073 bp, 24 predicted proteins | sample S1v_513CmetaG_FD_148672 | JGI IMG/M metagenome (GOLD analysis project Ga0196970, IMG submission 148672) | Soil microbial communities from Anza Borrego desert, Southern California, United States - S1+v_5-13C | ecosystem: Environmental > Terrestrial > Soil > Desert | place: USA: California... | reverse complement strand
CGCTGGCCCGGCCAGTTCGAGGTGCACGCCGGCAAGCACTTCGTCCGCCCGCGCTACGAGGTGATCACCCGGGACGGCCGCCGCCGCATCGCCCATACCAACGTCGAGCGCGTCGACCTCGAGCCCGATCCCACGCTGGCCACCCTCGGCCCGCTGCTCGGCAAGGGCTGCATCCTGCCCGCGCCCGTGCTGCCGCCGGAGCGCTGGCGCACCATCCTGCTGCCCACGCCGATGAGCACCGCGCAGGCCGAGCTTCCCGTGAAGGCCGTCGTCCACGACGCCTCCGGCCGCCCCGTGGCCGAGCACCGCTTCGGCAATCTGAAGCGCTCCGACAGCGTGGCGCTGGACGTGACGGCGCTGCTCGACGGCACCGACCTGCCCGGCGGCTGGGGCCATGTCGAGCTGATGTACGACTTCGATGCCGGCGATTGCGCCGACGGCTGGCTGCACGCGATGGTCCGCTACGAGAACCGCGAGAGCGGCCACACCGCCGAGACCAGCTTCGGCAGCCACATCTTCAACACCGCCCTGACCTACCGCAACGAGCCGCAGAGCTACCTCGGCCCGCCGCCGGGGCTATCGACGCGGCTGTTCCTGCGCCTCGGGCCCGAGCCGCTGGACACCTTCTGCCACCTGATCTACCCGGCCTCGACGCCGTGGCACGACTCGTCCGACACCACGCTCGTCCTGACCCGCCGGGACGGCACCGAGGTCGCACGCCGGAAGATCGCCATCCCCTGCTCCGGCTCGCGGTTGTTCAGCCATCGCGAGACCTTTACCGAGGCCGAGCGTGCGGCGGCGGGCGAGAATGCCTACATCCTGGTCCGCGACACCACCTGCCGGCTGTTCGGCTACCATGGCTGCCTTGACGGCGACCGCGCCTTCAGCCTCGACCATATGTTCGGATTCTAGAATTCAACGGACGCTGAGACCCATGCCTGCTTCGCATCACACCAAGGTCCTCATCATCGGCGCCGGCCCGGCCGGCTATACCGCGGCAATCTACGCCGCGCGCGCCAACCTGAAGCCCATGCTGGTGCAAGGCATGCAGCCGGGCGGCCAGCTGACCATCACCACCGACGTGGAGAACTACCCGGGCTTCGCCGAGCCGATCCAGGGCCCCTGGCTGATGGAGCAGATGGCCAAGCAGGCCGAGCACGTCGGGACGACGATGATGTTCGACATCATCGTCGACGTGGACTTCTCCAGGCGGCCGTTCGTCTGCAAGGGCGATTCCGGTGACACCTACACCGCCGACGCGGTCATCATCGCCACCGGCGCGCAGGCGCGCTGGCTGGGCATCCCCAGCGAGGAGGCGTTCCGCGGCTATGGCGTGTCGGCCTGCGCCACCTGCGACGGCTTCTTCTTCCGCGGCAAGGAGGTGGCGGTGATCGGCGGCGGCAACTCCGCGGTCGAGGAGGCGCTGTACCTCACCAACCACGCCTCCAAGGTGACCGTGGTGCACCGCCGCGACAGCTTCCGGTCCGAAAAGATCCTGCAGGACCGCCTGTTCGCCAACCCGAAGATCCAGGTGGTGTGGGACAGCGTGGTCGAGGAGATCGAGGGCACCGGCGACGGCAGCCTCGGCAACCCGCGCGCGGTGACCGGGCTGAGGGTCAAGAACGTCAAGACCGGCGCGGTGTCGACCATCCCGGTGGAGGGCGTGTTCGTCGCCATCGGCCACTCGCCGGCGACCGAGGTGTTCAAGGGCAAGGTGCAGATGGACGAGGCCGGCTACATCGTCACCGCGCCGGACTCCACGGCCACCGACATTCCCGGCGTGTTCGCGGCCGGCGACGTGAAGGACAAGGTCTACCGCCAGGCGGTGACCGCGGCCGGCATGGGCTGCATGGCCGCCCTGGAGGTCGAGCGCTGGCTCGCCGCCAACGAGCCCGCCGCCGGCGCCCACAACGTGCAGAGCCCGGCCGGGACGTGGTGACGTACTGGAAAAGCCCCTCTCCCGCGCGGGGAGAGGGGCTTTTTCCGCAAACTCACTGCTCCAGCAGGCTGCGCAGCATCCATGCGGTCTTCTCGTGGATCTGCAGGCGCTGGGTCAGCAGGTCGGCGGTCGGCTGGTCGTTGGCCTGCTCGGCCGTGGGGAACGCGGCGCGCGCCGTGCGGGCGACCGCCTCATGGCCTTCCACCAGCTGGCGGATCATGTCGGTGGCGCGTGGCACCGTCGTCTCTTCCGCGATCGACGCCAGCTTGGTGAACTGCGTGAAGCTGCCCGGCGCCGGGTAGCCCAGCGCGCGGATGCGCTCGGCGATCTCGTCCAGGGCGGTCCACAGCTCGGTGTACTGCTCCATGAACATGACATGGAGCGTGTTGAACATCGGCCCCGTCACGTTCCAGTGGAAGCTGTGCGTCTTAAGGTACAGCGCGAAGGTGTCGGCGAGCACGCGGCTCAGCCCCTCGGCAATGGCCTTGCGGTCGGCTTCGGCGATGCCGATGTCGATCTGCATGGTGTAACCCTCCTTGGTTTGGTCCGTCTGCCTACCTTGGTCGCCGCTGGGCCGTTTCAACCCCGCCGCGCTCAAACGTCGCAGGACCTCAGCCCTGCCGCAACCGCCCGATGAACTGCCGCACCTCGCCGCTCAGCGTCGAGGCCTGACCGTCCAGCAGTTCCGCCGCGCGCAGCACCTCGCCGGCCGCGGCACCGGTTTCGCCGGCGCTGGCCGAGACGTCGCCGATGGTGCTGGAGACGTCCGCGGTGCCCACCGCCGCCTCGTGGACGTTGCGGCTGATCTCCTGGGTGGCGGCCGCCTGCTGCTCCATGGACTGGGCGATGGTGCCGATGATCTGGTCGATGGCGACCACCGTCTCCCCCACCCCCTTGATGGCGCCCACGGCGGCGTCGGTCACCGCCTGCATGCCGCCGACCTGATTCTGGATGTCCTCGGTCGCCTTGGCGGTCTGGGTGGCGAGGTTCTTCACCTCGCTGGCCACCACGGCGAAGCCCTTGCCGGCCTCGCCCGCCCGCGCCGCCTCGATGGTGGCGTTCAGCGCCAGCAGGTTGGTCTGCGAGGCGATGGAGTTGATGAGCCCGACGATCTCGCCGATCTTGCCGGCGGCGGCGGAGAGGCCGACGACGTGGCCATTGGTCTCCTCCACCGCGTGGACGGCCGCGCGCACCATGTCGAAGGAGCGGCGCACCTGGGAGCCGATCTCGGCGATGGAGGCGGACATCTCCTCGGTCGCCGCGGCGGCGGTCTGCACGCTCATGCCCGCCTGATGGCTGGCCGAGGCGACGGAGGCGGCCTGCCGGTTGGCGGCCTCGGCGCGCTCCAGCATGCCCCTGGCGTTGGCGCGGACCTGGCTGGCGCCGGCGCCCACCTGCTGCACCACCTCGCTGACGCGCGCTTCGAACAGGTCGGCCAGTTCGCGGATGGCGCGCTGCTTCTCGCGCTCGGCCTCCTGCTTCTGCCGCTCCTGCTCGACCTTCAGGCGGTCGACCTCGCGGGCGTTGTCCTGGAAGACCTGGAGCGCGCGCGCCATGGCGCCGATCTCGTTGCGCATCCAGGCACCGTCCACCGCCGCGTCGAGCCGGCCGGCGGCCAGCTCGGTGGTGGTGTCGGACAGCCGGCGCAGCGGCACCGTGATGCTGCGCGCCAGCAGCAGCCCGCCCACCGCCATCGCCGCCAGCAGCGCCGCCATGACCAGCGCGAAGTCGATGCGCGCCTGGTGCGCGGCGTCGCGGGTGTCCTGCGTGGCCTTGGCGGTGGAGCGGCCGATGGCTTCCTGCGCCGCCAGGGCCTTGTCGGTCAGGCCCTTGAACTGGTCGTCCACGTTGGCCATGAACGGGATGGCGATCAGGCGGTCGATGGTCGCCATCTCGTTCATCTGGTCCACCGCCTTGGCGTAGGCGTCCAGCCGCGTGCCGATGTCGGCCAGCAGCGCCCGCTCGCCGTCGGTCAGCGGCAGCGCCGCCAGCGCGGCCAGCGCCTTGCGCTGCTTGGCGAGGTTGGCGCCGACCGCGTCGCGCATGACCTTGAGCTTGGCGTCCTCCAGCCCGGAGCCGGCGAGCGCCAGATGCCGCGACACGTCGGAATGGATCTGGTAGGCGGTGGCGACCAGCCGGTCGATCTGGTCGCGGCGCTCGCCCGCCGACAGGTGGATGGCGTCGATGGCCGACGTGGCCTGCTCCGCCTGCCGGTCGGCCAGCAGCAGCGCGCCGACCGTCAGTAGGATGCCCAGCAGCGGCGCGGCGAAGACGCGCGCCGCCACCGAGGTGCCGCTCACCCGAGCGAGAAACCCGCGGTTCATGTCGTTTCCCGATCTCTGGCCGGGGGCGCCGGTCGCCCGGCGCCCGCCGGGCTTACTTGTAGATGCCGACGTAGGCGACGAGGTCCTTGCCGTCGACCTTCTTCACGTAGGTGACCTTCGGCTCGATCTTCTCCGACGCCGGGTTCTTCCAGCGGTACTCGACCCAGCCCTCGCCCTTGTCCTTGGCGACCTTGATGATCTCCTGGACGATGAAGATGCCGTCGGCGTCCTTCACCTGGCTCATGTTCTGGCCGACGCCGGCCGGCTTCGGCGGGTAGACGCGCCAGACGCCGTCCAGGTCGATGACGTTCACGTAGATCTCGCCGTACTTGAACTCGCCGTCGGCGTTGAAGACCTTCGCGGCGTCGTCCAGGCCCTTCGCGGCCAGCAGCTCGGCCGCCTTCAGCGTGATCGTCTTGGCGTCGTCCATGGTCGGCTTCTTGTCCTGGGCGGCGGCGGCCCCGGACAGGCCGAGCACCAGCAGGCCGGCGGTGACGAGACGGAACAGTGCGCGCATTCGTTTGCTCCCCCAATAATTCTTGATACGACCGATCTGTTGCCGGCGTGTATCGGCAGATCTTTCGCAACGCTCCGTTCCCGTGTCCGGGCGGCGCGCAGATCAGTCTCTACTATTGTAAGATTTCACTAATTTGTCCGCTGAATTTTATTGTTGTCATACTTAGGTTGCTGCATCGCAACAATCATACCTATACGGACGACCGCCGCCGCAAAACCCTTGCGCATCCCTATGCATGAGCGGCGCGTCGGCGCCCGCGGGCATGGTCCGCCGCCCTTGCGTGCGGCTTTGCGGCCTATTGCCGCACAACACCGCCGGGTCCACTATTCTCGGAACGGGCAACGGGAGGGGGACTCGGCATGCGCATTGCGATCATGGGCGCCGGCGCGGTCGGCGGCTATTTCGGCGCCAGGCTTCTGGCCGCCGGGGCGGACGTGGCGTTCCTGGCGCGCGGCCGGCATCTGGCGGCCATCCGGCAGGACGGCCTGCGCATCGACAGCGCGGCCGGCAACCTGCACCTGAAGAACGTCACGGCCAGCGACAACCCGGCCGCCATCGGCCCGGTCGACATCGTGCTGTTCGCCGTCAAGCTGTGGGACACCGAGGAGGCGGCCGCGAAGCTCGCCCCCCTGATCGGCCCGGAGACGGCGGTCATCACGCTCCAGAACGGCGTGACCAGCGCCGAGACGCTGGCCGCCCGGGTCGGCGCCGCGCATGTGGCCGGCGGCGTGGCGCACATCGCCGCGCAGGTCTTCGCCCCCGGCGTCATCCGCCACACCGGCACCATGGCGCGCCTGAGCTTCGGCGAGCTGAACGGCAAGCGCTCGGAGCGCATGACGCGCTTCCACGCGCTGGCCGCCGACGCCGGCTTCGACGCCATCTACAGCCCGGACATCCTGTCGATGATCTGGGAGAAGTTCACCTTCCTGGCGCCGTTCAGCGGCGTCACCGCGCTGACCCGGCAGCCGGTCGGCGTGATCCGCGCGGTGCCGGAGACGCGCGCGCTGTTCCTCGACGCCGTGGCCGAGGTGGCGGAACTGGCGCGGCGCCGGTCGGTCAACCTCGGCCCCGACATCCTGGACCGCATCGGCACGCTGATCGACAGCCTGGTGCCGGAGATGAAGTCCTCCATGCTGAACGACCTGGAGCGCGGCGGGAAGCTGGAGCTGCCGTGGCTGTCCGGCGCCGTGGTGCGGCTGGGGCGCGAGCTGGACGTGCCCACCCCGGTGCACCGGGTGATCGCGGCGGCGCTGGCGCCCTACGCGGACGGTCCGCCCGCCAAATAGTCAGCGGCACAGGGGTGGCGTGACGCGATGCCGCCCCTTTTTTCCGTCGACAGGTCCCCGTCCGCGGGTGGACCATTTCGTTCCTATTCAGGGACCCGTATCGCAGAAAAGACCACCGGGAGGTGTGTATGCCCCATTCACAAGTATCGACGGCGCGCTGCGCTGCGCTGGTCGGTCCGTACCTGAGCGGCAAGACGACCCTGCTGGAGAGCCTGTTGTTCGCCACCGGCGCCGTCACCCGCAAGGGCAGCGTACGGGACGGCAACGCGGTCGGCGACAGCGCGCCGGAAGCCAAGGCCCGCCAGATGAGCGTCGAGGTGAACCTCGCCCACGCCGAGTACCTGGGCGAGCGCTGGCACTTCCTCGACTGTCCCGGCTCCGTCGAGCTGACCTACGAGACGCAGTGCGCGCTGATGGCCTGCGACGTGGCGGTGATCGTGGCCGAGCCATCAGCCGAGCGCGCCGTGCTGCTGGCGCCGCTGTTCAAGTTCCTCGACGACAACCAGATCCCGCACATCCTGTTCATCAACAAGGTGGACACGCTGGGCGACCTGCGCATCCGCGACGTGGTGCAGGCCTATCAGGCCGTCTCCTCGCGCCCGCTGGTGCTGCGCGAGGTGCCGTTCCGCGAGGGCGACAAGATCGCCGGCTACGTCGATCTGGTCAGCGAGCGCGCCTACCACTTCAACCCGCACAAGCCCTCCGACCTCGTGCAGATGCCCGAGTCCATCAAGGAGCGCGAGTCCGAGGCCCGGCAGGAGATGCTCGAGGCGCTGGCCGACTTCGACGACGGCCTGCTCGAACAGCTGCTGGAGGACGTCAGGCCCGACCCCGGCAAGGTGTACGAGGACTTCGCCAAGGACCTCGCCGAGGACCTGATCGTGCCGGTCTTCCTCGGCTCGGCCGAGAACGACGGCGGCATCCGCCGCCTGCTGAAGGCGCTGCGCCACGAGGGGCCGGAGGTGACCAGCACCGCCGAACACCGCCTGATCCCCGAGGGCGCGGTGGTGGCGCAGGTGTTCAAGAACCTCAACGCCGCGCACGCCGGCAAGCTGAGCTTCGCCCGCGTCTGGCGCGGCACGGTGACCGACGGCATGACGCTGGGCGGCGAGCGCGTGTCCGGCGTCTACCACATGATGGGCCACGACCAGCAGAAGCTGACGCAGGCCGCGGCCGGCGAGGTGGTGGCGCTGGGCCGGCTGGAGAAGGTGAAGGCCGGCGACCTGCTGACCGACAAGGGCAACGACGGCCCGCCCGCCAACTGGCCGGAGGTGCCGTCGCCGGTGTACGGCCTGGCCGTGAACGCCGAGAACCGCAACGACGAGGTGAAGCTGACCGGCGCCATCCAGAAGCTGATCGAGGAGGACCCGTCGCTGAAGTTCGAGCAGTCCCCCGACACCGGCGAGATGGTGATCTGGGGCCACGGCGACATCCACCTGCAGATCACCATGGACCGGCTGCGCAGCAAGTACAACGTGCCGGTCAAGGGCAAGCCGCCGCAGGTCCCCTACAAGGAGACGATCCGCAAGGGGGTGCCGGAGCACCACGCCCGCTTCAAGCGGCAGACCGGCGGCCACGGCCAGTTCGCCGACATCGTCATCCAGGTCGCCCCGCAGCCGCGCGGCTCCGGCTTCGTCTTCAAGGACGCCATCGTCGGCGGCGTGGTGCCGCGCAACTTCATACCGGCGGTGGAGGCCGGCATCCGCGAGTACACCGTGCAGGGCCCGCTGGGCTTCCCGGTGGTGGACTTCGCGGTCAGCCTGACCGGCGGCCAGTACCACGCGGTGGACAGCTCGGAAATGGCGTTCAAGACGGTGGCCCGGCAGGCCATGCAGGAGGCGCTGCCGTCCTGCGAGCCGGTGCTGCTGGAGCCGATCCTGCAGGTCTGCATCGCCGTGCCCAGCGAGTTCACGCCGAAGGTGCAGCGTCTGGTCAGCGGCCGGCGCGGCCAGATCCTGGGCTTCGACGCCCGTCCCGGCTGGCAGGGCTGGGACGAGGTGAAGGCCTACATGCCGCAGGCGGAGATCCACGACCTGATCGTCGAGCTGCGCTCGCTGTCCCTGGGCGTGGGCACCTTCACCTGGAGCTTCGAGCGCCTGCAGGAGCTGACCGGCAAGATGGCCGACAAGGCCGTCGAGCAGCGGAAGGCCGCGCTGGCGCACGCTTAGCACGGCACCACTTGCCCCCACCCTAACCCTCCCCCGCTGTCGCAGGGGAGGGAACTCCGCCGCCCTGCCCCCTCCCCTGCGACAGCGGGGGAGGGATGGGGTGGGGGCAATGCACAGCCCCTTATCGGAAAGACTTCCATGCTCCTCCCGCCCCGGGTCGACGCCGTGCTGCGCGACCTCGAAGACCTCGGCCGCGCCAACGACGCGCGCGAGGCCGACCGCTCCCGCAAGATGCTGAACCTGGAGCGCGACACCGCCGAGTTGCTGCACGTGCTGGTGCGCACCGGCCGCCGTCGCCGCGTGCTGGAGATCGGCACCTCGAACGGCATCAGCACCATCTGGCTGGCCGCCGCCCTGCAGGCCACCGGCGCGCCCGACCCGCTCGTCAGCATCGAGCGCGACGCCGACAAGCTCGCCCAGGCCCGCGCCAACCTGGAGCGCGCCGGGCTGGCCGACCGCGTGCGCCTGCTGCACGGCGACGCGACGAAAACCGTGGCCGCCCTGCCCGGCCCGTTCGACTGCGTGTTCTTCGATGCCGACCGCTGGAGCGCCCCGGACCAGCTCCGCCTGCTGCTGCCGAAGCTGGAGGCGGACTGCCTGCTGCTCGCCGACAACGCGCTGTCGCACCCGGAGGAGATCGCCGGCTACATCGCCGCGGTCGAGGCGCTGCCGGGGTTCGCGGCCACGACCTTCGCCCTGGGCAAGGGGCTGCACGTGGCGACGCGGGCGTAGTTCCCTACGCGCGAGGGGGCGGCGCACCGCCCCCTCGGCCCTGCCGGTCTCAGTCCTTCAGGTTCCCGCAGAAGCGCTGGATGCGCACGCAGGCCTCTTCCAGCTCCGCCGTGCTGGTGGCGTAGGAGATGCGGAAGTGCGGGGCCAGGCCGAAGGCCGAGCCCTGGACCACCGCCACGCCCTCGCCCTCCAGCAGGTACGTCACGAAGTCCTCGTCCGTGTTGATCACCTTGCCGTCCGGCGTCTTCTTGCCGATGGTGCCGGCGCAGGACGGGTAGACGTAGAACGCGCCCTCCGGCGTCGGGCACTTGATGCCCTTGGCCTGGTTCAGCATCGACACCACCAGGTCGCGGCGCTGGCGGAAGGCCTCGGCACGCTCCTTGATGAAGTCCTGCGGGCCGTTCAGCGCCTCGACCGCGGCGGCCTGGCTGACCGACGACGGGTTCGACGTGGACTGGCTCTGGATCACGCCGATGGCCTTGATCAGCTCCTTCGGGCCGCCGGCGTAGCCGATGCGCCAGCCGGTCATGGCGTAGCTCTTCGACACGCCGTTCACCGTCAGCGTGCGGTCGTACAGCGACGGCTCGACCTGCGCCGGGGTGCAGAACTTCAGGCCGTCGTACAGCAGGTGCTCGTACATGTCGTCGGACATGATCCAGACGTGCGGGTGCTTCACCAGCACGTCGGTCAGCGCCTTCATCTCGTCCCGGGTGTAGGCGGCGCCCGACGGGTTCGACGGCGAGTTCAGGATCAGCCACTTGGTCTTCGGCGTGATCGCCTTCTCCAGGTCGGCGGCCTGCAGCTTGAAGCCCTGCTCGGCCGGGCAGGAGACGGTGACCGGCGTGCCCTCGGCCAGTTCGACCATGTCGGGATAGGACACCCAGTACGGCGCCGGGATGATCACCTCGTCGCCCGGGTTCAGCGTCGCCATCAGCGCGTTGTACAGCACCTGCTTGCCGCCGGTGCCGACGGTGATCTGCTCCGGCGTGTACTTCAGGCCGTTCTCGCGCTCGAACTTGGCGCAGATCGCCTTCTTCAGGGCGGGCGTGCCGTCCACGGCGGTGTACTTGGTGTCGCCGGCCTGGATGGCCTTGATGGCGGCGTCCTTGATGTTGTCCGGCGTGTCGAAGTCCGGCTCGCCGGCGCCCAGCCCGATCACGTCGCGGCCGGCCGCCTTCAGCTCGCGGGCTTTGTTGGTCACGGCGATGGTCGGCGAGGGCTTGATGCGCGACAGGCGGGAGGCGAGGATCGACATGGGTCTGCCCCTAAGGATCGATGGTGGACAATGCGGCCGGGAAAAACGGCTCGCGACATTACGACCGACCCCGGATGGATGCAAGGGCGCGCGGGCGGCTTTCCCGACGGGGCGGGACGTCCGGTCCCCCACGGATCGTCCGCGCGCGCGATCATTGGACTTGAAGACGGGGGATGGCACGGCTAAGACGGGTGCGAATCCGCGGCTCCGCCCGCCAAAAAAACCGCTCAGCGACAAGGACGCGTCAGTCATGCCCGACAAGCAGTTGCTCCACCTCGTCTTCGGCGGCGAACTCGTGCGCCCCGACAGCCAGCAGTTCGTCGACCCGAAGAAGCTCCACATCGTCGGCATCTTCCCGAACTACGACGAGGCCCAGAAGGCGTGGCGCGGCGCCACCGGCGCCACCATCGACGACGCCCACATGCGCTATTTCATCGTCCACCTGCACCGCTTCCTCGACCCGAAGAACGAGGGCGACGACCACGATCACCACCACTGATCGGCCGCACCGAGATCCGGTCGTCCGGCGCGGGCGTTGAGGGAGGGGTAGACCTCTCCCCCGGCAGCAGCGGAGGACGACCGTGGCGGTCTTCTTCACCAGCGACACGCATTTCGGCCACGCCGGCGCGCTCGGCCGCTTCCGGCGCCCCTTCGCCTCGGTGGCGGCGATGGACGAGGCCATGGTGGCGGCCTGGAACGCCGCCATCGGCGCGGACGACGAGGTCTGGCACCTCGGCGACTTCGCGTTGCGCACCAAGCCCGAGGCCATGGCGGCCCTGCTGGAGCGCCTGAACGGCACCAAGCACCTGATCGCCGGCAACAACGACGGCCCGCCCACCCTGGCCCTGCCCGGCTGGGCCAGCGTCGGGCACTACGCGGAGATCCGCGTCGAGGACACTCCCCTCGTGCTCTGCCACTACCCGTTCCGCACGTGGAACGGCATGTACAAGGGCGCGCTGAACCTGCACGGCCACAGCCACGGCGCGCTCAAGCCCATGCCCCGGCAGATCGACGTCGGCGTGGACGTCTGGAGCTTCCGCCCGGTGCGGCTGGCGGAACTGGCGGCGCGGCGGCGGCGCAAAGCGGCCGCCGCGGCGCCCTGACCTCAGCCGCGCGCCAGCCGGGCGACGAAGCGCCCGACGTGGTCGTCGAGGTCGCGCAGCTGCGCCGACAGCCCCGACGCCTTGCCCAGCAGCGTGCCGGCGCACGCCCCCGCGCCGTCGGTGGCCCGCTGCATGTCGGCGACGACGCCGGAAACCGCGCCGGTGGCGGCGGCCACCACCTCGATGGTCGCGGCGATGTCGCCGGCCACGTGCGTCTGTCCGCCGATGGCCTCGCCGATGGTGGCCAGCAGGCGGTCGATGCGGTCGATGGTCTGGGCGATCGACTGGGTGACGCGCACGGTGTCGGTGGTCACCGCCTGGATGGCGGTGATCTGGCCGGAGATCTCCTCCGTTGCCCTGGCGGTCTGGCTGGCGAGGTTCTTCACCTCGGTCGCCACCACGGCGAAGCCCTTGCCGGCGTCGCCGGCCCGCGCCGCCTCGATGGTGGCGTTGAGCGCCAGCAGGTTGGTCTGCGCTGCGATGTTCTGGATGAGGTCGACCACCTCGCCGATGCGCTGCGCCGCGTCCGCCAGCCCCTGCACGGTCTGGCTCGACGCCCGCGCCTCCTGCACGGCGCCCGAGGCGATGCCGGTGGACGCGCCGGCCAGGGCGCGGATCTCGCCGGTCAGGGTGCCCAGCCGGCGCACCGCGTCCGACGCCGTGCGCACCGCGCCGGCGATGTCGGCCATCCGCCCGCCGACGGTTCCGGCGAGGTCGCGCGTGCGCACCGCCATGGCGTCCATGTCGCCGGCCGCGCCGCGCAGCTCCTCGGCGGATGCACCGGCGTCGCCGACCATCCGTCGGATCGTCGCCTCGAAGGTCTCGGAGGTGCGCAGCCGCTCGGTCACCGCCTGCCACGTCAGCATGGCGCCGCAGTAGGTGCCGGTGCGGTCGGTGACCGCCACCAGGTTGAGGTCGAGGTGCTCGTCGCCGAGCCGCAGGCGGCCGTGGTAGGGCATGCGCTCCGGCGCGGGCAGCACGGCGCGCAGCTCGGCGCCGATGGCCGGGAACAGCTCGTCCACCTTGCGGCCGCACACCGTCTCGGCGGTCGCCGGGAAGTGCGGCCCGAGGCCGCCGATCAGCGCCTTGGTCGCCGCGTTGACATAGGTGACGGTGAAGCCCTGCGCGGTGTCGCACCACATCAGCGGCGTCGGCACGCAGTCGATCATCATCATGGCCGACTCGAACCACGTCTTCAGCTCGGCGTGCCGCTTCTCCAGCGTGTGGAGACGTTTGTTGAGCGTGAACGGGTTGTTCATCGCGTCTCCTCCCCCTTTATCCGTCCCTACGGACATTGGGGAAAGGGTACTCCAGCCGGCGCCGTTACCCCTTTCGTACTTTCGTCTCTAAGGAATGGCCGTCACACGCCCGTCAGCATCTGCTGGCGCAGCGCGTCGTCCAGCTCGGTGGGCAGCACCGGCTTGTGCACCACCAGCAACCCTTCGGCCGCCGCGTCGCGCAGCGCCGCGCCGGCCGTCTCGCCGGTCAGCAGCACGCCGGGGATGGGACGGCCGCAGGTCTGGCGGATCAGGCGGATCGCCTGGGTGCCGACCTCGCCGGCGCGCAGGCGGTAGTCGCTGACCAGCACGTCGGGCAGCCGGCCGTCGGCCCGGATGCGTTCCACCGCCTCGGCGCCCGAGCTGGCGGGCAGCACCTCGTAGCCCCACTCGGTCAGCAGCGCCTCCAGCGCCGTCAGCACGATCGAGTCGTCCTCGACCACCACCACCAGCCGCGACTCCGCGCCCGGGCCGGGGGCCGGCCGCGCCGCCGCCAGCTCCGGCGGCGCGCCGTCGGGGTCGAGCGGCACCTCCACCGCGAAGACCGAGCCCTTGCCCGGTTCCGAACGCGCCGTCACCGGGTGGCCGAGCAGCGCCGACAGCCGCCGCACGATGGCGAGGCCCAGGCCCAGGCCCTTCTCGCGGTCGCGCTCGGGGTTGCCGACCTGGTGGAACTCCTCCCAGATGCTGGCCATGTGCTCGGCCGGGATGCCGATGCCGGTGTCGTGCACCTCGATGGCGAGGTGGCCGTCGCCGACCCCATCCTTTGAAATCCGGTGGCACGTCACCCGCACGCCGCCGCGCGGGGTGTAGCGGATGGCGTTCTCGACGAAGTTGCGCAGCAGCTGCGCCAGCAGCGTCGGGTCGGTGCGCACCACGGCGTCGCACGGCTCCACCGTCCAGCCCAGCGCCTTGTTGGCGGCGATGCGGGCGTAGGCGGTGTCGAGCGCGTCGAGCAGGTCTGCCACCTGCACGCTGCGGACGTCCGTGGAGACCGAGCCGGCGTCGAGCCGCGAGACGTCGAGCAGGCTGTCCAGCAGCCCCTTCATCGCCTCCAGCCCCTTGTGCAGCGCGCCCAGCGTGCCCAGCGCCTTCTCGCTGCCGGCGACCTGCGCCTCCAGCACGTGGGCGAACAGGAACAGCGACTGCAGGGGCTGGCGCAGGTCGTGGCTGGCGGCGGCGAGGAACTTCGACTTGGCGAGGTTGGCCTGCTCCGCCGCCTCCTTGGCCTCGGCCAGTTCGCGCTCGATGCGCTTGCGGTCGGTGATGTCGACGATGCCGGAGTAGATGTAGGCCTTGCCGTCGATCTCCACCGGCAGGATCGAGACGATGACGTCGCGCATCACCCCGTCCTTGGCCATCATCCGCGTTTCGAAGGCGGCGCGGGTGCCCGACGCGATCAGCTCGTTCTGCGACTGCACGATCTGCTCGCGGGTGTTCCCGACCTCGATGTCGGCGACGCTCAGGCGGGCGAACTCGGCGCGGCTGTAGCCGAGGATGCGCGGCGTCTGGTCGTTGAAGGCGACCAGGCGCAGCGTGCCCGGCTCGACCATCATGACGCCGAAGGGGGCGGCCTCGAACAGCCGGCGGAAGCGCTCCTCGCTGTTGCGCAGCGCGGTCTCCACCGCCTGCCGGCGCGACACGTCCTCGACGATGGTCAGGCGGTAGTCGCCCTCTTCGCCGCCGCGCACCAGCGAAGAGGTGACGCGCACCCACACCCGGCTGCCGTCCTTGCGGATGTAGCGCTTCTCGAAGGCGTAGCGGCCCACCTCGCCGGCCAGCAGGCGGCGCAGCGGCTCGCGCTCGCCCGGCAGGTCGACGGGATCGGTGATCTCCTCGAAGCTGCGGCCGACCAGCTCGGCGCGGGAGTAGCCGAGGATGCCGCACAGCGTCTCGTTGACATCGACGATGCGGCCGTCGAGGTCCAGGCGCTCGATGCCCACCGCCGCCTGCTCGTAGACCGAGCGGAAACGCTCCTCGCTGGCGCGCAGCGCGGCTTCGGCGCGCTGCAGGGCCTCCAGGTGCTCCTCCTTGGCGACCAGGGTGGACTCGGCGTAGCGGCGGCGCAGCACCTCGGCGTGCAGCCGGTCCTCGCGCCGGCGCGCGACCTGCACCACGGCGGCGAGCAGCAGCGCGGTCGCCGCGGCCAGCGCCGCGACCACCAGCGCGCCGCGCCGCCACGGCTCCATCACCGCAACGCGGTCCAGCCCGACCGTCACGTACGCCGGATAGGTGCCCAGCCGCGCCTGGAAATACATCCGCTCGCGCCCGTCGGCGAGCGAGCGGAAGCTGTAGCGGCCGGTCTCATGCCCGCTGGTGGCCAGCGCGTAGAAGGGGGAGTTCTCGGGAATGCGCGGCGGCGGCGCCGACAGCGTCGGGTAGCGCGCCAGGATCTCGCCATCGGTGCGCAGGATGCCGACGACGTGCGGCGCCTGCTCGCCCAGCACGCCGCGCCAGAACCCGGCGAAGAAGTCGATGGAGGTGGTGACCAGGATCACCCCGTCGAAGGCTTCGGCTGGGATGCCGGGGGGGGGCGTGCGCCGCCGGCTGAGGTTGAAGTTCAGGTTGCCCTTCAGCCGGCCCTTGATCATCCGGCCGAGATGGGTGACGTCGCGCTCCTTCAGCACCTGGAAGTATTCGCGCTCGGCCACCTCGGACCGCGGCATGGGGAAGAAGTCGGCGCTGGCCACCGTCCGCCCCTCCGGCCGGATCAGCCACAGCCCGTCGATGTGCGGCGAGGCCTCGGCCAACGCCTTCAGCCGGGCGTGGATCGGCTGCGACGCCTCGATCTCCTCCCACGACAGGCCGGCGATGTGGCCGTCGATCTGGTCGATGACCTGCTCCTGCACCTCGAACACGCGCATGGCGTGCTCGCGCAGGATGGAGACCATCTGCATGCCTTCGGCCGAGGCGCGCTCCAGCGTCTGCTCGTAGGAACGCCAGACGATGGCGCCGGCGACCACCGGCGGCAGCACGAGGGAGAGCCAGAAGAGGATGGTGAGGGGACGCATGCGCGCGACAGGATAGTGGAAAACGCCGAAAAGTCCGCACCACTTTATGCCGGACAGGATATCTCCGGCGGGGAGGGGGCGCCGCCGTCCACCTCCCCCTCCTGCACCACCCGGTTGCGCCCCAGCCGCTTGGCGGCGTAGAGCGCGCGGTCGGCGCGGCTGAGCAGGCGCGACAGGTCGTCCTCCGGGTGCAGCACGGCGACGCCGGCACTGACGGTGAAGCCGAAGGTGCAGCCCTCCTCGCGCACCCGGTGGGCGGCGACCAGCTCGCGCAGCCGCTCCATCACCGGAACGGCGGCATCCAGCCCGGTTTCCGGCAGCGCGATGGCGAACTCCTCGCCGCCCATGCGGCCGATCACGTCGGAGGCGCGCAGCGCGTCGCGCGCCAGTTCGGCGAACCCGCGCAGCGCGGCGTCGCCGGCAGCGTGGCCGTGGCCGTCGTTGATCGCCTTGAAGTGGTCGAGGTCGATCATGGCGACGCTGAGCGGCCGGCCATAGCGCCGGGCGCGCTCCGCCTCGGCCTCCAGCCGCTCCAGGAAATGGCGGCGGTTCGGCAGCTCGGTCAGGCCGTCCATGACGGCGAGGCGCTGCAGCTCCGCCTCCAGCCGCTTGCGCTCGGTGATGTCGTTGATGCCCAGCACCATGGCCGGCTCGCCGTCGAACACCGTGCGCGCCGCCGACAGCAGCACCACCAGCGTGCCGTCCCCGCAGCGGAACTCCGCCTCCACGTCGCGGGCATGGCCGTTGCGCGCCACCACCTCGATCAGCCGCGCGCGCACCTCCGGCTGGCTCCAGTAGGTTGGCGCGTAGACGCCGATCAGCCGCTCGCGCGGCGACTCGAGCAGGTTCTCGGCCCGGCTGTTGACGAAGAGCAGGCGGTGCGTGCGCAGGCTGCTGACGAACAGCGGCACCGGCGCGTCCTCCAGCACCAGGCGCAGCTGCGCCTCGCTCTCCTTCAGCGCGGCGGTGCGCTCGGCCACCGTCTGCTCCAGGGTATCGACCATGCGGCGCAGGTTGCGCTCGGCGCGGCGCCGGTCGTTGGCCTGGGCGCCGCAGGACAGCACGGTCAGGGCCGCGGTGACGATGAAGACGCCGACGTACAGCATCGGCTTGTCGATGCCGGGCGCGGCGAACGGGCCGTAGCCCATGACGGTGCCGCCGACCATCAGCAGCACCAGCACGCTGAACTGGGTGTAGGTGTCGCGCAGCAGGAAGCGCATGGCCATCCACGCCAGCGGCACCAGCAGCAGGAACGGCAGCGCCGCGTTGCCCGGGTCGTCGAAGCGCGCGCCGATGAACAGCGCCATCCCGCCGGCCAGCGTCGCCGCCGCGACCAGCACCAGTTCCGTCAGGCGGCCGCGCGTCGCCGCGCCGGAGCCGCGGTCGAGCCCCCACAGCAGCGCCGACGGCGCCAACACCAGCGCGCCGCCCGCGTCCGACAGCCACCAGCGCACGAACACCGGCACCGCGAGGTCGCCCGGCACCATGCCGGCCGCGACCAGCACCGCCGCCCCGCAGGCGGCGCTCACCGCGGCATGCACGCCGACCGCACCAAGGGCGAAGGACGCCACCGGCCGCAGCCCCGGCAGCGGCGTTAGCGGCCCGCCGAGCCGCAGCGCCAGACGCACGCCGAGCACCGGGCCCAGGGCGTTGCCGGCGGCGATTCCCACCGCCTCCACCCAGGTCGCCTCGAACACCACGAGGTTGGAGACGAACGCGCCCAGCATCAGGCCCGGCACCGCCTTCCAGCCCAGCAGCATGGCGGCGGCGACGGACAGGCTGGCCGCCGGCCACAGTGGGGCCGGAAAGAAGCCGTATTGCCGAAAGAACAGGTCGGTGACGACGCCCAGCCCCAGGTAGGCCCCGGCGGCGAGGAGGTTGGCGCACAGCACGGCCCACGGCCGGTCCGCCCAGCGGACGCCGGCCCCGGCGATGCCGGCCGTACTCCCTTCCCTGCCCCCCATGGGGATCTCCGCCCCTTTCCGATGGTTCGCTTCTACCACCTTCAGCGGCGGGATGGCGCCAGAAATCTTCGCGGACGCAGGGGATGCCGCACCTTTGGACGATCCCCAACCGGGGATACGCACGCCAAAGGAGCAGTGGCGAGCGTGAGGAACGCCCGGGAACGTTGTTGGTCGCAAACGCCACGCCGCATTCAGAGGAGACGGCCCCCGTGCCCGCCGCCACGAGCCCCAACGCCCAGCCCGCCGCCCTCCCCGCCGACGCCCTGCGCCACCTGGAAGACGAGGTCCTTCCAGACTACATCGCCGCCCGCCGCTGGTACGCCGCCAAGGGCGCCGGCCGGCCGCGCGTGCAGGTGGTGGACGCGGTGCCGCTGGGCGGCGCGCAGCTCTGCATCCTGCGGGTCCAGCCGCCGAACCGGCCGCCGCAGCTCTACCTGCTGCCGCTGGTGGTGGAGCGGGGTGAGGCCGCCGGCGATTCGTTCCGAATCGCCGGGCCGGACGACGGGCCGCTGGGCGGCGTCGTGCGCGACGGCTTCGGCGACGACCGCGTGGTGCGCGCGCTGCTGGACGGCATCCGCGGCGGCGGCGGGGACGGGCGGCTGCGGTTCGGCCGCACGGCGGCGCTGCAGGGCGTGGCGCTGGATGGTCCGTTGCGCCGGCCGGGGGCGGAGCAGTCCAACACCTCGATCCGCATCGGCGACGCGGCGATCCTCAAGGGCTTCCGCAAGCTGGAGGCCGGCACGCACCCGGAGCTGGAGGTCGGCCGCTTCCTGACCGAGGTGGCGGGCTACGCCAACACGCCGCCGCTGCTCGGCTGGGTCGAGGTGACGGCAGGGGAGAGCGCCAGCATGGCCGCCGCCGTGCTGCAGGCGCTGGTGCCGGACGCCGCGGACGCCTGGGCGCACGTCACCGGCCGCCTGACCGACCGGCTGCGCCGCTTCGACGACTCCGACGCCGAGGCCGACCGCGCGCTGTTCGCCCTGATGCGCCGTCTCGGCCAGCGCACCGCCGAGCTGCACCGCGCCTTCGCCGCCCCCACCGACGACCCGGCGTTCCGGGCGGAGCCGGCCGACGACTCCGTGCTGGCGTCGTGGGCGGAGGACGTGCGCCGCATGGCGCACCACGCGCTGGACGCCCTGCGCGGCGCGCTGCCGCTGCTGGACGGCGGTCTCGCGGCCCAGGCACGCACCCTGCTGGCCTGCGAGCCGGCGCTGTTCAGCCAGATCGACACGCTGCTGCCGCAGGCGGGCGGCCTGCAGCGCACCCGCCTGCACGGCGACTTCCACCTGGGGCAGGTCCTCGTGGCCAAGGACGAGGATGGGGCCGACGACGTCTTCATCATCGACTTCGAGGGCGAGCCAATGCGCCCGCTGGCCGAGCGGCGCGGCAAGCACAGCCCGCTGCGCGACGTCGCCGGCATGCTGCGCTCCATCGCCTACGCCGCGGCCATGGCGCGCCGCGGCCTGGCGCAAGACCTCGACGAGCCAACGCGGACGGCGCGCGAGTCGTGGCTGGCGTGGTGGGAGGCGGAGGCCGGCGGCGCCTTCATCGACGGCTACCGCGCGGCCATCGGCGACTGCCCGAGCTTCCCGGCCGAGGGCGAGGCCGCGGCGGGCCTGCTGAAGCTGTTCCTGCTGGAAAAGGCGCTGTACGAAGTCGGCTACGAGCTGGCGAACCGGCCGGACTGGCTGCCGATCCCGCTGGGCGGGCTGCTCGGCATCCTCGGCGCCGACGCCGGGCCGGAGGTCGCCGACCACGTCGGCACCCAGGCGAGCGAACAGCTGGGCGAGGCGCGCCGGCACCCGATGCCCTTCGGCGCCGAGGTGCTGGGCGACGGCACGGTGCGCTTCCGGCTGTGGGCGCCGGGGGTGGAGTCGGTGTCGCTGTGGCTCGACACCGCCACCGAGCTGCTGCCGATGCTGCGCCAGGGGGCGGGCTGGTTCGAGTGGACGACGGCGCAGGCGCAGGCCGGCACCCGCTACCGCTTCGTGCTGCCCGACGGCCTGCAGATCCCCGACCCGGCGTCGCGCTGGCAGCCGGAGGACGTGCACGGCCCCAGCGAGGTCATCGACCCCGCCACCCACCGTTGGCAGGACACCGGCTGGCACGGCCGTCCGTGGCACGAGACGGTGCTGTACGAGCTGCACGTCGGCACCTTCACGCCGGAGGGCACCTTCCGCGCCGCCATCGCCAAGCTGGACCATCTGGTCGAGCTGGGCGTCACCGCCGTCGAGCTGATGCCGGTTTCCGACTTCCCCGGCCGCTGGAACTGGGGTTACGACGGCGTGCTGCCCTACGCGCCGGACAGCGCCTACGGCCGGCCGGAGGACCTGAAGGCGCTGGTGGACGCGGCGCACGCGCGCGGCCTCATGGTCTTCCTCGACGTCGTCTACAACCACTTCGGGCCGGAGGGGAACTACCTCAACGCCTACGCCGCGTCCTTCTTCACCGACCGGCACAAGACGCCGTGGGGCGCCGCCGTCAACGTGGACGGGCCGGACAGCACCACCGTGCGCGACTTCTTCATCCACAACGCGCTGTACTGGATCGAGGAGTTCCACCTGGACGGCCTGCGCTTCGACGCCGTGCACGCCATCCCCGACGACAGCGACAAGCTGTTCCTGAAGGAGCTGGCCGAGCGCGTCGCCGCGCTGACCGGCGGCCAGCGCCACGTGCACCTGGTGCTGGAGAACGACGACAACGCGTCGCGCTTCCTGGAACAGGCCGCGACCAAGCCGCGCTGGTACACCGCGCAATGGAACGACGACCTGCACCACTGCCTGCACGCCGCGGCGAGCGGCGAGGCCGGCGGCTACTACGCCGACTACGCCGACGATCCGGGCAAGTGGGCGCGCGCGCTGGCCGAGGGCTTCGCCTTCCAGGGCGACCCGTCCGCCTACCGCGAGGGCGAGCCGCGCGGCGAACCCTCGGCGCACCTGCCGGCGACGTCCTTCGTCAGCTTCCTGCAGAACCACGACCAGATCGGCAACCGGGCCTTCGGCGAACGCATCACCGACATCGCCCCGCACGCCGCGGTGCGCGCCGCCACCGCCATCTACCTGCTGGGGCCGCAGATCCCCATGCTGTTCATGGGCGAGGAGTGGGCGGCGCCCCAGCCCTTCCCCTTCTTCGCCGACTTCGGCGGCGACCTCGCCGACGCGGTGCGCGAGGGGCGGCGGGCCGAGTTCGCCAAGTTCCCGGAGTTCCAGGACCCCAGCTCCCGCGACCGCATCCCCGACCCCATCGCCGAGGAGACGGTGCGCAGCGCCGTGCTGGACTGGAACCTGCGCAACCGCCCGCCGCACGCCGACTGGCTGAGCTGGGTCCGCCTGCTGCTGACGCTGCGCAGCGCCGAGATCGCGCCGCGGCTGGTGAACATGCCCGGCGGCACCGGCGCCTACGAGGTGGCCGGGCGCGGCGGCGTGTCGGTGCGCTGGCGGCTCGGCGACGGCAGCACGCTGCACCTGCGCGCCAACCTCTCGGGCACGCCGGTGCCCGGCCTGACCGAGCCGCCGGGCCGACCGCTGTGGACCGAGGGCGAGGGGGTGCGCGACGGCGCGCTGTCTGCGTGGTCGGTGATCTGGTCGATCGAGGAGCCGACCGCGCTCGACCGGCTGGCGGAGCGCATGGGCATCGAGACCTTCTACAGCAACGCCGCGGGCGAGACGGTCACCGCGTCGCCGGACACGGTGCGGGCGCTGCTCGCCGCCATGGGCGTGGACGCGCCGGACGAGCCCGCCGCCCAGGCGCGGCTGACCGAGATCGAGCGCGCCGAGCTGGCCCGCGCGCTGCCGCCCGTGGCGGTGCTGCGCACCGACCGGCCGCCCTTCGCGGTGCCGCTGGCGCTGCCGGCCGGAACCACGGAGCTGCGCTGGACGCTGACGCTGGAGGATGGCGGCGAGCGCGGCGGCGACGCGCTGTTCCCCGACCTGCCCTTGGAGCGGGCGGCGGACCTCGACGGCCGCGCGGTGGAGGTGCGCCGCCTGGACCTGGGCGAGGGGTTGCCGCTCGGCTACCACACGCTGTGCGTCGAGGTGGGCGCGCTGAAGGCCACCACCACGGTCATCGGCGTGCCCGACCGCTGCCACCTGCCGGCGCCCATCGAGATGGGCACGCCGGTGTGGGGCCTGTCGGCGCAGCTGTACGCCGTGCGCTCGGCCAACGACTGGGGGATCGGCGACTTCGGCGACCTCGTCAGCCTCGCCGAGATGGCGGCCAGCCGCGGTGCCTCGGTGATCGGGCTGAACCCGCTGCACGCGCTGTTCCTCGACACGCCGGAGCAGTGCAGCCCGTACTCCCCGGCCAGCCGGCTGTTCCTCAATCCGCTCTACATCGACGTCACCGCCCTGCCCGAGCTGATCGGCTGCGCCGAGGTCCGCGAGCGCATCGCGTCGGACGCGTTCCTGGCGGCCCGCGCCGAGGCGCGCGACAGCGACATGGTCGATTACGACGCGGTGGCCGCGTTGAAGCTGCCGCTGCTGGAGACGCTGTTCCGCGTCTTCCGGACCGACGCCCCGGCCCCGCGCCGCCTCGCCTTCGAGGCGTTCCGGCGCGAGCGCGGCGCGCGTCTGGAGCGCTTCTGCACCTTCCAGGCCTTGCGCGAACGCTTCGGCGGACAGGGCTGGCCGCAGTGGCCGGAGGAGTTCCGCAACCCGGCCTCCGACGCGGTCGAGCGGTTCGCGCAGGAGAACGCCGAGCGCATCGACTTCCTGGCGTGGCTGCAATGGGTGGCCGACTGCCAGTTGGAGGTCGCCGCGGAGCAGGCGAAGGCGCGCGGCATGGCGGTGGGGTTCTACCGCGACCTCGCGGTCGGCGCCGACGCCGGCGGGGCGGAAACCTGGGCCTCGCCGGACGTGGTGGTCTCCGCCGCGCACGTCGGCGCGCCGCCGGACCTGTTCAACCCGGCCGGCCAGGACTGGGGCCTGCCGCCCTTCCACCCCCGCGCACTGCGCGAGCAGGGCTACGCCGACTTCATCGAGCTGGTGCGCGCCAACATGCGGCACGCGGGCGCGCTGCGCATCGACCACGCCATGGCGCTCCAGCACGTCTACTGGATCCCCGAGGGGCGTTCGGCCAGGGACGGCGCCTATGTCGCCTATCCCATGGACGACCTGATCGGCATCCTGGCGCTGGAAAGCCGCCGCCAGAACTGCCTGGTGGTCGGCGAGGATCTCGGCACCGTCCCCGACGGCTTCCGCGCGCGCATGACGGAGGCGGGGATCCTCAGCTACCGCGTGGTGTTCTTCGAGTGGACGGAGGACGGCGGCTTCGTCGGGCCGGACGACTACCCGTTCCTGGCGCTGGCCACGGTGGGCAGCCATGACCTCGCCACGCTGCGCGGCTGGTGGGAGGGCAACGATATCGAGCTGAAGGAGGCCCAGGGCCTCTACCCGGCCAGGGACGAGGCCGAAAAGCAGCGCGCCCGCCGCCGCGACGAGCGCGGCCGACTGATCGAGGCGGTGCGGGCGGCGGGGCTGCCGCTGCCGGCGAGCTTCGGCGCGGACTCGCCCTACGACCTGACGCTGGCGAACGCCGTGCACGCCTTCCTGGCGCGCAGCAACGCCGCCATCGCCATGGTCCAGCTCGACGAGCTGACCGACGAGCGCGAGCAGGTCAACCTGCCGGGCACGGTCGACCAGCACCCGAACTGGCGGCGCAAGCTGTCGCTGACCCTGGAGGAGCTGGCCGACGACGGCCCCGCCGCCGCGCTGGCCGCCATCATGGCCGCGGCCCGGCCGGCGCCGACGGGGAACGTGTAGGAGGCGGAGACATGCTCAAGGCGGTCATCTTCGACGTGGACGGCACGCTGGTGGACACGGTGGACAACCACGCCCGCGCCTGGCAGGAGACGTTCGAGCACTTCGGCATCCCGACCTCGTACCAGGACGTGCGGTCGCAGATCGGCAAGGGCGCCGACCAGCTGATGCCGGTCTTCGTGCCCAGGGAGGAGCTGGAGCGGCGCGGGGAGGAGATCGATTCCTTCCGCTCCGCCCTCTACAAGCGCAAGTACCTGCGCGAGGCGCGCGGCTTCCACCGCACCCGCGCCCTGGTGCAGCGGATCCTGGCCGACGGGAAGCGGGTGGCGCTCGCCTCCTCCGCCAAGGGGGACGAACTGGCGGTGTACAAGCGCGCCGCCGACATCGACGACCTCGTGGACGCCGAGACCGCGTCGGAGGACGCCGACAAGTCCAAGCCCCACCCCGACATCTTCCAGGCGGCATTGGACAAGCTGGGCATCCGGCCGGAGGAGGCGGTCGTGGTCGGCGACACGCCGTGGGACGCCGAGGCGGCGGCCAAGGCGGGCCTCCCGATGATCGGCGTGCTGTGCGGCGGCTTCGCCGAGGCGGACCTGCGCGCCGCCGGCTGCCGCGAGGTGTGGGACGATCCGGACGACCTGCTGACCCACTACGGCGAGAGCCTGCTTGGGAAAGGGTGAACGGAACCTTCACCGTGGCGGCGCGGTTGCTAGGGGGCCACACCATGCAGCACGGGAGCCACCCCATGAACGTCGAAACCACCATCCGCGACACCTACGACACGGTCTTCGGCGGCGACCGCAACCTGTCGACGCTGGAGCGCGTCACCTCGGTCGGGCTGGGCCTGATCATGGCGGCGGCCGGCGTCAACCGCGCAGACCTTCCCGGCGCCGTCATGGGCCTGGCCGGCGGCGCCCTGGTCGCCCGCGGCATGAGCGGCCACTGCCCGATCAAGTCCGCCATGGGCTACGACGAGCACGGCCAGATCGCCCACCACGACTCCGGCGAGGCCATGCACGAGGCGCAGCACGACCGGGCGATGGCGACGCACGCGATGTGAGGACGCACCTGCCCCCACCCTTCCCGTGCTGCGCGCGGGTCCCTTCCCTCCCCCGCCCAGCAGGGAGGGTCAGGGTGGGGGCAAAATCAACGCGGCCACCTCGTCCGGCAGCATCCCCCGCTCCGCCATCCGCCACGCCTTCAGCAGCGCCGCGACGGTGCCGAGGTCGGTGATCGCGCCGCGGTCGACCATCGCCAGCGCCTCGGCGAAGGGGACACGGCGGCGCTCCAGGCGCTCCTGCGGGTCGGGGGACGCCTCGCCCTCCTCCAGGTCCCAGGCGAGGAAATAGGTGCCGTGCTCGTCGGTCAGGCCCGGCGAGGCGCGGAAACCCATCAGGTCGATCCAGCGCCGCGCCGTCACGCCGGCCTCCTCGCGCAGCTCGCGGGCGGCGGCGTCGAGCGGCGGCTCGTCGGGGGCGCGGCCGCCCTTGCAGATCTCCCACAGGTACGCGCCGGCGCCGAAGCGGAACTGCCCGACCAGCAGCACCCGCCCCGCGCCGTCGATCGCCACCACGCCGACGCCCAGCTGCTTGAACTGCACCGTGCCGTACGTCGCGCGCGTGCCCTGCGGCGCCACCACGTCGTTCTCCACGGCGCGGATCCAGCCGTTCTCGTAGCGCACCGTCGCCGACAGCACGGTCCAGGGGTTGCCCCGCTCAGGCATGCAGGCTCAGCGAGGGCGGAAACAGCTCCAGCTCGCGCGGCACGAAGGACGGGCGCAGGCCGCCCATCACCTCACCGACCACGCCCACCGTGTCGAGCAGCGCCTGCGGCGCGAACGGCTTGTGCAGGAAGCCCAGCGCGGTATCACGCACCTCCTCGGCGTGGTGGTCGTAGCCGGTCACCAGCACCGACGGCACGCCCAGGTCGGCGCGCAGGCGCCGGCTCAGGCTCACGCCGTCCTCGCCGCCGGCCAGCAGCACGTCGACCAGCGCCAGGTCGGGGCGCTCGCGCTCGGCCAGGCGCATCGCCTTGGTCGCGTCGCGCAGCGGCCCGACGACCGTGTATCCCGCCTTTTCCAGAACCGCCTTCATGGCCGGCCCAACCAGCGGATCGTCTTCGACTATCAAGAGCTTCACGATGGTCCCACCCGGTATGAAGCGAAGGCCGCTCCAACATGGGGAGACAACGGTTCAATTCAACGCTGGGATCCATGAGGTACCATCGGGTCACCCACCGATGGGCCAACGGGAACCTTCGCGGCGGCGGGCTGTCGCGCCTGCCACCTCACCAGCCAGATCTCGCCCCCCCTGCACCGCGGCGTCGGCGGCGTGGCGGCGCGGCGGAAGTCAAATTGCATATCTTCGTATGCACACAGCCGGAAGACGCAAATCCTCTGGACTCGTTCTTGTTGCCCCCGGCATGCTGAGCGCACCACGCCATGGGGGCTTTTTCGATGTCCGACTCCCTCACCGCCATGCAGCGGCTGCACCTGTGCCTGGCCGAGCAGCCGCCTCTTCCGAAGCCGTCGTTCCGCAAGCTGCGGGTGTTCACCTTCGACCCCTCGCTGGGGGCGGAGCTGGAGACCTACGCGCTCAATGAGACGACGGTCGAGATCCCCTGGGAGCACGACCTGAAGCCCGGCCCGGTCGGCGAGTACCTGGAGGTGGTGGACATCGACCCGGCCAGCGGCTGCGCCTACGCGCCGGTCGACCTGAACGCGCCGGAGCTGCTGTCGCAGGACGGCCTTCGCCCCTCCGAATCCTACCCGCGCTTCCACCAGCAGATGGTCTACGCCGTCGCCATGCGGACCATCCACGTGTTCGAGCGCGCGCTGGGCCGCGCCGCCCTGTGGGCGCCGCGCTTCGTCCGCGACGCCAAGGGCAAGGTGGAGCGCGAGGAGTACGTGCAGCGGCTGCGCATCCACCCGCACGCGCTGCGCATCCCCAACGCCTATTACAGCCCGGAGCGCATGGCGCTGCTGTTCGGCTATTTCCCGGCCAGCACCGAGGCGGAGGCGACGGTGCCCGGCGGCATGGTGTTCGCCTGCCTGTCGCACGACATCATCGCGCACGAAACCTCGCACGCGCTCCTGGACGGGCTGCACCGCCGCTACCGCGAGAACACCAACCTGGACATGCTGGCCTTTCACGAGGCCTTCGCCGACATCATCGCGCTGTTCCTGCACTTCACCGTCCCCGACGCGCTGAGCAGCCAGATCGCCAGCACCGCCGGCGACCTCGGCAAGCCCAACCTGATGGCGGAGATGGCGCTGCAGTTCGGCCGCGCCACCAAGGGCGACGGGGCGCTGCGCGACTACATCGGCGAGAAGCCGACGCGCAACGACTACGCCGCCGCGACCGAGCCGCACAGCCGCGGCGCCGTGCTGGTGGCCGCGGTGTTCGACGCCTTCCTGCGCATCTACCAGCTGCGCACCCGCGACCTGATCCGGCTGGCCACCGGCGGCACCGGCGTGCTGCCGGCCGGCGCCATCCCGCACGATCTGGTGCAGCGGCTGTCGCAGGAGGCGGCGAAGCTGGCCGGGCACTGGCTGAACATGTGCATCCGCGCGCTCGACTACTGCCCGCCGGTGGACCTGACCTTCGGCGACTACCTGCGCGCGCTGGTCACCGCCGACCGCGACCTGGTGCCGGAGGACCGCCTGGGCTACCGCGTCGCCATCGTCGCGGCGTTCCGCGACCGCGGCATCTACGCCGAGGGGGTGCGCACGCTGTCCGAGGTGTCGGTGGCGTGGGAGCCGCCGCCCGACCCGCTGGCCAGCCTGAAGAAGCACCTGCAGGGCCTCGACCTGTTCCAGAACGGCGTGTCCGACCGCCGCCTCGCCTACGAGCACAGCCGCGACCACGCCCGCCATCTGCATGACCGCCTGTTCGGCCCCGGCGGGCTGAACGACGATGAAATGGCCATCCTCGGCCTGCACCGCCGCCCCGACAAGGCCCAGAAGGGCAAGCCGTTCAAGGTGAAGACCGCGGACGGCGCGTTCTGGGCGCGCGGCATCGAGGTGCACTCGGTCCGCCCGGCGCGGCGCGTCAGCCCGGACGGGCGGATCCAGTCGGACATCGTCGTCGAGATGACGCAGAGCTGGTCGCCGGACGCGGAATTCAAGACCAAGTTCCGCGGCGGCTGCACGCTGCTGATCGACGCCGACACCGGCCGCGTGCGCTACCTGATCCGCAAGCGCGTCGGCCGGGCCAGCGTGGCGGCGCCGGAGACCAGCGAGGCGCTGGGCTTCACCGACCCGCGCGACAACTACTTCCGGGACGAGGGACCGCGCCGCGAGCCCTTCGCCCTGCTGCACGGACACTGAGGAGGCCGCGACCATGAGCAAGGCGAAGACCAAGGCGGCCCCCGGCACGTCCACGCCGCGCGCGAAGGTCCGCATGTACCGCCACGGCCTCGGCGACTGCCTGCTGGTGCGGCTGCCGCACGCCGCGTCGGCGGACGGCTGGTTCAACGTGATGATCGACTGCGGCCTGCTGCTCGGCACGCCCAACGCGGCGGCCCGGATGACCGCGGTGGTGAAGGACGTGGCGAAGACGACCGGCGGCCGGCTCGACCTGCTCGCCGTCACGCACGAGCATTGGGACCACGTCAGCGGCTTCATCCAGGCCAGGGAGGCCTTCAAGGCGCTCACCGTCGGCGCGGTCTGGGCCGCCTGGACCGAGGACGAGACCGACACCACGGTGCAGGCGCTGAAGGAGGGCCGCAGGAAGGCGCTGGCGGCGCTGCAGTCGTCGGGCACGCGGCTGCGCGCCATGGGCGCCGACGGCGCCGCCGAGGAGGTGGAGGGCCTGCTGGCCTTCTTCGGCATCGGCGCCGGCCCGGACGGCTCGCCCTTCGCCGCCGCCGGCGGCAGCACGCCCGAGGCGCTGCGCACGGCGCTGGCGCTGGGCAAGGAGCGGCGCTACTGCCGCCCGACCGACCCGCCCTTCCAGCCGGAGGGGGCGGACTGGCGCATCTACGTGCTGGGACCGCCGCGTGACGCGGTGCTGCTGAAGAAATCCAACCCGTCCAAGCGCACGCCGGAGACCTACCCGCTGGCCGACACCGCCGAGGGGCTGGTGACGGCGCTGGGCGCCGACGACGACGCCGGGCGGCCCTTCAACCGCGCCTGGGCGATCCCGACGGCGCGGACCAAGGAGTTGGAGTTCTTCCAGCAGACCTATTACGCCGAGGCGGAGGCGTGGCGGAACATCGACGACGACTGGCTGGGCACCACGACCGAGCTGGCGCTGAAGCTCGATTCCGACACCAACAACACCAGCCTGGTGCTGGCCATCGAGCTGCCGCCGGCCGCGCCGGGGGGCGAGCCCGAGGTGCTGCTGTTCGCCGCCGACGCGCAGGTCGGCAACTGGCTGTCCTGGCAGGACCTGACCTGGACGGTGGACGGCCGCACGGTCACCGGCCCCGACCTGCTGAAGCGCACCACGCTCTACAAGGTCGGCCACCACGGCAGCCACAACGCCACGCTCCGCGAAAAGGGGCTGGAGCTGATGGACGGCCTGCGCGTCGCCATGATCCCGGTGGACGAGGCCATGGCGAAGAAGAAGCGCTGGAACCAGATGCCCCGCCCCTCGATCATCGAGCGCCTGAACACCATGGCGCCCGGCGCCGTCCTGCGCTCCGACGAGGACGCCGCGGAGCAGCCGTGGCTGACCAAGGACGAGTTGTATTACGAGGTGACGCTGTAAAAGCCCCTCTCCCCTTGCGGGAGAGGGGCTTTTAAGGCACTTCGATCACCAGCCGTTCCGGCGCCAGGGAGTGGAAGCGCACCTCGCCCTTGCCCAGTGCCGAGGCCGCCGCCTCGACCACATAGCGGTGGTGGGTGAACAGCAGCACCTGCGTGGTGCGGCCCAGTTCGGCCAGCGCCCGGATGCCCGGCACCGTGCGGTCCTCGTCCGAGGTGATGAACAGGTCGTCGGCGACGAACGGCAGCGGCTCCGCCCCCTCGGCGTAGCGCTCGACCGCGGCGATGCGCAGCGCCAGGAACAGCTGGTCGCGGGTGCCGTCGCTCATCCCCTCCACCGGGCAGCGCCGGCCGTCGCGGCGCACGCCGACCAGCACGGGGTGGTCGGCCTCGGCATAGTCCACGGTCAGCCGCTCGATGGGGTTGTCGCCGGTGGCGGCGATGCGCGCCATCACCTCCGACGCCCGCTTCACCAGCGGGTGCTCGTTGGCGGTGCGGTAGCGCTCCACCGCGCGGCCGAGGATCAGCGACGCCGCGCGCAGCCGCATCCAGCGCTGCGCGATCTCCGCCATCTCCAGCCCGGCGTCCTTGCCCTGCGCCGCCGCCTCGCCGATGCCGGCGCGGCCCCGCAGCACCGCCAGTTCCTGCTGCGCCACCACCAGCGCCTGCGCCGCCTCCTCACCCTGCTTCTGCAGGCGCGCCGCCTCGTCCTCCACCGCCGCGTCCTCGGCGGCGAGCGCGTCGGGGTCGGCGCCATCGGCGTCGGCCCGCAGCGCCGCTTCGCCCCGCCCATCGCCGGCCGCCGCGAGGTCGCGGTGCGCCTGGTCGAGCCGGGCGCACAGCTGCCGGCGCTCGGCGGAACGGCGGGCGAGGTCCACCGCGTCATCGGACTCGGCCAGCCCGTGCTCCTCGCGCAGCAGCCGCACGGCCCGCTGCGCCTGCGCCGCCGCCTCGCGCGCCTCGGCGAGCGCCTGGGAGGCCTTGTCGCGCTGCTTCTCCAGCTCCTGCCGCTTCGAGGCCACGGCGGCGGCCTCGCGCAGGCGGCCGGCGATCTCCGGCGCCAAGCCCAGCGGGTCGGCGCCGCGCAGGTCGTCCAGCGCCGGAGTGGCCCGGTCGAGCAGCGCGCGGATGGCCGCCGCGTGCGCCTCCAGGTCGGCGCGGATGCCGTCGCAGCGGCGGCGCGTCTGGAGGGCGTCGTTCGCCTCCTTCTGGATCTCGTCCCAGACGGTCAGCGCCTCGGTCGCCTCGCCCGGCGCGGCGCCGGGGGCGAGGCCGATCAGCGGCAGGTCGGCCGCCCACGCCGCGCTCCACTCCGCCAGCCGCGCCTGCGCCTCGGCCAGCGCCCGCCCGGCGGCGTCCAGCTCGCGGCGGCGGCCGGCGAGTTCCTGGCGCAGCCGGCTGGCGCGCCCCCAGGTCTCACCCGCCTGCGCCGCGGCGGCGGCGACCCGGCCGCGCAGCGTGGCGGCGTCGAGGTCCTCCGCCCCGGCCAGCCCGAGCAGCCGGGCGGCATGCAGCCGGTGCGCGCGCGCCTGCTCCGTCTCCGCCCGCGCGCGGCGCACCGCGCCCTCGGCCTTGCGGGCGGCGTCGGCGAGACGGACCACGCCGTCCTTGCGCTGCAGCCAGACGCGCATCCCCGCCGGCGCCTGCGGCGTCAGGCCGGAGACCGCCCAAAGCGCGCTCCATGCCGCGGCAAGCTCGGCATCGCGCACCTCCAGCGCGGCGACGCGGGCCTCCGCCGCTTCCAGCGCGCGTTCGGCGTCCTGGCGCTGCCGGGTCAGCGCCGCAAAGCGGGCGATGCGCTGCGCCTCGCGCTCGCGGCGGTCGACGAGGTCGTCGGCGCGGATCACCGCCTCTTCGTAGGCCTGGGCGAGGTCCACCTGCGGCAGCGCCTCGTCGGCGACGCCCTCGACGTAGCGGCGGCGGATCATCCGCCAGCCGCGGTCGCGACGCTTGCGGGCCTCCTGCACCGCCTCGGGGGTCGGCAGGTCGCCGGCCGCCCGCAGCTCCGCCAGATCTCCGTCGAGCCGCGCCGCCGCGGCCTGCGCCTGTGCCCGCTCGCGCGCCGCGGCCTCGCGCTCGGCGGCCAGCGCGGCGAACGCCTGTTCGTGCCGCGCGACCGCCGCGTCGTCCGGGAAGGCGGCGCCGGCCAGCCCATCCAGCGTGCCGGTCCACAGGCCGAGCCGCGCGAAGGCGACGCCGGCCTCCGCCTTCACCGCCGCCTCCTCGGCCAGCGCGTCGGCCAGCCGCGCGTCGGCATCGCCCGCCTTGGCGGCCTCGGCGAGCGCGGCGGCGGCCTCGGCCGGGTCGGCAGGATTGCCGAGGTCGGCGAGCGCGGATTCGGTTTCGGCCAGCCGGTCGGCGGCGGCGTCGTGCTGGCGCCGGGCGGCCTCCAGCGCGGCGTCGAGCGCCTGCCGCTCGGCCATGCGGGCGCGCAGCCGCGCCACCGCCGGGCGCGGCGGCACGCGGGTCGCTGCCTCCTCCGGCGCGAAGGACGCGCCGAGCTGGGCGATCAGCCCCTCCAGCCGCGTGCGGCCGAGCGCCAGGTCGCGCTCCAGCTTCGGCAGGTCGGCGCGCTTGGCGGCGACGTCGCCGTAGGCCACGTGCAGCCGCTCGATCTCCGCCGCCAGGGCCGGCAGCGGCCCCGGCGCGCCGAAGGCGGACAGGTCGTGCTCCAACCCCTCCAGCCGGCGGGCGGCGTGCGCCACCGCCTCGGCCGCGTCGTCGGCGTCGCGCTGGGCGGCGCGCCAGACCTCCTCGAAGCCGTCGGGCAGGTCCGGGCCGGCGCCGTGCGCGGCCAGCAGCGCCGCCAGCTCGTCCAGACGGGCGAGCATCGGCAACACGCGGCGCAGGCGCTGCACCCGGCTGCGCCGCGCCCGCCCGTCGGCAAGCTGCGCGTCCACCGCGGCGCGCGCCGCCTCGGCCTCCTGCACGGCCTTGACGGCGCGGATCCAGTCGTCGGCGCGCAGGGCCTCGGCCCGCATGCGGGCCTGCGCCTCGTCCCAGCGCTCCATGGCCTTCCAGAAGGGCTTGGCGGCCGATTTGCGGGGGGTGGCCAGCGCGTCGGCCTCGGCGTCCAGCCGTTCCAGCACCTGGGCGATGCCGGCGACGCCGCTGCCCGCCTCGAACAGGCTCTGCCCGAGGTCGCCGCCGGCCGCCAGCATGGCGTCGCCGCCCCGGCGCAGCCGATCGTGGTCGAGGCCGAACATGCGCTCGAAGAACGCCCGGTCCGCCCCGCCGAGGAACGGCGCCAGCGCCGAATCCGGCAGCGCCGACGCGCCGTCGGCGCTCAGCAGCGTGTTCACCCGCCCCTTGCGCCGCTTGAAGGCCAGCGTCTCGCCGGTCCGGCTCGACACCTCGGCGCCGATGCGCAGCTGGCCGTAGTCGTGGCGGAAGGCGTAACGCGTGCGCGGCTCGATGCCGAACAGCAGGTCGCCGATGGCCGCCAGCGAAGTGGACTTGCCGGCCTCGTTCGGCCCGTACACCACGTGCAGCCGCACGCCGTCGCCGTTCAGGTCGAGCGTGCGGTCCTCGAAATGGCCGTAACGCTCCAGGTGCAGGCGCTCGATGCGCATCAGGCACGCTCCCCGGCCAGCCGGCCCAGCACGATGGCCCGGGCGTCCTCCAGCACGGCGGCGAGCAGGTCGTCGCCAAGCTCGTCCAGCCCGGCCTCGGCGCGCACCGCGTGCGGCATGCGGGAGAGCAGCGACTCCAGCTCGGCGCGCAGGCCTTCGTGCTCGGCCGGGTCGGCGCGCACCTCCTCGACCGCGCGCAGCAGTTCGCCGAAGGCGTCGGGCGGCGGCGCGGTGCCGGCCTCCGGCTCGCCGGTGCGCAGCTCGACCTTCTCGATCCACACGTCGCCGCCGGCACGCATGGCGGCCACCGCGCATTCGGCGGCCGTGCGGTCCGGGTCGCAGACCAGCGCGCGGTGCACGGCGCCGCGGCCGGTCAGCGTCAGCCGCACCGCCAGCGTGCGCCGACCGGCCGCGGCCACCGCGTCGCCCAGCGCCGCCCGCACGCGCTCCCCCACCTCGTCGAGGCCGGCGCAACCGCCGACGTCCACCGGCACGCGCGCCCAGCGCACCACGTCGCAATCCACGTGTTCGACCGCCACCACCTCGCCGGCATCGGCGGTGACCAGGGTGAAGCCCTTCGGCCCCGTCTCGTTGGCGTGGCGGCCCTGGAGGTTGCCGGGGAAGACGATCCACGGCCGCTCGCACAGCACCTCGCGCGCGTGCACGTGGCCGAGCGCCCAGTAGCCGTAGCCCTTGGCCGCCAGCTCGGCCAGCGCGCAGGGCGCATACGGCTCGTGCCCCGGCCGGCCGTCGGCGGCGGTGTGCAGCACCCCGACGTTGAGCAGCCCCGGCACCGGCGCGGGATAGGCCGCGGCGATGTTGTCGCGCATGGCGCGCTGGCCGTAGCTGCGCCCGTGCAGGGCCACGCCGAGGTCGTCCCACACCACCGTTTCCGCCCGGTCGGCGCGGAAGACGCGCACGTTGGGCAGTTGCGACAGGTTGCGCGTCATGGTGCTTTCGGCGTCGTGGTTGCCTTTGACCACCGCCACGCGGATGCCGGCATGCTCGAGGCGCGCCATGCCCTCGGCGAAGAACAGCGGGGTGGAGAAGTCGCGCCAGTCGCCGTCGTAGAGGTCGCCGGCGATCACCACGAAATCGACGGCCTGCTCGACGGCGACATCGATCATGCCGGTGAAGGCACGCCGCGTGGCGCCCACGAGGTCGCGCGCCCGCTCGCCCGCACGGGCGGCGAGGCCGGCGAGCGGGCTGTCGAGATGGATGTCGGCGGTGTGGATGAAGCGCAAGGGCGGGCCTCGTCACGCGATGGGCGGGCCGACCGTAGCACAAGGCGCGGCGCGAACGGGAGGGGTACGGAACGGACGCCGGACGCGCGCCAAGCCACAACGAGGCGGCAACAAAAAAGGCCCAGCGGGTGCCGGGCCGTCCTCAGGGCTTCCCCAGGGGGAGCGAATGGCGGAGGGAGAGGGATGCTCCGCCCGGCATTCTCACACTCATTGAAAGCCTTGATTCTCGCCGTTTCCAGGCGCATACATGTGGGGGGAACATGTGGGGAATGGCGGCGAGTCATGTATCTTGAGAGACGCTATAGGCGCTGGTACGCGGGCCACGACATTCCGGCCGATGTGCAACCCGTCCTCGGCAAGAAGCGGTTCTTCCAAAGCTTGGAGACCGAGGAACGGAAGACTGCCGAACGCCGTGCGGCCCCCCTCAAGGTGCAATGGCTGAACGAGATTGAGAAGGCCCGCACCCAGCGCACCGACCACGTTGAACAGGATGCAGCATACTGGCGGAAGGTTCTGCGGGACACCCCGGAGGAACAGCGGGATATGGTCCTGGGGCTTATCAGCGACGAGGCGGATAGTCGGTGGCAGAAGGTAGCCTCACGGCAAGGCATCGCGGACGAGCGTGACCCTCGCGTTGAGGAGTTGCCCGAATACGATGAAGCGGTGCGGTTCTACAAGGTGGCTACGGGCCAAATCGTCCGCACAGAGGAACACCTAGAGGAATACCTTGCCACCGTCCGTAACGAGCCAAAGACCGTGGACATGAAGCGGTCCAGCATCCGGCGCTTTGCGGAAGCCTTCCCTTACCTTCAGGACGTGAAGCGGAAAGAGGTTCAGCGGTGGATCAATCAGCAAGCCCAGGATGGCAAGACCGCTAAGACCCTCACTCGCTACCTGTCCGAGTTCCGGGGCTACTGGTCCTATCTGGTGTCCATTGAAGCCGTGTCGGAGGAAACCTCACCTTTCGATAAGCTGTCCATGCCAAAGGCCAGCAAGAAGGAAAGTGGAGAGGACGCCCGCCAGCCATTTTCAGCAGTTGAGGTTGTGCAGTTGCTGAAGGCTGCCGAGGGAAAAGAGGATCAAGAGCTTGCCGACCTCATTCGCCTGGGGATGTGGAGCGGCGCACGCATTGAAGAACTATGCGCCCTGAAGCTGTCCAAGGTTAAAGCCGACTTCTTCGACATTGAAGACGCCAAAACGGCGGCGGGGTGGCGGCAGGTTCCCATCCATCCCAAGCTTCAGCCCACCATTGACCGGCTGAAGAAGGCGAGCAAGGACGGCTATCTCCTGTCGGGTCTCTCACCCAACAAGTATGGCGACCGCAGCAACGCCGTAGGGAAGCGCTTCGGGCGGCTGAAGAAGGAACTCGGGTTCACCGAAGCCCACGTCTTCCATTCCATCCGCAAGACCGTGGCGACCTTGCTGGAGAACGCGGGGGTTCCTGAGAACGTCTCTGCGGACATCCTGGGACATGATAAGCCCACGATGACCTATGGCCTGTACTCGGGTGGCGCGTCACTGGAGGTGAAGCGGAAGGCGCTGGAGAAGATCGACTATTCCGGAGCGTGAGGGCGGGCGCACCTGGAAAGGTAGGCGCCCTATCCCGCTAACAGGTTGACGCCGCTGGTGCGCTGCGGCGGCTGGGCGCGCCGATGTACCGGACAAGCACCGGGACGCATCCTGAAGGCCAACCTAGGGCCTTCCCAGCCGTCCTGACGCGGGGCTCTGAAGGCAGCCATCCCCAGCGCAACGGCGGGTATTGGGGCCGCCATTGGGATTGAGCGGCCGAAAAGCGCATCACCCTCACACAGCGGCATTTTTTCGTTTTCACAAGCGCGAAAGTAAGTATCCTTCTTCATACCTAAAGAGCCATTTAACGAGCATTTTTGGGATACGCCATGAAGATCAGCAAATTGCAAATCTCGAATTTCAGAGGCATCGACCATGTGGAACTCAACGATCTCTCAGACGTTGTTGTAATTGCCGGCCCAAATGGAACCGGGAAATCTTGCATACTAGATGCGCTGCGCCTTTTCAAATCCTTACACGGACAATACTACCAGGGAGAATTGCAGCAGTGGTTTGGTGAGTTTCAAATAAATATTCAGCAAGATGCGACATCTATAGCAAATCTGTTAAGGGATCGGTCGAAAAGCGCATTCATCAGTTGCAGCGTTGAGCTATCGGAGAGTGAGATAGACTTTGTATCTGAAAATGCTTTTCGGTTCGTGTCGGCACCATATTGGCGCATGGCGTTGCAGTCCCCGGAGGTAATGCATGGGGGCGCGTCTAGCGGCGGCGCATATGTTTACGGATCTCTAGACTCATTTGATGACGATATAACACACAAAACAAACGACTTAGTAAACGAAGTACAATCCGGCATTCTTTATGGGGAAATATCCTTTGGGGCACAAGGGGAAAGCCATGTGAAACCTTCTCCAGCACTACACTATATATTTAGTAACTACATCCCATCTTCATTAGGCGTTATGGATTATCACAGCGCTCACCGGCAATACAATAGGGAGCATGCGGGCGGAATACAAGTAGGTACGTCCAACCCAGAACAACAGCGAAAACAGCATGCACTTTACAACACCGTAAATAAGTATAACGCAATACGTTCCGAGCTTGCCTCACAATTTGCGTTTGATGCAATTGCTGAGAAGGCTGGATGGGAGAAAACAAGCCAGCCTGATTTGGCTGACACGCTGAAGTCCATGTTCACGACCTTTTTCCCCGACAAGGAATTTATTGGAGCGGTCCCATTGCGTGATGGAACGGTCGGATTTTCGGTCCGCACGGCATCAGGAGCTGAGCATGACATCAACGATCTAAGCTCTGGGGAGAAGGAGATACTCTACGGCTATCTTAGACTGAGACAATCAGCACCACGTAATTCAATTATATTGCTTGACGAACCTGAGGTTCACCTTAATCCCCGCCTAATAAAGGGTCTTCCCGGCTTCTACCACAAACACCTTGGCATTGAGTTGAGTAATCAGATTTGGCTCATCACACACTCTGACACACTTCTTCGAGAGGTGATTGGGCAAAATGGTTTTTCTGTTTACCACATGACGCAACCATTTGGAGTGTCAACTGGAAAAAACCAAGCTCACGCTGTTACTGCCAATCTGGAATTGGACTCTCTTTTGTACTCCTTGGTAGGAGACGTTGCCGCTTACAATCCCAGATCTCCCCTGATAATAATGGAAGGCGGAGGGGATGTAAAATTTGATGAGCTAATGGTAACCACGCTTTTCTCGCAATTCGCTAAGCGTGTGAATTTTGTCTCAGGAAATAATAAGCGACGTGTGCGAGATCTCCATAATGTAATGGACAACCTTCGCAATGCGGGGGTCCTGCCATTCAGGGCGTACTCAATCGTGGACAGAGATACTGAATACGATGCTCGCTCTGTAAATGGAGCCCTTATGTGGGATGTATATCATATAGAAAATTATTTGCTCAATGCGACGTATATATTTCGCGTTCTAAGCGAAAACCATCCAGCTCAACCGTTTTTGCGCGAAGAAGACGTGCTCTCCGAGTTGATGGGTATAGCGAGATCCACTGTACCAAATCTCATATCGCGGGATATCAAGCAAAGGATATTTGAGACAATGCGCCCTGCCTTAGACATATCATTTAACAGCACCGCGTCAAATGCTGCTGAACTGGCCTATAACGCGATGCTGAAATCTCACGAGACGTTAAGAAAAATTACTGGCAGCACTATGACTCTTGATAAGATCAAAGAGATTGAAGAGGAGGCGGCCCTGCGATATAAAGGGGACTTAGAAGACGGATCTTGGGTGAAGACTTTTCCTGGGCGTCCAATATTGGAGCGGTTCTCAGGCAAGTATCTAAGAGGGATGAAGTATGAATACTTCAGAAACCAGATCATGTATAGAATGCGAGACGACGGATTTCAGCCGATTGGTATGAAAGATTTGATTGCCCATATTGATCTTGAATGACAAATGCCAACAGGCAGTCCTAAGCCACGTAGCTCCGTGCAGACACCCTGAGGGTGGCCGGTGGCAGTGTGCCAAGTTTTCGCCGAAAAATCTGAGATCCCTACTGCAATACTGGCGCTCCGCCCTTTCCCCCGTATGGGGCCTCCGCCCCGTGCTGCACCTGGGGGCGCCCTCCCCCCTCGCGCCGGTATCAGGTTGCCGCCGCTGGTGCGGTTTGCGGGCCTGGGAGGTG
>Ga0196970_1000615_pt1 | contig 38074 bp, 35 predicted proteins | sample S1v_513CmetaG_FD_148672 | JGI IMG/M metagenome (GOLD analysis project Ga0196970, IMG submission 148672) | Soil microbial communities from Anza Borrego desert, Southern California, United States - S1+v_5-13C | ecosystem: Environmental > Terrestrial > Soil > Desert | place: USA: California... | reverse complement strand
TTGCCGAGGGTGTTCACCTCTTCCCATTCCGAACAGAGAAGTTAAGCCCCTCATGGCCGATGGTACTGCACAACAATGCGGGAGAGTAGGTAGCTGCCATATTCATTTACAAACCCCTCACTAACACTGAGGGGTTTTTTTATGCCTCTGCTCTGATATTGAAAGGTCACATTGGATATTCCATGATGGATTAGGGTATCCTTTGACAATACTCTGCTACCTGCTGGAGAAGTGCCATGGTGAAATTGTCTGCGACAAATCGGGTCCAAACAGAAGAGGCTATTGGAACTTAGCTTTGAAGGCCCGCTCTAGAGAATCAGCAAGTGCTATTGGGGTTACAGCTTTAATGCAGGTGCAAGACAAAGGATTGTTTCTGCAACGGGAGCAATCCTGGTTCAGCATGAAGATTTCGCTATTGCTACCCAAAGGTGCCCATCTCCCCGGGTGCATTGGACGGATTGGCGGATATATACCGAGCGCTTTTTTCCCTAGTGCTGCAGCAATATGTAGTGGACCCGTACTGTTAGCGACAAGCCCATCCGCTTCGTTAATAAATGAAATAAACTGGTCCAGGTTCATCATTCCTGTTATATCAGTCACCGAATCTCCGGCCAAATCAAACATCGGTTGCAGTGAAATACGTTCCTTTTCCGTTCCGCTCACAAGGATATTATATCTATCCTTTGGCAACAGGGAAGCCAGGGTTGCAAAGTTTTCTAGTCCCCACTCCCGGGCACTTCCCTGACTCTTAGGATGAAAAATCACATTGAACCTATCTGCCTTTAGAAATGTTCTAAGGTGATTGTTTAGCGGCTTAAGGTTTGTCAGTCCAAAAAGTGTTGGAATCTCGTCCTTCGAATATTCAGCTTTGATACCGACGCCTTTTAACAACTTTAGATTAAGTTGCGCTTCATGAAGGGGGGAATTCTTTCTGCTAAGTTTCACTAGCTTGTTACAGGTGTACCAGTGAAACAGCCTGTTCCTGGTGCCAATCCTCCTGCGTATCATCAGTTGCTTCGCCCGCAGTGCAATTTCCTTTACAGGAAAAACATGTATTATAGTATCCGCCCTACTACCTTCTGTCTCATTATCCTCCAGAAAGGACTTTTTGTCAATAAAGAAGTCTACGTACTCGCAGGCATTTATCACCGGCCGTGTATACTCACTGGCAATGAAACCTATTCTTGAACCTTGAAAATGATCCTTCAGCACTTTTACCATCGGCAGCGTAAGCACAACATCGCCAATGCTGTCAGTCCGGCTTATTAGAATGGTCTTTGGATTCAAAATATCGCTGCAAAGATGGTGTAAAGTTTTGAAGTAAAGCACCTTTCGTTTTAACAGTGTTTTACAGAAGAAATTGAAGTCCGGCTTTTGAAATTACCTCCTATTTCGTAACTTTATTTATACCTCATAATTTATTGTTGTTGATGCGTAAGATCAAGGTAATGGGCATAGCGGCCACTACTGCTATCCTTTTAAGTGTAGTTGGGAGTTCTGTGGTTGCTCATGAGCGTGGTAACAATGCAGCTAGAGTGACAATTCTCCACGCTAATAATCATAAAGAGAACGAAATATCATGGAGAAAAGACAGGAAGTTATCCTGGGATGATTTCAAGGGGCCCATTCCGAGAGATGTCGATCATCGGACAGCTGCAGCAACCTACTGTGGCATTGGCTTCGAAACAAGTACCATAAGTAATACAAATAAGGATCTCAAGATCACAGTATATAATACATTTTACATCGGCAACTCCTGGGCCAAGCCAGAGGAAATGAACGAGGACGTGCTGGAGCACGAGCAGGGACATTTCGATCTATGCGAGCTTTATACCAGAAAGTTGCGTGAGCGGCTAAGCGTGGTCAATGTAGATGTAAATACCATGAAGCCAACCTTAAGAAAGGTTTACAATGACCTCCAGGAAGAATACAAAAAGCGTCAGCAGGAATACGAGTCAGAAACTGCTCATGGCGTAAATCTGCCTCAGCAGAGAAAATGGAGAGACATTCTAGATAGAGAGCTGCAGGAAACAGAGCATTGGGCAGGCACCTGATATAGATTGTTAAGAAAGAAGCTTCTGCCGTAAAAGAAATTCAAGCTGATCATTCGATACTGCCAGCTTTGAAGTGATCGCCTGCTCTTCTTTACGTTTACTGTAAATATCAAAGGCCCGCTGGATAGTGGAGTCAAGTTCCTCCTCATCCCAGGGTTTGCTGAGGTAATGGAAGATCTTCCCCTTGTTTACTGCGTCGATTACTGCGTTAAGGTCAGAATACCCGGTAAGGAGAATACGCATCGGATCCGGATGCTTCTCTAATATCCTTTCGAGGAACTCTACCCCTGTCATTCCTGGCATACGCTGGTCGGTGATAATAATGTGCATCTCATTCTCATCCAGGATCTTTATGGCTTCTTCTCCTCCACTGGCAATGAAAATGTTATACTTTATCCGAAATGTAGCTTTAAATGACACAAGGTTGTTCATCTCATCATCTACATAAAGTATATTTATTTTCGTATCCGACATTTGTTGAATGAATTAGCGCTAAATTTGACCGTCGTTAATGCAAATTAAACAAAAATACTGGAATAACATATATTCTTATTATTGCATCAATACGGTAACAAGACATACCTGCTTAAGCAGTCTCCTCCTACCTACTTCCAAAACTTTCATCAATGGACACTCATAGATTTCTTCAGAACTCTGCTGCGGAGTTTACTGAACAATTTCAACCGATCTTCTTCCGGCTAACTGATAATGAGCGAGTTAGTGAATTCGAAGCATTCATTCAGTCTGATTCAACAATTTTGGTTATTGATGAGATCACCGGGCAGCTTAAAGAATTAATTAAGTCTCTTAACCCGACTAAAAAGCTGACCGAGGCCGACTACAATACAGCCATAGAAGAACACCTGAAAGGTACAGATCTTAGCAGGTATGGGGTTTGGGTTTACTATTCCTGGAACAAGACATTAGTTCATTTACTGGATGAAGAGGAGTTTATTGAGGTTAGAACCAACAGGAACCGCTACAAAATTACCAACGAGGAGCAGTCGGAACTAAGGAAAAAGCGTATTGGTGTTATCGGACTTTCTGTTGGTCAGTCTATTGCCCTTACACTGGCAATGGAGCGAACTTGTGGAGAGCTCAGGTTAGCAGATTTCGACACGGTTGAGTTGAGTAATCTTAACAGGTTACGGGCGGGAGTTCGCAGTCTCGGAACTAAAAAGACCATAGTTGCGGCAAGGGAGATCGCTGAGATCGATCCATTTATTAAGGTAAAGCTGTTTAGTGAAGGAATTACATCAGAGAATATAGATGATTTTTTCAGCAAAGACGGGAAGCTTGATGTGCTGGTGGAGGTTTGCGACGGTCTGGATATTAAAATCCAGAGCAGGTTTAAAGCGCGTGAACTAGGTATTCCAGTTGTTATGGACACCAACGATCGGGGTCTGATAGACATCGAAAGATTCGATCTTGAAAGAACCAGGCCCATCTTACATGGCTTGGCTGAGGGCTTGAATCCTGATACCATAAAGGATCTTACAAACGAACAGAAGATACCTTACATCTTAAGAATGGTAGGGTCAGACCAGCTATCCACCAGACTGAAAGCTTCAATGATGGAAGTGGAGCAATCAATCAACACCTGGCCACAGTTGGCTTCCTCTGTGGTGTTAGGTGGGGCAGTTACCACAGATGTATGCAGGAGGATCCTGCTTAATGAGCTCAGCGATTCAGGAAGGTATTACATTGATCTCGATGAACTAATCAGTGATAGGGAACCTGAGAAAGCAGACTTATCGAAGGCTTACAGCAACCCTCATACACCACTGACAGGAGATGAAATGGGAAGCATTGTAGGTGGGTACTTTCACCTCCATAAGGAGTCTGGCGCCCGGTTAGAAAAAAGTGTGTTATCCAACATTGTAGATGCTGCAATTGTTGCGCCCTCTGCTGGAAATAATCAGCCATGGTATTTCTTTCATCGGAATAACACGCTGTTCTTGTTTCACGAGAGACATAGGTCACACTCCTGGGGTGACTTTTTCGAAATGGGAGCTCATATTTCTCTAGGCGCTGCCATAGAGAACATTCATTTACAGAGCCTCAAATCCGGATTGGATTCTGACATCAAGCTTTTCCCGCTCGAGAACCATCCACAATTAGTGGCAGCGATAACGTTTCGCCCAGTTGAAAGAGGTGGATATGACAAGATATTGCCACTTTCGGAGGGCATATTCCTAAGGAATACCAACAGGAAACTTGGGCCCCGACAGGCGCTGCCACTTGATTTTTACACACAAATGGAATATTTTGTTAGTGCTTTTCCTGGAGTAAAGATGTTGTATACTGACAAACCTGAGCATTTGGAAGAGCTGGGCGACATCATTGGGTCGGCAGACCGGATTAGATTGCTACACAAACCTGGACATGAGGAGTTTTATGGTGAAGTAAGGTGGAATAAAAAGCACTCCGAGGAAAAGCGGGATGGCATCGAGTTAGAAGCTGTAGATCTCAAGGCCAGTGAAGTTGCCGGATTTGGACTTGCTAAAGATTGGCGGGCAATGGAGTTACTAGCCAAATGGGACAAAGGAAATGTATTCAAGAAGTTGTCAGTGAAAGCTGTAGAATCGGCATCAGCAATAGTTCTTTTTTCTATTCCCCGGTTTACCCATGAAGATCTTATTCTTGCAGGTCGTGCAATAGAGCGAGCGTGGATTTTTGCAAACATGCAAGGGGTTTCGGTCCATCCTATGGCATCCACTGCATTCTTCTATAACAGACTAGTACACGGAGGAAAAAATGGATTAGCCGACTTCGCAGTGAGGGAACTGGAGGCCTCGAGGAAAAGATTTAGAGAGATTTTTCCTTTGAAAAATGACGATAATGACGTATTCTTATTAAAACTTGCTGTTGCTGACGATTTGGGTATCAAATCCTTACGGAGAGAAAAAGGAGAATTATTCCACGAATCCTGATGTTAAAAGTACGCACATTTAGAGCAGTTGAAGACTTGGAATCATGTAAACTTTTTGCCGAAGGTCATGCCAATGTATTGCGGGATTATGGCATTACCAAGCTTACATCCTCTAGAAATGATTGGTTTTATAACCCGGATGTTTACGTCATAATTGTTGAAACGGAAGATGGCTCGGAAGTAGTGGGCGGGGAAAGGATACATATAGTGAACAGTCAAACCAACCTTCCAATTGAAGATGCGATATCAGTAGTGGACAAGAGAATATTCCCACTGGTTGCTTCATTTGCAGATGGCAGAATTACTGGTGAGCTTTGCGGTCTTTGGAATTCGAAATCAATTGCCGGAAGAGGCTTGAGCTTTTTTCTTACAAAGATTGGAGTGTCTGTAGCACATATTTTGGGGATGGATAGCCTTTTTGTATTATGTGCTCCTTACACGGTAGCAATGTGTCAGAATGCAGGGTTCGTAATTGAAACATCCATAGGTGATAATGGCACCTTTATATATCCAAAGCTGGACCTGATCGCTACCGCTTTAGTAATAAAGGATATGGGTACGTTGGCGACAGCAGATCCTTCAGTAAGAACTGAAATAATGAATTTTATCACCAACCCCACGGATAGAGTGGTAGAGAATGGCCAGAAAGGTGCAACAGAGGTGGGGTACAACATACTGCTCCCTAAACTGGAAAAGAACCCATGAAGCGTTTCCTAATCAAGAAGGTGAACATCCCTTATACTCTTACCATTTTACTACTGTTTTTTACGGGCTCTGCGTTCGCCCAGAGTTCTGATTCTGTGATCGTTTTCACAGGCCAGGTTGACAAGAATTACATTACGGAGGACATCTATTACTTAGAGGATAAGTCACACGATATGACTGTGTCTGAGCTCCAGAATCAGCCATTTAAATTAAGTGGACAGGAGGTATTGAACCTTGGGGTCAGTAGTTCTGTGTTTTGGTTTAAGATCCCGGTAAAAAACGTCTCTGGTATCAACCGTATAATCCTGGAAGTAGATAATCCCCTTTTAAATAGGATCACCTTATATACACCCGGCCAAAATGGAGGTTTTAAGGAACAGGAGATTGGTAAATTTCAAAGCTTCTGGGAAAGAAATAACTATAACACCAATACTGAGTTTGAACTATATCAGCAAAAAGGAACAACTGTAACATATTACCTTAGGGTGGAAAGCTTTACACAGCTGATTATACCAATAAAGCTGGGAACCTACAACAGTATTAGGCTGACAGACCTTAACCGAAACCTGCTTAATGGTTTGTATTTCGGTATCATGCTGGTTATGTTTTTTTACAACCTGTTTGTATACCTGAGTACAAGAGATAAAAGCTACCTCTACTACATCTTATATATTTTATCGGTAAGTCTGGTGCAGCTAAATGTTACTGGCTTCGGGTTCAAATACCTGTGGCCAAACGCACCTGGCTTTGAAAGGGCGAGTATCTTTCTCTTCCCGGCACTTACCGCGTTTGCCTCCATCGCGTTTATAAAGCAGTTTCTACTGACGAAGCAATTTGCTCCACGTGCAGAAAAGCTTTTTTGGGTGTTTATTGCTGCCTATGGGTTTAATATTGTTAACTCGTTTTTTGGTGACAAGTACCTTGCCTACAATCTTCTGAATGCGATAGCACTGCCACTTTCCCTGTATATGTTGGGTATGGCAGGCTACATATGGATGAAGCATAAGTACAAACCCGCTGTATATTTTCTTGCTGCATGGACCATCTTTCTTTTGGGGATAATCTGTTTTGTATTGAAGGATGCCGGGATACTGCCTTACAACCTGATCACAGTTTCTTCTATTCAGATTGGTTCTGCGATAGAAGTGATTCTACTTTCATTTGCGCTTGCTGACAGAATTAACATCCTGAAAAAGGAGAAGGAGTCTTCCAGAGAAGAAGCCCTGAGAGTGTCGCAGGAGAATGAGCGTATCATCAGGGAACAGAATATTATCCTCGAGACGAAAGTGAATGAGCGAACGATGGCATTGAAGGCATCTAACGAGGAACTTGCCAAAACATTGCATGAACTAAAGGAGACGGAAACACAGCTGGTGGAATCTGAGAAGATGGCCTCTCTTGGACAGCTTACAGCGGGTATAGCACATGAAATAAACAACCCTATAAACTTTGTGACATCTAACGTTAACCCGCTTAGGAGAGATGTAGATCTGCTAGTCGACTTGTTAGAACAAGTGGAAGAAATTACCCTTAAGGACGCGCCAGTTGAGCAGAAGAAGCAGGAGATCGCACAATTGAAAGAAGAACTTGATTTTGATTATCTGAAGTCTGAGATTGGCTTCCTTTTAAAAGGTATAAATGAAGGAGCTTCAAGAACCGCAGAAATAGTGAAAGGGCTACGTGTTTTTTCCCGATTGGATGAGGATGACCTGAAGAAAGCGGATATCAATGAGGGGCTGGACTCAACAATTGTTATAGTGAATCATTTACTGAACGGGTCTATCGAAATTGAAAAAAATTACTCGGGTATTCCGTTAGTGGAATGTTTCCCAGGTAAGCTTAACCAGGTGTTTCTCAACCTGATGTCTAACTCGATTCATGCCATTGATAAAAAGTGGAAAGGGGAACCTGGTGGTAAATTGACCTTAGGTACGTGGAATGATGAAACTGATGTTTATATTAGAGTAAAGGACAACGGAATTGGCATGGATGAGAGCACTAAGAAGAAGTTATTTGAGCCATTCTTTACCACCAAAGATGTGGGTGAAGGAACGGGCCTCGGACTTTCTATAGCATACAATACCGTAAGAAAACATAATGGCATGATTGAGGTGAATGGTGAACCAGGAGAAGGGGCTGAATTTATTATTAAGATCCCGATAATTCATAGCAACTAATAGCGAGAATAGTGAGCAAACCTGAGAAGATCAAAGTTTTGTATGTGGATGATGAGGCGAACAACCTCGTTGGTTTTAAGGCAACTTTCAGACTGGACTATAACGTGTTTGTGGCTAACTCTGCTGATGAAGGAATTGAAATGCTGGAAAAGAATCCAGACATCAAGGTGATCTTGTGTGACCAAAGAATGCCGGGGAAAACAGGCGTCCAATTTTATGAAGAGATAGCTTCACGATATCCTGCACCAGTGAGAATGTTACTGACCGGATATACCGACATCGAATCCGTGATAAACGCTATTAACCGTGGCCATATTTACCGGTATATACCTAAGCCCTGGCAGGAAACAGATATCAGATCTGCAATAGAGGAGGGATATAAGTACTATGTCACCAACTCTATGCTGAATGTAAAGAATGTTGAGCTGCAGAAAGCATACGATGAGCTGGATAAGTTTGCCTACAGTGTGACACATGATATGCGGGGGCCCATCCTTAGTGTACTGGGTGCAATTGAGATAGCCAAGAACTCTGACGATGTCCCTGAGATTAAGGAAATACTGGAGATGATGGAGAAGTCAATACAACGGGTAGATGACTTTATCCAGAACATGCATGAGTATTACAATCTGAAGAGAGGGGAACTCCAGATCAAGGAAATAGACTTCAATGAGATTATTAAAGAGCTTCAGGAGCTGTATGACGTGGGGGCGAAAGTAAGCAATACATCCTTCCAAATAGAGCTAAATCAGCAGGATATATTCAGAACAGATGTATTATCTCTGAAGATAATTCTTAACAACTTGTTATCGAACGCCTTTAAGTACCAACGAAAGGACATAGACAGTAAGTTTGTGAAACTGGAGATTATCGTAGGCTCAGGCTCGGTAACAATATACGTGAGAGACAATGGAATAGGTATAGATCAGGCGCATATAAACGACATATTCAACATGTTCTATAGGGCTACGTCCCAAAGCGTCGGTTCAGGGTTTGGATTGTATAATGTGAAGGATGCCCTTCGTAAGCTGAATGGTGAGATCCAGGTGAAGTCCCAACCAGGAGAAGGGACCGAGTTTAAGGTGGAGATTCCAAACAAATAACTATGTCTGAAAAGCTGAACTTTATAGTAATAGATGATAGCAAGCTTGACTGCTTTATTGCAGAAAAGGTAATACAGAACTCAGGTAGAAGCGAGACTGTAAAATCCTTTATGGTAGCGACAGAAGCACTTGACTATATCACTTCAAATAGTAGCTCCGATACCAAAACAGTAGTGCTGGTGGATATACAGATGCCAGTAATGAACGGATTTGAGTTCATAGAGGCATATGAGGAGAAAGTACCTGAAGAAGCGAGGAACAAGTACCTTGTAAATCTACTTTCTTCATCTATTAACGAGACGGATATGATTAGGGCGAAAGGCTACAAATCAGTGAACAAGTTCCTGAACAAGCCATTGACCAAGGATACTCTGGACGTTATATTGGCAAGCGCCTAAACCATTTACTTTACTGCTTCCACACGGTAACCTGCATTCCGCAGCAGCTGGATGATGCCATTTTCACCAAGGAGATGTCCGGCGCCTACAGCGAAGAATACCGGCCTTTGCTCCATGCGCTCTTCCATGCGGCTTATCCACTTGTGGTTACGATCATCAAGGAATGCTGTCAGATCGTCGCTGGCTGCGCGGGTACTATCAATAAGCTGAAACAAAACAGGCAGATCCTGCCTTTTGTAGGCCCTGAGCATTCTCTGGTATTCCAGGCGTTCCTGCGAATAGTCAGTAGCCATCTTGACGAGCTCCTTCACCACACTGTCTGCCGGAAGCCTGTCGAATAGCTCTAATTGTTCGTTAGCCTGTTCAAGGCCTGTTACTTCTAACTTGTACTTCTTTGCCTCTTCCATGATATTCGCCTCATATGAGACAGGTGTACTACACGATACGGCGCGGGTAGCGAAAAGGCTCTGGAGGGCTGCAGGCTTCATTTGCTGGAACATGGCTATGTTCATGCCCAGACTATCATTGACAAAGCTCTCAACAAGCGCATACTCCTCAGGGGTAAAGTAGTCTTTGAGCGATCGGCCGCTATTGTCAATCATGCCCATGGCGATCTGCATCATTACCGAAGGATCATCCATATCCATCTCAAAACATACCTCTTTACATGCGCGAAGACTATTTCTCATGACAGGAGTCCAGATGTAGTCCTTCTGGCAAAGCATGTGAATGGTGCCAAACACATAAGAGGGCGCCTTCATATCCTTGCCTGTGATCTTCCATAGCAGGGACTTGTCAGACTTGTTTGCTGGTGCGGGCTTATTCTCCCGGGCGGTGACGCTACAGGCAATAAGTAAACCTGTAAGAACCACCACTATTCGCTTCATAGGATAAATTTAGCCTTTATTCGAACAAAAGAGTTGTTAAGCCTACGCCGACGCCAATAATGATAGCTATGGTTTTTTGCCAGGTGAGGAGATGATGTCGAGTGCCGCTCTCGAAGAAAATGGTGGTGGAAATATGGATAAAAGCCCCTGCTACCACTGGTATTATCCATCTTAGCAGCTCGCTCATGGCGAAATAACGAACGCTGAAATAAGATGCAAGAATGGAGGCGAGAGGTGTGATAAGAGAAAAGAAGATTAACACCCAGAAAGCTTTCTTCTTACCCTTTATTGTCATAACCAATGAAGTTAGCAGCATTGCCTCGGGTAGTTTATGCGCAGCCACAGCGAGGTACAGGGAGGAGTCGGTAGCCTCCATTTTGTAATTGAAGCCAAGGGGGAGACCCTCCATAAACGCATGAACTGACAAGCCAAGAAGGATGGAGTATAGCGGGATGCTGACGCCCTGGCCGTGCTGAGCAGGATGATGGTGGTGGTGGTGGTCATGGTGGTTGTGACCTACGCCAGAATCGAAATGGGAATGTCCATGCTCTACACCATGAGTAAACCTCTGGATGAGTAGCTGAATGAAGAAGCCAGCAAGGATAAATATTCCGGCACCGTGACCATGATCATGCCCATGATCTGAACCAGGGAAGAGATGCAACGTTTCTGGAAGGAGGTGTAACAATGTGATGCTTAGGAGAAAAGAACCTGAGAAAGCCAGCAGGTAGTTAGTTCTTTTATCATTAAGTCCTTTTATCCATAATGGTGCGCTGCCGCCAGCCAAAGTGACAATAAACAGCAACAAATTGTACAGACTCATTGAGTTCTTTTAGGAGATATCCGATCAGGGCAGTAAATGTAAAACCATTTTGCTTATCAATGCTAAAGACCTGTTAATATGGCCATGATTGGGCGTGTAAGGTGGTCCTGAAGCGTTACGGGCACAGATTTATTTGCCTGATACTTTAGTACGTTTTAAATTGAGTAGAGATGGATTTTATGAACTTGAAGAAGCCGAAGAACGTAGCACTATCGACAGGGAAGTTATTGATAGCTGAGCCATTGTTGAACGACTCTAACTTTGCGCGATCCGTAATAGTACTTTGTGAACACAGTGCGGAAGGCTCTGTAGGATTTATACTGAACCGTGGTACGGAGCTAACGCTGGGTGATCTGCTGCCTGACCTTTACACACCTTTACTAAAGATATATCAAGGAGGACCTGTGCAACTGGATACACTGCATATGCTCCATAGAATGCCGACAGCATTTGGGGGTAATGAGATAATGCCCGGAGTATATTGGGGCGGGTCTTATGAAGCGTTGCAGGATGTGATCATGAACAATGCTTACCAGCCAATGGACCTGAGATTGTTTGTAGGATATGCCGGGTGGTCTCCGGGTCAGTTGGAAAAGGAACTAGAAGAAGGAGCATGGATAGTTACCGACCTGAGTGAAGACATTCTCTTTGAAACAGATGCGGAAAGATTGTGGAAGCAGGCTGTGAAATCGTTGGGGGATGATTATGCATATCTGGCGAACATGCCACTGAATCCTCAACTGAACTAAATCCTAAATGCCAATATCTAAACTTTAAATATTAGGCACTAATAGCTAAACTTTAAATTCTAAGCAGTAATATCTAATCCTATTTTCTAAGAAAACTAAAAGGGCAAATACTAAATCCAGAAAATGGATTTAGTATTTGCCCTTTTTACTTCTTTCATGTTTATTTCAATATTTCGCGTGAGATGACTAGCTTTTGTATTTCGCTGGTGCCTTCGCCGATGGTGCATAGTTTGCTGTCGCGGTAGAACTTTTCGACAGGGAAGTCTTTAGTGTAGCCATATCCGCCGAAGACCTGAACGGCATCTGTAGACACCTGTACTGCAACCTCAGAAGCGTAATATTTTGCCATCGCTGATTCCTTGGTCATTGGCACGTTACGGTTCTTCATGTCGGCGGCCTGATAGATGAGCATTTCAGAGGCCTCTATCTTTGTGGCCATGTCTGCAAGTTTGAAGGCTATAGCCTGAAAGTTGGAGATAGGCTGATCGAACTGATGGCGCTCCTTGGAGTATTTGATGGAAGCTTCGTAAGCACCCTTTGCGATACCCAGAGAAAGCGCTGCGATGGATATGCGACCACCGTCGAGCACCTTCATAGACTGGCGGAAACCATCGCCTACTTCACCCATACGCTGGGCATCAGAGATACGGCAATTATCGAACACCAGCTCAGCGGTTTCGGAAGCACGCATACCTAATTTATTCTCTTTCTTGCCTGCGGTGAAGCCTGGAGTGCCGCGCTCTACGATGAAGGCAGTGACATTACTTTTGGTTCTTGGTTCGCCAGTGCGTGCCAGAACTACAGCTACGTTGCCAGAGATGCCGTGAGTGATCCAGTTCTTGGTACCGTTCAGTACCCATTCGTCGCCATCTCGGGTGGCGGTGCAGCGCATATTGCCTGCGTCGCTGCCGGTATTTGCCTCAGTGAGGCCCCAAGCACCTATCCACTCACCGGAGGCGAGCTTTGGGAGGTATTTCTTCTTTTGCTCTTCGGAGCCGAAATAGAGAATGTGACCTGTGCAGAGAGAATTGTGGGCGGCTACAGAAAGACCTATAGAACCACAGACCTTAGCGACCTCACTGATGACAGTAACATACTCGAAATAGCCGAGTCCTGCGCCGCCATACTCTGCAGGTACCAGGACACCCATTAGCCCAAGCTCACCCATTTTATGAAACAGATCGACAGGAAACTTCTGCTCTTCGTCCCACTCCATCATTTTGGGGCGTATGTGCTTGTTGGCAAAATCGCGCACCATCTCAGCTATCTGTACCTGCGTTTCTGTTTGATTAAAATCCATGATTATATATTATTCTACTGTAAAATAAGGCGCAATTTTACGATAATTTTCTTCATTCATCAACGGAACCTGCCGTAATTGTTGGATTGACGTGAAATGCTTCAGTCCATCACGGTAGAGAATAATATTCCTTGCCATCTTCTCTCCTATATAAGGATGTCCTTTGAGGTCTTCTATTGTGGCGCTGTTAAGTGACAGACGGCGAACGTGCTGCGGGGTGATGTTTAGCCTTTCCCGAAGCATGGAGAAGGTAGTATCAGGGAAGGGGTAGACCTCGCGGAGCTGATCGTGATGGAGGAAGCCACCGAGCGCTTTGCGCTTCTCGATGATCTTGTGGGTGAGGGTGGGGCCGAGGCCATTGAGACGGACCAGCGTGGCGGAATCAGTAGTATTCAGATCGATGACGCGGGGGAGTGGTGGGAGCGATGAGGAGGCGTAACTATTGCGAGAAGGGGGAGGAGTGGAGATAGTGATGTAGGGAGCCAAACGATTGTATTCTGCCGGGGTGAGGGTGTATAGTGGTTTCAGGTCTTCTGGCTTGTAGAAGACCTTGCCTTTGCGGCGCCAGTTGAGCAGGAAACGGGTGGTATGCGGCTTTAGACCCAGCGCTATGAAGCCGGCGCTATCCAGCGTGTTGGGATCGAAAGCAAAAAGCGTGGAGGGCGCGGGATTAGCTGCGACGACAGTTGCGGATGGTGTTGCGGCCTGGTGAGTGGCCTTGTACTGCTGCCAAGCGAGGAGTAATTGTTGTTCTTCACTGTCTGAGGTTTTATCTTCAGGAAAGAAGTGGTGGACAGTGAAGTTGAGGATGAGCAATAGGGAACAGAGAATGAGCAGGGCGGTGATGCCACGCCTTTCGAGCGTGGAGAAGCGGGTGTAGGACTGCCACCAGGGTTGTTTCATAGGGTATTGAAAGGGCGCAAAGAAAGAAAACTGCCTGTAGAAATCAAAACTGCATACATGATAAAATCCCTTAATGAAAGCAGTGGAAGGTACGAGCTATAGCACAGTTACAGCACACATTCAGGACAGATATAGGACAGGTGAGGGGTATGAACTCCGTATTCTCTAGCGGATTTCTTCGCTGTGGGTTCGCTTACACCTGTGTGCACCTGCTTTGCAACTCCGTTGCAATACCAGTGTAATACCAGTGCAATACCAGTGTAAAGCCATAGATATCCTAGGTGCCTTTATGATTTGTGTAATATGAATGCCTTGCAGAATACCCCGGAAAGCAATATCCCCTTCGGCGGTGAGCTGAAGGGGATATTGAATGGTAAGAATGCTATTGCCCGAAGACGGCGATATATTAAAATTCTGCGTTCTTTGGTGTGCGGGGGAAGGGGATTACGTCTCGGATATTGGTCATGCCGGTGACGAAGAGGACGATGCGCTCGAAGCCCAGGCCGAAGCCTGAGTGAGGTACAGAACCGAAACGGCGGATATCGAGGTACCAGTACATTTCTTCGGCGGGGATGTGCATTTCCTGCATGCGTTGTTCGAGCTTGTGGAGACGCTCCTCGCGCTGTGAGCCACCGACGATTTCGCCGATGCCCGGGGCAAGGATGTCCATAGCTGCGACGGTCTTGCCATCTTCGTTTTCCCTCATGTAGAAGGACTTTATTTCTTTGGGATAGTCGGTGACGATGACCGGTTTTTTGAAATGCTTTTCTACCAGGTAGCGCTCGTGCTCACTTTGCATGTCGACACCCCACTTCACCTCGTATTGGAACTTCTTCTTCTTATAAGCAGGTGATTGAAGGAGTATTTCGATAGCCTCGGTATAAGTGATACGCTCGAACTGGTTGTTGAGGACAAACTCGAGCTTTTCTATCAAGCCCATTTCAGAACGCTCGTTTTGTGGCTTTTGCTTTTCTTCATCCAGCAACCTTTGCGCAAGAAACTCGAGGTCTTCCCTGTTGTTATCGAGCGCGTACCTGATTATGTACTTGATGAAATCTTCGGCGAGATCCATATTGTCCTTCAGATCAGCGAATGCTACCTCGGGTTCGATCATCCAGAACTCGGCAAGATGGCGGGCGGTGTTAGAGTTCTCAGCACGGAAAGTAGGTCCGAAAGTATAGACCTCACCGAAAGCCATGGCCCCGAGCTCGCCCTCGAGCTGACCACTTACCGTGAGGTTCGTGGAGCGACCAAAGAAATCTTCCCGGTAGTCGATGGTGCCATCTTCATTGCGCGGAGGATTATCGAAAGGTAGCGTAGTGACACGGAACATTTCACCTGCGCCCTCGGCATCGGAAGCTGTGACTATAGGGGTGTGGAGGTAAACGAATCCACGATCGTTATAGAACTTGTGAATAGCGAAAGCGAGGGAGTGGCGCACACGGAATACGGCACCAAACGTGTTGGTGCGGAAACGCAGGTGAGCTATTTCGCGGAGGTATTCGAGACTGGGGCGATTTTTGAGCTGGAGCGGGTATTTTTCGGGATCACAATCACCCAAAACCTCCACTGAAGCAGTCTTTACCTCAACCTTTTGCCCCTTGCCCTGAGAAGGAACGACAGTGCCGGAGATGCTAAGTGCGGCGCCGGACGTGATCCTCTTCAAGAGATCAGGGTCTGTATCGAGACTGATGACAGCCTGGAGGTTGCCCATGCAGGAGCCATCATTCAGGGCTATAAACTGATTATTGCGAAAGGAGCGCACCCAGCCCTTGACCACAACCTCGTAATCGGCCTTGTCGCCCTGCAGAATGTCTTTAATCTTAGTACGTTGCATAACTATTTGTCAAAAAAGAGATATTTTATTGCGATGATGATCATGAACACGGCGAACACCTTTTTGATAATACTGACATCCAAACCTACCACCACCTTGCTGCCGAAGTAACCACCCACAACAAACGTGACAGCCAGGAGCAGAGAGATGCGCCAGTCGACATTACCCGACTTATGGTAATTGTAAGCACCGATGAGCGCCACAGGGAGGGAGAGCATTGCCAGTGAAGTACCCTGCGCCATCTTTTGATCGAGCCCGAACAAAAGAACCAGAGCAGGTACGATGACAATGCCACCACCTATACCTACGAGGCTGCTAAGAAAACCTGCAAGCAGACCAATAACTAACAAACCGAGAACATAACCGATGCTTAACTCTGTCATGGCGTCAAAAATATAGAAGTTAGGGAACTGATTTCATAATAAATAATAGAGAGCCAGCGGCAATGACCACCCAGAGGATGACCGCCTGCAAGAGGGGACGAATGCCCACAGACCTGATGGTCTTAAGCGACAGGCTGGCACCTATGAGGAATAAAGTCAGTACGAGGCCTGCTCTGGCGATAGCGACCAGTATATGGCTGTAGGCATTTACCACAGGCACATACGTATTGACGAGCATTGCAAGAATGAAGAAAGCAATAAAGTAGGGGATCTTGATCTTTTGCTTGCCCTGCCGGAAGAACAAAGCAGTGACCAAAGCAAGAGGGATGATCCAGAGGGCGCGAGCGAGCTTGACAGTAGTGGCGTAGCTGATGGTGTCCGCACCACCAAAAGCAGTAGCTGCACCGACTACGGAGCTGGTATCGTGAATGGCTATGGCACTCCACAAGCCGAACTGAGCCTGAGAGAGCTGAAGCTCGTGGCCAATAGCAGGGAAAATGAAGAGAGCCAGGGAGTTAAGAATGAAGACGATGCCAAGTGAAACTGAGATCTGCTTTTCATCGGCACGGATGACAGGAGCAATAGCGGCTATGGCGCTGCCGCCACAGATGGCAGTGCCGGTGGAGATGAGGTGCGATGTTTTCTTGTCGATCCGCAAAAGGAGACCAAGTAAAGCGCCAAGGAACAAAGTGCCGGTAATTGTGACAATGGTGAAAAGCACACCCTGTTTGCCCGCCTGAACGGCGCTATGAACACTCATGCCAAAGCCGAGACCAACTACAGAATACTGCAACAGGCGTGGTGTGACCTTGTGTCGCTGAATAAAAGCAGCATACGGATTGCCAGTGAGCTGGGCAAGGATGAGACCCAGCAGAAGCGCGATGGGCGCTGAGATGAAAGAAGAAAGGCAAGCTGCGACGGTCAAAAGAAAGATGACCTTGGAAAGGAGTGAAACGCCGCCCGTATGGTTGTGCCTGGCAGGGTCTTCGGGAGCGTTTGGCATAACTATTATAAATTGTAGATTTTACTGATGTGGCGCAAAGGTAAATGTTAAAATTGCTTTGTGCCAGTGGCTGTGGAAGTGAGAAAGCAATAACTTCAACCCCGCAACGTTAGTCACGCTAATGCAGTGCTAAGCGTATCATAGAGTTGTAAAGTCACAACTTTGTAAGGTGTATTATCTTTTCGATAAAAATTAGAGGGTCAAGTTGTTTTTTTGAAGTGTCCGTCTATCTTTGCAGGCACACATTTAAGCTTTTTAATTGTAAATAACCGTAAAAACACAAAAATAAAAATCAGAATTATGGCAGACGTAAAAACAGCCGCAGCAAGACCAAGTTCTCCAGGTAATCGGGCAGGAAAACCAAAGAACGCAAACTACACACTGATCAACTTTATCATCGTGGTAGCCTGTATTGCACTTGCTGAAGGTGTGTTTCATGGAGTTTTTGGACAGGCAAAGAATTTTTTAGATGCAGAGAAGCACGTACCAGCGAATTTTGCGGGAACAATGTACTCGGGTGGATGGGTTGTTCCGATCCTGATGGCAACAGCATTGACACTGATTTGTTTCGTGGTAGAGCGTGCTCTTACGATCATGAAAGCGAAAGGAAAAGTAAACGCTGCTGAATTTGTAAGAAAAGTACAATATCACCTGGCGAATAAGAATATAGACGCTGCACTGGCTGAGTGCGACAAGCAGTCTGGTTCAGTAGGAAACGTAATGCGTGCAGGCCTTATAAAGTATCGTGATATGACAAACAATCATGAACTGGATACTGACCAGAAGGTGCTGAGCATTCAAAAAGAAATTGAAGAAGCTACGGCGCTGGAACTGCCAATGCTGGAGAAGAACCTGGTGTTCCTTTCAACAATCGCTTCGTGCGCTACGCTGTTCGGTCTGTTCGGAACGGTACTTGGTATGATCCGTGCCTTCCAGGCGATGGGACAGGCAGGTGCTCCTGATGCTGCCGCTCTTGCAAACGGTATCTCTGAGGCCCTGATCAACACGGCACTTGGTATTGGTACATCCGCTATTGCGATCATTGCGTATAACTACTTTACTACTATCATTGACGGAATTACGTTTGGTATAGATGAGAGTGGCTTTACACTGACACAAAGTTTTGCTTCTAACTATAAGTAATAGGATTAGGAGATTAAAAATGTGTAGAGGAGTTGTGGAAAGAGGATGTTTTTGAGTCTTATTACCAAGAGTAGAAGAAAAAACACAAGAGATGCCAAAAATTAAAATAAAACGGGGGAGTACCAACGTAGACATGACCGCCATGTGTGACGTTGCATTCCTTCTGCTTACCTTCTTCATGCTGGCAACGAAATTTAAGCCAGATGAGCCGGTGACTGTGGTGACACCGAATTCTATTTCTGAAATCATCCTTCCGGACGCTGACATCATGATGATAACAGTGGATCCAAAGGGAAGACTGTTTTTCTCGCTGGATAAGAAGCCAGTGAGGAGGGCTGTGATAGAGGACATCAACGAACATAAGGGACTGAACCTGACGGATGCTGAAATGGATGCATTTGAGATTGGCGCTTCGGTGGGTGTTCCTTTCAACCAGTTGAAGTCTTACCTGGCTGCAGATCCTGCACAGCAGAAGGAGTTTGATAAGACCACACCAGGTATTCCAACGGACACAGTGGTTACGTCTGACCAGAACGAACTGGCTTTATGGATCAGGACAGCACGTAACAATAACCCGAGGGTGAGAATAGCCATCAAGGCGGACGCTGACGCATCCTACCCGGATATTAAGAAGGTGATAAAGACCCTGGAAGGCTGGAAGATATTTAAGTTTAACCTGATAACTGGTTTGAAGTCTGTACCTCCGGGTACTGCGGCTTACGAGCAGCAGATGGGGAAGAAGTAAGAACAACATTAAGTAACACTTAAAAAAGATATAGTACCATGGCAGAAATGGATGTGTCGGGTGGCGGTAGTCACAAGAAAGGTCCTGGCGTCAAGAAGGGGAAGAAGCTTTCGACGAGGGTGGATCTGACGCCGATGGTGGACTTGGGGTTCCTGCTGATCACTTTCTTTATGTTTACCACTACATTGTCGAAACCAAAGACGATGGAGATAAACATGCCCTACAAGGATGAGAAAGTAGAAGAGAAGGATCAGACAAAGATCAAGAATAGTGTGGCGCTAACTGTGCTATTAAGTAAAGACCACAGAATATACTATTATGAAGGACTTGCTGACGATCCTGCGACTCCGCCGGAAGTGAAGGTAACCTACTTTAGGCCTAAGGATGGTATCAGAGATATCATAATAGATAAGAAGAGGAGAGTGGACGAACTGAAGCAACAGGGTGCACTGACAGCAAAGGACCAAATGACCGTGCTGATAAAGCCAGATGCGAACAGTACCTATGATGATCTGGTGAGTATACTGGATGAGATGAGCATTAATGATGTAAGGGTGTATGCGATAGTGGACATTACTCCGGTGGATAAAGAGTTTATACAGTTAACTGAGCAGGCTAATCCTGGCAGTGCTGAGTAGGCTGTGGAATTTTAACCAGAATGCGTCTTTATAAAAAGAACTACTACAATGGATATTAATAAAATACTCAATAGCGATTATCTCGACATCCTGTTCGAGGGCCGTAATAAAAAGTACGGCGGCTATGAGTTGAGAAAGAACTATCCGAGGCGAGTGATGAAGTCTTTGCTGGTATTGGCAGGGATAGGTGTGGCTACAGCAGCTTATGCTGTAATCGCAAACATGAACAAGGATGATAACAAGAAGGTGGCGATGATAAAGGAGGTGACACTAGCTGAGCCACCGCCAATAGATCCAAAGAAGCCACCGCCACCGCCACCACCACCGGAGCCACCACCACCTGTAAAACCAACGGTGAAGTTTACACCACCGGTGATAAAGAAGGATGAGGAGGTGAAGGAAGAAGAGAAGCCACCAGAAATTAAAGAGCTGGAAGATAAATCTGCAGGATTAAAGACTGTAGAAGGTGACCCGGACGGTATTGACCCAGGTATAGTGGACCCCGGACCCGGTACAGGTGCTATTGCAGCACCAGAGCCACCGAAGATCTTTACCTATGTGGAGCAAATGCCAGAACCGTCTGTGAGTGTTGCTGAGTTTCTTCAGAAGAACCTGCGATACCCTGACCTGGCAAAGGAGAACAACATTCAGGGTCGTGTAACAGTACGATTTGTAGTGAACGAGACCGGGGATGTATCAGACGTGCAGGTAGTGAAAGGAATAGGCGGAGGCTGTGACGAAGAGGCAAAGAGGGTAGTGATGAAGATGCCGAAATGGAAACCTGGAAAGCAGAATGGTAAAGCAGTGAAAGTATACTTTACTTTGCCAATTAGTTTCAGACTTGAGTAGAGAAGAAGTTTAATAATAATGAGAGAGGCTGTATCGCACTACGATACAGCCTTTATTTGTTTAACTATTATTGGAAAATCTGAAAGAATTTTTGGTTATTCCGGATAGACTGGAACAGGGAGGTGTAATTTTACATTTTCCGGAAGATAAAGTTCTTTGATAGACTGTACTAGGGTGAAAATCCAACGGGTGAATTCAAAATTTCAAATTTCTGTGCGAGTGGTTCATTGGCGGGTATTTGCCTTTGTTGTCAGATACGTATTACGGTTGCTTCACCCCTGGATAGTCGTGATGGTGGCGCCAGGTGTGACAAGGACTGAGAGACAGAGATCAGAAGGTTGGGTGCCAATGCGGAAATCTGCGGATGGTTGTAACCTTTTAAGAGCAGAAACGATATAAAAGTTGGGTTTAGATATTATTTTTGCGCAGTGATGCGATTTTGGCGCATCATTTAACTACTAATAGTTTCCGATGAAGAATACTTCAATGATCCTTAGTGGCCTGGCATTAGCAGGTGTGTTAGTACTGTTTATATTACATTTTTCAGGGGACAAATCAGGCAGCGGTTCCGGAAGTAAAACCGCATCGTCTGCTGCTGCAGGACCCTTTAATATTGCGTATGTGGATATAGATACGTTTGAAGCAAACTTCGAGTACCTAAAGAATAAGCGCGAAGAATTCAATAAAAGGCAGATGGCGATGCAGAGTGAACTGGAGCGTTCCTTACAACAATATCAAAATAATGTAGAGGCCTTTCAGCGCAAGGCGCAAAGCGGAAATATTTCACAATCCGAGGGGGAGGCAACGCAGAAGCAACTGCTTCAGATGCAACAAAGTTTAAGGCTGAGAGAGCAGTCGCTGACGGAGCAATTACTTAAAGAGAAAGACGACTTTAACCAGAAGCTGCACGACCAGTTGGATAGCTTCCTGACTGAGTACAACAAGAATAAGACTTACGATTATATTCTGTCCTATTCGAAAGTGGGCAGCCAAATACTCTTTGCCAATAAGGAGCTGGACATCACGGATGACGTGATTAAAGGGATGAACGAACGGTCGAAAAATATGACTGACACCACAAAGAAAAAGTAGTATTTTTCTCCAAAACTACTTCTCTTGGAAGATAAGCAGCATTTTCATCGTTCCCTCACATTACTCGATGGGACGTTACTGGTAATTGGTTCCATGATCGGCTCCGGTATATTCATTGTGAGCTCGGATATCGCTCGCAATGTTGGCAGCGCAGGGTGGTTGATCGTGGTTTGGCTATTGTCAGGGTTTATTACCCTTACAGCGGCATTGAGCTATGGGGAACTAAGTGGGATGTTTCCAAAGGCCGGAGGACAATACGTTTACCTTCGCGAAGCATACGGAAAATTGTATGGCTTTTTATACGGCTGGGCTTTCTTTGCTGTGATACAGACCGGAACGATTGCAGCGGTGGCGGTTGCCTTTGGGAAGTTTACCGGATATTTTTTTCCGGGGCTAGGCGAAAGCAATATACTCTACGGGCCAGTGGACCTTGGATTTATCAGTGATTTTAAGATTACTGCAGCTCAGCTAACCGGAATAGGGACTATACTGATACTGACCTTGATTAATACAAGAGGAGTCAAGAACGGTAAGTGGATTCAATTCATTTTCACCTTCGCAAAACTGGCTGCAATGGCCGCCCTTATCATCTTTGGATTTATGATGGTAAAAGATAGCAGTATCTGGAGTGGCAACTGGGATATGGGTTGGATGGCCAGGAAGCTGACATTTACCGATGATGTAATTACACATGAAAGTTTATCCGGAGCTACATTGGTGATAGCCATTGGAGTAGCAATGGTTGGTGCGTTGTTTTCCAGTGACGCCTGGAATAATGTAACGTTTATTGCTGGCGAGATAAAGAACCCTGAGCGAAATATAGGGTTATCACTGTTTATAGGAACATTCGTAGTTACCCTGATTTATGTAGCTATGAACCTGATGTATTTGAATGCGCTTTCGATTCAAGAGATTGCAAAAGCACCATCTGACAGAGTTGCGCTTGCGGCGGCCTTGAAGGTGTTTGGTGGAGTAGGGACCTCTTTCATCGCACTTTTGATTATGGTCTCAACGTTCGGGTGTAACAATGGACTGATACTTTCGGGCGCCCGCGTTTATTATACCATGGCGAAGGATAAATTGTTCCTGCCAGTGGCGGGACAACTAAATAACAAAGGAGTGCCAGGGAAGGCACTATGGATGCAATGTGTTTGGGCATGTCTGTTATGCTTAAGTGGACAGTACGGCAACCTTTTAGATTTCATCATATTTACTGTTTTGTTGTTCTACATATTGACAATAGCAGGGATTTTCAAGCTAAGAAAGGTAGCCCCTGATCACCCAAGACCATATAAGGCATTTGGATACCCAATTATTCCAGCTTTGTATATTTTACTTGCGGCGACGATATGCATTATTCTGTTGCTCTACAAGCAAGAATATACCTGGCCGGGATTGATTATTGTTTTGCTGGGTATTCCAGTTTATTATCTGATAGGCAAGCGGAGTGTTGCTTCAAATGAATAGGTTAGAGCTAGAAGAACTATTTGCAAAGATGCAGGAATTGCATGTGGTGGTTGTAGGAGATGTAATGCTCGACAACTATTGGTGGGGTGAAGTAGACAGGATTTCACCAGAGGCTCCGGTTCCTGTAATTGCTTTGAAGAAGAGAGAAAGCAGATTAGGTGGAGCTGCGAATGTAGCGCTCAACTGTAAGGCACTTGGGGCTAAGGTGACTCTTGCCACTGTTGTTGGAGATGATAAGGACGGGGCTCAATTGATTCAGCTTGCCAACGATTCAGGGATTGGCACCGAGCTCACCATGCTAAGTAGTCATCGCCCAACAACTACCAAGACAAGAGTGATCAGCCGCAATCAACATATGATGCGACTGGATGATGAGGTAACCGATGATCTGTTCCTGGAAGAAGAACACGTATTTATCGATATAGTGTTGCGATTTTTGCAAATTAGAAAGCCTGATGTAGTAATATTTCAAGACTACAACAAGGGGGTGCTGAAAGAGAATGTGATAAAGCGGATAACGCAGCATTGCAATGAAATAGGTTTGATAACTGCTGTAGATCCAAAGAAGAAGAACTTCCTGACATATACAGATGTAACCGTATTCAAACCTAATTTAAAGGAAGTTAGAGAAGGACTGAATATCGTGGTAGAGCAAGTACTGCCGGAAACGCTGAAGGAAGTTGATCATGAGATTAAAAAGCACCTTCGCAACCAGGTTACATTTATTACCCTTTCAGAGAAGGGTGTCTTCTTTAGTGATGGAACAACGTCTTCCATCATACCCTCCCATATCAGGAACATTGCTGATGTTTCCGGAGCGGGAGATACCGTTATTGCGACTGCGTCTCTGGTGTATGCAATTACAAAAGATGCTCGTTTGATGTCAGAGGTGTCCAACCTGGCTGGCGGACTGGTATGTGAAGAGGTAGGTGTAGTGCCAATTGTGAAGGGTCGTCTCCTGAGAGAGACCATTCATCTATTTGGACTTAATACCGAGGATATGAAGACGGAATCTATACATTAGCAGTTCTGTTTTTTCCGAAAGAGGTTTGTGTTTGTTATAGCTTGTATTATTTTGTGCGCCAAAAAATTGAAGCACATAATGAATAAAAAACACTACTCTCTATTAAGTCTCTTATTTCTCTCATTATTTAACTCGAGCATTGCCGGTGCACAGTCCGTTCCGGAGTTGATGTACTACAAGTTTGATGATGTGGGAACTACAGCATTCAATGCGGCGAGTACACCAGTCGGCACTAATCCCTCGCCTATAATCGGTGTTTCTTTTGGCCCTTTAGGACAGTTTGGTAACGGATTGCTAGGTACTGGAGGAGCGTCAAACCTCAATGTTGTGGACAATGGCTGGCAGACAAGTTTTGGGACCGGGCCATGGACGATAAGCATGTGGCTGAGTAACTTTCCGGAAACTGTAACAGGAGCATATTACCTGTTTGGCGATGAGGGTGCTTCTTTCAGATGTTATACCGGAGCTATTGCGGGTAACAATAACCTTATGCTCCGTGGAAATGGAATGACAGATGTAATAGTGGCAGGCGTGGGTTCATCTCCCGTAGTCATTCATTTTGTTCATGAGGTGAGTCCGGCGAACGTAATAAAGGTGTACAAGAATGGTGTACTGGTGAACAACGTTGCACAGTCCAGCGCTCTGAATCTGGTTGGTACTGGTTTCAAGATTGGGGGATATTCACTAGTTAATTCACTTCCTCCCGGGTGCCTCATGGATGAGTTCAGGATGTATAATAGGGCCTTGTCTGCGGCAGAAGTTGCGAGCACCTGGAATGTGAACCTGGGCGGTACCGTTTTATCAGAAAAACTAATCGATTTCACAGCACACATGCAGGGACAGGGTGTTGAGCTTGAGTGGACTGTAAGCAATGGTTATATAGTTGATGAGTTTATGGTTCAGAAGTCGGATGATGGCGAAGGGTTTCATGTAATAGGTTCAGTTAAAGGCTCAGAATCATCACGGGTTTACACCTATCAAGATAATACTGCAAAGAGCGGATCGGCATTTTCGTACTATCGCTTAGTACTCAAAGACAGAAGCGGAAAAGAGGAATTCTCCAAGACAGTAAAAGTGAGCACAGGTGTTGAGGCCGATAGGTTTTTCCTGCATCCAAACCCCTTCAATGATAAGATACAGATTATTGCGAATGTAGATCAGGACGGATTGGCGAAGCTAAGTTTGGTTGATATTCAGGGAAGGGTAGTACATCGTCAAACTTCCGCTATGAAAAGAGGGGAGAATGTTATTAATCTCGATGGATTTAGTGGCTTAGCTAAGGGACTATATAATATGCATATAGAACTTCAGGGAACAGTCTATGAGCAGAAATTAGTAAAATAGACAGGTTCAAAGAAACGTGATTGCCGTTACCGACAGGTGGCGGCAATTTTTATTCTTATACGGAGCTGCTTGACTTGATCTGGCCTTTGCTGAGCCATTGTTCCCATTCCTCCAACGGTTGTCCTTTCAGCACTCTCGGGAACTTGTTCATTGCACCTTCTTTTCCCTTGCTACGGAGGTAATCATAAAAAACGTTATTTGGAAGTATCTCAACAAATACTTCCTTTAAGGCAGAAGTACGTTCCACGCTGTAGTCGTCATTTAATTCGCAAAGGGTGGTGTCCAGAAGCTCCCTCACTTCTGATGCGCTAACGGAAGCATCATCGCAACCGATATACCAACGGTGGGCAAACAAATTGTCGTACTTGAACCCCGCTACCGTAAATTCTCTGATCGTAATTCCAAGTTTCTTTGAAACCATTTCAACAGCCTTATTCATGTTATCTATGCTCATATGCTCACCGCACAGGCTGAGGAATTGCTTCGTTCTACCCACAATAATAATCTCGCCCTCTCCGGCATCTGAGAATCTCACTACATCACCGATAATGTATCTCCAGACACCTGCACAGGTGCTAATCATTACGGCATAGTCAACTGATTCTGCCACCTCATCGATCAGTAGTGTAGTTGCACCAGGTTTAATATTTCCGTCTTCATCAAAATTGGTCTTGTTGAATGGTACAAACTCATAGAATATCCCGTTATTGAGTACCAGTTTGATGCCGGGTACACCTGGTCTGGCCTGAAACCCAAAGGAGCCTTCAGAAGCCATATAAGTTTCAATGTACGTTATCGGTTTTCCGAGTAGTTTTTTGAAACTCTCTCTATATGGCTCGAATGACACACCTCCGTGAATGTATACATGCAGATTAGGCCATATCTCATGGATGTTCTTTACCTTATGATATTTGATTATTTCCTCAAAGACGATCTGTACCCAAGCCGGGACTCCGCACACGATACCCACATCCCAATTACGGGCACTCCTGATAATCAGCTTAATGCGATCTTCCCAATGGGGTCGTTTTGATATACGGTTACCGGGTTTGTAGAAGAAATTAGCAAGCCACCGTGGCATGTTCTTAGCGCTGATGCCGCTCATGTCGCCTTCGTAATATTCCCCTTTTTCGAAAAGAGAGGTTGTTCCCCCCAACATTAGTATCCCCTTCTGAAATGTGACAGGCGGTATATTGAAGTCGGCCATGCTGTAAAGTTGCTTGAAGCCAACGTTCTTTATAGAATTGATCATATCCTTTGTTACCGGGATATGTTTACTTGCTGATTCGGATGTTCCTGAACTCAGTGCAAAGTACTTTACCTTACCTGGCCAGGTAACGTTTTCTTCCCCCTCCTGTGCCCGGTACCACCACTCTCTATGCATTTCATTGTATGTGTAGATCGGAACCTTTTTCCTGTACGCTGACATGAAATCAACCTCCTCGCTAAGGATCTGCGCGAAACCATAATGTTTTCCGAAAGCGGTATATTGTCCACGTTCGAGCAGTTGCCGCAGCGTATGTCGTTGATACGTACGCGGAGATGCAACCCGCAGGGTTAATTTTTTTCTGAGATATAATGAACGCGCTATAAGGTTGCCCAACAATGCCATTTCTGATGATACTTAGGTACTAGTCAATATCGATAAACAACCTGCAAAGGTAAATTATTCCGGCCTGCAATGGTAGTCAGGCAGTTTTATTATACAGTCCTTAAAATCGTACCATAAGCTGTATTACAAAGCAACGAGAATGTACCGGAAAAACCTTTCGAAAGTAGCGGAAACACCTATTGCACAGAGAAAAAATCAGATAGTTTAGATCATTCTTTACCTTTGCGCGTCAATGACCTTAGCGGTTTCTATAATCAACAAGTCCCCCCATGAGCTGCCTTCCTATCAGACTATGGGAGCAGCGGGCATGGACCTCCGGGCATGGCTGGAAGCTCCGGTAAACCTGCAACCTCTGGAGCGGAGACTGATACCCACCGGATTATATGTAGCTCTTCCCGAAGGCTATGAAGCGCAGATAAGACCCAGAAGTGGAATGGCGATCAAGAAGGGCATAACAATGGTCAACAGCCCAGGAACAATCGACGCAGATTATCGAGGAGAGATCATGGTAGCAGTGATTAACCTTTCTACGGAAGTGCAGGAGATAAATGATGGTGAACGCATAGCCCAGCTAGTAATAAGTAGATATGAGCGGGTAGCCTGGCAAGCGGTAGAAAGTCTTGAAGACACTGAGCGAGGAGCTGGTGGATTTGGACATTCAGGTATTAATTAACAGTATTAAATAAACTCTCAGAAATGAACATAATTATTCCAATGGCTGGTATGGGCAAGAGAATGAGGCCGCATACACTAACTACTCCAAAGCCCCTTCTTCCAATAGCCGGCAAGAGCATTGTGCAAAGGCTGGTTGAAGACATTCTGGCTACTGCTAACGAGAAAGTTGAACAGGTGGCATTCATCATAGGCCCGACCTTTGGTAAGGAAGTGGAAGAACACCTGCTTAAGGTAGCCTCAGATCTGGGAGCAGACGGTAAGATATACTACCAGCATGAGGCACTCGGAACCGCACACGCCATTCTATGTGCTGCTGAGGCGCTGAAGGGCAATGTGTTCATCGCTTTCGCAGATACCCTGTTTAAAGCCACGTTTAGCATTGATACTTCCAAAGATGCAATAGTCTGGACCCAAAAGGTTGAGGACCCCTCAGCCTTTGGCGTGGTTAAGCTTAATGCATCCAACGAAATTGAGGCGTTCGTAGAAAAGCCTAAGGAATTTGTCTCGGACCTGGCTATTATAGGAGTTTACTATTTCAAGGATGGAGAGAATCTCAGAAAGGAGTTGCAACGTCTTATAGATGAGGATATCCGGTTAAAAGGTGAATACCAGATCACGGACGCGATGGACCACATGTTAAAGAACGGCCTTAAGTTCTATACGGATCAGGTAGACGAATGGCTGGATTGTGGAAACAAGGATGCTACCGTTAGTACGAACGCCAGAGTGCTTGCTATCAAGCAGAATAGCGAGCAACTGGTTTCAAACACACTGAAGCGGGAGAATAGCATCATTATAGCTCCCTGTTTCATAGGTGAAGGAGTAACTATCAGGAATTCTGTCATAGGCCCGAATGTCTCCATAGAAGCTGGTACCACGGTGGAGGACAGCAGAATAAGCAACAGCATAGTTCAAGCAAATAGTATTGTTAAAAATGCTCATCTGCACAACTCGCTACTGGGTAAAAATGTAAATTACATGAATAAGTCCCTGGAACTCAGCCTGGGTGACTTTTCAACACAACTATGATTCTTATTCGAAAGATTGGCATCTGCCTTGCCTTAACTGTCACCACTACCGCAAGTATAGGTTTTGCACAGGAGACTGACGTTACGGGTCCTTTGTCTATGAAGAGTGCTCAAACTGATGCCCTGTATGTGGATGCAGTAAAGGCAAGGTTGCTTAATGATACGAAGCAGGAGGAAGAATTGCTGAAGAAGGTGATTCAGGAAAAACCAGAAGCCTCAGCTCCCTACTATGACCTTGCCCGCCTGAGCAGAAAGCAGAAGAAGCTGGATCAGGCCGAGAAGTACATCAGGCAGGCAATTGCTCTGGATAAAGAGAACATCTGGTACCAGGTTACATTCGCTGAAATACTTGAAGAACAGAACAAAGTATCTGAAGCGGCAGAGATATACACCTCATTAGCCAGTAAGCAAAAGCACAATAAGGATTATATATTCCAGGCTGCCCGCCTATCTGAAAAAGCAGGCAATTACAAGGCCGCAATAGATCTGCTTGATCAGCTTATCCAGAGAGTTGGCAGCGAAGAGGTCATCTTAATGCAGAAACAGCAACTGCACCTCAGAATGAATGATCTGGAAGGTGCGGCAAAGGTAGCGCAGCAGTTGATCGATCAAAATCCACGCGAAGGTCGCTACTATGCAAATCTCGCAGACCTGTATGACAATAATGGTGAGGAAGGGAAAGCGATAGCTATCTACGAAAAAGCATTGAAGATCTTCCCCAATGACCCAAGCATACAATATGGCCTGGCAGAGTACTACAAGAAGAGAAAGGACACTGCCAAATACGATGAGTTTATAAGAAAGGCCATCCTGAATAAGGAGTTTGACCACGAAACTCAAACGACAATACTTTTCAGCTACCTGCAGGAATTAAGCGCTGATTCATTGCGTAAGCCGAAGGGTGTTGAGATCACTGAACAGCTTGCAAGTCAGCACCCCGAGAATCCGCAAGTACTGACGCTTTACGGTGAAGTGCTACTTGAGAGTGGCAACCAGCAGAAGGCGGTAGAGCAATACAAGAAGGCCCTTGCAATCGACCCTTCTCGTTTTAATGTGTGGCAGCGCCTTTTGTTTAGCTATACAGATAGGAAAGATGCTGATTCTCTGATCAAGTACTCTGAAAAGGCACTGCGTTATTTCCCTAACCAAGGTATCGTGCATTATCTCAATGGTATTGCTCACTTCAACAAGAAGGCCTACGCCACAGCCATCAAGTCGATAAACAGGGCTATCGATCTTCAGCCGGCTGACAATGCAGCCTTGCTTTCTGATATGTATTCTTCTCTTGGAGATATTTATAACACCACCAAAGATTACAAGCAATCGGATAGCAGCTATGAGCGGGCGCTTCGCCTTAACCCCACAAATCCTACCGTACTTAATAATTACGCGTATTATCTCTCCGAACGAGGTGTGCGTCTCAGCGATGCTGAGCGTATGTCAAAGGAGTCACTTGAGCTTCGGCCGGGGGAGGCAACCTTTCTGGATACTTACGGATGGATACTCTATAAACAGGGCAAATATGATCAGGCCAAGCGCTACATTGAAGATGCGATAAAGGCCAACCCTGGCTCTGACGGAACTTTATACGACCATCTCGGCGACATATATTTCAAACTTGGAGATACAGCCCGGGCGGTAGACTACTGGAAACAGGCTAAAGAAAAAGGAACTGAGAACACACAGATCGATAAGAAAATTCAAGACAGGGAGTTATATGAGTAGACAGGTTTGCTGTATTGTAGTGCTTTTAGCCCTCGTTCTTTCCTCCTCATCCTGCACCATCTTCAGAAAAGGAACCAGAAACGACTCCAGGACAGATAGCACCGCGGTTTCCGTATCGTCGGATTCTATGATTGTTGATTCTGCCAGTGTAGGAGAAAAAGGAGCCTCTGAAAGGCGGGAATATCTTTCCAGGTTTGAGCCCTTGCTTGATAGAAGTCTTCAGTTCAGTTCGTTTAGTGGTAAGGCTAAAATGCGCTACGAAGGCAAGGCTGAAAAGCATGAATTCACCTCTCATTTCCGGCTGGTAAAAGACAACGCCATTTGGGTGTCAGTAACAGCCATGGGCGGAATAGTACAGGTAGCCAGGGTACTTATCACGCCTGATACCTTCAGGATGATCAACTATCTTGAAAAGGAGGTTACGATCATGCCCCTTGCAGATGCAGGTAAGGTCCTTCCTGCACCCGTTGATTTTCAGATTCTCCAGAACCTAATCATTGGTGACGTTTTAAGACAAGCAGGAAGACTCACTGATGCTACTGACCTGGGTAGTCTGATCTCTCTGCAGGTTGAGGAGGATAACGTTGTACAGCAGATCACCTACAACAAGGCCGATACCACCATCAAATCCCTCCAGCTACGCTCTATCAGTGGCCCTTTGATGACTGGTCTCATTCAGTTTGGTAACTATGGCAGCTTTGATGGTAGAAAATTCTCCATGGACCGCTCAGTAAATGTCATCAATGGTGGTGACCAGTACAACCTGGAAATGAACTTCAACAATCCCACTTTCGATCAGCCTCTGGAGCTGCCTTTCACTATCCCAAAGAACTATAAAAGAAAGTAGGATACCGGGGCAGGTGCTTGCCATATCGCGGAGCAAAAGATTATATTTGCCTCCGTCTATATAAACATTTACTTAATGAAGGTTGTCATCTTTGCCGGGGGTAGGGGTACGAGAATTTCAGAGGAGTCCTCCCTCAGGCCAAAGCCAATGATTGAGATAGGTGGGAAACCGCTCCTTTGGCATATTATGAAGATTTACGCCTCCTTCGGACATACCGAGTTTATCATCTGCCTTGGCTATAAGGGGTGGTTTATCAAGGAGTATTTCGCAAACTACTTCCTCCATAATGCAGACATAACAGTTGATCTTTCCGACAATTCACTTCAGGTACACACCAGCAATTCCGAGCCTTTCAAGATATCGATGATAGATACAGGTCTGGACACGATGACAGCAGGCAGGCTTAAGCGTGTACTGCCCTATGTGGGCAACGAGAGGTTTATGCTGACCTACGGCGACGGCGTCAGCAACGTGAATATTGAAGAGCTGCTTCGGTTCCATGAGACTTCCGGGAAGATATGCACCATGACTGCTATACAGGCAACAAGTCGTTTTGGAGTTATAAAGATGGAGCAGGACGGTACCATCAACAGCTTTGAGGAAAAGCCTGCTGACAGTGGCACCTGGATCAACGGTGGTTTCTTTGTTATTGAGCCTGGCATTACTAGGTATCTGCCTGAGAATGCAGATGATATAATGTGGGAGCGTGAACCCATGGACGGTCTAGCACGGGACGGCCAGATCGCCGCTTACCGTCACCACGACTTCTGGAAGTGTATGGATACGTTGCGTGATAAGGAGGAACTTGAGTATTTATGGCAAAATGATCCTTTATGGAAAAAGTGGTAAATGCAGATTATCTGCGTTCAGTCTTCAATGGTAAAAGGGTTTTTCTCACAGGCCATACAGGCTTCAAGGGTGCATGGCTGCTACAGATCCTGCAATGGCTGGGTGCGGAAGTAAAGGGTTATTCGCTAGAGCCTGAGAAGTCGCGAGATCTCTATAACCAGGTTGCTGGAGATGACCTTTGCTATTCATCAGTCATTGCTGATCTCCGTGACCTGCCCACACTTCAGGGCGAGCTAGTTCGTTTTGAGCCTCATTTTGTTTTTCATCTGGCAGCACAATCTCTGGTGCGGCGCAGTTATGAGATGCCGGTAGAAACGTTTGTGGTCAATACTATTGGTACAGCCAATGTTCTTGAGGCTATTCGTTTGCATCCGCATCCTTGTACTGCATTAATGATAACTACCGATAAGGTGTACGAAAATCCCGAGCGCGGTGTTCCTTTCAAAGAGGATGATAAGTTAGGTGGGCATGACCCCTATTCTGCAAGTAAAGCTGCTGCTGAAATAGTGGTTGAGTCTTATAAAAAGTCTTTCTTTCATCCAGGCGATTTCGCCCATCATGAAAAAGCTATTTCCTCTGTGCGTGCCGGCAATGTCATAGGCGGTGGTGACTATGCTGATGACAGGATAATACCAGACATTGTTCGTGCAATAGAAAACGAAGAAACAGTAAAGCTCCGCAATCCTAAGTCGGTCCGTCCGTGGCAGCATGTGCTGGAGCCGCTTAGCGCTTATCTTCTGCTGGCAGCAAAGATGTCTGAAGACCCGGTCAAGTACAGCTCTTCTTACAATCTCGGCCCTGTTTATAACGATGAAAAGACAGTTGAAGAGCTTACACAGATATTCTTGACTGCATACGGCAAGGAGGGCAATTACCATGTTTACCAGTCAGAAAAGGAACCGCACGAGGCCAATTTACTCTTGCTGGATAGTGGAAAGGCGGAGCAGCAGCTTGGTTGGACGCCCAGGCTCAACGCTGCTGCTGCAATACATTGGTCTGCTGAGTGGTATGCTGATCGGTTTACGCCAGCTCACGACAAGTGCATGAAGCAAATCCATGAGTACTTTCAATAACTATATGTCTACATGACTGAAGCGGTCGACAACAAATGCTTGAACTGTGGCGCACCTATACTGGGTGCTTTCTGCCACTCTTGCGGTCAGTCTGCTAACATTCATCGTTTCACCCTTGCCAGTTTCTTCACGCACGATGTAGTTCACGGCGTGTGGCATGTTGACAAAGGAATCTTTTTTACACTTAAGGAAATATTTTTTAGGCCTGGCTATGCTGCACGAGCATACATAGGTGGGAAGAGAAGGTCTTATTTCAATGTTCTCACACTTGCCCTGCTCATCATTGCTTTTACCTTGTTCGTCTCTGATAAGTTTGAAACCAGCAGCGAGTTCGTTGTCAGGACGTCAAGTGGAGAGCGGCTGGATGATATAGTGGTGAACAACATTAAACTGTTCCTTTTTTCGTTCCTGCCAATCTTTGCCTGGTGCACCAGTTTGTTCTTCAAGCGGCTCAAGTATTATTATGCGGAGCATTTGGTAGCGGCCACTTTCTTCTTTAATGGCTTCATGCTTCTCATACTTTTACAGAAGCTTCTGGCGTTGGTTATTAATTATGATTACCTGATCTGGTATTCGATCCATATTGCTATCCAGGTTGCATACCTCGCTTTTGCGTGCTACCAGTTTGTCCAGGGCAGTTATTCAGTAGCTGGCGCTTTGTGGCGAATATTCAGCATGCTGTTTTTCTTCACCTGTATTTGTTTGGTTCTCCTTCTTTCCATATACTTTGCTCTGGACCTTCAGGAGTTTGCCTGGGTATATCATTGATTCAAACTTTACCCTCATGTCTACGAAAGTCTCCCTCACTGCTCCCTTGGTTTTCGATCTTCCGGCCTTTGCCGACAGTCGCGGCTCCTTTATAAAGACTTTCCACGATACAACACTAAAGCAGCAGGGGATAGATTTCGAGCTTAAGGAAAGTTATTTCTCAATCTCCCACAAGGGCGTCATCCGCGGTATGCATTTCCAGTTGCCGCCACATCATCATGCGAAGATCGTCTTCTGTCCGCAAGGTGCTATTCTCGATGTTATAGTGGATCTTCGTGGTGGTTCGCCTTCTTTCGGTAATGTCCTTGCCCAGGAGCTTTCTTTCGACAACCACAAGGCTTTCTACATACCGCCTGGTTTTGCCCACGGGTTTAAGGCACTTACTGATAATGCTATGACTTACTACCTGGTGTCGTCGGAATACAGAAAAGACCATGATACCGGCATTCGCTATGATTCCATAGGATTCAACTGGGATGAAGAGTCGCCAATACTCTCTGACAGGGACTTATCCTTCCCTGCCTTAGATTCTTTCAATAGCCCTTTTGTTTTTACATCCGCAGCAAACGCCTAAGTTTGCACAGTTTCTAAATCACTTCTTATGAATATGAAAAAGGTGCTGAGTACCCTCGGCATTGAAAAGCTTAACGAAGGAGCTGCTACTGGTACAAAATGGCTAAAGGCTGGCGGTGACAAGATCGACTCTTTTTCACCCGTGGATGGTAAGCTTATCGCTTCTGTTACTCCTGCCAATCAAAAGAACTATGAGGCCGTTGTAAAACAGGCCGAGATAGCGTATAAAGAATGGAGCGCATATCCCGCACCTAAGCGTGGAGAGATTGTCCGCCAGATCGGTGAGGCACTCCGCAAGTATAAAGATCCGCTGGGCCGCCTTGTATCTTACGAGATGGGTAAGAGCCTTCAGGAAGGCTGGGGTGAGGTACAGGAAATGATTGATGTTGCTGACTTCGCCGTAGGCCTCTCCCGTCAGCTTTACGGCCTTACCATGCACAGTGAGCGTCCGCTTCACCGTATGTACGAGCAGTGGCATCCTATCGGGCTGGTAGGCATCATCAGTGCATTCAACTTCCCTGTCGCCGTGTGGAGCTGGAATAGTTTCCTTGCCTGGGTGTGCGGCGATGTGTGCATCTGGAAGCCTTCCGAGAAGACACCGTTAACTTCCATTGCTTGTCAAAAGATCGTTGCTGATGTGCTGCGCGCTAATGACGTGCCGGAGGGTATCAATGGTCTGGTGGTAGGTGGACGTGAGGTAGGGGAGTGGATGGCTAATGACACACGCATTCCCCTGGTTTCTGCCACTGGTTCCACCCGTATGGGTAAGGCTGTAGGTGCTGCAGTCGGAGCTCGTCTCGGCAAGTCTCTTCTGGAGCTTGGCGGCAACAATGCCATCATCATATCTGATCAGGCAGACCTGAATATAGCTTTGCTTGCTACCGTATTTGGTGCAGTAGGCACTGCCGGGCAGCGTTGCACTACCACCCGTCGCATTATCGTGCATGAAGCCATCTATGATAGTTTCAAGAAGAAGCTGATAGCAGCCTATAGGCAACTACGTATTGGTGACCCTCTGGATGAGAACAACCACGTGGGGCCACTGATTGATAAGGATGCGGTTGATAGCTACCTTAAAGCTATCGCTGCTGTGAAGAAGGAAGGAGGTAAGCAAATTGTAACTGGAGGTGTTCTGGAAGGCGATGGATACAAGAGTGGCTGTTATGTCAAGCCCTGCGTTTTCGAGGTGCAGCCTCACTTCGAGATGGTGAAGCACGAAACATTTGCGCCTATTCTGTATATGATGAAGTACAGCAACATCGAAGAGGCGATTGCTATTCAAAACGATGTACCGCAGGGACTATCTTCTTCTATCATGACCCTCAACATGCGCGAGGCTGAAAGGTTCCTCTCTGCTCAGGGTAGCGATTGCGGCATTGCCAACGTGAACATCGGTACCAGCGGTGCTGAGATAGGCGGAGCATTTGGTGGTGAAAAGGAAACCGGCGGCGGCCGGGAAAGTGGTTCTGATAGCTGGAAGGCATACATGCGCAGACAAACAAATACGATCAACTACAGCAACAAGTTGCCGCTGGCACAGGGCATCAAGTTCAATATCTGATTGAACTAGGTATAAACAAAAAGACCGGGTCGCATGGATCCGGTCTTTTGTCATTTATGAGGTTCTTAGTCCTTCAGTATGGTCCTACTTATCACTATGCGCTGTACTTCGCTCGTGCCCTCGTATATCTGCGTGATCTTTGCATCCCTCATCAGACGCTCTACGTGAAACTCTTTCACATATCCGTAGCCGCCGTGTATCTGGATAGCCTCGCTTGTAACCCACTGCGCTATATCACTTGCATACAGCTTTGCCATAGATGCCGATAAAGTATAGTCCTGGTGCTGGTCTTTAGTCCATGCGGCCTTTAGGCAAAGCAATCTGGCAGACTCCACTGCTGTAGCCATGTCGGCCAGTTTAAAGGCAATAGCCTGGTGATTCATGATTTCGGTGCCGAAAGCCTTGCGCTCTTTCGAGTACTTCAGTGCAAGTTCCAGTGCGCCACTGGCTATACCCAGTGCTTGTGATGCTATGCCTATCCTTCCGCCTGCAAGGGTCTTCATTGCAAAAGTGAAGCCGAAGCCATCGTCTCCTATCCTGTTTTCCTTAGGCACCTTCACATCCTGGAACATGATTGAGTGGGTATCGCTTCCACGAATGCCTAGCTTATTTTCTTTAGCGCCTACGGTTACACCAGCCCAATCCTTCTCTACGATAAATGCGTTAATGCCCTTGTGTTTCTTCTCAGGATAAGTCTGTGCTATCACCAGGTAATAGCTAGCGCTGCTTCCGTTCGTTATCCAGTTCTTGGTTCCGTTCAGTATGTAATGGTCGCCCTTATCTTCGGCAGTTGTGCGCTGACTTGTAGCATCGCTGCCTGCTTCAGGCTCACTTAACAGGAAGGCGCCGAGCTTTTCTCCGGTAGCCAGCTTTGTTAGGTATTTTTGCTTTTGTTCTTCGTTGGCATATGTCTCCAGTCCCCAGCATACCAGGCTGTTATTCACACTCATACACACTGAGGTAGAGGCGTCCACCTTACTGATCTCCTCCATTGCCAGAACATAGGATACTGTGTCCATACCGCTTCCGCCATACTTAGGGTCTACCATCATACCCAAAAAACCAAGCTCACCCAGCTTCTTTATCTGCTCGGTAGGAAACTTCGCCTGCTCATCCCGCTCTATTACGCCTGGCAATAGTTCGTTCTTTGCGAAGTCCCTTGCAGCCATTTGTACGGCTATCTGCTCTTCTGTTAGTTGAAAATTCATATTTGTAGAAGGAGTATTTATTTGGACTGCAAACCTACGGCTTTAGTCGCGAAAGCACAAACCACGGGGTAATGTGCAAATTAGTGAATGTGCAAATGTGCAAAGGGAGATGGATATATAGTCACCCGCCTTTCACCCGCCCTTAACCCGCCTTTAAAGCGCCCTGGAACCGCCCTCAATGGTATTGGTTAAATGTGCATATGGGAAAATGTGCAGATGTGTAAATGGAAAATGTGCAGATGGGGCCACCTCTTTCGTAAGCTCATCACTCTGGCAGGGTTATTTTAATCCATATGTTTTATGGCTTTTCGACTAACACAAGTACCATTTCCGAACCTCATAAGAGTATTGATCCTGATCTATTTGTGGATTGTGGTAGCTATCACGAGCAGCGCACAGGAACCAACCCCTGTGCTGGATAGTACAGTAGCCCCTGCTACCCGGCTGGTTTTCGCAGGCAAATACCCTCAGTCTGGCCTCAGGAACTTCTTTCTCGGCAAGCACTATCGCAACGAATGGCATACCCCCGTCACCGTTCATGACCTCTTGCTTGACACTGCATTTGGTGGATTAACCCCCTACGAGGCCACAGGTGGCAG
>Ga0196970_1000614_pt1 | contig 38080 bp, 51 predicted proteins | sample S1v_513CmetaG_FD_148672 | JGI IMG/M metagenome (GOLD analysis project Ga0196970, IMG submission 148672) | Soil microbial communities from Anza Borrego desert, Southern California, United States - S1+v_5-13C | ecosystem: Environmental > Terrestrial > Soil > Desert | place: USA: California... | reverse complement strand
CGATCGAGTACACGTTGAAGCAGGAGGAGCGTAAACGCGGTATCTCGCTACGTTGTCACATGTTCCGTTCACGGCCGCAGACAAAAGAGGAGCGTATACGATCACTTGCTCCATATTATGAGAACCATGAAGTGTTCCATTGTATCGGTGCGCCGAACATGGATGTGCTGGAGGATGAGCTGACGAAATTCCCGCGCGCAAAGCACGACGATGTGAGCGACTGTTTTTCGGGAATATTGGAAATTGGCATACGTGCAACGGGGAAGCAACCTAAAAACACAGAAGCGAGGACTAGCGCATTGGATAAGGATTACGTTAATATGTTAAATAAACCAAGGTCGCCCATGGTAGGATACTAAAAAATGAATAATACACCTGACACTTTCACCCAATATCGCGGAAAACCCGGCACAGAAAATGCCGTTAAAAGCACGGACGGAAAAGAGACTAGCTTTAGTTATCGCCCAAGCAAAAAAGATTCGCCTATGCGACGTATTATTTGGGACCGTTACAATGAGATGAAGGATGACCCGCTGCGCCAAGAGGCTGAAAAGCAGTGGGATTTGGGCGACAAGATGTACCGCATGTGGGCTCCTGAGCGCGATACCCGCGATTGGCGAGCTGATGTTATTCTACCTGATGGGTTTTCTGCAGTGCAGTCGCACATGCAGGAAACTATCAACCTTCGTCCGCGCCCTCTGATCAAAGGAGTGGATGCAACGGATGCACCGCTCGAGCATTTCGCTTCGGCGGTTTTCAATTACGCGCTGGATACTACCGAGTTTGACCAGGAAACGTATAAAGCTCGCAATGCCTCTGCGATTCGCGGCACGGCATTTACGCTCGAGGAGTACCGTTACGAAACTCGAGAAGTGCAAGACCCTGTTTCTTATGAGGATGGGGAGATTAAATACGAAAAGAAAACAATCGTCGATTTTGATGATGTGTATACCCGTTTCATCGATAACTGGAGTGCTTTCTTTGACCCTGGCGCCGAAGATCAGAAGTACGGACAGGACTGTGCATGGCGCGAGGTGATGCCGTATGAGACATTCAAGTCTCTTTATGCGGATAAGCCGGAGTGTAAGGACGTTGATCAGGTGGTTGCCGCTGGTGATTTGCCGAAAAACGTTGCATTTTTCAAAATTGCTAACGATATCGACAAGAATGATGTCGAGCTTATTCACTATTGGAACCGTTTAACTGATACCTACGCAATCCTTGCAAACAATGTGATCATCCGAAACACTCCATTGCCATCAAAGCATAAGGAATTGCCTATGGATGTGTGGAGTTTTTACCCTATTCCTGGCCAGATTTACGGCATGGGTATCCCATTCATCATCCATTCGCTCGTCGAAGAGCGCCGCAGTATGCGAAACATGTCTTTGGACCGCCAGAAGATGCAGATTTCAAAGATGTTTATCGTTAATGACCTGTTTGATATTTCCGAAGAGGATTTGACCCCACGCCCACACGGCCTTATTCGTCTGAACACCAACGGTTTGCCGCTTCGAGAAGCTGTCCAGGCGCTTGAATACGGAGATGTCCCTGGGTCGAGCCTTCGCATGGATGAATCCTTGAAAGAAGATGAGCGACGCGCCCACGGCATGGACGATCGCCCAGCGATTCAGCAGGGCGGTACGGCTACGGAGGCAGCGATCGTTAAGGAAACCGCTCAGCAGCGTATCAATCTTATCAATACGCTTTCAAACTGGAACACGCTTGTGCGTTTGGGTAAGAAAAAGTGGAGTAATATACAATTTTTCTACACTGCGAAGCGCATGGAAAAAGTTGTCGAGGATAACGAGCTCAAAGACAAGAAGGTATACCGAAACATCAAGGTACAGGGGTACGAATTTGAAATTGTCGGTGATGAAAAGACGGAAGATTTGCAGCTTGCTACTTACAAGATTCCAGGCTGGTCGAGTTTCCGTATGGACCCAACGTACGCACGTTATATGCAGCGTAACTACGATATCATCATGGATGCCGAAAGCTCGCCGGTCATTTCCAGGGCGATTAAGCGCGCCCAGGTTAATGAGATGTTTGGCCAAATTGCTGGTAATCCTATTTTTGCACGCTTCCTCGATCTCGAGCAGACGCTTGCCCGTGTTATCGAATTGAACGACGAATCGCCGGCAGTATGGATGCTGGACGGCGGCTTAACTAGCGACCAGGAACGTATGATGGCCGAACAGGAAAACCAGATATTCATTCAGATGGCGCTCACCGGCAAGATATTCCAGCTTCCGGGCACCCCTAAGGCCACACAGGAGCACAATGAGGTTCACTTGGACTTTATGCAAACCCGCGCGTATGAGGAGCTTCCAGAGCCCGTAAGGGCCGCATTTGAGTTCCACGTCCAAGACGAGATTTCAAAGAACCCTGCGCTTGCTGCAGCGGCCCAACAGTCGCAAGAGGGAGCCCAAGGCGCTCCAGCACAGGGCGGTGGTGCAGCAGTTCCTCCGGGGCAACCTGGCGGACCGGCTCTACCTGAATCAGAAGCGCTTGGAATACCCGCAGTCGCTAACGGCGGCGCAGTAACACAAGCATTGCCAGTTGCATAAAAAACCATAATGGAGATAATATGAAGAAGCAGAACGAAGACATAACACTCGAACCTCGAAATCGCAATGATTTGCTGGATGATACGAAAAAGATCGCTGGCATTCACCTCACCAAAGAGGAAAAATTGGTGCTCGTCAAAGGTATAGATGGTCCCCTATGGGATGTCATTATGAAAATCTGGCGCAAGCAACGCGCGATGCAAATCGCGGCAGCCTGTATTAATACGGCCGCTGACGAAAAAGACCTTGCGGGCTGGCAGGGTAGGCTCAAAGAAAACGATCAGATGGAAAAGCAATTACGCAAGATCGTTGACGACTTTAACAAAGAAGAAGAATCAAAAAAATCGGGTAATAAAACCAACGGTGCGCAACCCTCACCTGCCGGAGCTCGAGAAATGATCTCTAAGGTTAAGTAGGGACTGACCCTACTTGACTACCAAACTGGCCAAGCGTGGTAGTAGTAATTAACGTAATGCGGGACCCTCGAAAGAGACCGACAGGAGTACAACAATATGGCAGACAACAAACCCGGCGATGCAACACCTACACCAAAAGTAAGCGACGCTGATCGCGTTCGTGACGCCGTTATGGGGGCTGGTGGCCTCGATGATGACAAACCGAACGAGAACGATGATAGCGACGATAACGGTGCAGATGGCGCGGAGGGCGACGACCACTCGAACGGCGATGACGGTAACGGAAGCGGTAATGATGATCAGGGCGACGGCGCTGGTGATGATTCCGGGGATGATGCCGGCGACGATGATGAGGATAAAGGCACGTCGGATGTCAAACTTTCCCAATTTAAAGGGGATGGTAAGCGTGGTTCATACACGAAAAACCTGGAGCAAGGCTTTATCGATCAAGCCCGCGAGCTCGACCAGACTACTGAACGCGCGGATATTGCCGAGCGTCAAGTTGCGGCAATAAAGGAAGCAGCTGCCAAGGACCCAGCGTTCGGGCAGAAGCTTGTATCTTTATTGAACGTGGACGGCAGTGGTGATTCAGGCGCAAGTAGCGGAGCCGATGCTGGTGCGGATTCAAGTGTTGATGCTGAGGACCCGTTCCTGCTCAATGCGAAAACCGAATGGCGCGAAAAGAACGAAAAAAGTACAAAGGAATTCGTTGATGCAAACCCAGAAGTGCTTACTGACCCCAAGCTCAACAAGGAAGTAAAGCGCCTTATGAAGCGATTCTCGGACGCCGAGTTGAAAGACCACGGACGCCTGATGATGGCTGGTGAAGCAATGGAGAAGGCTTTTGCCTACCTCGGCCTCACTGATAAGCGAAAAGCTAAACAAGACCTCGTTGAAGGGATGAAGGGTGGTGCGGCCCCAACCCGACCGCAGCGTCCCACAAAGAAACCCGCCAAAAGCGGTACCAAACAATTTAGTGATCTTACTCTTAATATGGCGAGCCAGATGGGTATTTCAAAAGATCGTTTGGTCAAGGGTACTTCAAAAAGTTAATCTCTGAAAGGGGAATAGTTATATGGCTAACTTTGCGGAATACATTAACCGCGAGGACGCACAGAGCAATTCCGCCACACGCGAATGCGCCATTGCCGATACCGTCACTGTTTTTAACCGTGATTTCGTTGGCTACAATGGTTCAGGCCGTATTACCAGCGCCAGTGTAGCAACACTGAAACTGATTGGCATGGTAATGGGTGGGAACTCTCGTCTGCTTGGTCGTTCACAACGAACGAATCAAACCTATCCTTTGAGCACTACGGGTAACACCGCTGGTACAAACAAGGTGATAGTGAACATTGAGCCCGAGGCTGAATATTTAATGAAAGCAAGCGCAGCCCTCACAGCTGCACAGGTCGGTTTGACTTTCAACCTGCAAGGTAATGCAGGCTCTCAACTAGTGAACGCTACACCAGCCGCCAGTGGCGCTGGCCAACTCGAATTGGTCCGCCTCGGAAACGGTATGCGTGGTACAGATAACACCTTTGGTGTCTTCCGTATCCGTAAGGGTGAAGCCAACCTAGGTTAATAGCAAATAAACAGAAAAGGACTATAGACTATGGCTATGGCAACACCCGAATGGGTTGACGCACTAGATGACATCTTTCGTACGATTTTCAACGAAACCGATGACTTCACCGCGCCAACCATGATGTACGACAAAATCTTCCACGTCATCAATTCAAACAAAGCGTTCGAGGAAGACACTGGTTTCACTGGTATCGGCCTCCTGGAAGAGACGAACGAGCTTGGTGCTCTCGCGTATGAAGATGCCGACCCAAGCTGGACCACCACTTATGTCCACCGTGAATTCCGTAAGGGGCGCATGGTTTCCAAGAAATTGGTTCAGGACCAAAAGTGGCACATGATTGAAAGCTTGCCTAAAACCCTATCAATGGCTAAATGGCGCACATTTGAAACCGCTTCGGCTGACGTATTCAACTTTGGATTCGTCGCAGGTGGTGGTGGGCTTGCTACCTTTGATGGTGCAGACGGTCAAGCACTGTTCTCAACAACCCACACAAACAAAAAGGGTACAATTACCCAGTCAAACAAAATCACCACTGCTTTGAGCCAGAGCGCACTTGAGGCTGCTATTACGGCAATGTCAATCCGCAAAGACTCAAAGGGCCAGATCATCACCTTCAACCCCGATACGCTTATTGTGCCACCAGCACTCCGCTACAAAGCGCGCGTTATCCTTGAATCTGATGGCTCGATCGGTAACGACTGGAACGATATTAACACCATGAAGGGTGCGCTGAACCTCATCGTTTGGCCATACCTTACCAGCACCACTGCTTGGTTCCTTCTTGACAGTAAAGCTCACCAGCTTAACTTCTTTAAGCGAACCGATGAAGAGGTCGAAGGTCCGGTTTACGACTTCGACAATGGCGCTGCGAAATGGAAAGTTGAAACCCGTTTCTCTGTCGGTTACTCGGCATGGCAAGGTGTCTTCGGTTCAGTCGGCGACGGCTCATAATCGAACGGCGGTAGAAAGATCAGGACCCTACGGGGTCCTTTTCTTATTACCTCGAATTCGAGGGATTTAGATAGTAAATAACAGGGGTATCTATCTAATTTACTATCTAAGGTGTTGACAGGTGTTGTAAGGTGGGATACTCTACAAAAGTAACACTTTAAGTAAGGAGGAATTATGGGAGAAAAACCATACTCACACACAAATTCTAAAGGGGTGACTTATTACCTGCACAACACGACAGTGACTTTGCGTGGTGGTAAGGAACAAACTATCTACTTTTTCGCAAAGAAAGAGCGCAATGAAAAGGGTACGCCCTGTGCGCTTCCAGAGGACCGTTTCGTAGCTGAAAATCCTCGTAATGGCTTCCTGGTCATTAAAAAGAAAACTGCGTAGTACGCGGCCTCTCAAAAGCATTAGCTGGTAGGAAACTACCGGCTTTTGTTTTAGAATAAGGCTATGATTAAATATTGCATTTATCCTGGCAGCGTTGTTACACAAGACGGTGAGGTCCAGACCTTTACTTACGAGGAGCTAATCGCGCTTTACGGTGTTGACCCGGAGGAATGTATCAATCGTGCGGATATCACCCAGGCGGAGGAGTGGGAGTTTATTATGCTCAAACCGCGCGCAGATGAAATGTACACAAACATGTCGGAAAAGGTAGATTTGGGTGATGAAATTAAGTGGGGTCCTGACTTCGACGGCCGCAAACGCTTCACTATGGAAACAGATTACGATGCACTTTATGCCGAGCAGGAATCCGAAGAAAAGCCGTAGTAAAACATTTGTGGTTTTTTAATTTCAAGTGCTATTATTAATTCATGGAACCACCAATACTAGACATTACCCACGACAACGCGGTACTCGATATATCGAATCGCGGTATCGAAGCTTCCGATAGTGAGGAGTTTGGTGGACACCCGCCTTCTTATTACCTAGATCGAGCAAATCAAACTGGTACACAAGCTATTAGTACTGTCACGGGACTGCAGGCTGATCTTGATGCCAAGGTAGCGAAAGCCGGCGATACAATGACCGGCCCTCTTCTTATTGATCAGAACGTCGCAGGAATCAAAGCTCGCTTAGCAATGAAGCTCCCAGGCACGCAGAATGATGCGCCAACCACTTTCGGAGTGGCTTCTACTTATCTTGGTGTTGGTGGTGGAGAGTGGAATACGAACTCATTCCGCCTTATTGGTTTTGGCTATATTGCCGCAGTCGGCAACCAGTACCCTGCGGTTATTGGGTATGAGGAAACATCTGTCTCGAGCAACACTCGAGGTGATCTGGTTTTTGGTACGCGCCCTGTAAATACGAACGTTGCACCAAGCATATTCATGCGGCTTAAATCAAGTGGTGAGCTTTCATTGCCATCGATCAACACTAGCGGTTTCGCCCTCTATAACACTACCGACGAAGTGACTAACTATGAGCGCGCCCGATTAGTTTGGAGCTCGAATGTACTTAATATCTTCACAGAATCGGGAGGTACTGGTGTATCTCGATCGATTTTACTATCGGCATTTGGTGCCGGCTCCCAGTCATCATTGCGTATAAACAATAGCAGCTCTTCCGGTTTCGTGCAGTCATCTGGCGCAAGCTCCACGGCAAGTGCCATCATTCACTATGTTAACGGTACGCTATCCAGTACTACGGGCCTTCAATATGGACTGCAGGTAAATCCTACTATCGGCCAGGGCACTACAGCTGGGTATACGGGGCTACTCGTAAATGCAATCGAATCAAGCGTAGGCTCCGGCGCCAAACTTCTTGCGGACTTCCAAGTTGGTGGCGCGAGTCGGTTAAGTATTTCTAATACCGGTACTCTTACGGCGCAGGAAGCCGTAGTAGCTAGAGGAAACTATACGGCCGCTCCCTCGGTTGCAGGTGTGTATATAGGTATTCCAACCGGGCTAAACCCTCGCTTCACGCTATCTAACGGTACTGCCGCTCAAGTTTTGGCTGTTGATAATGAGAATGGTACGATGCGCTTCCTTCACAGTGGTGTGGGTGCCATTATGGCCACTCTGTCTCAAGCACGATTTTACCTTAACAATACTACTGCCGCACCCGTGGACAACCCTGCTAACGGTGGATACCTTTACGTCGAAGCTGGTGCGCTTAAATATCGCGGTTCTGGCGGCACTGTAACACCTCTAGGACCTGCATAATGGCACAAATAATGTTGAACATTCCGGACGATAAAGCGCCTCGCATCCTTGATGCTTTCGCCGCAACTTATGGCTGGACGCCAGAGATGGGTGTCACAAAAACCGTTTTCGCCAAACAACAACTTGTCAACTTCATTAAAAATACGGTAAAAGAAAGTGAAGGCAATTATCAAGCTTCACAGGTTAGAAATACCGTAAACACCGATATAGATACAATAACAATCACATAGGGGAATACAATGCAAGAAATTACAAAACAGCAAGCCGCACAAATTATCGATCAAGCCATTTCTCAATTGGCCGTTACCCGTCAAACTCATGCCGAATTGCAGTATGCACTTTCAGTATTAGCCGCTGAACCCGAAGCCGACACAGCAACCGCTGCCGCTAAGAAAAAAGAGCAAGGCACAGAAGGGAAATAATCTCATGGCAAAGTTAACAGCTAGCAAGCGAAAATCACTACCTAAAAGTAGTTTCGGTATGCCGGGCTCACGTAAATACCCCATGCCAGATAAAAGCCACGCGCGTAATGCAAAAGCTCGTGCATCTCAACAAGTGAAAAAAGGCAACTTGAGTAAGTCCGAGCAAGCCAAAATTGATGCAAAAGCCAATAAAGTACTTGGCAAAAAGAAAGCGAAAAAATAATGTCGACAACTAATACGGTCCTGGAAGTGCAAAGTGTTCGCCAGCCATTGAAGGGCCAGAATTTAGGGGGCAATAATGGCTAAGTATGTAAACGATATAGTTATGGATGCTGCCCTGGCGAAAATTGCAACTGGCAATATTCTTACGGTTTGTTCCCAGCAGCCTACGAACCGCACCGAAGCAGTCACCACTTATAAGCTTGCTGATGTTGCGTTAACGCCTGGAGACGGAAATGGCGACTTTACAATCTCTAACGGGGATGTAAGCGGCCGAAAGGTGCGCATCGAACAGCAAACCGACATCCCGGTCGATACAACAGGTTCGGCTACTCACGTTGCAATTTGTGATGGTACTGACCTTCTGCTCGTTACCACTTGCACGGCTCAAGCTTTAACAGCTGGAAACACAGTTACAGTCCCAGCCTTCGACGATGAAATAGCAGACGCCGTATAGGAGGTAAAGCCTCATGGCACAACTGATCGTTCCGATAAACGCTTACGCGAACGGCAACGCGCTATCAACGGGCGATTGGACAAACCCTATTACTAGGGCCGGTACGACACTTACTGTTGCCGGAACATCGCCAAATAAAACGCTCCAAATCTTCGGCAACGTAGCGGGCACGAAGATTTTTAATTATGTCCCCGTAAACAGTGTCACCGATATAGAGGTCCTGGTTAAATTCAGGCTTTCGAGCGATTTTGGTAAGCAGGGTGTCGTGATGCTTCGATATGACGGAAACTCGGAAGCAACTACTGCGGGTTATGCGGCGTCCGGCTCATTCATTTCTAGCGCCGGCCAATTGGCAATCGACGAAGGACAAGTGGGTTATTTGTTTTGGGCACCCTGGAATTATTTGCCAAACATCGATTACTGGGTACGCTTTCGTGTTAATGGCAATAATCAATATGCAAAGGTGTGGACCAACGGAACGCCCGAACCGGCCGGATGGACTACTGCGGGAACTAACGGTACGAAACCTACCGGGACATACAATGGTTTGCACACCTATAGCATCAACAATGCTGCCGCTGCGACGGTCACTTATTATTTCGTTTCGTTTGGTACGAATGGCGATAGTGCTCCTGGCATCCAGGCGACAATGGCCGACGTATCACAAGCACAATCACTAGATGCGGTGACACTTGTTCAAAGCCATACTCTTGGGGTAAATGATATATCCCAGGCACACGCCCTGGATGACGTGAATGTTATTCACAATATTTTTATTACTGTAGACGATTTGTCCCAGGCTCAAACACTAGAATCTCCGGAGGTTATGCCGGAAGGCATTGTATTCCCAGAGGATTTGCAACACGCGCAAACGCTCGATGCGGCTGTTTTGTCTCAAAAGCATACTTTGTCGATCGATGATATGCTGCAGGCTCAATTATTGGAAGCTCCTGAGCCGGTGGAAGGATTGGTATTGGTTGTTGATGATGCTGCACAGTCACAGGATTTAGGCGCCACAAACATCATTCAAGCCCATTTGCTGGCGATTTCAGACGTTTTAAACGCACAGACGCTAAGTGAACCATCTTTGTCGCAAAGGCACCTCCTAGCGCCTGAAAACATGCTACAAATACAATTGCTAGAACTGCCCGGGCTTGCATTGCAGGAATTGTTTCAGCAGCACACACTTGATTCTGTTGAGATTCAGATTATTATGCGGCCAAGTGCGAGGGCCGGAGGCGTGGTACAGAAAAGCAAAAACCCTCCTTCTACCTCTGTCGTTAGATCACGTATGCACTCCGATGTACAGGTAGCGCGCGTGGGCGCAAAGAAGGTACGATCGTACGAAATCGAAGACCCGAACTCGCCGCTTGTTGATGACCCTGTTGCCATAGTAGACGACCCGTTTGCATTGGCTGGGCAGCTCGTAAACATTACCGGCATAGCAGCGCCAAATGCAGAAACGGGTGCTAGAATAAAAGTAAATGCAAATCAAACTAAACCGAAAGGAGCAGCATGGCAGATTTCCCCGGGAGTATCCCAAGTTTCCAAGACTTCAATCCGGCAACCTCGCTCGCTGCAAATAACCACGCAGCCCGGCACAACAAGGTCCATGCCGAAGTCGATGCAATCGCCGAAAAAGTCGGCACGAATGGCTCGGTAGACCCGGCTTCGCACACGAAACAAATTGCCGATTTGCAAGAAGCGGTGCAGGATTTACAGTCTGGTTCCACCAATTCTGTGTACGAAAACGTTACGCCATCAGGGGCAATTGACGGCTCGAATGTTACTTTTACTGTTCCGCATACTTTTATCATCAACTCATTAAAGGTGTATAAAAACGGTGTGCGCTTGAAATCGGGAGCCGGCAACGATTATGTAGAAACGACCGGCGGTTTTACGATGGCTGTTGCCCCCGCTACAGGCACGCGTGTCCTGGTTGATTACATGGTTTCTGCCGGTATATCGAATAATGCGGATACTGTTGATGGATACCATGCTACCGATATTATTGCAGCCGCAAAACAGGCCATGTATCCAGTGGGGTCAATTTACCTTAATGCTACCGATGGGACTAACCCGGCCACTTTGCTCGGCTTCGGCACCTGGACCGCGTTTGGAGCTGGCCGGGTGCCCGTCGGTATCGATATTTCCCAAGTGGAATTTGATACGGCTGGTGAAACAGGGGGAGCAAAGACGCACACGCTTACCACGGCCGAAATGCCAGCCCACGCACACCGCATGTCACTTGAATTTGGTACGAATGCTAACCTAAACAGTGGTCCTCCTGGCCAATATAATCAGATTCGTGCTAATGGTTCGACCTATTACACGGCGGCAGGGCAGATGGAGAACACCGGAGGCGGTGGTGCTCACAACAACTTGCAGCCGTACGTTGTTGTTTATATGTGGAGGAGGACGGCATAATGGCTGAAACTAAAGTTGGAAAAGGCGAATTGAATTTTGACGCGATTTACCCTGTCGGGTGTATTTACCTTAGCGTGAATCCGGTGAATCCTAGCACTTTGTTCGGAGGTACGTGGACAGCTTTCGCTACAGGTCGCACTATTGTCGGCGTAGACATGGGGCAAACTGAATTTGATACTGTCGAAGAAACTGGCGGTGACAAAACCCATATCCATGGCCTCGCAGCCGGGGCGGCCCAAATCGGTTCTGACCAAGGACAAGCTGATACTATTGCCTTTCGAGCCAGCCAGAACGGTGATCTTACCGGGACCATCTACTCGGTTCGTGGCACTCAAGATACTCCCGCTGCGTCTCGTTCTCATAACACGGCTCTTACTGGTACTACTGATGCGGGAAGTACTTTACAGCCGTACATTACGGTATATATGTGGAAACGAACAGCATAATGATAGAATATAGACATAAGGAATAAAACATGATAGTAAGCGCTTGGAACCCACCAGTAGAAGAACTTGAAAAAACGTATTTGGCGGCTTATGTTCCAGCGGCCACTAGTGCTCTTGCCGTTAAAAACTCTGATCGATTTGTGAATAACAAGATGATCATGATTGGCAACCTTGGTTACGAACAGACGGAAATACTGACAACCGTAGTACCGGCCAATAGTACCACTGTAAACGTGGCTTCTCCTACGGTATTCGCCCATAACATCGATGACCCTATTTACCTACTTCGCTATGATCGAATTAGGTTTTTTAGTTCGCCCTCTGTTTCGGGCACCAAAACGCAGATTGCGGATGTACTGATTGATGTCACGAATGAGGAAGAGAAAACGTATTACGAAGATGTTGGGGCTCCTACCACGACTTATTACTGGGTAAAATACCGCAACAGTATTACCGGAGAAGAGACTGAATACTCCGACTTTATTCGTGCGGATGGTGTTGATGAGGAAAGCATTGGTGCCGCTGTTGAACGCGCAGCGCGTCGTTTGAAAGACCCTGGTTTCAATCTTATTTCGCCTGATATGTACATCGATTTTGCCAATGAGGTTAATGATGATCTTACCCCTCAGACTGAAAAGCCCTACAACTTCCTTCACACAACTGTCATGAAAGATCGGGTAGCGGGCCAGAATTATATCGATCTCGACGAAGATTACGAAAAATTTGATTACTTCATAGTTCGTAATACGCTTAATGGTACATTGTCCACCAAGCCGCTTATCCCTATGCCATACCGGCAATTTGTCCAGGCATATGATTCCTCTACTGTTGGCAACAATATCCTTACGCGCATCGCCCTCGACCCAGGTGGCCGGAAAATTCTCTTGAAGCCAACGCCTCGAACTGATTTGGCAGACGCGTACGAAATTGGATATTGGGCTGAATTCCGCCGGATTAAAGACTTCTCTGATATCATACAAACGCCAAGCGGTACGATATACTATTACAAGTTTCTTGCTGAGGGTTACTCGATTAAAGCCGAGCGCGACCCATCATTTGCCGGGCTTGCTCAAAAGTACGAACAGAAATACAGCAATCACGTTGTTATGTTGCAGCGCATGAACCGTAAAGACGCTGGCAGTCCGCGCAGCTTTAATGATTCCCAGCGCCTTACTTCGCTTAATCAAACGCCTCGCCGGAGGTACACGCTTTAATGCGAACTCGAGTATATAAGCGCCAAGACTTTAGCATGGCAATTCAGAATGCCAGCACTTGGCTTAATCGTAAGCCGAATGAATTGGACGATGCCCGCAATATTCGCTTTAACGACATTATTGGTGCGGGCGTCCGGCGAAACGGGTATGAGAAGGTTGGCCAGAAATTCTCTACTACCAACAAGCTTCCCTGTGGCGCTCATACTGCGCAATTTACCACGGGTGCCAGGAAGTTCGTGGCTTGCCATAACGATAGCGACACTAACACTCTTGTTCGTGTGCAGGAATCGAACGGTACTTGGACCACTGTTATTAGTGACTTGCCTCCAAGTGCAGAGGTGTTTTTCTGCGACTTTGGTGATGAGGTTTTCGTATCCGGATATACTACGGCCGACGGCGTTCCTTTCCAGCCGCGAAATATTAACAATGTATTAAATGTTTCACTCACCCGCAACCTTCAATTTGCTCCGTGGCCAAAGTATTTCGTTGTTTTCAAGGGAGTGCTATACGCTGTTGCTGTACGAATTGGCGATCAGATATTTCCGGACCGGCTTTATAAAGCTTCGCCGCGCACCGGCGCGTTTGCCTTTGTCCGTGGCGATCAGACTGATGCCTATGTTGAGCCTACCTTAATTAACCAGGTGCCAGCTATGACATCGAATACGGCACCTGCGGGCGTCGCATCTGCTTCGACTGAAAATGGTGCCACTTGGCTTGCATACGGCGCGTTTAACCGCACTGCAGTGCGTACACCGGGCCAAGCCTGGTTTAGTAACGTGGGTCCTCCTGGATGGTTGAAATATGATTTTGGTGTTGGTAATGCGAAAGTCATTACCTATTATGCTGTTACGGCAAAAACTACAAACCCATCCGAGCCAAACGACACGAACGGAGCGCCTAGGGACTGGACGTTTGAAGGGTCGAACGATAATGTTGGCTGGGTGTCGATTGATTCTCGTGTGAATCAAACTGCTTGGGGCAACGGCGAAGTGCGCACTTATAGCGCGGCTAATACTACTGCGTACCGATACTACCGAATCAACATAAGCGCGAATAACGGTTTTGCCTCATACGTGAATATTGCCGAGTTGGCCATGTACACTTCCCTGCAGGGGATTAAAGCTATGCAGCTTGATCTTAATACCGTTCGTTACGTGAAACCTGGCATGGTACTCGATATCTATAAATCCGGAAAGCCACAAAAACTGTACACGATTACGGTATATGATGTCGATAAGACTAATAACCAGATTCAGTATTTGCCATTGAATCGTACGGATGCAACAGCCGATAACACTACGGAGCAGATTAACTTCCCCACTACGCTTAGCGCGGATGACTTTGTGACTGGTACTCCTGTAAAGTTTTACACTACTGGTGCGATGCCTGGCGGCTTAACGGCTGATACGACGTATTATGTAATTCGTATTGCCGGTGACGATAATTCGATAAAGCTTGCATCTTCGTACAACGATGCCGTAATAGGTCAAAATATCTTGTTAACAAGCAACGGTTCTGGCCAACTTACTATGGCTCTTAGCTATCAATTCTCGAATAATGACGAGGTATATTTGGCTGGACGCTATAATGTGCTTTCAACCCTCTGGAACACTGATTATCCTACGCCGGATAAGGCAGACTGGACCGCAGTGCAGCCGGCAATCGATTCAAATAACTCCATTACGGCAGTGATAGAATCTACCAATCGACTTATGATATACACACTCAACACCGCCAGTAGGTGGGATGGCAGCACCCCGGCTCCGATCGTCTTTAATAAGCGCGTAGGCTGTGTTTCACAGCGCGCAATCCAGTCAATTGATGATGAGTGGATTGTTTGGCTTTCCGCCCGTGGGCGCGTGTATGCACGTAACGAAGCCTCTGGCCAGCAGGAGTATATCTCTCGCGGCATTTACAACAAACTGCTATCAAAGATACCTCTCGACCAGCTCAAGGCTTCTACACTCGGTATTAACGACGATAAATGTACGATCTATCTGGGTTCTTTTAATGGCGAATATACCCGCGCCGTATATGACTTTGGCTCGAACACTTGGGCGGTTGATACTACTGCGCACCCCACGCTCATGTACATTAATGATAGTTCTAGCGGTGTTATTAAGCCGTATTTCCCTTCCAACAACGGGTATTTGTACATGGATGACACTGGCTATACCGATGACAGCCAAGCCATTCGATTCGATATGTCACTCGGAAAAACACACTACGGCACCGAAGCCATCAAGGAATATGTTGGCGCTTTTGTTTACTCGAAAGATGCGAATGGTTTGAAAATTCAGATATCCGTAGATAATGGGCGCCCAATAACTGTTGGTGAGATTAAGGGTACCGCAACGCAGGTCAACTACATAGCCGACAACAAGCGGCCGATTCCTACGGGGGTTTGCGTAGATGTTAGGATTGTCGGCGCGATTAGTGGGCCTCCTCAGATCATCGAGGCGTTCTATGATTTCTTCAACATAGTACAGGAAGTGACGGGCCAAGGCGATGTACCCGAATAGGAATAGCGGCGGATACACATATACCAATGCCGGTTTTAACGGCTTTTTGCGCCGCACAATAACTAGTGACCCCACAGTAGGAACGCTTAATCAGATGAAGCGTACGGTATCTGTGATGAACAATATTAACTTTGATCAGATGCACGTTTCCGGAAACATGGGTGACATGATTGAAGTCGGTAAGGTTTTAATCGATGGCGCAAGTGGTGACGGACTTGTTGCAGGTCGCGATGATGGCAGCAATCAAGTCTGGCGTGTCGGCGACCTGGAGGCGTAGCTTATGCAACGATATGGTGCGGTATTCTCCCAGCAGGGGATAGATTGGCGCCGCGCGAATGACTACCAAAAAGTCATGGATTCGCGCTGGAAGTTCCTCGATATCTATATTGAGAAGTACATCGATATAACATTCAACCTTGCGGGGCAGCCTAACGGTTTTAAGAAGCTGCTACTTTGGCGGCACTCACTTCCATTTGCGCCGGCGTTTGAAATACAGATATCGAAAAAAAGCATAAGCTCGGACCCGTTTAATTTCAATCCTGGCCAAATTGCGCAGGAGTGTTACTCATACCCGGATGGTATTTATTTTACGATTCCTTTCTGGGATTCTGGCTTTGACGGTCCCACGGTGCGTATTCGTGGAATGCTGCGCGTGTATGACCTTGATTTGCGTGAAACGTATAAAGCGCCATCTTCCGTGCTCGGGCTTGCTCAGCCGTCCCCAAATGCCCGTTACGGCGCAAAGTTTCTTGACCCTAATCGTGGCGGCACCAATATCAATGAATCAGACCCGCGAAAATATACGCTGTACACGCCAGCAAAACAGATCAGTGTGCATATTTCTGGGGTTTTTCAGGCCGACGACGGCTTGCTGAAAGTCGTCCACGACGTCGGCTATCCTCCTTCCTATTTGCTTTGCTCAGCATTTGATGAGAATGGTAGCCCAGGCTCAAATATTATTGCTCCTCGCGGACAATTTGTTTACGGTGCGCTGTTTGAATCGTATGCCAATGCCAGGGCGAACGCGCGCGACATAAGTTTTACCGGCGTGCAGTCGTCACTTGGAGACAGGAAATTCGGCTGCGTTATCTTAAAAGACCCTGCGGAGTTGGCCGGATGAGCGGGCGTCGTACTGGTATTATTGCGGCGCCGGAGGGCGGAACTCTTTTAGATGAACCGCTAAATTACTCGAGTGAGCGGTCACACTTACTCGTTGACCCATCGCCATCGAAGGGGCATCTTAAAATTCTTGAGATGAATGGCGGCATCATGCTTACGGTGAGCACTAATACTCCGGAAACGAAAGAGTATATTTTTTATAGTCAGGACCATAAAGTAACAGCGTTCATTCCTCGCGTTTCGGTTCGATTTTACACACGGCAGGTGCCGCCGGCACTGTCTGGTACGGAAGGCCAGTACAGCTCGTATTTATTTGCGGGTGGTGTGCCGTTTAGTGAATCAGTCTTTTTCCGGGTCGATGAAAAAAAGGTATATTTTGTACATCAAGTGAGAAGCACGTCCGGTCCATCGCAATCGTACAATTCAATTATGCAGGACATTCTTTTTCGCATTAAGCTTACGATTTTCCAGAATGAAGGACTGGATGAGCCCTATGATAGCGTGCTGCAGAGTTAGGTGTAATATGGACTTAGTAACGCTAATGATACATAATATTTTTCATGAAGGATAATAAATAATCTATGGCCGGCTTCTGGGACCCAATGGCAAAATCCCTCTCCACAGCATGGAACTGGTGGACGCAGGGAAGTCGCACAGCGAATGATACTTTAGCCGCGATTGATCGCGGTAATCAGCAAATGTCCCAGGCTCACAAGCAAGCAACAGCTGCACCCGCACCGAAACCCGCGAGCCCTAGTTCGGAAGATTTGAAATGGCAGCAAATGAGCGCACAACTTGCGGCGCTCCAAAACCAATTAGCCCAGGCACCGAAGCTGCCTAACTTTGATATTTTGGGTAACTATAACCGGGCAAAACAAAATGCCACGAACGATGTAACGCCCCTCTATACACAGAAGCTTAATAACTTCCTTGAAGGGCAATCGATTACCCGTACTGCAAAAACAAAACAGCGTGACCTTTCATTTGAAAATAGCGAAATTGCTCGTACTAACACTCGAACTGACAACCAAACGAACCGTGTACGCACCGGGGAAGATTTAGCGAATGCCCTTGCGCAGATCGGTCAGGTGCGCGAGAACTTTCTTGTCGATGAGGGTACGCAGTTTGATGACGCCAGGCGTTCACTCCAGGAAGAAATTGCTGCTGGTGGTGGTACTGATACTGGTATGGGGCAACAAACTGTTGAGCGCCAGCTGCAAGATCGTAACCGTTCGGCCGCTAGGCAAATCGAAGAGTTTAAAAACAATGAAGCGGCGAAAGAGCTCCTGGCCGATCGTACGCTTGAGGACCTTGCAACGGGCGATGTCCGTGCCGATCAGAAAAAGGCTCAAGACGACAAGGCTGTGCAGATCGACTTCGATACTGCTATGCAGCAATTGGCCAACGAAGAGAATGCCTTCCGTCTGCAGAACGAGCTCGACAAAGCACTCGACATTATTAGCCGCACGCAATCGTACAGCCAGCAAGGGGTTGCACAATTCATTGCCAGCCTTGCAGGCAGTGGCCAATGGCGCCCACAAGATATCGCGCTTGCTAAACAGGTTTACATGTAAAGATGATAGGATAAAAAGTATATGGAAGATCAGCTCAAACAACTCTCCCAAGCAGTTCTCGCCGGTATCCAGGGCGGTGATCGTAATGCCGGCAGCAATAATGGTGCTGTTAATCAGTTTGTGCAGGGACTTTTTGGAGATGTGCTTGCAAAACCGGCAGCTGGCGTAGGGCAATTTGCCGGCGTTGTTGCTGATCGCCAGGCGCAGGAGGCCGAGGCTGCACGTCAAGCAGAAGCTAGGAGGCTACAAGATAGAATGGACCCATCTAAATACCGGATGCAGCGTAAGGATGATGGTGGGTTTGATTTCTTCGACCCAGAGGGCAATCCTATTAGTGTGCAGGAATTTGCTAAAGTCACCGGCCGTACTGCGGCTGAGGTGCTGGCTAAATCTGAGAATCCATTCGATATCCAATTCATTAACGATTACGCTTCAACGCGTAACCTTATCGATGCTATCCAAACCGGCGATACAGAAATCATTGGCCAGTACGTGAAGGATGACAATGGCATTGACCCTAAGTCCACGGCTTCGGATATTATGCAGGAGCTTATTCGCAAATATCCCCACATTTACGGTGGTGGAAACTACGGCCAGAGTTTTTCGCAGAGTAACAACCGTCCGTTATTTAAGCTTAATTCCGGCTCCGGCTGGGGTGGTGGTGCTTCAAGCGGCGGAGGGAGCAATAGCATCTCTTCGCTATTGAAGTAACCTATGGCCAGTTATCAAGATTTTATAGAATCAATTCGCGGAAGCTCGGAGGAAGAAGAACGCCGCCGGGCCCGTCTTCGTGAACGTGCCAAAAGTATGCAAGAAGCCCGACGCGCCGAAGAGGAGAAAAAGGGTGAAGACAAAAACCCTCTCGAGCAGGCGCTTGATTTTGTTGGCGGTGTTGCCAAAGGCGCGTTCGATGCGGCCACAAGTATACCTCGAAAAGCTATTACCACAATCGGTGCTGCGATCGACCCTTCCGAAGTGGAGGGTAAAGTTAGTGAATTAAACGAGCTCTATAACTCCGGTGAGATTAACCAAAAAGAACTCCAGGAACAATTCAATGAAGTTACGAAAGATATCATCGGCCACAAACTCACCGTCACGAAAGCCGGTATTGTCCAGGCGGACCCGGATGATAAGATGGGCGAGCTGGGTGAATTCACAAAGCAGTTCGTTGGATCAGGTGTCGATACTGCTTCTATCCTCCCTGTTGGCCGGGGCGTTAAAGCGGCTGCGGATATTGCGGGCGCGGCTGCGCAAGGCGGCAAGCAATTGGTGGGGCAAGTAGCCAAGCAGAATCTAAAAGAAGCCAGCGTTTACGGTACGGCCGATACTCTTAATGATGTTATCCAGGGTAATGAGATTAATCCGTTAACTGTTGCCGGAAACTATGCGTTGCCAGCTGCACTTGGTACCACGGCTGAATTAGCCGGACATGGCATACAACGCGGTATACGCGGCGCTAAGGGCGCTGTAGAAGAATTCCAAATGCAACCCCGTTCCATACGTGAAGGGGGCTATATACGCGTTCCAGGCGCGCGAGAAGAGGCTGATGCGGTTGCTAGTGTTACCGACTTGGCCGATCAAACCGTTCCAGGCGCAACGCGAAATCCGCTCGAACCAGAGGTAACACCAACCACGGCGCTCCAGTCGGGCGTGAAACCGGATGAAACACTGCCGACCGATAATGTAGGCGTTACTTTCAAGAGCCGCGAGCAAATAATGAAGGATAACAAAACTGACCGTGGTTTCATGGATAAATTGAACGAGCAGTTGTTTGATGCGAATGCTCCTCTTAGAGATTTGGGTAAAGCATACACTGCGAAAACTGGAAAAACGCTGCTTCCGGAAGATGACCCGGCAGCACTCGCACAGCTGCGTAACGGTATGGATGAGGCAGCGGCCGCTCGTCTGCAGAACGTTGTCCAGGACTTTGATTACGTGCGCAAAAACGGCCTCTCCGAAGACGTTAAACAATTCGGTGTCGCACAACAGGTGGTCAATGACCGTGCTGATGTGTATGGCCCGCAAACTGTGGCGGCCGAAGCGGCAAAAATTGATGAGATGCGCGCACGCCTGGGACCTGAAAAATTCGAGCAGGTGCAAGCGGCCACTCAGCGCATTATCGACTTCCAGGACGAACAGCTACAAAGGCTCCGTGACAATGGCTTCATTTCCAAAGAGGGATACGATGCCATCAAGGAATTCAACCCGCACTACTTTACCCGTTTTAATCTGGCAGACTACATCGATAGTAACCAGAGATTATTTGCATCGACTAATTCAAACAATATTTCGCAGAACCTCGTTCGTGCTGTTAAGGGCATGGGTGACGATCGCCAGTTTATTATTGAAGACCCATTTGAGGCAATCACCCGGGCGGCTGTAAAGACCGAAAATATCATCCAGAAAAACAAAGTGTTTAAGAGCGCCCAGGCGCTTGCCGACACTGTTCCGGAGATGGTTATTAAGCTGCGTAATGCCGACGATGTGAGCGCTCGAATGAGCCTCGCCGGTGACAATAAAGAACTTCGCCCGGTCCGTACCCAGCTTGATAGAATCATTAAAAGCGATAATCGGCTAATTCGACGCCTGGAGACTGAAATTAACAATCTCGAAAAGAAGGGGTTGAATCTTTCATTAAAGGGTGGTGGCCAGCGTATGACCGCCGGTGATCTTACTGTTTCCGGCCTTGGCGGGGATGTCCCTACGTCGCGCACCGGCCAGGTATCACGAGTAGCTGATGACGAAATGACTGATCTTGCCCGCCAAGTAGAAGCGGCACTCGGCCGACGTAATGCTCCAGGCGCTTCTCCGGCCACACAGGCACGCGCCCAGGGCATCGTTGACGAAGGCATTATTGAAGGTGCTGGAATCGAAGCGGCCACAACGGGCTCTAAACTTGGTACCCAGGATACTGGCGCATTCGTTCGCAACCTTATCGAGAACGGTAGCCGCGCTGATATCGATCGAATCAAAAGGCAAGTTGGTACCCGTGACGCCAAAATGTCCGCGCTTCTTGATGATATTGGCTTTGCGAAAAGTGAGTACGACGAAGTTGTTGGTAAAATGCGTGCCAATGCTGACGAGGCTAAAGCCCACGCCGATCTTGATGTGCCGGATGGGTACGAAGCAGTCACCGGCTGGAATAACGGCATCCAGGAGCGAATCGCATTGCCACAATACATCGCTGATGCGTACAAAGGTAAGAACGATATCCAGCGCGGCGGACTGGATGAGATCATGCGCGCTACCTCCGCCCCGTTCAAAGCGGCCGCTACGATTCTTTCACCGGCCTTCTTGGTTAAAAACTCCATTCGTGATACTGGTACCCACTGGCTTACCTCTAAAAACATTCCGGTGGCCGAAAGGCTGTTGTTGGTTCCATACGCGAAGCGATGGGTCCAGGGCTTTATGGATTCGATTACTAACAGCGATTTTGCCAAACAGGTTACGAAAGCTGGTGGTGGTGCTGCCGGCGTGTTTAACGATCGTGGAAATACTGATCAGATTGTTCGTGACGTTACTGAAAAAATCACCGGCAAACCAGTCGATACGGCCGACGGGATGTTTAAAAAAGCTGCCAAGATCATGGGTAAATACTCGGGTGTCGTTCCATTGGCCCGTGGCTACTCGCGCATCATGCAGAATACGGGCCGTGCATTAGAATACGCTCCAAGGCTCGCAGAAGCCCGGGCAGCGATTGAAAAGGGCATGAGTGACCCTGCAGCTGCGTTGGCCGCTCGAAATGCGCTAGGGGACCTCCAGAACGCCGGAACGGTATCACGGCTGCTTAATAACTACACGCCATTCTTTAACTCGATTCTGCAGGGTAACAAGCGCGTGTACGATGCGATAAAAGAAGACCCGAAGAAAATGATCGGTATGCTTTCTGTTGGTGTCGCGCTGCCGGCTGTGAGCGGGTACGTTTGGAACCGCACAATGTATCCGGATGTGCTTAACAACTTGAGCGAATTCGACCGGGAAAATAACTTTGTGATTATCCTTGGTGACAATAAGGATGAGAACGGTAAATATACCGATGTGATCAAGATTCCAAAGAACGACGCCGCCAAAGTATTCGGCAACAATTTGGAAGTCGCCCTGGACAAAATGGCCGGCCAGGATTCCCAGGGATTTGCCGAACTGTTCATGAAGACGATCGGCTACGCCACGCCGTTGCAAATTGAAAAAGAGGGCAAGCTTAGCGGTGATGCCATCCTTAGCTCCGCTCCTGTATTCTCGAACCCGCTTATCCGTACGCCGCAGGAAATCGTTAGCAACCACAGCTACTTTACCGGCCGCGAAATTGTTCCGGAGAATAAACAGGGCCTTACGGCCACTCAGCAGATCGATGAGAAGACATCGCCAATTGATGCCGCACTTGCTACGGCCACCGGCGTTTCGCCATATCACCTAAAGACAATGCGTGAGGGTGCGTCGGCTGGCCTATTGAGCGGTAAAACTCCTGTTGAGCAAGTGAAGAATGTCGTATCTGGCTCGGGTGGTACTCGATCGCAAAGTGAGTTCTACAAAATTTACAATGAAGCCCGTGATAGTAAGGCGTCGATCAACAAGTACATTAACGACGCTATTGCTGCCGGCGATAATGCGGCGGCTCAGGAAGCTGCGCAACAGTACAATGCGTACCTTATCCAGAAGTTTACCCCATACATTGAGAAATATGGCGACAACGTTGATGATGAATTGGCCGAGCGCCTGGTGGGCCTCAAGCTCAATCTGAGTAGCCGGTCAATGAAGCAGCGGCGCCGAAGTCTACAAGAAAACGCCAGTCGTTGATATAGTGGTAAGTAGCTATAACCATTAAAGGAGGATTTTATGGCAACGGAAGCAACGCAAGATAGGAGCCTGACGTACGGTGAAAAGGCAGTTGGCCTTTCATTCAATCCATCGGGTGACGAAAAAGTACAAAAGATTAAAGAGCATATGGCCGCTGTTATCGACATGGTTCACGATGGTAATGGCACCGATTCGAGTGATGAGCTCGGGTATGATATCGACAAGATGGCCGTTGATCAGCTAATATTAGCACAGATGGCCGCAGTTAAAGCGATCACGTTTCAAAAATAATAAGCCAAAGGAGAAATCATATGGCCACATATAAACGAGTTGTGAAAGCCCAGGACGGCTCTAACATGTATTTAGACACTACTGCGAATAAGGAAGTTCCAGCAGACAAATTGTCACCAGCTTTAAAGGAAGAGCTCGATCTTGCCGACGAAGGTACGGAGATCGATGAAGACACAATCACCCAAGGTGCTGGTGACGGTGTTGAAGGAAAAGGTGCCAAGGGTACCGAAGACGAAGAGGGCAAGAAAAAAGGCGCTGACAAGCCCGCTACTCCTCAAGTTGATGAATCACCTAAAAACTCTGCTTCTAGCGCACAGCGCACGGTACAGCGGGAGCGCAACAAGACTGCTCCAGCTACCGACGAAGAGAAAGCAGCTGGCCGCCGCGCATTCGTGAGCAACACGCCGCAAAGCGAGCCAGGTATGGGCTTCCCTCGTAAGAACGGTAAGACTGTTGACTTCTTTGATGGTAAAACCCCACACACGCACCTCCGTGCGATCGCTGGTTTCCTCGTTCCTTTGAGCGCTGAAAACTACCACGCGAAAACCGACGAAGAGATTTACAAGAAGCTCGTCGCCGACGGCTATATCAACGAATAGTCTCCCTTATCCAAGGTTGAATTTGCTGCTCATGTATACCATAATTGGGGCATGAGCAGCTTTTTTAAATATCAAATGAATTGAAACAAACAGGAGCCTTATGTCAAACCAAAAAGATCGGCAACAGGACGTACACAACCCGCTCGAGCCGGTGCCACGCTATGAATTCATAAATATGCGTGAAGACATAGCGCGCTTGCGGCAGGAAAGTATAGACGCCAAGGTAGCAGATGAATTGCGTGTTGCCAATCTCGATAAAAAGATAGATGATGGGATAAAAGATATTAATGCTCGTTTAGAGGATAAGTACATGACCAGCAAGCAGGTAAACGACCAATTCAAAATTGAGCTGTCCGACTATAAATTCATTAAAGTTATCCTAGGCGTTGTCGCAATGGGGGTGCTGAGCCTTATATTTGCAGTTATCCAGCAATACCTAATTAACGCAGGCAGCAATTAGTATGGAACAAATATCACCTCAAGGTATGACTAAAAGGCAAAAGATTATAATTGCTGCAATTATAATTGCAAACCTACTCTTCATGGGGCTTTTAGCTCTAACGACATACCAGGTGGCAGAAAAAGCGGAAGCCGGCAAAGACTATGTTACGACGATCGCACCAGCATCGCCAGGCATAAAAGGTGATACTGGTCCACAAGGCCCTCCGCCTACGCCTGAACAGGTAGCACAAGCAGTTTATGATTATTGTGCCAACACCGGCATTTGTGAGGGCAAAGCTCCGTCGATGTCTACGGTTTTCGCAGCCGTATCCCAGTATTGTAACGACGGCAAATGTAAAGGGGAAGACGGTGCGAATGGCAAAGATGCGCCTCCGGTGACGAGCGCTCAAATACAGAATGCAGTTGTCAATTATTGCGCGAATGGAAACTGCACGGGCCCAAAAGGTGATACGGGTGAGGCGGGACCGATTGGACCAACTGGACCGGCCGGTGCTGCCGGGAATCCCGGTGCTGATGGCCAACCTCCTGTTTCCTGGAAGTTTACTTACCTGACGACTGAATATACGTGCTCTCGTGAGGAACCGTTCGAGCCGGCCGCTCCGCGCTATACCTGCGCCCCCACTCCTGCAACTGAATCCTAATGGTGTACAATGAAATCATAATCGCTAGGAAGGGGGATTAATGATAGAAGCAGCAATAAAATGGATGGGGGACCGTTTAGGTAAAGTTACCTACTCAATGGCTGCCCGTCTTGGACCACATAGCTACGATTGCTCGAGCGCCGTGTACATATCGCTGAGGCTTGCCGGAGGGTTGCCAATAGGCGTCAACATAGGAAACACCGATAGCTTATTCGGTGATCTTGAGCGTAACGGATGGACACGAGTAACTGACGGCTCCAGGAAGCGTGGTGATGTATTCATATGGGGTCGTCGCGGCGCGAGTGGTGGAGCGGCCGGTCACACCGGATACTACATCGATACTTCGCGCATTATCCACTGCGCGTATGGCTATAACGGAATCCACATCGATGATCATAACTGGCTGTGGAATCTTAACGGCCGTCCGGAAGTAACCGTATATCGTTACACTGGTACCCCTCCACCTCCTCCAGTTAATCTCGTTGACCAAATCGTTGAGCCTGGCTCGTATATCAAGTTCGATAAAATTTACGCTGTGAATGACGTTCAATTCATTGGTGGTATTTGGCAAATCCGCACCAACGAATTATGCCGACACGACTTTACTTGGGATGAAAACGGTATCCCAGCTGAACCGCTCGTAGAGGTTGACGCGGATGGATACGCAACTCCTGACCAGGACTTAGGAAACGCACAAAGCGGCTCACGCTACAAAATACCTGGTAAATTCTACGTTCACGATGTCGGCCTGTATGCCGGTATGTGGCTTGCGCAGATCGACTGGAATGGCCTAAAATTCTGGGTAGATATTGAAACAGCTACCGAGGTTGGCTCAGGCGATGCGGGTACGCCGCGCCCAGGACCACGCCCTACCACCCCACCACCTGCACCCGTAGTTACCACCAAAGAGGAAACAAAAACAGAGGTCGTACCGTTTGAAACTACACGTCAGGATGACCCTACAATTCCGAAAGGCGAAGAGCGCGTATTGCAAATGGGACTGGATGGTGTGCGCACAATCGTCTATACTGTCACCTTAACCGACGGTAAAGAAACTGGCCGCACTGTAAAGAGCAACACCGTTACTAAGCAGCCGGTGAATCAAATCGTAGGAGTAGGCACCCACGTCGCTCCGGAACCAAACCCAGATATACCACCCGACCCAAATAATGATAATCCAAAGGAGGATGATATGGCTTTCAGCCCAGAGGACCAGGAAAAATTAAAAATACAAACAGAACGCGTCCAAGCGACGGCCGACGAAGTTAGCCAGGACCCGAACGTACAACAGTTGGTTGGTACCGTTTCGGAAAAAACAAAGCTGCGCGTGTACATTATCGGCGACACGCTGATCGGCCTCGGCATCATTACGCCAAGCTTAGCAGTCGTGATGGGCTGGACAGATGTGGTACGAATCGTGGCGCTCAGCAGCGTGTGCTCGGCCGCCGGCGCATTCATACTGACGATGTTCGGCATATACAAATCTAAAGATAACAAATAGAAAGGAGAACTGAATTATGTGGGATATCATCGTCGCAATCCTCGTGTTCCTTCTGGCTCTGTGGGCGATCACACAGCTGGGAATGAGCCTATGGCATCTGTTATGGGTCGTGATAATCATTGCGCTTATCGTTTGGTTATTGCGCAGCCGCCAGGGTACTGGTACACTTTAGCCATAAGTAGTGGTCGAACAATACTTTGCACCTTCCTTAACAACACACCTCCCAAAAAACTCCACCTCACACATAAGTTAGAAATAAACATCACGTCAAACAAAATAGCCTCGCATCTCGCGGGGCTATTGCTTTGGGTGAGGGTATTCGTAGTATCGGTCCGGCAGTCCGGTGTGCGCGCATCCGGGCTTATCGCGGTCAACATAATGGCCGTGCTCCTTGCAGCGAAAACCAAGCATTATTTCCACAGCATACACAAGCTCGCGGTGATCGAACGATTGATGAAACAGGTGCGGTACACCTCCCTTGTCTATAACTTTCGGTTTGCACTTGCAGTTATCGAACGGAACGTGCATCAACTCTTCGCCCTGCGGCAGAATGTTGTGGCGGTATATTTGCATTAATATTTTCCTAATATCTGGTGGGCGTACATAAATCGTTTCGATTCCATGCACTTGCCGCACCTTTCGTATTCATTTTGAAACGCCAGGAGCGCCCCGTCTAGTCCGGATGCCAGGATAGCCTTCTTTACATACGCGTAACTTCCGGCCAATTCTTCCATCATGAAATCAAACTGCGTGTTGATATCATAAGGGTTCGCTTTTGCCAGGAGCGCAGCGCGTCGGCCACCCATCCACTGTGCAATGCCAAGTCCTCCAGGAGAATCGTTTGTCTTGAAGTTATGCTCTTGCTGCAGGTTTCCCATTATGCCGGCTGTTTGCTCGCGCGAGAACCCCTCGGCGATCAATCGCTCCCATACAATTTGCTCATTAGTCTTTTGTGGAGTACTAATTTGGGGGGAGATTGGTATACTCGGCTGTACTAATTTTTCTGCCGGTTTTTCATTTGACGCCGTGAGAGGCTCTGTACGGGCTTCTGGAGTTGGAGATGGTATGTTGGTCGGGTTTGGTGCCGGAACGGCCTCAGCGTGCGAATTTTTAACGAAAAACGCGTATGTTTGCTGGCTCGTTCCTACAATGTACAGAACCGCAGCGATTAATAGTATCGTTATGAAGCGGGCCATACTGATACCATATATACTTTATCGTTGCTTCGGCGTATGTCGTAGTGTTGGACAGTGCTACTGCTAAATACACTACTCGCAGATTCCCAACCAGCTCTAAGCATAGGGGGGATGGTGTCGTTTTGTTTTAATTCTTCCCACACTTCTACCCTTATTCTTTTAGGTGCGGATTTGGCAAACCGCTTTTTGGGGAGATTTTCATTTGCCATAGTGATAATGAACCTTTCTCTAAATTGCAATCCCGGTGTGCGGGTGCTAAATTACTATCTTCTTGTGATTGTTCTAGGGTCATGTGGCCCTTTGCCTCTACGTGTTCGAGCACGAAGTTTTCAAACCATACTAACGCGACCTCTGGCCACTCGCCAAAATATACGCAGATGTGGCACATGTAATACTTGCGGCCGTTCGCTGCTACTTTTGGCGGATGGTCCTCTATCCATTGTTTTCGCCGGGCCGATCGTTCCTCTGCAATGCGTCCGCGCTTGCGAATTCCGCCGCGCATTTTCATTCCGTAACGATTTGGGCGTAAGCCTCCGGTGTTTTTTAATCCACCAGTATTTTTCATCGGATGTCTGCCTTCACGTACTGATAAGCGTCGCTACGGAGGGTAGCCCCACCGCACAAATACGGTATGAGTTTTTCGTAGAAACGGTACGCCGGTTGTTTTCCTTTGCTAATGTTGAGAATATTGAGGTCTCTTAGATATTCTCGGATTTGGTGACAGTTGCGACATACAACATCGCACTTTGCTACTTCGGCATCGAACTCCTCCGGTGCACAGACGAGGAGCTTGGAGATTTCATTTCTCTTTTTACTCCTGTCTGTGTGATCGAAGGTCATTACTAGAGGGTGCCACTGGATTTTACAATCCACGCATGGCTGGGCCAACAACTCGAACTTTACTCTGTTGTTACGGTGTAAGTTTGCGATTTGCTGGTCAGTTAGCTTCATGTATCCTCTATTTTTTCTTTGGTTTTGCAGGTGCCTTTTTCTTGCCGGCTGCCTTTTTTGTAACCGGCTTTTTTTCGGTTGGGTCCACGACTTCGCTTTCCGGAATAATCGGTGCGTCCTCGTACATCAATCGGTAATCAACAATAGCACCTTCGTACGAGCCGTTCTTGGTTTTGATTACCTTACAGTGAACGATATGCCCGACCTGCATCCTTACTCCGTCAACTTGCTTCACAATAAGATCGCTCGAATTGTTGCGCGAAAGTTGCAATCGCAGTGCTGCCGCATAACGCAGAGCCCATCCGCCAGGAATGACGTACTTAGGGTCATATGGTCCAGCTCCAACGTTTGGCCGTAGCTGGTTGATGCAGATGAGTGCGCAGTTACTTTTGTCCAGTTCCGGCGTGATACGCCGCATGAACTCGTTGAGCACCTTTGCTTTTGCGCCTATATTTGCATCACCGAATTCACCCTGGTATTCACGCCTTGGTATCAGCTGCGGTAGCGAATCTATGATAAGCGCCTCGCAGTCCGCAACATTATCCATAATCAGCTGCGCCACGTCTTCCAGGATGTTTTCCTTGGCAATGATCAGCTGTTTAAGATCAACGCCCAAGGCAATTGCTCGGTCCTTGTTAAAGGAGTTTTCCGCATCCACGAAAATAACTTTTTTCTTCGCCCGCGTTATGGCTGCGATAGCCATAAGCGTGAGTGTCGTTTTACCGACTTTCTCCAGGGCGAATATTTCCGTTATCTGCTTGCGCGGAAAGCCTTTAATGACTGCATCGAGATCAGCAATGCCGGTTGGCAAGTACTCACGCTCGGCCAGATCACTAGCTTTTATCAGGTTGAACGTCTTTTTTGGTTTCGTTGGCATCGCTTGATTCCTCCTCAATAGGCTCTATATGCTTTGATACACCAGATGCGCTGCCGTCGCCGCGTATCCAGGTTTTACCACCGTCTTTTGAAAAGATTTTATTCCAGCGCTTATTGACTGAGACGCCATCGCCCAATCCTTCTACCTGTTCCCACTCGCTAGGGTCGTCTGTGATATCGGTGATCACCGCTCCGTTTGATAACGAGGCGAACATATCCATTACGACATTACGTTGAAACTCTGTCTTTGTACCGCGTTCAAGGGTGTCTACTAAGCGTAGGGTGGTGCTGAACACGGATGTGTCGTTTGCGCCCTTCGGTTCGCTTAAACCGGCTAATTCCAGCTCGCGCCTTGCGTGCAAGTACAGCGGGCCATGTTCGTGTTTTTTCTTTGCCATTTATATCCTCCCAGATACTTATGAGTAATTTTACCAGAAGGCCGAAGCAAGCGAGTAGGAAGAGCGCGAGCTCTATATCACTTGCGTCGATCATCCAGTGTAGTAGTGCTGTGATCATATGGTTGTGTTACCTCTCTCATCACGACGCGTACCCCAGCTTTGCCCTCGTAATGAAAGTGGTCAGAGAATCCTTTTACCCATTTATAGCTATCGTCGGTGATCACGCCGCGAAGCTTGAGGCCATCCAGTATAAACTTTTTGGCGAAGGCGATGTTATCTATATCACGCTTCTCATTTGGTTCGTACCAGTGAAACTCTAGGGTAATCGGTTCGGTGAAGTGACCGAGTTTTGCCAGCTGTGCATACTGGGCTGTGGTCTCGGTCCATTCTTTTTTCATATTCGCGCCGATTTGCCGGTCCCTCTTTAACGCCTTGGTATAGTCGTTAAGGTTTGGCATTCGGACGGGTATGAAAAACTCTTGCATCATAGTACCAGCATAAGTACTCCGGCGATTAAGATAAATAGCATTCCTGAAATTGCTATCACCAGCATCGTCGATACCTGCGTGGCACCCGAAGGTCGGTTGAATACGCGAAGGTCTGTTAAATATTCATATTCCACCAGTGGTACAATCTCGACTTCAATCCGTTTTTTGATTGATCGGATGAACTGCACTGGTATGTGTGTTACTTTGGGTTTTCCCATAACCTAGCCTTATAAGCAAAGTGTTAATCATCGTTTCCGTTGATTGCCACCTCCTCACGGCGATGTCGTAGCTGTATGCAGCTTGGTCCATCACTGTGAATTCCTCGATTGAAAGCGCAAGCGCTTCGCTCTCGGCTGCTTCCTCGGCAATATTCTTCTCCTTAATCAAGCGATCTTTGTGGGACTGCTTGGTTATGTAGTAAAATTTTTGGGCTCCTCGGAAAATCGAACCCGCCATAGCTACGCATTCCACGAGCTTCTGGTTGCACAACGCCAGATCAAAAGCGGTTTCTTCCAACGTAGGGGTGTTTATGACGCCCCGCACGAGCTTACGCGCGACATTAGTATGATTCTTGATATCCAAGTACAATGCCTCGTACTTCCCATCATACAGGTAAATGTCGCTGCGTAGTTGCTCGAGCTCGGACACTACCAGTCCTCTTCTTCGCCTGGCTTATTAGGGGTGGCTGGGGCAGTATTCTTGTTTTCTTCCTGTTCCGTAGTACCTTCGCCCTTGGCAAAATCTTTCAACCAATTTACGTTCGATACGCCCTTACCCTTTGAGACTGCTTCGATAACATCAACGTCAAGGATTTTTTCAAAATCTTCCTGGCTGATAATCTCAACGAGTTTCTGTTTCTTAGGAGAGGCAACGATGTCGTATTTTGTATCGAAGTTCTTACCCGTGCGGGTAATACGCAAGTTGTATTCTTGCGGGTCGCCATACTCTGGGTCCTTGCCGAATTTGGCAATTTCTTTGTAGGCGGTTTTTGGAAGCTTCATCACCTGAACGCTTTCAGTTTCAAAGTTCCATACCAGCCATGCGTACATCATTCGTTCGGTTACTTTATCACCGCGCTCGAATGTCGAAAGGTAGCCAACCGGCTCACTCACAATACGCATCGTGTAAGTCTTATTGTCTTCAAATGTGTGGTACAAACCCTTGCTTACTGGTGGTTCATAATCTTCGTATACGTTTGACATTTACTTGTCTCCCTTTTTGATTGCTAGATTTATACTGTTGCTGCGATTCTTGGCCTTAGCAGCCTTGATTGCATCTTTGCGGGCTCGATTGCCGCGCGAGACACTTTCCATGTGCCCGTACTTTTCGGCGTATCCTGCGTTAAAGTTCTTCCATCCCTGCGGGGTTTTGAAAGCATTCATTTTTTTAGCGTAGTAACGCCTGCCTCGGCGATTAAGCGGTGCCCGGCCATAACTGACCTTGTGCATTTGCTCCTGGACTTCCTCGCGCTTGGGAGCATGGCGCTCCAGCCAGCGGGCAGCCTTTTTCTCGGCTTCTTTTTTATGTTTAGCGGCGCGCAATTGCCGTCTCATTTCAACGGTACGCTTCCGCGCTTCACGGATGGCCTCGGCCTTTGTCTCGGGTGTGAAGCGCCCCTCTTCGGGGTTTTGGGACATGGGCTATCTCCTTTTTTTGTTACTGCTTAGTTGCCATTTTACTCCGTTAAAAACCATTGCGCCAAGCGCGTAGGCTGCGAACGAGAATGACAATGCGCCAAAGATCGCGGCAACTCCTTGTGAGGGATGAACCAATCCGAAACAGTATAATCCTACTGCCACGCCATTGATGATAAATACCAGGGCTAACCCTGTCATTCCTATGAGTTTGCCACCTTCTCCGACTTTGCTCCAAAATGCCGACCATTTTTCACCGAATGATACATCGGGTACAGTCTTCATCGTATTGCTTTGGGATGTTATGTTCTGTTCTGTAGACATGCTATGCCTCCTTTAAATCTTTATTTTCATCGTGTTTTTGTTTTGCTTCTTTCGCAGCGCGTACCGCTGCCCACCGGATGTCGTTTGCCCTACGGGCAGCGTCACTGGTGAACTTAGTCGGTGACGCCTTACCGGCCTTACTGGCCCACTCTTTTCGTTGTTCCGGAGTGTACCGTTTAGTTAAGGTTTTCAGGCGTTTGCGCTGCAATTCTGTGTCCGGATTGGTCATTACTTCAATCCTTCCGGTAATTCACCTGTTTCTTTGTATTCGATCACCTGGTCGAAAAAGTCAATCTCAGCTTGTAACGGAGTAGTAACTTTTTCAAGTTCTTTTTCCAAAGCGATCTTTACACTTTTCGCGCCAACAATCGTAACAGGCTCGGCTTTTTTTATGAATTCCTCTTTGGTAAGAGGGACTACAAATTCTTCCTGCATGGCATCCTTTCCCAATTTTTTAAGTAGCCAGGGGCTTGGTCCCGCCAAGGATAAAACACACGAATGTGAAGCTTCTACTGATATGAGCGACACTACATATGTAGAAGGTCCTTGGCAGGATACTGCCGGCAGGAAGAGGGCATCAACCTACCGACGGCTGGCGCTTATGATGATCTGCATATGGTCCACCACGGATATATACCACGTCATAAGCGCCCCTGGCTACTTAAATCAAATTGTTAATGTTCGTCGCGGCTGGCCGAGGGAAAGACAGGTTAGGCATCTGTTTAGTATTTATGGTTCCTAAAATTGTTTTAACGTGTAACAAAAAGAAAGGAATTTAAAGGTGCTATCCTGCCCTGTCTATCCCCGGGCCAACCGAATTGTTAATGTTCGACTATCCCATCTTAACAAAGTCCGGAGAAAAAGTCAATCCCTAAAGCTTAATTGCTCAGACGTATCGGGCTTTGTTAAAGAGATGTCACCGATCGGGATTAGGCGCCGCCCAAGCTTTACCTTTTTCTCCGGAGGCCAGAATATTTTTATCATCTGGAGTTTCTTGTACGCCTCCTCGGTTACTTTCATGCTCTTCGTCCCATCCGATTTCCAAATCAAAGGCATCGTCATCATCCTTTTCTCCGAGCATCCGTGCGGTGTCCTCGGCATATTGTAGTTGTTGATCTGTGGTAGGTGGCCGCTCTTCGAGCAATCGTATACCTTCCGCATACAGGTATACTTTCGTGATGGCTCGCTCTGCAGAACGGTGTGCCAAGCGAATCACCTCTGTGGTATGTGGGTCCGGTGCGTTCGGCCGATCATCGCGCCATACGGTAATTACAATGTCGGCATCCTGGGCGATTGAGCTCGAGCCTTTGAGCATTTGGAGTGTTGGCCGCTTGCTGGTATCTCCCTGCTGGATATGGCAAAGCAACAGTACTGGCAACTCCAATTGCACGGCAGCCTCTTTAAACTCTTTGGTGATCTTGCTGATTTCATTTACCTGGTTGTCAACGCTGCGGCCGAAAAAGTGGAGGTGGTCAATAATCACCATGCCACACCCTTTTTCTTTGGCGTTTTCCATAATCGTAATTACGTCGCGGTACTGTAAATCAGCGCGGTCATTCAGGTAAATGGTGCCTGGTAATTTTTCATCCGTTTTGCTCATAGCATTCATGCGCCTGGCAACCTGCAGTTTCGTCATCTCGGTATTCACAAACAAAACGTTCGTACCTTTTTGCGCTACGTTCCAAGCAATATTTGCGGCAAGTTTCGATTTACCATGCTTGGTGTGGCCAGTTAAAATCATTACTTCGCCGGGCTCGAATCCTTCCGTGAGCTCATCCATCTTGCGCCAACCCACACTCAGGCCGCGTATTTCGCCCTCTAGCGGCTGTGATTCGCGCGCAATGGTTCTCCACTCATCTAGGTCAACTAAAGCCAGTCTACCCTCACTACGCGCGCTTGTACGCGTTACGCCTTTTAGCCGGTTCTCACTCCAATTAATGAAGCCTTCGATATCGTCCGCTTTAGAAGCGTTCTTGATAATGTCCTGGGCTGCCTGGATGGTCCGACGCGCCACAGCTTTATCCGCTACGATTCGAGCATACGTTACCGCGTGGGCGTATGTTGGCACCTCATTGGTCATTTCGGAGATGTACGCACCACCCCCAACCTGATCGTAATAACCTTTGTCTTTTAAGAAATTAACTACGGTTAGAAAATCAACATCGCCATGTTTCAACCACGCGCCCCGGAGTGCCCGGTACAGAATGACGCGCTTGTTATCGGTGAAATCGTCCTTGGTGATAATGTGATCGACTTGCTTCATAATCTCAGCACCACCGATAAGAATACATCCAAGTATCGATTTCTCCGCGTCCTCTGCGATTGGTAATTCGAGTTCTTCCTTAGCCATACCCTATTCCTGTTCTTTTAATGGAAACTGCGTGCGTTGCAGAAATACTTCGCCATCCGGGCGTACTTGGTGTACGGTGTACCAGCGAAACCAGTGCCGTAAAAATGTGTACTTGCCAACTTTTATAATTTTCACGAGCTCACCTTCCGTTTATTGTTTTTCGATTGTTCTTTTTTCCAGGCTTTATACAGTGGTACGAGTGAGGCTATATTGGCTGATACTTCGTTACCGTTTTTATCCTTGAAATAGATGATCGGCGGCGTCGAGAGCTGGGGTTTTAACCCCCGCTCTTCCGCCCACCACGCGATCGCTTTATGATCGGACGCCTTGAGGAATGCCATTACTGGTTCTCAGCAATTACCTGGTAAATAGCATCAACAGTTTCCAACTTCCAGTTATGGTAGTCTTCGTCGCTAAGTTCCGTATCACGAATTCCCTCGAGTTGGTCATTTAACACCTTGAGCGCTGCATCCATAGTACCCTCACCAAGATCGCGGATAAGTTGGTACATTGAATCCGGATTGGTATCGCCGGGCAGATCGTCTTCTGCAGGTGCGTCTTCGTTTTTGGTAGGGACATCAGTGTCCTTACCAACCTGTGGCATTTTTGATTCAGTACGCGCTTTATCGTGCTCAAGATTCGCGCGGTCTTCCTCTAATTTCGCACGCTCCTCTGCAAGAGCTTTCGCCTCAGCTGCCTGGCGGTCGCGTTCATCAACAAACTCTAGGAGCTCATTGATTTTCTCTCGCTCACCGGCAACGTGATCTTTAACAGCCTTTTTGTTTTTATCCTTTTGCTCGAGCAAACCAAGTTCCATCTTTAGTGCTGCCTGGGCGCGCAGTACTTCGTCACGCGTAACGGTTTTGCGGTCCATTGCTGGCACCGTAAGCTTGTCGAGAATCGACTGGATACGAGCCTCTTCCTCTTCTTTGAGGCGTTTTTGTTCCTCTTCCCATACAGAGATTTTGTCTTTCAACCCTGCTTCCGCTTCGATCGCCGGCGCTAAAACTTCGTCTTGTTTTTGGATAAACAGCCCCTTCACCTGATCGAGTTTACGGGTAAATGTAAGGCGCATGTCACGCACACTATTGCGGTGAGTAACGAGCTCGCGGCGGGTAGCCTTGGCGCTGATATATGTTTCTTTGTCGGTAATTTCTACCTTATCCGCCTCGGCTTTAAGCATATTCGACTTTGCCATAAGAGGTGAAAGTACTTCGATTTCACTCTCTACAAATTTTTCCAACTTAGTATCGGCTGTTCTTTCGGTCATTGATTTTCTCCTTTAAATTTACTCACAACAATTATGGTTTTATCATCGTCTTTTTTACTCATGCTGACAAGATCGTTACAAATTTCCTGGGAAGTTTGTCGGTCCTGGAATACGCGCTCGATCTGTTCATCTTCGATAAACTGATCTTTGAAATCGCCGGTAATTCCGTCTGTGCAAAGCATAAACGCATCCCAGTCTTCCGCTTCGATCTGGCCGATCTGATTTACTCCGTGGCTGTATGCACCCACGTAATTGAGAAGCAAGTTGCCAATGCCCTCATCGGCCGTAATTTGCTTAATGCGTCCCCGGCGGTAAACGTACAGCCGGCTATCACCAACGTGTGCATATTCGAGTACACCATCGCTTGTTACACGCACCACGGTTGCCGTGCTGCCATCATGAGGATAATGCGCGGCCGAAGTGCGAGCGGTAGCATTGATCGTTTCGGCCATCTGCTTGCAGTCGTGGCCAAGGGACGCGTGGTGATTGATCGCATTGCCGATCATAATGGCAATCGCTCGAGCGCCTTCACTAACGCCCATGCCATCGAACACTCCGAATACTCTGTGCTTTTCATTTACCAGGAAGCCATCGAACCCTTCCTTGTCGTAGTACGGTTTGTTAATGTATGCAATGTCCATCAGTCGATCTCAGCAATCTTTCCATCTTTTACGAGGTAGCAAGTACTGCCGGAACTCTTCCAGTCACTAGCGTTAACAACGCTTGCCGCCTTTGCACACTCTTCGGCATTGACCTTGCGGTCCCATTCAATAAGAGATACAAACGACATAACGATCATGGTAGCAGCCAGTATCAAGCCGACAATTACCACAACGCTTCTCAATTCATATTTGTGTTTTTCAAGAAATTCCTTCACTTTTTTTCTCCTTATTATTTGGGTCGAATCGACTCCCACCCTTTTTTAATCCTTTTGCATCAACTGTGTCGAGAACGGTTTGCATTGCGTTTCCGACGAGTGCGGCCGTTTTCTCCTGGGTATCCGGTAATCGAATGCCCTTCATGTACGTTCGGCCTCCGCATTTTATGATCACCGTAATGGTATCATCCGGGATTTGCTCATCCTTTAGATGATTTTCCGGATTGTACGGGTCGCTTTGCTGTTCGTACATGAGCTTTTTTCGCTTGCTCTTGCTGTTCATGCAGGTATTTCTCCTCGGTGTAAGCCGACTTATAATGATTCGCGTATTTGGTAAACTTGTTGAATGTTTGGCCACACGGACAGTGGTACTTTTTCCAGAATACTCCGGTTAGTTTTGGGAGCGGTACTGCCAATTTCCAAGCGCCAGTCGTCGATGTCATAATGAGCGCGGATGGGTCAAGCGGGTCGAAGTGTGCATAATTGTTAGTAAAGTTTATAATCATCACTTATCGACCTCATCTATCTGCATACGCTTTACCCTTCTGATCATCCAATCCGTAGTACGGTTGGCTACCTTCGATATCGTTGTGCGCTCCGCCGAACGCCATAGGAATTTCATCGCTATCCCTATGGAGTCGAGTACTTTCTCAAGTTCTTCGTCTTTAGACAGATCGGTTTTTTCGTCCACATTTCTAAGCGTAGCCCCCTTTACATACAGTTTGCCGCCAAGCTTCATTGATATAAGTATCGAGTTTGGCATCTGTTCCTCGTGTAATGCTTTGCTTATTTTGACCATTAGAATGGCTCCTCTAATTTATTTTCCTTATTTACTGCAAATGTGTGCAGTGCAACGCCGGTCATATCACCAACCTCTGAAATTACTTTGTCTCTAAATCCTCCGTTCTCCTTTACCACTTTAATTGTTTCAACGCGGCCAAGCTTCTCACTCACCCGCACCAGATCATATACACGTAATTTTTTGCCCGGGCGTTCCGGGTCCAGGCGTACGCCGCGTCCAACCATTTGGTAGTAGAGTGCCAGGCTCATGGTCGGCCGCGCCAAAACCACACAGTCAAGCGCGGGTACGTCAAACCCGGTAGTGAAAACTCCCACGTTCAACATGTGTTTAAATGCCCCTTTTCGGTACTCATCGACGAGCCTGGCGCGTTCTGCGGGCTTAGTTGACCCATCAACCATCTCGGCACGAATACCAAGCTTAGAGAGCATCTCACGAGCTCGTTCGGCTTGCTCCAGGGAGGAACAGAATATTAAGGAACGTTGGCAATGCTTGTCGATCTTCTGCACTACTTGCAACAATTTCATCATGGG